>Ga0207718_100158_pt1 | contig 81701 bp, 90 predicted proteins | sample A23M2SouthBayCA_FD_187749 | JGI IMG/M metagenome (GOLD analysis project Ga0207718, IMG submission 187749) | Aerobic enrichment media microbial communities from Eden Landing Ponds, California, USA - A23 M2 (SPAdes) | ecosystem: Environmental > Aquatic > Marine > Unclassified | place: Emeryville...
GATATGCATATTCGCTGTCACTCGGACGGTGCTGATAAATCACCCGCTATCCGGGAGCGCGAGATTTACATCCCCCCGTCACACAGGAGAGAGGTGTGCGCGTCGAGAACAGCTTCATCCCGGTCGAAGGTGTCGGCGAGACGACCGAGCGACGACTCTGGGAACAGGGGATCACCCACTGGGACGACTTCGACCCCGATGCAGTCGGCCAGACCACCGGCCAGCGCATCCAGTCGTTCATCGACGAGGGCCGTCGCCACCTCGACGACGGCAACGCCGCGTTCTTCGGCCAGACGTTCCCCAGCGCCGAGCAGTGGCGGCTGTTCGAGACCTTCCGCGACCGGGCCTGTTTCTTCGACATCGAGACCACAGGATTGGACGAACATCGGAACAAAGTGACGACGGTCAGCGCCCGTATCGGCGGCGAGACCAGAACTCTGGTCCAGGGCCGGGATCTCCACGCAGACGCCCTTGCCGATCTCTTTGGCGACGCCGACCTGCTCGTGACGTTCAACGGCAAGCGATTCGACGTTCCCTTCCTTGAGGCGAACTTCGACATCACCCTGTCAGATCGCCCCCATCTCGACCTCATGTACCCCTGTCGCCGGGTCAATCTCACAGGCGGACTGAAGACCATCGAGCAGGAGATCGGAATCGACCGCGACCGGCCCGACATCTCCGGGAAGGAGGCGGTCGACCTCTGGTATCAGTACGAACGCGGCGACGAATCTGCACTAGAAACGCTGGTCTCGTACAATCGCGAGGACGTCGAGAACCTCGAACCCCTCACCGAACGGGTCAACGACCGCCTCGAACGGACTGTTCTCCCGGACACGACGACTATTTGACCGATCTGTCGGCGGAATACAGACCCCTTCGATTCTGCTGGAGATAGCGAGATATGAGCCACGGTGCCATCCGGCAACTAGTATCGAGTTTCGGGGGTCTCGCGGGTCTCGCGGTGACCGGGTCGGAGCAGGTGTTCGCGCCCGGCGACGATGCCGAGCACGAGGCCGGAGAAGTGAGCGATCAGAGCGTCGCGCTGGCCGGCGGTTACGAGCGTCAGGACGACGGCGACGGTCACGATCGCAACCAGTTGCGCCCGGGGGGTGATCGAGATTCCGGATGCGGCGGCTTTCGTCAGGCGGTTGCCGGCCAGTACGTAGCCAAACAGCGCGAAGACCGCGCCGCTGGCTCCGAGGACGACTGCTGGCTGGCCCAGAACGAGGGTCGCGATCGTGACCTGCAGCACGCCCGTGACGATCCCGGTCGCGAGGAAGAACGCGTAGAACCGGACCGGCGAGGTGCGTCGTTCGAGGAGGAATCCGAGGATCGCCAGTCCGACCAGATTCGACAGGAGATGACTGAACCCGGCGTGTGCGAACACGCTGGTCAGGAGCGTCCAGGGCCGTTCGGTGAGTGGCCAGGCGAGGGCGAACGTCCACGGGTCGACGCCGAACAGGCGGAGGAACGTTTGCACCGCCACGACGACGACCATGAGGAGGGCCAGTGTCAGGGTTGGACTCGCGGAGTCGTCCATACCCTTCCCACGTGGTCGACGGAAAAAAGGTGGGTGGTCATACTGCCTGCTGTACGTTCCTAAAGATATTCGCCGCCCGGGTGGCGAATTCCGTTCGTCTGTTACAGCCGGCAGTATCACTCCGACCAGACGCGCCGCCCCAACTGCTCGAAGAGACTGTCACAGGCGTCGCAGTTCGAACAGCCGATCTCATCGCAGTCGAGCGCCCGCCCACACCGCGGACACTGCAACCCACGGGCGGGGTCGAACTCGTAGTCACAGTCGGGACAGTTCATAGGATCACCGCCAGCAGGCCGCCGACGCCGAAGGCGACGACCCACGAGCCGAGCCACATCGCCAGCGCGCTCTTTGCGTCTCGCTCCTTGAGGATCATCGTCATCGAGAGGATACAGGGGACGAACAGCGTGATGACGACCAGTCCGACGAACATCTCGGCCGGCCCGAGTGCCAGATCTGTCATCCCGGCGGCCGCGAAGTCCCTGCGGATCAACCCCAGTACCAGTACCCGGCCGAACTCCTGCGGGAGGCCGATGAGCGCCGTCACCGGCGTGAGCCCGCGTTCGAGCAGGCCCAGCCCGCCGACGTAGTCCAGCACCGAGATGACGAGCGCAGTGACAGCGAACAGCGGAATCGCCTCGCGGAGGAACATCTTCGTCCGGTTGTAGGTCTTCCGGAGGATGTTCCCCGGCCGCGGAATCCGCAGTCGCGGGAGTTCGGTCACCAGCGCTGTCGACTCGCCGGGTAGCGCCCGGTCGAGGAACAGCCCGGCGACGCCGAAGACGGCCAGCAGGACGCCGACGTATCCGAACCACCAGATCACCCCCAGGCCCGCGAGCAGCCCCATGATGATCCCCAGCTGGGCCGAGCAGGGGATCGCCAGCCCGAGCAACGCCGTCGAGATGAGGCGCTCGCGCCGGGAGCCGACCATCCGGGTCGTGATGACCGCCATCGTCACACAGCCGACGCCGACGATCATCGGGACGATGGCGCGACCGTTCAGACCGATCCGGTTGAGCCCGCGATCCGTGAGGACGGCCAGCCGGGGCAGCACGCCCGCGTCTTCCATGACCGAGATGACGAGATAGAACGCCACGACCAGCGGCAAGAGCACACCCACGAGATACTGGACGGTGATCGTCAGCAGGCCGAGATTGTCGTTGAGCAGCACGAATTCGACCGGTTTGGCCCAGTCCGCGTTCGGCAACAGTCCGCTGACGAATAACTCTACTGCGGGGTTGTAGTACGTCCCGAAGACCGTCACCTCCATGAAGTCGACCAGCCGCTGTGCGACCAGATCTCCGATGAGGTAGTAGATCGCTGCCAGCGCCGCCAGCGCGATTGGCGTCCCAGTCAGTGGATTCAACATGTAGTCGCTGAGCCGTTCGGCCCACGAGGAGTCGCGGTCCCGTCGCGCGACGGCGTCTGCGACTACGTCCTCGACCCGTCGTCGCCGGTGAGTGTAGACGTCCTCGCGCTGACCCGTCTCTACGAAGGTCAGGGCACCGCCGTCGGCCACGATCTCACCGTCTGTCACTCGTGCGGCGGTCTGTTCGTCCTCTTCGACCAGCAGGGTCTGTTCGGCCCGCGTCGCGTCGATGTCCTCGGGAAGATCCGCGAACCACCGCTCGATCGGCGTCGACTCGGGCGCTGTGGCCTCGGGAAGCCGCTCGCGTAGCCGGTCGATCCCCGTCCCGTCGATCGCGACAGTCGGGACGACCGGCACGCCCAGCGCCGATTCGAGCGCCTCGACATCGACGTCGGTCCCGTCGGCGTCGGCCTCGTCCATCATGTTCAGCGCGACGACCGTCGGGATCCCCATGTCCAACAGCTGCAGGGTCAAAAAGAGATCGCGGTCGAGTCGAGTCGCGTCGACGACGTTGATCGCGAGGTCGGCGTCGAGAACGATATCACGAGTAATCCGTTCTTCCTCGTCGAAACTGGAGACCCCGTAGACGCCGGGCGTGTCCGTGAGTTTCGCGCCCTCGAAGGCCGCTTCGGTGACGTCGACGGTCGTCCCCGGGTAGTTCGAGACGTCGACGTACCGCTCGGCCAGCGCGTTGAAGACAACGCTCTTCCCGACGTTCGGACAGCCAACCAGCGCGATCGTCTCATCGCTCTCGATGTCCACACTGCCGTGATCGTGACAGCTCATCGCTTACTCTCTCCGGATGTGACTTCGATCTCGCGAGCCAGATCTGCCCCAAGTGCCAGTTCGGTCCCGTTGCGACGGAGTACGATCGGCCCCTTGCGGAGTCGGTGGCGACACTCGACGGCTCCATCGAGAAACCCGAGCCTGAGCAACCGCGCCCGGACATCGTCGTCCGGGACGGACTCCAGAACGACGGCGTCTCCCGGATCCGTGTCCGCCAGCATCTCGGACATTTAGGTTCACCTAATAACAGATACATCACAGCCTGATTAAGTAGCGGCGCGTGTTCTCAGCGCGTGGGAACAGACGTACAACCGACCGTATCAGAGGCGTTTTCGCTCTGTCGACCTCACTGGCACGTATGGCGAGTGGAACCTACACACTCCTGATCGAACTCCCCGAGGCAGCGACGATCACGTTCGGTGCGGCCGGTGAACGTGACCTCGATGCTGGAATCTACGCCTACTCCGGCAGTGCGTTCGGCCCGGGCGGCTTCTCGCGGATCGACCGCCATCGCCGGGTCGCAACCGGCGCAAACGACGCCCGCCACTGGCACGTCGACTATTTGCTCGGCCATCCCGGTACCCGGATCGCCGAGGTTGTCCGCTCGGCCGACGCCGATATCGAGTGTGCGGTCAGCCAGCGCCTCGCTGGCGACCCCGTTCCCGGAATCGGGGCTTCTGACTGTGACTGCCCGACGCATCTGATCTACTGTGAGCAAGAAGCGCCGATCGTCGACGACGTCCGACGTGCTCACGCCGAGGTCCGGACATAGCCCAGTCTACGCCCGCGTCAGTGAGTAGAGGATCAACACGAGGCCGACGATATCGAGCAGCTGGTTCGCCAGACTCGTCGCCACCGGGAACCCAGGTACGAGCGCGACGACGAAGTGGACGGGACCGAGCGCCGCGAGTCCGAGCGCCAGAAACAGCATCGCACGGCTGTCGTTGCGCCGATATCCACGGGCGGCCTGATAGACGACGATACTGCCAACGGCGATGCCCAACAGCTGCAACAGTGCTTCTAGTGCCCCGACATTGAAAGTGAACTGCACAATCTGGCCGACGACGTCGATCACGGGTGGTCACCTCCACGCACCGCTGGCGCTATCGCGGTGGCGTATCCGGCCGTACCGAGGTCGCTATTCCCGTGCATAGATCGTTCCAAGGATGACCGCGAGCCCGACCACGCGACAGCCCGCCGTGAGCGCGCCGATCGTCGGCGTCGAGACAGCTGTCGCCGTCGCCAACACCAGATTGGTGATTTTCGGGACGGCGACGATCAACAGCAGCCCACCACTGAGCGCCAGCAGTCGCGGACTCCGCGTCCGCTGATAGCCACGATAGGCCCTGACCGCGAGCAACAGCGCCAGCGCGATGGAGACGAACACACCGGCGAACAGGCTCAACACCACGAGCGCATCGCCGCCGATTGTGGTGATCGAGGCCATCGTTATCTGAGTTCGTCGTAGAGTTTGGTGAACCGGTCGGCCGGATCCGTTGTTCGGGTCACTTCGACGGCGTACTCACCGCCGTCGAGTTCGACGGTGACTTTCTCCAGGTTGGCTGCGTAGACCTTGTAGTGGTGGCCGTCCGGATCGAGCTGTTGCTCTTCGGTCAACAGATCGTGTTCGTTCAGTCGCTCGATACGCCGGTAGATCGTCGGCGGTGAGGCCCCACAGGCGTCGGCCAGCTCGTTCGCTGACTGGGCCTCGACGCTGGTGTGTGCGAGGATCTCCCGTGCGTAGTCGTCCTCCAGCAGGGAGGCAATCGCCACGAGATCCTCGTCACTCATCGGCCACTTCTTCGCAACGATCCGGTAAAAAATCCCCACAACGCGGTCGATCCACTCACCGCTACTTGACCCGCAGTCGGCGCTGTCCGCGACCGTCGCTCGGTCGGTGCCCACACCTCGATAAACGAACTCTGTGTATAAATGCCGGTGACCAGACTTTCAGTGTCTGAAAGTCGCCACAGCGGGGGCACGATCACATAGTGGCTACACGCTATTCGATGTCGGAAGCAAACCGTTATACTCTCTGATAGTGGTTCCTGTGACGATTACCCGGTCCGACAGCATGACAGCGTTCGGTCGGTCCGGAACAGACTTACAGGAATCACTATGAAACGTGATATGGATATTTCCGCAGTCGATCTTTCTCCAGTCCCGGACGATGGAACTGCGACCGACGCCTACGAGAATACCGTCGAAGCCGCACAGCAGGCCGAGCGACTCGGATACTCGCGGTACTGGGTTGCTGAACATCACGGCATGGCAAACCGGATCGCTGGCACCACTCCCGAAGTGTTGCTCGGACACCTTGCCGCCGAAACCGACTCGATCCGCCTCGGCTCCGGTGCGGTGCTTCTCAACCACTACAGCCCGTTCAAAGTCGCCGAACAGTTCGGTGCGCTGGACGCACTCGCGCCAGGCCGTATCGACGCGGGTCTCGGGCGGGCGAACGGCTCACCGGCTGCCGACCGTGCCCTCGGCACGGATCGACACGTCCAGAACCCGGACGAAGACCACGCCGAAAAGATCGAAGCCGTCGCCACTCACCTCTACGACGAGTACCCGGACGACCACGCCTACAGCGACCTCGAAATCCCGCGGTCGAGCGCTGACCCACCCGTGCCGTGGGTCCTCGGGTCGAGTCCCTCCAGCGCGGCGCTCGCCGGCGAACTCGGGCTTCCCTACTGTTTCGCTGCGTTCATTCGCCCACAGTTCGCAACCCACTCGTTCGAAACCTACCGCGACAGCTTCCAGCCGTCCCAGCTGGCCGGCGGCGTCGACGAACCACACGGCATGATCGCCGTGAACGCAGTCTGTGCCGAAACCGACGCGGAAGCCGCCCGGCTCCGTTCGATCGCCGAAGCAACGTACAGGCGGATGGCACGCGGGGTCGTCGGAACCACCCCATCCATCGACGAAGCCATCGACGAACTCGGCGGAACCCCTGATCCGACCCCGGCGACACTCGACGCTGAGGAATGGCCCCGTGCCCTCTCCGGGAGTCCAGAAACACTCGCCGGTCTGCTAGCACAGCTCGCCGACCGCGTCGGCGTGGACGAAGTGATGATCCAACACGTCCTCGCCACCCACGACGACGCACTCCGCTCCCACGAACTCATCGCCGATGGGGTCGGGTTGACGTCTCGCTGACAACGATACCCTGGGTGCGACCGAATCCAGTCGTGCTCGCGTCGCTGCGCGCGACTGGCGGGGATCGGATCCAAAATCTGACATCAGTCGCTCCCGGGTTGGTCGCGACAGAATAGTCCATCCTGGATTCGAACCAGGGTCGCGAGCCGTTTCCCGCCATGAGGCGTCGCGTTTCGCGCCTCGGTGGCGTCCAGAAGCTCGCAGGATTGGCCGCTACCCTAATGGACTGCGCGTATCTGAATCCGAGGAGGCAGGATAACTAAACCCTGTCGCTTTCAGTCGCATTTGCTATTCTCTGTCGCCTTCTTCGGGACCTCGTAATGTTCGACTCGATGGCAGTTCGCACACAGTACCTCGCACTTCTTGATCTCGGCCCGGATGTTCTCTCTGGCGTATCCGAACGCGACCATTTTCGAGACGCCCATTTCCTTCTCGCTTGGGTCGACGTGATGGAAGTCAAGTGCCGGGGGCCGACCCTCTCCACATCGCTTGCACTCACACCGCTCGGCCTTGAAATCGTGGAGCCATCCGCGTAATCTGGCCCGTCGTCGATCCTTCTTTGCGATGTCTTTCTCCCGATTCTTGTAGTACCACCGCATATTCCCGGACAGCGCCTCCCACTCTGTATCATCTGGCAACTCAACCCAATCCGGCTTCGGCTGGATGTCCTGCCCACCGTTTTCCCCTTGTTCGTACGTCTCCAGCCCTGCCGCCTCCTTCGCCGCGTTCCACCCACCCATCACCCGCTGGATCGTGCCCGACGCTGGCGTCAGCCCCAACTGCTCGTACTGGGCCTTCGTCGGCGACTCGCCCAGCCGCTCGGCGGCCGCTCGCAACGACTCGATACACTCGGCCTCGCTTCTCACGCCATCGAGTGGGTCGACTTCGTGTATAAACGTCAGTCCGGCAAATACGACCAGTGTCGCCGCCTGTCAGTCCGGTGACCACGCGCACGCCGCCCCGTACGTCAATTCGTTCTCCTCGATGTAGGCCGCCAGACAGGCGTAGTTACAGAACCCGCCGACAGCGTTCCGTTCACTCTCACGCGTTTCTTCGACGTAGACAGGGTCGTAGGCTGCCAGATCGCTCCCGCAGAACGTACAGGCGTCCGCGCTCATATCTGGTCGTACTCGCGCGAGCGCCAAAAGCGCCACTCACAGCTGTTTGCGATAGAACAGCACCGGCCCGTGATCCGTCTCATCGCGTCGGGCTCGCTCGTACCCACTGTCCTCGTAGAACGCGACCGCAGTGTCCTGGGTCGGTGTCGTGTCGAGGACGAGCGTCTCGATCCCCTGGGCTCGTGCGCTGTCCTCAAGTTCGTCGAGGATTACCGTCCCGAACCCCTCTCGATAGTGGTCTGGATCGACGCGCATCCGCTTGAGAACGGCCCCCGAGGCTGGCCTCTCGACGACTGCGGCGTGATCGAGCGGGAGTGTGGCGTCGTGATCGCTCGCCCCGAGCGGCCGGAACGCGCCCATCGCGACGATTTCACTGTCTACCTCACCGACCAGGAATTCCCCACCCGGATCGAGATAGACGTCTTCGATCCGCCGGAGATCGGCGTCGAGGTGGGCCAGGTCGGGATCGAAGGCCCCCGCCTCGCGGAGCGCGCGTTCGTGGAGATTCCAGACTGCGTCGGCGTCTCTCGGTTCGTACTGGCGGACGATGAGGTCGGTCATCGAGTGAGGGTGATCGTGGGCGGGTCAAGAGCGTTTTCGCGCTGTGGGTATCTCTCACACGCCAGCCCGGAACCGATACGTCCATGCCGTCCGGGATAGCACAGGCAGATATGTACGTCGGACGATTCGTGGTCGTCGGCCCGCAGGTCGGCGCGTACCGCGTCTCCTCGCGCTCGTTCCCGAACCGCCAGGCCGTCGACCGTGACGGCACCGTCACCATCGAACCCACGCCGGACGCACCGCCGTCGGACAACCCCTACATCTCCTACAACGGCCTGCGCGTCACCTCGCGCGGCGCGGTCGTCGGCAACGGTTCCCATGTGGATCCCATCGCCGAGAAGCTCGAACTCGGCTATCCTGCCCGAGATGCTATCGCTGAACCGCTGCTGGCGCTGGACTTCGAGAAGGACGACTACGACACGCCCCGCATCGCCGGCATCGTCGGGCTGGACGACGACCCCACAGCTGAACATGCGGTGATCGGGACGGTCCGTCGAGACGCCCTGCTGGTCGAGGAAGTCACCGAACCGACGCTGGTGGCCACCTACGAGAAGAACAGTCCTGAGGCGTTCGACTTTGCGGCCGAGGACGCCGCGAGCGCGGCCCGTGAGGCATACGATCTGGAGTTCGAGCACGCGGTCTGTGCGGCTGGGGTGGCTGTCGACGGCGACGACTTCGAGACCGCAGTCGTCAACGAGTAGACAGAGGTTTATTTCTCCACGCCGCGTGTGACACGTTCCCAATGATTAATGATGTTTGATGACGAGGTTTGACTGCAGGGGTACCATGTCACAGAGACGGGGCACGATCGCCGGTTTGGGGACCGGCACGAACGGGGAGACGGCAACGCGAGACGACCAGCAACTGGTAGCAGTGCCTGGGGGGGCCACGATCGAGACAGTCCTCAGTTGCGCAAAGCGGGGTATCGAGCGCCGTAGAACGGGAGATCTCGGTGGGGGCGAGCCACTCGTCGCGATCACCCAGACGGGTGTTCACGTGTTACCGGACGGCGCACCGACGGAGCCGGAGACGGCGGTGTCGTTCACGCACGCGTCGATCGAGGCCGTCGACGCTGGGGGGCTTGTCCGGCGCCATCTCGACGTGACGACTGACGAGGCGACCTACGTCTTCCACGTGGATGGCCGGCCCGGGATCGAGGAGATCGGAGACTTTCTCGAGGGCGCGAGCCGCGTGTGGGAGGCCGTGTTGCCGGACCTTCAGGGGGTTCGACGTGCCGTCGCGATCATCGGTCAGGAACTCGACGCCGACAACGTCGAGGGGCTGGACAAACGCTATCTGGCCGCCACCGAGTCACTCGCGAGTGCACGCGAGCGCGCAAGTGACACGGTCGTCGAGAGTGGGGTCGAGACGGCGGCCGGACGATTGGAGACGCAGTTGCGGCGACAGCGGGCACGCTGGCACTACAAGTACGGCCAGCGACTGGTCAACGTCGGGGCCGACCGATACGACGGTGCCGACATCGCCGCGGCCCGGCGAGCCTACGAGCGCGCCTGCGAACACTACCAGCGCGCACTGTCGATCATCGAGGCAGACGGTTTCGCCGGTGCCGACCGCGTCCACGAGCGTCTGTCAGTGGCCGAGACTGCCATCGAAGACCTGGAGTCCGACCCGCTCGCGGAGGCGCTCGCGGCGTGTCACCGCGCGGCAGACGCCGAGGACGACTTTACGGCCTGGGAATCCTGGAAGCAGGCTCGCGAGCAGTACCGAGCGGAACTGAACCACCGTAACAGCCTGCTGGCCGTCGAGCGACTGCGCTACCAGCTGGCGTGGGTCGAAGCCAACTACGTCGCGGCGGCGCGCGCCCACGCCGGAACGCTGGAGTCTCGCGGGAACGACCACCTGGTCGACGGCAACGACACCTGGGCCCGGGAGCTGTACATGGGGGCCGTCGACGTGTTGAACGAGGCGATCACGGTCGCCCGCGATCAGACTGGCTGTGACCCGACCGCCCTGCGTGAATACCGCGACCGGATCGAAGCCAAGGGTGCGGACATCGCGACCGAATAGTCGCTATTAGACTTGCGTCTCGGCCGGAATCGCCGCCAGAAAGTGCGAGAGGTGGAGCCGCTCGTTGGTTCCTTCGACGAGGTCGAAGTCGATCTCACCGGCGAGTCGATGAACCCGGGCGAGCTGGGGGCCGGTGTATCGCGAGCGCGACGCACGGAGGATCGCCTCCATCAACTCCGCGCCGCTGTATCCCTCGTCGACCAGTAGATCGTCGAGTTTCGAGCGCGCGTCGCCGAACTCACCCGCCTCTGCGGCGTCGAGCATCGCTTCGACATCGTCGTCGGCCTCGATGTCACCCAGCACCTCGTAGGCGCTGTTCATCGTGATCTCCCCCTCCGATTCGGCGGTGGTCTGGGCGCTCAAGATTGCCGTCCGGATGTCGCCGTCGGCGTATCCAGCCACGTACTCCAGGCCCTCGGCGTCGTACTCGACGGTCTCGGCCTCGACGATCCGTTCGAGGACGGAAACGAGTTCCTCATGCGTGGGCGCACGGACGGGGATCGGGAAACACCGCGAGCGGATCGGCGCGATGATCGAGGTCGGCTGGCGCGTCGCGATGACGAACTGCGTGGCCTCGTAGTACTGTTCCATCACTCGACGCAGCGCCTGCTGGAAGTCCTCACGCATGGACTCGGCGTTGTCCAGCAAGATCGTCTTGTAGGTCCCCGACATCGGCGTGTAACTCGCCGACTCCTTGAGGACGTAGTTGATCATTTCTCGCTTGGGGAGGTTGCTCTTGCCCTGGAGGAACGATCGAAACCGGGGGTCGTTTTTGATCTCGGTCTTCGAGCGGTCGAAGAAGTCCGCGACGTTGAGCTCGATGAAGTCGTTCTCGGGGTCGTCGTGGACCGACTCGGCCAGCGCGCGGACCGCGGCGGTCTTGCCGCTACCTTTCGGGCCGTGGACGAAGAGGTTCATCGGCTCCTCGCGAGCGCGTTGCAGTCGCTCGCGTACCGTCGGCTGGGGGAGGTCTTCGATCGCCGGCGCGTGCATCTCCGTCCACAGCGGCCCGTCCATTGAGTCGGGATAGGCAGGCGGTCTTGAAGTATCCTGCGAGCCACCTCTGGGGGTGGTGCTGTCGTGGTAGCGAATCGGGGGGCTTTCGGGTGTTGTCGTCTCCCGCAGCCCTGGTACGATCGGTGCGTTATTTGAGCCCGCCGCCATGTGTCCACCTATGCTGCATTTCGTCACGGGCAACGCCGGTAAAGTCCGGGAAGTACGGTCGATGCTCGACGCCGAGGTCGAACAGTTCGAGTTCGACTACACCGAGATTCAGAGCCACGACCTGCGAGAGATCGCCGCTCGCGGCGCACGTGAAGCCTATCGGGAGGTCGGCGAACCAGTCATCGTCGACGATTCAGGGCTGTTCGTCGACAGCCTCGACGGGTTCCCGGGCCCCTACTCGGCGTACGTCGAAGACACCGTCGGCGTCGAGCGACTCTGGAGACTCGTCGAACCTGAAGACGACCACAGCGCGGCCTTCAGGGCGGTCGTCGCCTACTGCGACGGCGACGAGTTCGAAGCCACGCCCGAACCGGTCGACCGCGGCGAACGCCGTGGACCCGACCAGGCAGCCAATCGGCGGTCGAGTGCGACCACAGATGAACAGGTGGATTCGGGCGACCTCTCGGTCAAGTTCTTCGAGGGCGTCGTCCCCGGCGAGATCGTCGCCCCACGTGGTGACGGTGGATTCGGATACGACCCGATCTTCGAACACGGCGAGCAGACCTTCGCAGAGATGGGCACCGAGCAGAAAAACGCCGTCTCGCACCGCGGCCGCGCTCTGGGACGATTCGCTGAGTGGTACGAACAGCGCTAATTCTCTCGTAGGAAATAGCCCCGGTTGGAACCCTAGAAAAATACCGACGACGGAATTTATTCGTCGGGGCGGTCGTCGATGAGGACGACCGCTTCACCGTCGATGACGGCCTCGTCGCCGTCGATGACAGTCGTCGTCAGGCGGTACTGGTTGTGTCCGAGATCCTCGACGATCTCACACTCGGCGGTGACTCGGTCGCCGATCCGGACGGGCGCGTGAAACTCCAGATCCTGTGAGAGATAGATCGTGAGGCCCGGAAATCGCGCGAGCGCGGCACTGATGAGCCCGGCGACGAGCGTCCCGTGGGCGATCCGGCCCTTGAAGCGGGTTTGCTCGGCGAACGCTTCGTCCAGGTGGAGCGGGTTGGTGTCGCCGCTGGAGACGGCGAACCGACGCACGTCGGTGTCCGAAATCGTCTTCGAAAACTCAACGCCGTCGCCGACACTGAGGTCGTCGTCGGCGTCGACCGTGACGTGCCAGGTCGGCAGATCTTCTTCGGCGTCGATCTCGGGCCCGTTCGCCCGACCGTCCTCTCTGGCCCCGACGCCGAAGGCAGCGAAAGCCGCCCGGTTGGCCTCCATCATGCTGTTTACGACGTGTGAGGAGGTTTCTGTCCAGGTGTTCAAAAGATCGTGAGGTTCCGAACTCATTGCAATGCCGTTTGGGACCACCGCTAATAAATCATGCCCCTGTTGGTGAGTTCAGTTACAACACCTGTGAAAAATTCCTCGGTGCCGTCTCGTCGATTCCGACGCGTCCGAACGACCGACGGCGATCACGTTCTCTGGACAACAGTGGTATTGAATGGTAGCAGATGGTATTCAACGCAATCTTTATCTGTATGGCAGGAGTATCGGTATATGAACAGATGACGGAGAGCAACGACGCGATGGACATGATGTGGCCACCTTCGATGTGGAAACAGATGCAGGAGGCCGGCGAAGAGGCCGTCGAACAACAGCAGCAGATGATGCAGCAGTTGTTCAGCGGCTCGGCGAGCGGGATGGATATGAGCAGTCTGGGCGCGATGCGCCAGCTTGCGACGTTCAAGACCCGCGTGCAGAGTGGGGGGCGAATCTCCATTCCGGACGCCGAGCGCGAAGCCCTCGACATCGAGGAAGGCGACATCGTCCAGGCCGTCGTACTCCCCGTCAAACGTAACCGAGATGATACCAATGAGTGACGCATACACCACGCCCGTAACGACCGCTTTCGAACTGCAGCGCCGCACCATCGAACAGAGCCAGCAGACCGTCAAGCAGAGTCTGGAGTTCCAGCAGAACGTCAGCCAGGCGATGATCGACAGTCTCGACAGCCAGGAGTCGGCACAGCGCCGCGGCGTCGAACTGACCCAGACGATGTTCCACAGCTACCTCGATGCCGTCGAGGCCGCCGTCCCCGGTGTCGACAGCTCCGTCGCGGAGCTTCGCGCCACCGTCGACGAGCAGGTCGAATTCCTCCTGGAGAACCACGAGGAAGCGTTCGAAGCCGTTGAGAGTGAGTTCGCCGAGGGCATCGACGCCTACGACGAACTCTCCGAGGACTACGTCGCCGCCCTGGACGAGCAGGTCGACCTGCTCGTCGAGGCCCACGAGGATCTGGAAGGCCAGTCCGTCGAGGCCGTCGAGCAGCTCGCCGACCAGTTCGAGGACCTTCAGGAGCAGGTCGAGGAAGTCCAGGACCAGGTCCGCGACGTCCAGCAGCAGGCCGCCGACGCCGTCGACGTCGAAGCGTAAAAACATCCGTTTTTTCTTTGCGCACGCACGAGATACACCCATGAGCGATACAAACGACGTACAGGAGGAGTGGAGTCAGATGGTCGAACAAATGAACGAGGCGGTCGCCGATTCCGTCGAGCAGAACATGGAGGCCCAGGCGGCTTTCATGGAATCGTGGGCGGACGCCGTCGAAGATTCCGTCCCCGAAGAGGATGCCCTCGCGGAGGGACTGGAAGGCTACGGCAACGCCTACGAGGTCTGGATGGACGCTGCCGAGCGGATGTTCGAGCGCACGAGCGACGCCGCCCAGGGCGAGGAAGTCGAGCCCAGTGAGTTCCGTGACATCTGGCTGCAGTCGGCCAACGAGGCGTTCAAAGAGGTCATGGGGACCTCCGCCTTCGCCGCCGCAAACGGCCAGGTCGTCGAGTCGATGCTGGAGATGCGACAGGAGGCCGACGAGATCGGTCAGGATACCATCGCCCAGCTGGGCTTCCCGACCCGCGACGATGTCGAGGAAGTCGGCGAGCGACTGGTCGAACTGGAGCGTCGCCAGCACGACATCGAACAGAAGCTCGACCGCATCCTCGATGCCGTAGAGGAGTGATCCAGCCATGATGAACCCGCTGAGTGCGGCGCTGGACATGCAACGACAGGGCCTCGAAGCGATGACCGACGCCAGCGAGAAGAGTCAGGTCCTCGACGATCGGATGGAGACACTCGAGAGCGTCGAAGTCGGCCAGACGCCCAGCGAGGTCGTCTACACCGAGAACAAGCTCGAACTGCTCCACTACAGGCCCGAGGACGCCGGCATCGACGTGCCGGACGACAAGAAAGAGCCGGTGCCGATCTTGATCATCTACGCGCTGATCAACCGGCCGTACATCCTCGACCTGCAGCCCGACCGGTCGGTCGTCCGTCGCCTGCTCGAAGCCGGCCACGATGTCTACATGATCGACTGGAACGAGCCGACGCGGCTCGACCAGCATCTGACGCTCGATGACTACGTCAACCGCTACATCGAGAACTGCGTGAACGAGGTCGCCGAGCGCTCCGGCCAGGATTCGATCAATATCCTCGGCTACTGTATGGGCGGGACGATGTCGGTGATGTACTCGGCACTTCACCCCGAGAAGGTCAACGCCCTCGGCCTGATGGCCGCGGGACTGTGCTTCGATCAGACCGGCGGTATGCTGGAACTGTGGGGCGGTGAGGACCACTACGATCCCGAACTCGTCACCGAGACGTTCGGGAACGTGCCCTCGGACATGCTGGATGTCGGCTTCGCGCTGATGGATCCGGTCAACAACTACGTGAGCAAGTACATCCGGTTCTACGACAACATGGAGAACGAAGAGTTCGTCGAGAACTTCGCCCGGATGGAGAAGTGGCTCGGCGACGGCGTTGACGTCGCCGGGGCCGCCTACGACCAGTTCCTCTCCGATATCTACCAGGAGAACAAACTCTACAAGAACGAACTGGAACTCGACGGCAAGCACGTCGACCTGAACAGGCTAGAGATGCCGATCCTCCAGATCATTGGCGAGTACGATCACCTCATCCCGCCGGGAGCCTCCAGGCCGTTCAACGAGGTCGTCCCGAGCGAGGACGTCCGGACGATCGAGTACTCGACCGGCCACATCGGCCTGTCGGTGTCTTCGTCCTCCCACGAGAACGTCTGGCCTGAGGTGTGTGACTGGTACGCCGAGCGCAACGAAGGCGGGCCGGACCACGTCGAGCCCGACGAACCCGACCTCGACGCGGCAGCCGACGAAGCCGTCGAGGCCGAGGAAGCCGAAGACGTCTCGGAGGCCGCCGGTGTCGAGAACGTCGAGGGGATCGGCCCGACCTACGCCGACCGCCTGCAGGAAGCCGGCATCGAGACCATCGAGGACCTTGCCAGGAGCGATATCGACCACGTCGTCGAGGTCTCGCAGGCCTCCCGCAGTCGCGTCGAAGACTGGTTCGAACAGGTCGAATAGGGCCACTCGCGTCACTCACGTTTTTATCACCGCGTCCCGGAGCGACAGCTATGCGAGTCGCTGTCATCGGGAGTAGTCGCGTCACTGACGACCACTACCGGCAGGCCCGCGAAGTCGGCCGGCTGCTCGGTGAGAACGGCCACGAGATCGTCTGTGGCGGTCGAACCGGAGTGATGGAGGCAGCATGTCGAGGCGGCCAGGAGATGGGGGCGCACACGATCGGCATCCTCCCCGGCGAGGATCGCCGCGCAGCCAACGAGTACGTCGAGACCGTGATCGCCACAGGGTTAGGAACCGCTCGCAACGCGCTCGTCGCACTCAATGGGGACGCCGCCATCGCGGTCGACGGCTCGACCGGGACGCTCTCGGAGATCGCGCTCGCACTCGATCGGGGGATTCCGGTGGCCGGGCTGGATAGCTACGAGATCGAGGGTGTCGAGAGCGTCGAGACGCCCGCAGACGCGGTCGCATACGTCGAGCAAGGCGAGAGTGATCCTGCGCGATAGCCACGATGCCGGCAGCGAGCGCCACGCCTATGGGCTCCCATTCCGTACTCGTGGTATGGTCGTCGATCGAAACGAAGCGGTCTCCACCGAGGACGACGAGAACGAGGAGAGTGACCCCTCGCTACTCGGTCGGATCAAGAACTACCTTCGGTCGGTGTACTCGCCCGCACGGTATTGACGGCACTGAGGGAGCACTGACGGCTCTGGGATCCGCACGTGGAACAGTGAGTCGAAAAGAACGTTATTCCCACTCGGTGTAGCCGCACTTTCCACAGTGCAGGCGGTCGCCGTGGTCGGCGAGGAACGAGTCGCCACAGCGCGGACACTTCTCGCGCTCGGTCGTGCCGTCGTCCTCGTAGAGTTCGTGTCGGGGCATCTATGCTTCCTCCGCCTCGCTGTCACCGTCGGCGGTGATCTTGTTGCGTTCGAGCATGTGCTGCTGTTCGACGTCGAGCGCGGCCTCGGGGTTGTCGTACACTTTCGCGTAGCCGACGGTCTTGCGCATGCCGAACTTCGTGTCCAGCTTGTGGACGACGACTTCCGCAGAGTCCTTGTTCAGCTTCGCAGCGAGCGAGTCACGGACAGAGAGCCGCGACGGGGTCGCTTCGTCGTGGACGACCTCGAAGCGGACGTCCGTCCGGTGCAACATCGGATTGTCCTCTTGGGCGATAATATCGACTTCCATGGTTCGTTACCCATATCTACCCCTCGAAACGCCTAAAAGGATTTCGAAGCCGCCGACAGCCCCATCTCGCCCCAAGATCCAAGTTTCGTGCCAACGTATACCACGATATGGCGACAGCCTGGCTGTGGGTCGTGCTGTACGTCCTCGTGTTCGTGGTGATCCAGCTGTTGCTCTATCGCTACCTCCAGCGTGGAGAGGGCCCCGCAGTCGAACACGCCGCGCCCGACTACGGCGAGGGCGAGACGGCACCGCAACGACCCGCCAAGGCGGCGGTCGAGACCGACGAGCCCGACGGGATCCGCTGTCCACACTGCGGGGAGCTCAATGATCGGGAGGCGTCCTACACGTTCTGCCGGGAGTGTTCCGAGCGGTTGCAGTGACATCTGGTAAGTACTCCGGGCCCCAGCAACAGGTATGCGCGCGATTGCGATCAACGTCGGCGCGAACACCAACGAACCGGGCTTTCGCGGCCCTGTCGACGGCGCTGGTAAGTTCACCTACCTTCCGATTCCGGAGTCGAAACTGACCCGCGAGCCAGTGCCGACCTACGGCGACCTCGATTCCCAGCTGGAATTCGATGTCCCGGAGCGTGTCCACGCGCTCCCTGTGCACCTCGATCCGGAGTTTGCCACCTATCCCTGCTGTGAGCGGTACACCTACGGCGACGAACACGGCGTGAAAGCCGGCCCCCTCTCGTCGCTTGACGCTGGCGACTATCTCTTCTTCTACGCGACGCTCACAGTCGAAGAGTCGGCAACGTGGCTCCCGCCGGCGTGGGGTGCGTTCGTGATCGGGCATTTCCGGCTGGCTCGCGAGCCGGCCAGCAGTGACGACCTCAGTGACACAGAGCGGTCGATCTTCGCGAACAACGCCCATCAGAAACGCGAGCAACCGGACGCAGCGGTACTGATCGCGGGTGATCCCGACGAGTCGGAGCTGTACGATCAGGCGGTGCCGTTGAGCGGGCCCGACGCTGGCACGACCGCGAACCAGCTGGTGATCGAGTACTCCAGCGACTCCGGGAAGGGGCCGTGGTGGCGGCGCGTCCTGCGGTACGATACGGCTGGGGCCGAGCGGTTGCTCGACGCCCATCGCAACGGATGGACGCCGTCCCGGTGATCGCGACCACCACGAGAGTTATCAGCGGTGAGAACGGTGAGGAAACACCTATGACTCGCGGTCCCCCTTGCTTTGGATATGCGCGTTTCGAGCGGTGTTCCCGGGTTCGACGAACTCGTTCAGGGGGGGCTGCTGCCGCGACGTCTCTACGTCGTCAGTGGCCCGCCCGGCAGCGGGAAGACAACATTCTCCTCGCAGTTCATCACCCAGGGTGCAAAACAAGGCGAGAACTGTCTCTACGTGACGATGCACGAGACCAAGGAGGAACTGATGCAGGACATGGCTGGGTTCGAATTCGGCTTCGACAAGGCCATGCAGTCGGATGCGGTCCAGTTTCTGAATCTCGTGACCGAGAGTGGCAAGCGCACCATCACCCAGTTCGGACACGAGGGTGGACTCACGAATCGACTTGTTGCCTTCCTCGATTCGAACGACATCGACCGGGCCGTGATCGACTCGACGATGCTACTCCAGCACTTCTTCTCCGATGCCAACCAGGAGATAACGGGCTTTCTCTCGGCGCTGAAACAGACCGACGCCACAATCTTGCTCATCTCGGAGATGACCGACCCCACCGCGTATTCGGACGAACACTACCTCGCACACGGTGTCATTTTCTTCCACAACTACCTGGAGTCGGGCGGGATGACCCGCGGGATTCAGGTGATCAAGATGCGCGGGACTGCCATCGACTGTGATATCCGCCAGATATCCTTCAGCGACCGCGGCCTGACCGTTCATTCTGACAAGAAACTCCAGGGATAAGGCATGTACGAGCAGACCTACGACACCGACTGGGATTCACTTGATCGTGACGAGGCGATGAGTCGCGCGTTCGCCATCGGTGTCGCAGCGTCGCTCGGACACGACTATCCCGAGGAGTACAACCGGATCGTCCAGTCGATGGATACCTCCTACAACCGGAGTATCGTCGAGTTAGCCTACGAAGAGGGCAAGAACAAAGCCAAAAAGAGGCAGTACGAAAGCGACGACGGCGACGACGACGCCGTCTGGGCTGAACTCGTCGAAGGCGAGAAAGTCACCGTCGAGAAAGACGAGGTGCCGACTGGCGGGCAGAACAAACTTCCTGCGGCGCTGGACAAGGCCAAGATTCTCGACCGGCCGAACACGGACAGTCGCGACCGGGTCTCGAAACCTGACTTCCTCGAAAAGTAGTTACAGTGACACCGGATCGGGGCCGTCCTCGCCCGGTGCGATCGGATCCCGGTCGCTGTAGTGTTTGCGGCCGATTCCCTTGCTCGACACCACGCTGTAGGCGGCCATGTTCGCATCTTCGGCCGAGTCGAACGTCTCACCGGGGAGGCGTGAGAGCACCTCGCCGAGCGTCTCGGTCCCGTTGGCCAGTGTGAGTTCCGTCTCACCGAACGCCTCGATCAACTCTTCGGTCGTCGCCGGATAACTGTGCGCTTCGAACTGTTCTGTTGCGGCTGTGAGTCGCATGGAGATAGAGAAAGTTAATGGTCGATAATAAACCTTCACTATTAATCATACGAGTCTGTGGAAGGTATCCCCATGTGTATAAGGTGCGCAGTAGTCGGAACCCGCTTGGCACTGGCGGGAAAATCGAGGATATGTTCTTCGCGGATCTGCACGTACATACGACGCTCTCGGACGGGCAGCTCGAACTCCCAGCCGTGCCGGCGGCCGCACAGCAGGCCGGCGTCGAGGTCGTGGCGGTCACGGATCACGATCGGATGCAGCCCGCACTCGACGCACCAGTCGTTGAGCGCGACGGGGTGACGCTGATCCACGGAATCGAGTTGCGCGTCGACGCCGGCACACAGAAGGTGGACCTCCTCGGATACGGCGTCGATCCGACTTCCGAGCTCGAAGCTGAATGCGAGCGTATCCAGCGAAATCGCGTCGAGCGCGCGCGAGCTATCGTCGAGTGCGTCGAGGATCGCCTCGGAGTCGATCTCGATTTCGACCTCCATCCCGGGGTCGGCCGACCACACGTCGCCCGCGCGATCGGCGACAGCGACGCAGATCTCACCTATCAGGAGGCCTTCGACACGCTCATCGGCGACGACGGTCCCTGCTACGTGGCCCGCGACATCCCGGACTTCGAGACCGGACGAGCGTTGCTCGCTGACGCCTGTCCGATCGTCGGGTTGGCTCACCCGCTGCGGTACGGTGACCCCGAGCACGCCCTCGGACTTACGGCCGCTCTCGACGCCGTCGAGCGCTACTATCCATACGGCCGCGAGGTCGACGTCTCGCCCGTCGAGCGAGCGATCGACGAGTACGATCTGCTGGCCACCGGGGGGAGCGACGCCCACGACGACCGACTGGGAATCGCCGGGCTGGACGCCGACACCTACGAGCGGGTTCGCGATCGGCTGCCGCGTCCGACACACGGCTGACGACAACGCAGGGTTCAATGTGGTCCACGTTGTACCTCGGTATATGAAGTGTCACTACTGCGACCGCGACGCCGACATCGCGGTCGAGAAAGACGGGATCAAAGTCGGTGTCTGCAAGGAGCACTTCCGCGAGCAGATGGAGGATCTCGCGGATTCGGAGTGGCTTCAGGACATCGACGAGGATCTGGACATCGACCGGACCGAGTGACCGAGGGTTTTCGCCGCTGGCGCTCTGTTTTGCCGTGTATGGACCGCGTCTCGATCGACGACGTCGACTCCTACATGGGCCCGCCGACGTCAAGCGCCCGCTGAGCGACGCCCTCGGTGCGACCGAGCTGGCGATCAACTACTACGAACTCGCACCCGGCGAGAGCTTCGCGTTCGGCCGCCACCGCCACGCCGCGCAAGAAGAGGTCTTCTACGTCCAGCAGGGGACAGTGACCTTCGAGACGGGGCCACCCGACGGGGATCCCGGGCGAGTGACGATCACGGCCGGAGAGGTGATCCGCTTTGGACCTGGGGAGTGGCAGCGCGGCGTCAACGAGGGCGAGGAGCGCGTGGTCGCGCTGGCACTGGGCGCACCGCAGGAGACCGGCGAGACGACCCTCTCCCGTGAGTGTCCCGACTGTGGCGAGCGTACCGAAGCCACCATCGAGATGACCGACGACCGCGACGCACTGGTGACGCGGTGTGTGGAATGTGGAGCCGAAACCGGACGCTTCGACTGAGTGCACGCTCGAACCCCATCCCCGTCGTATGAGAACAACGAGTGGTGTTCTTCAGCTTCGGGCGCGTCTGGAACCCGATGACAACAGCCCTCGGTGACGAAGCTGAGGTGACGATATCCGACTACGGGATGGCCCAGACCGCCCGGATCGAGCGCTGGCTCGCTGCCGGACTGGTCGTACTGGCGACACTCCTGACGATCAACACGGTTCTCGGCCCGCTCGTCGCCGACGTGATCACTTACCCGTTCTCCGAGACGATGATCAACCAGACGATTGGCCTGGAAGCCGTCTCTCTGTTCGTGGTCGTCCCCTGGGCACTCGCGGCTGCGATTCTCCTCTCCCGCGGTCATCGCGCGGGCTCGTTCCTGGCGATTCCCCCGGCTGCATACGCCGCCTACATGTTCGTCCAGTACGTCCTCGGCCCGACGTACCTGACCTACCAGCCGGCCGTAATCTTCCACCTCGGGATCTTCGTCTGTAGCTGGCTCGTCCTCGTCGTTGCGTGGCGGCGGACCGCCGACGTATCGCTCCCGGCCTGGACGCCGCGACGTGCGCGTCGGACTGCCATCGGCCTACTCGTGCTGGCAGCCTTCACTGCATTCCAGTACGTGCCGCTGTTCACGGGACTGATCGAGGGGGCCGCTCTCTCGGCCGAGGCCGCCGCGGATCCGACGATGTTCTGGTCGATTGTCTTCCTCGATCTGGGAGTCGTCGTGCCCGTCACGATCCTCGCCGCCTGGGGTCTGCTGCGTAACGCGGCGTGGGCCCGCCGGGTGGCCTACGGCGTCGCGGGCTGGTTCGTCCTCGTCCCCATCTCCGTCGTGGCGATGGGGCTGGTCATGCTCGCGAACGACGACCCGAACGCCGCCGTCGCACAGGTCGCCGTCCTCTCGGTTGCCGCCCTCGCGTTCATCGCCTTTGCGGCGTGGGTCTTCCGGCCGCTGTTCGGCAGCAGGTCACAGACGCCGGCGGAGCGCGATACCAGTGCTCCCGAGTAGACCCGGCCCAACGAGTACGAGGATGCCCCAGGACAGCCACGCGAGGGCGGCCGCTGCGCCCGAAAGAAAGGTGATGTTGTCCCGGGCGAATCCACCGGGCGCGACGAAGAGTGCGAAACTGCCGGCCAGCGCGAGCGGCCAGGCCGTCACCGCGACGCGGAGGGCGGTCTCGCGGTCGAGGTCAGTCGTCTGTCGGACGATTCCGCGGCCGACCAGTAGCGGGATCACCGCCAGCGCGCCGAGTGCACCTTGCCCAGCGAGAAAGAGGACGACCCCTGCCTGCCACGACAACAACGCAAATCCAACTGTTGCACCCAGCGTGACGATCCCGGCGACAGCACCGACGACCGCGCCGAGGGCGGCTGTCGTCGACCGTCGGCGCGAGAGAATGACGATCCCGAGCGCCAGCACTGGCGACAGCGCGACCGTGAGCACGTAGACGAAGAAGACGAGCGTCCACAGAATCGACTCGGCCATCGTGTTCAGATCTCAGTCCCGACCAGCGAGAACAGCGTGCCGGCGTCGGCGGTCTCGGCTTGTTCGTAGGCGATGTGGGAGGCAGCGACGTCCTGAATCGCCAGTCCCGTGGAGTCGAAGACAGTCACACCTTCTGGACCGCCGGGTTCGCCTCTCCCCGGAGCCGCGTCCGTTACGATGTCGCCCAACTCGGCGTAGATGTCCTCGTCGTCGAGCATGCCCTCGCTCCAGGGAACGTTGATCTCCCCGGAGTGGGTGCACTGCTCGTAGTCGTCGATCACGATGGTCGCCTCGTCGAGGACGCTGTCGGCAATCTCGTGTTTGCCCTTCGCGTCCGCACCCATCGCGTTGACGTGGGTGTTCGGCCCGACTACCTCGACGATTGGCTCCTTGACCGGCGTCAGCGTCGAGAGGACGTCGCAGGTTGCGGCCTCCTCGATCGAGCCGTCCCGGACGTCGTAGTCGTTCTCGAAGGTGGCGACGAACGCCGCGACGGCCTCTGGATCGACGTCTGCGACGATCACTTCCTCGATGTCTCTGACTGTCGCGATGGCTTCGAGCTGGGTATACGCCTGTGTTCCCGCGCCGACGAGCCCGAGCGAGGTGGCGTCCTCGCGAGCGAGATGTCGGGTCGCGACCGCGGCGGCCGCGCCCGTCCGCATGCGTGTAACTGTCGTCCCATCGAGCAGCGCCAGCGGGAAGGCGTTGCGTGGGTCCGAATAGATGATCGTCCCCATCACCGTCGGCAACTCGAAGCGGTCCTCGTTGTCGGGGTGGACGTTGACCCACTTGACCGCCGCGGCGTCCCACTCGCCGGCGTCCATGTAGGCGGGCATCGACCGGAAGTCGCCGTTGTACTGGGGCAAGTCGATGTAGGACTTGGCGGGCATCTGGACGTCGCCGCGGGCGTAAGCGGCGAAGGCATCCTCGACGGCGTCGACCACGTCAGCGATGGTCGTGTGCTCGGTGACGTCTTCCGCCGAAAGTAAGCGCGTCTGCATGTTCGAGGGTGGTCCGGGCAGAGACTTATAACCGGGGCCGAGTCGATCGTGCTACTCCTCGGTCGGTTCCAGCGGGCGGCGATCGAGACCGACGGTGTCGTAGTCGGTTTCGCTAGACAACACTCCGTCGTCTTCGGCTGTTGCGATCCCGGCGTGAAGCGCGTCGAACGGTGTAAGGTCGTATTCGTCCAGAAACGCGGCGGCAGCGAGAACAGCATCTTCGTGTGCTTCAGGGCGGATTGGAACCAGTTCGAGCAAGTTTGTGATCGCCCGCGGAGCATCGATCTCGTATGCCGCCTGCTCGCGGTCGTAGAAGAGCACGAGCACTTCCGCGTAGGACAGGATCGAGGTGTGAATGTCGTCGTGGTCTTCGAGGGCTCGTAGTGCTGGCTCCTGCAGCCAGTCGTCGTCTTTGAGCAGCGCGATCAGAAAGTCAGTCTCGACGTACACACGTCACTCCTCCTGATTCTGTTCGTCACGCACGCCCGCTCTGACTCGCTCGCGTGCGGTCGCTTTCAGGCCCTCGACATCCTCACCCTCGAAAGCGTCACCGACGGCATCCCGGATCCCCACAAGGGGGTCCTCGTCGACGGGAAACAGCGCGACGTGGCCGGGGAGTTCGACGATCCGATACCGCTCCCCGAAGCGCTCCCGGACGTCTTTCGGCAGGTAGATCCGCCCTCGCTCGTCGGTCGTCTTCGACATCGTATGCACGAATAGTGCGGGAAGAATCTAAAAAGTTCCCGTTGAAATCGAATTTTCCCGTATCAACGAGTTACCACGTAATTCCTTCGTAGCTGAGACCTTCACGACGCTCGACAATGTGGCGGCCGTCGATGACGATTTTCTCGGCCATGCGCTCGAACTCAGCATCGAGCGCCTCGAACTCGTCCCAGTCGGTCGTGACGAGAGCGGCGTGAGCGCCCTCCAGCGCCGCGGCCGCCGAGTCAGCGTACTCGACGGCAGGGAATCGCTCCCGCATATTCTCGGTCGCGACGGGATCGTAGCCCACCACGTCGGCCCCTCGCTCCAGCAGCCCCTCGATGACCGGAATCGCACGGGACTCCCGAATGTCGTCGGTCCCGGGCTTGAACGCCAATCCGAGGACTGCGACGCGCTTGCCAGCGACGTCGACGTGTTCGTCGAGCAGACCGAGCAGGCGCTTTGGCTGGCGTTCGTTGACGGCGACGGCGGCCTCCAGGAGTTCGGGGTCGTAGTCTCTCTCTCGGGCGGCGTGGATAATCGCGGCGACGTCCTTGGGGAAGCAGTTGTGGACGACGAGACCGTCCGTAGTGACGAACGTGTGATTGTCGGCCACTTCGAGTGAATACACGTCTGTTTTAGATCGCTCCGTCTCGATGTCGCTGACTGGTACGGTAGTGTACGATTCACCAACGGCATGTCCCAACGGCTTGATATCGGCGACATCGTCCAGTCGGTTCTGTATCTTTTCCTGCTCATCAGGTAAGAACATATCGGACAGAGCTGCTATCTGGTGTTTTGAACTCACCCGGAGGAAATGTGCCGGCTGTGTGGACTTTTTCGATTGGGAGGTCTTGTAACTCGGAACGATGCCGAGACTGTGAAGGAGTAGCTGCATTCCCTGTATCAGTTCTTCACTCACCGAGCCATAGTCGTAGACGACGGCGTTCGAGTGGCTGGTGTATTCGATGTATCCGTCACCGCGGAACAGTCCCGAAAGGAGCGCTTTTCGGTGAGACGGCGATTCCTGAAAGGCGAGGTCTGGAATCCGTGCGGAATATGATCCGGTTCCACAGCCCAGCTGTTCGAGGAAATACGCGAGCACACGACTTGATACTTCGATTTGAGTCGCGGTCTCCTGGGAGTCTGTCCGGTAGCGTATACCCAGACCGTCGAGATACGTCTCGACATCTTCAACGTACTCCGGTTCCTCACTCGGATGGAAGCTCAAGAAGACACGTTTTCGCGTCGTCGATCCATGCCCAGAGTTGTCGTCGTGGATGTGTCCCTCACTGAGATAATATCCGACGAACCGCCAAAAATCCTCGTCGAGCGAGAGTACAGCGGGTACGTAGGTCTGTCCACCTCCTCGTGTCGTGTAGATCGCGAGTTCCTCACGACTGATCGGTAGATCATCCTCGAATTCGAGAAAGACATCCAGAACGAGATAGTTTTTTCGAGTGAACTCGTGTACTTTGTCGTAGCTGTAGCGCTGATTGTATTCCCGGAGCGTCTCTCGAACCTTCTCCTTCTCGTTTTTCAGGTCGAACGATGGTTTCAGGTATACCCGTTCGTTGTCGAAAGACGGCGATTTGCTGACGAGATCGAGAAGATCGAACGTGCTCGCAGGATCTTCGGGAATCGCTGTCTGGACGGGGATCTCGTCATCGATGGCGACTTCCTGCGCGTACCGAACTGTCGTCTCTCCATCTTCGACAATGATCATCGGATGGTCGTGCGTGACTGTCACTTCCTTGTTCATTCGAGTTTTGATCGTGTGGAGTTCTCCCTCGTAGGGCCGCCGTGTCGCAGCTTCTATGGGTTTGAATTCTATTGATCCATCGTCGGCATAACTGAGGACAGAGACGTCTTCGATCGTGTCACCGCTAGCGTAGTGGTCGAAGAACTCGGCAAGAGTGAGATGTTTCGTGCCGTCTTCGTCTTTTGCGAGGACGCGCTGGTCGCCCGTGAGACAACTCCCGCCCCAGCCAACCCCAGAACGGAGGAAGTGCGGACCGATTCGATGATCGAGCCCGATAGCGTCGGCGACCTCGTAGGCGTCGACGCCGTACTCCTTGCAGATGTTTCCGAGTTCGTTGATGAGGCTGATCTTCGCCGCCAGGAAGGCGTTGTTGGCGTACTTGATCATCTCGGCCTCGCGCAGGCCAGTCTCGACGACTGGTGCGTCGTGCTCGGCAAGGATGGGTGCGTACACGTCGTGTAGCGTGTCGAGTGCGCGCTCGCCGGCTGGGCCGTCCTGCACGCCGAGGACGACCTTGTCCGGCTCCTGGCAGTCGTATACTGCCGTGCCCTCCCGCAAGAATTCGGGATTCATCGCGATATCGAAGTCTTCGCCAGCGGTCTTGCCCGAAGCCTCCTCGATGGCCGGGACGACCACCTCCTCGGTCGTGGTCGGGATGACTGTCGATTTGACGACGACGAGGTGGTTGCCGTCTTTCTCAGCCAGAATCTCGCCGACGGATCGCGAGCCGGCGCGCATGGCTGCGAGGTCGATCTTGCCCTCGTCGTCGGTCGGTGTGGGTAAGGCAAGGAAGGTTACGTCGGTGTCGGCGATTTCGCCGTAGTCTGTGGTGGCTCGCAGGCTGTCGCCGCCGTGTTCGCTCACGAGTTCGTCAAGGCCCGGTTCGTAGATCGGGGCGACGCCGTCGTTGATGTCGGCGACGATCCCCTCGTTGAGGTCGACGTTGACCAGATCGTGGCCCGCGTCGGCCAGTACCGCAGCGAGGGTCGTTCCGACGTAGCCGCTTCCGATGACGCTGATATCCATGTCCGTGGGTACACTGCCGGGCTATTTGTAAATGGACGGTCGCGTCTCGGCGCACTAGTGCGCTCGGCAGTCTTGTCGATGAGACTCACAACTGTTAGAAGTGTGCGATCCGTAACTGCCCGACATGCATCGTCGAACAGCCGATCGACTCGTCGGTGGATCCCTGGCCGTCCTGCTGGCTGGTGGTGGATACCTCACCTGGGACGCGGCCCAGCGCTCGCAGTCCACACCAGACGGGATGAGTGGGATGATGGACGGACAGGCGATGCACGGCCCTGACCCGCTGGTCTACGCCGTCGGAACGCTCGTCCTGGCCGGGCTCCTGTTGAGTGTGTACTTCCTCGTCAGGGAGGACACCACATCCGCACGCCCGTCGCGAGACGCGTCCGCCCCTTCGACGGGCGACCGGACACCCGTCGACAACGGTCCCGCTGCGGAGACAATCACCCCCGACGGCTCGCCGACCGCCGACACCGAGAGCGTCGCTGAGACCCCAGATCATGGGGCCGACGCTGCCAGCGGGGACAGTCCGCAGCAGGGCGACGACCGCCGGGACGAACAGCCTGCCGGCACCGACCGACAGTTACTGTCGATGTTGCCAGCGGACGAGCGCCGAATCCTCGAACCGGTCGTCGACTCGCCGGGGATCACGCAGATCGCACTCCGGGACCGCTCGAACTTCTCGAAGAGCAAGGTCAGTCAGACAGTCTCGGAGCTGGAGAAACGGGGGCTTCTCTACCGGGAACGACAGGGGCGGACCTATCGGATCTATCCGAGCGACGACCTCGAATCGGTCTGATCGTCCTTCGACTCCGGTTTCTAGCCGGATGAACAGTCTCTGTTCTGATGGACGTTTAGAACGCCGTATAAACGTTCTCGGACGATCTGGGGGCGTTTGTTCGCACCCACGACCATATCCAGTTACCCCCCAAAGGGGAGCATGGAGGCACCACATATGTCGCACTCGAACACTCGCTGGATCGCTCTCGCAGCAATTGCTGTCAGTCTCGTTTTGCTCGCCCCTGTCGTCGTCGGACAGCCCGCACCGGGCACCGCCACACACGGGGACACCCCCATCTCCGGGTGGGCCGGCCACGTCCACGAGTGGATGAGTGATGACACGTCAGACTACCACGCAGGTGGTGCCCACCACGGCGAACAGAACCACCACGCAAGCGGGCCCCAGCGCGGCGATGGGGCACACCACGCCGACCACACCCACGGCCCGGCTGGACACCACCACATCGACGATACGGGACACTATCACCAGGGACTCGTCGGGAACGGAACCCAGTCCGGAGACGGTCACCACCTCGTGAACGGAAGTAGCGATCGGACCACCACGTCCGACCAGACCGAGCGCAGGGGTAGCTGGGAGGGGTGCCATTGAGCGGCGCTGATTCGTCTCCGGGCCGGTGGCGTCGCCTGTTGTCCGCGAGTTTCGCCGCCCTCGGTGTCGTCGCCATCTCGGGGCGAGCGAGCGCACAGGCTCCCGGCGGGATGGGAGGGGGCGGAATGGGTGGCGGCGGAATGGGCGGCGGGTTCGGATTCCTGTGGCTCGTCGTCCTGATCGGGCTGGTCGTCGTCGCCGTCGGTGTGTTCCAGTCGCGGTCACAACCAGCAGAGCGAAGCGAGGCCGCACTGGAGACACTCAGACGTCGCTACGCTCGCGGTGAACTCTCCGACGAGGAATTCGAACGACGGCGTCAGTCACTCCGCCGTGATCGATAGGGGTCGAGTCAGCGTGTTCGTCGAGCTGACCACTGCTCAGCTATATGCCCGCGAGCGAATCCGCAAGGCGGCCGATTCGACTGCGTAGGCCAGACTGTACAGCGTCGTCAGCGCGAGCGGGACGAACGCCAGCGCGCCCGCGGCGACGACCAGCAACTCGGCGTTGCTCGTCGATGCGAGCGGCCGTTCGATCAGTGGCCCGCTCACGATCACCGAGACGTAGGCTTCGAACACCGCTGGCCGAACTGCCGAGAGCACGGCTCCGACGCCGCCCACTGCGGTGACCGAGCCGATCAGACTGAACGCAATCGTCGCAGTGCTCCGACAGAGCAGCGACAGCAGTCGCGGCGCGCCGACATCTATCGCCGCCTGAAACGTGAACACTGTCAAGACGGCTGTGACGGCTATTCCGAGCCGCTGGGGTAGCGCTGATTGACCGACGCCAGCGAAGAGCGCGCCCGCCAGCGCCGGCAAGATCAGCCCGAAGACGAGCCAGGCATCACGTGGGAGAGTCGTCCCCTTGCGCTTGCGAATCGCCGGCACGACGTACCGGGCAGTCACCGCTGCCGGAACGCAGACGAGCAATCCGACTACCAGGTAGTGGACCAGCCCGACCGTCGCGAGGGGTGTGTCGAGGTCGACCAGCGGGACGCCACTGACCGCGAGGCCACCAGTCGAGGACTCGACCAGGAGCGCTACCGCCAGCAACGGGACGAACACGATGCCGACGAGTAGCGATCCGACGACACCGCCACCGGCAGTGCCGAGGAGACTGCTACCCGTCCACAGCCCCGTCGCACCGACGTAGGTGAGAACATTCGCGAGCCGCTCGGCCGGCGTCGACAGTGCCGCTGTGACCGCAGGTACGCGGCCATTCTCGTCAGTCTCGGACTCGCGGGGGCGACCGGCCGGCGTGCGGGAGCTACCCGAACTGGGATGACCGAGGCTGATCTGGGTGGCCGGTGTGTCGTCCGTTTCGGCCGACTCGTCCCGGTCGGGGACGCTGGCGGGGCCGTTGTTCCGGAGCGAATCGAGCTGGTCGTCGATCGACTCGGGTTCGAGGAGGGCTGTCCGCCAGAGCTGGCGGCCGCCCGTCAGCCACAGGGAGAACTCACTGGGCTGTTCGGACTCGTTCCAGCTCCAGGCCGCGACGCCGAAGCCGACGTCGTCGACAGCGTAGCCGTTGGGGAGGTCGGCGTCGGCGATGTCGTCCGGAATCGGCGTCGAAAGCTCGTCGTGATACCGTTCGAACTCCCGGGAGCCTGCCTTCGGGCCGAGTACTTCGACGAACCCACGCAGATGATCCAGCAGTGTCTCACTGTCGCGAACGTCGTCGACGACGTCCGTCGAGAGGGTTTCGTAGGTGAGCGTGCCGTTTATCGGGCCGAGCGCGTCGTAGAGTTCGTCGTATCGTGTTCGCTTCTCGGCGTCTTCGAGGACGGTGCTGGCCCGATTGATCTGCATATGTCGCTTTTCGTCGGCGTCGGGACTGGCACTCATCGGCGAGAAGCGCCGGTCGGCCTGCTTTCGCCGCCGCTGGATCGTCTCGGCGTCGGCCTCGGGGCTCGCACCGATCCGGGCGTAGTAGTCGACGGCGTCGGGATCTGGATCTCGCTCGCGCATGCGGGGCTGTCGTTGTGCTAGTTCGGATAGCACTCACCGTAAAAGCACCCGATCCGGTCGGCCGAACAACGAAAAACCATTTACGATATGACCGAGCACGTATCGATATGGTAGAAGGGTACACAGTGGGGATCGACCTCGGGACGACAAACAGCGCGATCGCGGCAGTGACCGGGGATCAACCCGAGATCATTCCCAACAGCGACGGCGAGCGAACGACGCCGTCGGTCGTCATGATCGACGAGAACGACGAGACAGTGGTCGGGCAGGCCGCGGCCAATCAGGCCGTCAGCAAGACCGCCCGTACGGTACAACACATCAAACGCCACATGGGCGAGGACGACTACGCCGTCGAGATCGACGGCGAAGAGTATCGCCCCGAGCAGATCTCTGCGCTCGTTCTCTCGCGACTCCTCGCGGACGCCGAGGCCTATCTCGGCCGGGATGTCGAATCCGCCGTGATCACCGTTCCAGCGTACTTCGGTGACGCCGAGCGCCAGGCGACCCGCAGTGCCGGCGAAATAGCCGGTATCGACGTCGAGCACGTCATGACCGAGCCGACGGCTGCGTGCCTGTCCTATGGTCTCCAGGAGACCGCCAACGCCGACGCCGAGGAGACCCACGAGCAGCGTCACGTCTTCGTCTACGACCTCGGTGGGGGGACCTTCGACGCGACGCTCGTCGAGATCGATCTGGAGCACAACCACATCGAGGTCAAGAATACCGACGGCAATCGCAAGCTGGGCGGTGAGGACTGGACCCAGCGCATCGTCGACCACCTCGCGTCGATCGCCGCCGAGGAGGGTGACGTGGAGATCGCAGGCGACGCAGAGCAAGAACAGCGCCTCTACGACGCTGCGGTTCGGGCGAAACATGACCTCTCCAGCCGCGAGCAGACCGAGATCACCATCCCCTACCTCGGTCCGGACTACAACCTGGAGACGACACTCACTCGCGAAAAATTCCAGGAGCTGACTGCGGATCTGCTGGATCAGACGATCGATTCGGTCGACGAGCTGTTCGATCGTTCGGAACTGGCCATCGAAGAGGTCGACGAGGTGCTGTTGATCGGCGGTGCGACCCGAATGACTCAGGTTACCGAGACCGTCGAGAGCTACTTCGGGATGGAGCCGCTTCGCTCGGTCAACCCGGACGAGGCTGTTGCGCTCGGCGCAGCCACGCAGGCCGAACTGATGGCTTCGGGCGGCGACACGACTGCCGACGATGTCCTCCCGGGAGAGGAGGAAGATCTGCTCCTCGTGGATGTCACACCCCAGCCGATCGGGATCGAACTCCACGACGGCGATTTCGCGGCCGTGGTCGACCAGGACGAGAAAGTGCCGATCAGCCAGAGCGACGACCGCTTTACCACCGTGATGGACGACCAGACTGGCGTCCGGTTCCCGATCTATCAGGGCCAGTCCGAGGACGCAGAAGAGAACACCAAGCTGGGCGAGATGGTGCTCTCGGGGATCCCGAAAGCGCCTGCCGGCGAGCCGACCCTGGAGATTGACTTCGAAGTTCAATCGGACGGGACGCTCGAAGCCTCGGCGACCCACGTCGAGTCGGGCGAATCCGTCGACACGACCATCGAGTCGGGCGTCCGCCTCTCCGAGAAGGAGATCGAGCAGATGAAAGAGGCGCTGCCGACCCTGAAAGATCGGGGCGTCGCCGGCGCAGACCAGAAGGAAGCGTAGGCACGGCGATCTGACAGCATTGACGATCCGAACCGACACACGCTTTTTCGGGCGCACGAGAGACGATACATATGACCGAGGACGACCCAACGGTGCCGATCATCTGTGCGGAGTGCGGGACCGAGACGCGGGTCCCGCTGGAGACGCTCGCGGATACACTGGAGCGGCACAACGAGAATCGCCACGACGGTGAGCAGATCGCACAGGTCGATCCCGACATCGCCGACCGGATCGCCGATCTGGTCGCCGACGACCTCGGACTGCTCGACGAAGAGTGACACTGACGGCCGTACCACGTTGAACGAATTCGCCAGCCTGGGCTGGCGAATAACCGTCCGAACGTACAGCCGGCCGTATGATCGACGGCGGGACAGCGTTTTGAAGCCCACTTTCGTATGGACTGGTCTATTTCCCTATATAGCAGTATGTCTGGAACATTCAGGTATGTTCGAGAATTACTGGTATGTCGACCTCGTACTCGAAAATACCCCTATTATAAGCGGTTTTAGTAGTCTCTCCCCCCGGTACACGTGATGGCAGACGATCCAGAGCGGTCCAACATCGTATCGCGACGCAAGTTCATCGCGGCGGGCAGCGTGGCAGGCGTTGCGGCGGTCGCTGGGTGTGGCAGCGGCTCCGGTGACGACAACACCACGACAGCGGGTGGGAACGACAACGACAACGACAACAACGAGGACAATACCACGACTACCGACGAGAACAACGAACAGAACACACCGTCGTCCAGCCAGGACACGTCCGTGCTGGAGTCCGGTGGGTCCTCGACGGTCTACCCCGTTGCCAATACCGCGGCCTCCTACTGGCAGGGCAACCGGCCGGCCAGCGACGCCGAGTACTGGCCGTGGGAAGAGTACAACATCGACAACAGCGACGAGAGGGCACTGGCCGACTACTGGGCAGGTCTGTACGGCTTCGAGGCGACCGAGGACGGCACGCCGCCGTTCAAGTGGACTGTCGGCCTGAGCCACTCCGGGACGGGTGTCCGGAAGGTTCGTGACGGGCTGTACGACATCGGGAACTCCTCGGGGAACGTCGAGGACGAACTTCCGGATCGAGACTCCTACGAGAAGTTCGTCGACCACGTGGTCGCCGTCGACGGCCAGCCGATCGTCGTCTCCAGCGAGATCGCCGACGCCGGCGTCGAGAAGATCACTGGCCAGCAGCTCAAAGACCTCTACAAGGGCCGCATCGACAACTGGAGCGAACTCGGTGGGCCGGACAAGCCGGTTCGCGTCCTCGGTCGCGCCAAAGACTCCGGGACCCGAACATCCTTCGTGAGCAACGTCTTCGGCAACCCAACGGAGAATACGCAGGTCGCGACCCGCTACGGGCAGAACCAGCGTCTCGCGCAGGCGATCTCCCAGGCCGATAACGCCATCAGCTACCTCGCGCTTGCGTTCCTCGGCACCGACGGCGTCTCGCCGATCGGTCTGGAGTGGGAAGGGACGACCTACGCGTACCAGGATCCCCAGAACGGACTGGACTCCACGGCATACCCGCTCAGCCGTGACCTCCACATGTACACGTGGGACGGCACCTCGATGAAGGAAGCGGCAGTCATCAACATGATGCTGCACCAGTTCGGCCAGGACACCTTCGTCGCGCCGAACAACTACTTCACGCTGAACGACCGCCGCCTCGAAGAACAGAAGGCGAAACTCCCCGACCAGGACCCGGTCTGAGCTGGCCGGTAGCGAACAGCTGACAGACCACCAGGTGGGACCATCTATGATTTTCAGTATGACGTCATCCAGACGGGACACACGGAGGGAATCGTGAGACGAACGTGGGCTTTGCTACTGGTATTCGCCATTCCGACGCGGATCGTCGGCTCTCTGCGCGATCTCCTCAGACGGATCGCCGCCGCCCTCCGAACAGTAGCCGAATACGTCTGGGTCAGGCTGGTGCGGCTCAAACGCATCCTGCTGGGGACCAATCCGAGCCGGAGCGAGGCCGCGTTCAGCCTGCTGTTGCTGACCTCGATCGCGGGCGTCGTCGGGACGTTCCTGTTCGATCAGTCGCTGGTCGCCTATCCGCTGGTGGGGATGGTCGGTCTCGGCGTCGTCGGCTGGGGAACCTATCAGGCCCGGACAGCGAAGTTGCTGATGCTGTTCGCGACCATCGCGACGGTGCTCACTATCGGGTTCATCACGTACTTCCTCTTCGAGCGTGCGTGGACCCCGATCCAGGAGTTCGGGCTGAACCTGCTGGCGATTCCACGCCACGGGGATACGGGCGAGCCGCGATGGTTCTTCTTCCTCGACTGGCTGGACGTGCTTCCAGTCACCGCGGAAGGCAACGTTTCGGGCTGGGACCCGCGGAACGGCTACTATTCACTGCTGGCGGCGGCGTGGGCGACGGTGATCGTCACGGTCATCGCGGTACTCGTGGCGGGCCCACTGGGGGTCCTCGGCGCGCTGTTCATCGCCGAGATCGCCAGCGATCGTGTCCGAAGCGTCGTCAAACCGGCGATCGAGATCCTCGCGGGGATCCCCTCGATTGTCTACGGGTTCATCGGGTTTGCCGTGCTGAACACCTTCATGTCCGATACGTTCCTCGACCCCGGGGCGAGCTTCCTCATCGCGGGACTGGTCGTCGGCGTCATGGCGCTCCCCACCGTGGTTTCGGTCTCCGAAGACGCGCTCTCGGCGGTCCCCGATTCGATGCGCGACGGGTCGGCCGCGATGGGCGCGACCAACTGGCAGACGATGAAGAGCATCTCGCTGCCCGCGGCCTTTTCGGGCATCTCGGCGGCGATCATCCTCGGACTGGGTCGCGCCCTGGGTGAGACGATGGCCGTCGCAGCGATCATGTCCGGTGGCGCGAATTTCGCCCGACCGCTGTACGACATCTTCGACCAGAGCGTGACGCTGACGAGCCGGATCGCGACCAGTTACGGGAGCTCGACTGGGATGACCAAGGACGTCCTGTTCGTCGCTGGCGTGATGCTCTTCAGTATCGTCGCGGTGATGAGCCTCCTCGCACAGTACGTCGAGCGACGCATGGAGCGACAACTGCAGGGTGAGCAATGAGCGACGCATACGCACAGGAGACGACACTCGTTCGCGAGGACTCGAACTACGTCGACCGGGCACTGGACACGACGATCGCGCTGACGATCGTCAGTTTCCTGCTCGGATTGTTGACAGCGATTCAGGTCGTCGCGCTGACGACAGGCGGGAACGCGCTGACGACGCTCCACCTGCAGTTGCTGGCCGTGGTCGGCGGCGGCATCGGCACGGTCGGCGTCCTCTCGTGGCTCGGAGTCGTCCCGATCACTGACCAGCGCGTCCGCGGGATCGGAATCGGACTCGTTCTCTCGCTACTCGGGCTGACGATTCTGTCCGTGGTCCTCCCGGTCACGATGGCGTCTCTCTTCGGGATCGTCCTCCTGCTCGAAGCCGCCGCCGTCCTCACGGCCGGGGTGCTCTCCTGGCAGGGGCTCTTCGACACCGACCCCAGTCCCAGTGCTGGCCTGGTGGCTGGCATCGCGTTCGGGATCATCGGATTGCTCATCGGTGCGGCCTTCGGCGGGATGTTCCTCCCGAGTATCGCTTTCTCTTTCGGTCTGCCGGACGGAACGCTGGTTTCCGTCGACTTCGCGCACCTGCTGCCGGCGCTCGTCGTCGGTGTGGCGCTCGCGGCAGCCACGATTGCGCCGCGGGAAGACCTCGGGACCGCGATCCCGACGATGGTGCTGGTCGGCGGTCTCGGTCTCGTGATCCTGACCGGCGCGATCGGGCCCGGCTGGACGTGGTCTCCCGGGGAGGACATCGACGGGTCGTTCACGGGCCAGATCGTCATCCCACTGTTCGTTCTGGTCGGCTCGGTCGTCTCCAGCTGGGGAGCCGCGAAGGCCCGTGCTGGCTACGGCGCGGTCGGCCGGCAATTCGGCTCGTATCTGGTGATTTACCTCAACGCGGCGACGATGGTCGCGATCATGGTCTCGATCGTCGCGTTCGTCCTGATGAAAGGCCTGAACTACGCGTTCCACGGCGTCACGATCGGCGCGCTATCTGCGCTGGTCTTGCTCGCCCCACTGCTGGCGGTGGTCGTCGACTGGGCGCGAACGCCCGCCGGGACGCCTGACTGGCACGCGGGTGCACGACAGGCGTTCCGGGCGATCCCGGTCGTACTCGTCGGCGGGCTGGCCGGCTGGCTGGCCTTCCTTCAGGTGACCGGTGGCCGTTTCGCAGTGCCGTTCCAGTACACGGTCAAACTCCCGAACGAGAACACGAACGAAGTCCTGGATACGGCGGCGACGATCACCAGCGAGCCGACGGTCGGGACGCTCGTGGTCATCTTCTCGGGACTCCTGCTGACGTGGTACTTCCTCCGAAAGTACGGCAGCCTCCGCAGCGTCGGTACGCAGTCCGATCGGCTGGCCGACGTCGAGCGCTGGATCGGGATCGCCGTCGGCGTGACGCTGCTGCTGTCGGCGGTCCTGCTGGTTCTCCCGCCCGTTCTGGAAGTCGGCGTCCTCTTCGGCGTCGAGCTATTCGTCTGGCTGAACGTCGATACGATCGCTCGCCCAGTCGTGAGCGTCCTCGTGCCGGTCGGGGCAGTCGCGGCGATCAGTCTGGCAGTGTTAGCGATCCAGACGCTGGTGGTCGGCAGCGGCCGGATGGCCGACCGCGCGTTCGAAGGTGTACACCGGATTCGCGTCGGCCTGTTCGGCGGCGTCGGGTTGCTGGCGGCCGTTACCATCGCTCAGCCGAGTGTCGGTGTCAATCCTCGTATCGGTCCGTGGGACATCGTCCCGGCGGTCGCACTCGTCGGGGCGGCCCTCGCATTTACCGCTGGGATCGTGACGGCGGCTCTCGCCCGATCTGCGGACGATCGTCTCGAACGGGTTCTCCGCAAGGAGAGTGCCCTCGGGCTGGCGGCGACGACGGGGTTCGTCGTTGTCGCGGCCCTGCACGTCGCGGTGACGTGGGTCGACTTCACGGTCGCTGGCGTGACTGTCGGCGTCACCGGGACGCTCTCCTGGCCGATGACGATGTCTTCGTACATCCCGCTGGTCCCCGAACCGGGCGGGATCTTGCCCGCCGTCGTCGGGACGGTCTGGCTGGTCGTCGGGGCCGCGCTGTTCGCCGTCCCGCTCGGCGTCGGCGCAGCCGTCTTCCTGACGGAGTACGCCGAACAGGGCAAGTTTACCGGGCTGGTCGAAGTCGCGACCAACTCTCTATGGAGCACCCCGAGTGTGGTCTTCGGACTGTTCGGGGCCGCCTTCCTCATCCCGCGTCTGGGCGAGCAGGAGTCACTGTTGACCGGGATGCTCGTTCTCGGATTCATGCTCCTGCCGCTGGTGTTGATCACCAGCCGGGAAGCGATCAAGTCCGTCCCCGACGAGTACCGCGACGCCAGCGCCGCACTGGGCGTCAGCAAGTGGGAGACCGTCAAGAGCGTCGTCCTGCCGGCTGCGGTCCCCGGCGTGATCACGGGCGTGATCCTCGGCGTCGGACGGATCGCGGGCGAGACCGCACCGCTGATCCTCGTGCTGGGGTCGACGCTTAACGAGACGTCGGTGGTCGATGTCCTCGGCGCGTTCAGGTTCGTCGGTCATCCGCCGTTCGTCGCCAACGACATGCTGTTGGCCAGTTCGCCAGCCGTCCCGACCCAGATCTGGGCGATCATCTCCGCCGGCGTCGCCGGCTCGACTTCGATGGGATGGGGCTCGGCACTCGTATTGTTACTGATCGTACTCACGTTCTACGCCGTGGGTATCGTTACGCGGTCGTACTTCAGGAGAAAACTCAACTATGAGTAACGCACTCAACGAAAGCAAGACCGAATCGAGCAGCGAATCGACGGGCGTCACGACCGACGTCTCGACAAGCACGACCACCACGGGTGAGAGCGACGAGCAGATTCGCGACGAGTGGTCTGACTTTCACTTCGATGGCCCAGCGAAGCTCTCTGTCGAGGATCTGAACGTCCACTACGGCACCGACCACGCGCTCACGGACGTCTCGATGGAGATTCCCGAGAACAGCGTCACGGCGCTGATCGGTCCCTCGGGCTGTGGGAAGTCGACGTACCTGCGCTGTCTGAATCGGATGAATGACCGGATCAAAGCCGCCCGGATCGAGGGATCGGTCGAACTCGACGGGACGGAGATTTACGACGCCAACGCCAATCTCGTCGAGTTGCGCAAGCGCGTCGGGATGGTGTTCCAGCAGCCCAACCCCTTCCCGAAATCGATCCGGGACAACATCTCCTACGGCCCGCGCAAGCACGGCGACATCGACACCGGCCTGCTCGCACGCCTGCTCGGTCGCGACGACACCGACGAGGAGATCGAACTGGTCGAACGCTCGCTCAGGCAGGCTGCCCTCTGGGATGAGGTCAGCGACCGGCTGGACGACAACGCCCTCGGGCTCTCCGGTGGGCAACAACAGCGACTCTGTATCGCCCGGGCGCTGGCGACCGATCCCGAAGTCATCCTGATGGACGAGCCCGCGAGCGCACTGGACCCTATCGCGACCTCGAAGATCGAAGATCTGGTCGAGGAACTCTCCGAGGAGTACACGGTCGTCATCGTCACCCACAACATGCAACAGGCCGCGCGGATCTCCGATCAAACTGCGGTGTTCCTGACGGGTGGCGAACTCGTCGAGTACGACGATACCGAAAAGATATTCGAGAACCCCGAGAGCCAGCGCGTCGAGGACTACATCTCCGGCAAGTTTGGGTGATCTGGGATGTCCCGCGAATCCTATCGGGAGGAGCTGTCGGCCCTCCGGGAGGCAGTCGTGGCGCTCAGCGAGACCGTCGTCGATCGCCTCGAACTGGCGCTGTCGAGTCTGGCGACGGGCGACGACGAGGCCGCCAGACGGGTCGTCGACGGTGACAGCGAGATCAACGACCGGTATCTCGAACTGGAAGGCAACTGTATCGACCTGTTCGCCCTTCAGCAGCCTGTCGCGGGCGACCTCAGGTTCGTCGCTGCCTCGTTCAAGATCCTCACCGATCTGGAGCGTATCGCCGATCTCGCGACGAATCTGGCCGAGTACGCCCTCGACACCCCTCGATCGACCGTCCCGGACGTCGACGTGCAAGCACTCGGCGAGTCGGTCGTCGAGATGGTCGAGATGGCTATCAACGCTTACGCCGAGGCCGATGCCGAGGCCTGTTTCGCCATCGACGAGTACGACGATAGCGTCGATCAACGCTGTGCGGACGCCTCTGATGCGATCGTCAGGGATCTCATCGAGCGTGAGGCGACGGCGACCGACAGCACAATCGAGGACCTGCTGGCGGACGTCTCGCGACTGTTGCTCACTATCAGAGACCTCGAACGTGTCGGCGACCACGCCGTCAATATCGCCGCCCGAACGCTGTACATGGTGGAAAACGACGACGAACTCATCTACTGACATGGAAACCCGCAAGATACAGTCCGTCGGCGGGGGGACCTACACTGTCTCGCTCCCCAAGGAGTGGGCCGAATCGGCCGATATCGTCACCGGATCGGTCGTCGAACTCCACACCCACATCGACGACCTGCTCGTGATCCAGCCGCGGGAGTGTGAAACGGATACCGTCGTCACGATCGAGATTCCGATCGCTGACGGTGATTCGACACACGTCGAGCGGACGATCAGGGCCGCCTACGCGGCCGGCATCCGAGAGGTCGTCCTGACAGGTGCGGTACGCGACAGTCACCGTCGGACTGTCGGACGAGTCGCGCGAAAATTGACTGGTGTAACAATCGCGACCGAAACTGACGACCGCATCGTCGTCCAGTCGATGCTCGACGCTGGCGAGGTCTCGATCCAGCAGTCGGTCCGGCAGTTGCAGTTCGTCGCGCTCTCGCTCCATCGCGAGGCGACGGCGGCGCTGGCTGGCGGGTTGCGGATCGACGATCCGAGCGAGCGCGACGATCAGGCTGATCGTCTGTACACGCTGGTCGATCGGTACTTTTCGCGCGGACTCTCGCGATTGGACGAGGTCGACGCGCTCGGCCTGACCCGCCCCGAACTGTTCACGTTCTGGTCGACCGCGCGCGAACTGGAGCGTGTCGCCGATCACGCCGAGCGGATCGCCGGACTGGCCAGCGAAGCGACGGCCGGCGAGGCGACCGCTGGCGAACTGCAGCGTCTCGCTTCAGAGTCTCGTTCGGTCGTCGAAGACGCTGTCGGGGTCGCGCTGGGCGATACTGGGATCGAGGCCGCCAGAACGGCGCTGGAGACGCGCCAGCGCATTCGAAAGGACGCACCGGCGCTTGAACGCCGACTGTTCGAGACCAGTGACACCGACTACCGACTCGCTCGGATCATCGACAGCCTGACGCGGACGGCCGAGCACGGCGGCAACATCGCCGAGATAGGGCTGCAGAGCGTGGTTCGTGACGGCGGACTGGTCGAGCGCGAGCTCGCGAGCAACGCCTGAAACGTCTCGTCTCTTTCTGTTGTCCAGGAGCGGTGACGCGACTGCTGAACTGTCGCTGAAAAGCATCGGTACTATTTTCATATAGAGTTTCATTAGTCGGGAGTAATGGTGGGTGGTCAGGGGCCGATTGTCGACGAGGAACTCACAGCACGTGCTGGCAAACGCGTCACGGCGGTAGTTCGGTTGCCGGAATCGAGACCATCTGACGACGTCGTTCAGACGCTCCAGAACACTGCAGCACAGGCACAGCAGGCGGTCACCACGTTCGTTCGCGATCGCGAGGGTGTAGAGATAGAGAACGAATTCTGGATCACGAACGCGGTCGTCCTGACGGTCGATACAGCGACGACATCGCTAGAGGAAATCGCACGGATTCAGGGCGTCAGGCGGATTCATCCGAACTTCGAGATGGAAGCCCATCGCGACGGCGATCGGTCGGGTTCGGGTGCACGCGCCACTCCGGACGGGGAGGACGATCCCGTGGCGCAGGATCACGGAGACTACACCTACGGTCTCCAGCAGATCGGTGTTCCATCGGTCTGGGACCAGCTCGGGACGAAGGGGGCCGGTGCGCGCGTCGCGGTCCTCGACACCGGAATCGACGCCGACCATCCTGACATCGACCTCGCCACTAACGGCTGGGCAGAGTTCGATAGCAACGGGAACCAGATCGACTCCCAGCCGTACGACGACAACGGACACGGCACCCATACCAGCGGCACGGTGTCCGGTGGTGCCGCGAGCGGGACTCACATCGGCGTCGCGCCCGATGTCGAACTGTACCATGGTGGCGTCCTGACGCCCGATGGCGGGAGCTTCAGCGCGGTCATCGCCGGCATTCAGTGGGCGGTCGAGCAGAACGCCGACGTGATAAACATGAGTCTGGGTCCAACCTCGGGCCACGACTATCTCACCGACCTGATCGATCCGCTGCAGAACGCGAAGGCGGCTGGGACGCTCCCGGTCTCGTCCTGTGGCAACTCGAGTGAGGGGACTAGCGGCACGCCCGCCAACGTCTACGACGCGGGGCTGGCGGTCGGTGCCAGCAACTCCAGCGAGGGGATCGCGAGTTTCTCCAGTGGTGAACTTGTCGACACCGACCAGGACTGGGGTAGCGCGGCACCTACCGACTGGCCTGCCGAATACGTCGTCCCAGATATCGCCGCACCCGGTGTCGACGTCAAAAGCTCGGTTCCCGGTGGCGGGTACGATAGCACGTACTCCGGGACGTCGATGGCGTCGCCACACGTCGCCGGTGTCGCCTGTCTGATGGTCGCCGCAAGTGGTGGCGACGTGACACCTGGCCAGATCAGGACGGCCCTCGAGTCGACGGCCTGGAAACCCAGCGACTGGGACGAGAGTCAGGCCGCCGCAGTCATCGACGGCAAGGACAGTCGCTACGGGCTCGGCATCGTCGACGCCCTGGCGGCCGTCCAGCAAGCCGCGCTGGACACTGGCGTCACGGGCACCGTCGAGAGCGACGGGGCCGCCGTCGAGGGCGCGACCGTCGAACTGGACGGCTCGTCAGCGATGACTGACTCGTCCGGGGCGTTCGAGATTCCAGCTGAACCCGGGACGTACGACCTCACAGTGACGGCACCGGGGATCGTTGAGACCACAGTCAGCGTGACCGTCCAGGACTCGGGATCGCTCACGGATGTCGGAACGATCACCGTCGACTCAACGCTGGACGTATTCGTCGAAAGCGAGCAGGCGGACGGGATCGTCGGCGGTGACTCGGTCTCGGTCACACTGGATGCGTATAATCTCGAAGCACTACAGATCGACCTGACTGGGACGTACACCGAGAGCGACGCGACGCTGGCTGTCGACGGACAGACTGTCGCCTTCGGTGAGACGGTCGCATTCTCGAACTATTCGGGAACAGTCCCGGTCACGGTCTCGACGACAGCCGATATCGGCGGCAGCGTTGGACTCAATCACGTCGCGACCGGTGCTGGCGAACAGACGACCGTCTCCACGGGGCCGACGATTGTATCCACCGAAGTCTTCGATGTCGGTGTCGTCTCCGATGGCACGTCCTATGGCTCGGAAATCGTCGGGACACTCGACCAGGAGCTTCCGGGATACTATCAGCCGGTCGCCACGACGACAGACTCCGTCATTCAGAACCCGGAGTCGTATGATACAGTTGTCGCACAGAAACTGAACAGTGATACCGTCCCCATGTTCGTCTCGACGGTCGAGTCTGCAGACCTCGGTGTCGTCTATCTCGATCAGTGGGGATCCGACGCTGACGCAATCTCACAGTACGCCGGACAGTCCTCGAATGTACGCAGCACCGGCGAGAACTTTTCGGAGGGTGGCCCGTACTACCGGCCAACGGACGAACATCCGCTGTTCGACGGCGTCGCCACTGACTCGGATGTCCTCCTGCACGAGGACTCCTATAGTGATTACGCCTACTTCGAGGCGGGTGACGCGCTCGATGTCGTCGCATCACTCGCGACAGACAGTGGTGTTCCCGGGGACGGACTCGCTGTTCACGAGCCCACGCGGGCGGTGTTCGCGGCGACACTCGGTCGCTCCCAGTACGTCGGCGACCCCGATTTCACCGCAGCGGCCGACACGATCCTGGCTAACGCCGTCAAACGCTTCAACGGGATCGATCCGCGCATCACCGCGAGCGCGACGCTCGACGGATCGGAGGTCCAGCTTTCGGTCGACGCCACGAAAGTCGAAGGTATCACCATCGACAACGTCTGGACCGACTGGACAGTGTCACCGACGTCACACGCGGAGGCCTTTGAGGATTCGGTCTCCTCGGCGGGAGCGTGTGGGTGGAACTGGGCGAGTAAGACTGACACCGTCTCGGCTACCATGACCGCGACAGTCCCAGACCGATACGTCGGCGGGACGTACGCGCTCACGGTCAGGGGGACCGCCCAACAGCACGAACCCGCCACAACAACAGTGACGGTCTCGCTCGACTAATACTGGCGGCTATAAGTTCGTAAAGATATTCGGCGCCCCGTCGTGCCGAATCATTTCGAAATGTTATAGCCACCAGTATACGAGATCTCGTCCGGACGGATCCTGCGGCCCTGCCGATGCCCCACTCATTCAGAAGTTTGCGCGGAATGAGTTCGCAACCCAACCACGGAAAACGTCTACGTATCCTCCCGGATCGCGACGAGACGTTCGTCAGTGATCGCGTAGACGTCACCGAACGCGACCGCCGGTGCGCCCCGGAGACGCAGGTCAGCCTGCCAGCGGATCGAGCCGTCGGTCGCGTCGGCGATGAGAAGCCCCTCCGGGCCGCCGAGGACGACGGCGTCGTCGGCGACGATTGGAGGATAGGCCCAGGCAGGATCACCGATCAGATCCCGGAGTGGTTCGTCCAGACGCCACTGTCGGGAGCCGTCGGACGCATCGAGTGCGACCAGTCCCACCTCGACGTGCGGGGCATACACAGTCTCTGCATCGACGCCGACGCCGATTCTGGCCCTGTCCAGATCGGCGCGCCAGTTCTCCGACCCGTCGTCGCTATCGAGTGCGACAACCGTTCCGGGTTCGGAGGGCGGATCAGGTGCACCGCGGCTTCCGTCGGTGAGCACGAACACCTGCCCATCACGAATCGCTGGTGCTTCGTAGATCGGTTCGGTGAATTGCTCCTCCCACTGGACACCCCAGTCGTCGGTGTCGAAGCCGACGACCAGTCCGGACGACGCGCTGTGAATGCGCAACGCGTGGACTGCGACGCCGTCGCCGACTGCGAGACCGCCGTCGCTGCCGGTGTCCCGGTTGCGTTCGGTCGCCCTGGTCCGTCCTGTCCTGGGGTCGATACGGGCGACAGAGTCGGAGAGATACAGTTCCTCGTGATCGCCGGTCAGCCTGTCGCCATGCCAGAGACCAGTGTCGTCCGTCCAGACCAGTTCCTCCTCAACCGCGTCGATTCGATCTCGTCGGAACTTGCTGTGGACGAAGATGTCGCCCCCGGCGACGACCGGAGTCGGGGTCCGGGAGAACGCCGAGGGGTGGGGGTCGGCCTCAAAAAAGTCGCCAAGACGCCACAGGTGTTCGGGCTCCGTGCGGTGGACGGCCGTCGGCTCGTAGTCGGTATCGACCGCAGTCGCGTAGACCGCGCGGTCCGTGACTGCAATTCCTGGCCGTGAGACGGCGTCCAGTGATCGGTGCAGGGGGATCGTCAGCGACTCGCCGTACCCCCAGAGCCGTTCGACCTCGTAGGGCGGTTCGAGTCGCGTCCGTGCTCGGCCAGTCTGAGCGAGGTCGCCACGGTACATCGACCACCCCGCTGACCCCGATGCTGTGAGTGATTCTCCAGCCCGCTCGGCCTCGAAGATCGAACAGCCCGCCAGGGCGGACATACACCCCGTTGCGAGAAGTGATCGACGAGTGAGTGAACCCATTTGTCGGTGGTGCAATCTCGCAGACTATATTTCGGTCGATTCTATCCCGGACGAAAATTGCCAGTCGCCCACCTAGCCCGTCCGGAAGGACAGATCGAGCGTCTGCCCAGAGTGAGTCAGACTCCCCATCGAGATGACGTCCACACCAGTCGCGGCGTAGTCAGGGACGTCCGCGACCGTGATCCCGCCCGAGGCCTCGGCGAGCACGTCCGCCTCGGCTGCCCGGAGTCGCTCGACCGCTCGTTCGGTCTCGTCTGGGCTCATGTTGTCCAGCAGGACGATGTCCGCGCCGGCTTCGGCCGCTCGGGGAGCGACCTCAGGCTCCTCGACCTCGATCTCGATCTTCGTCGTGAACGAGGCCTTCTCGCGGAAGTGTTTGATCGCGCCCGTCAGCCCCATCTCGGCGACGTGGTTGTCCTTGACCATCACCATGTGCGAGAGATCGAGTCGGTGGGTGTCGCCGCCCCCAGCGACCACGGCGCGCTTCTCGATGCCGCGCAAGCCGGGGGTGGTCTTTCGGGTGGCGGCGATCCGGACTTCGTCGTCGATCTCCCGAGCGGCTGTGACCGCCCGGCGCGTCCTGGTGGCGATCCCGGCGGCGTGGCCGGCGATATTGACTGCGACGCGCTCCCCGCGGAGGGTTTCACGTGCAGGCCCCTCAGTCTGGAGGACGACCTCGCCGGTTTCGATTCGGTCGCCCCATTCGACGGGCGTCTCGATGTCGACACCGAGATACTCGAAGACGGCTGTCGCAGCGTCGAGGCCTGCGATCACGCCGGACTCTTTGGCGACGAGTCGACCCTGCGTTTCGCCTGGAACGTGATTCGTCACGTCGTGGTGACCCAGATCCTCTTCGAGCCAGCGCTCGATTTTGCTGTCCGGAATCATCGATCAGTCGACGCTGACCTCCGCGGACTCGACGAGGTAGTGCGTGCCGCGGCTTTCGGGATTCTCGCTGGCCGCGCGGGCGATCAGCAGCGCCGTGATCGAGGCGTGGCGAAGTTCGTACAGCGAGCGGGAGGTGCGAGTCCGGACATAGGCGTCGACCTCACCTTTGAGGCGACGGAGGACTCCCTGTGCGCGATTCAGATCCTCGGGCGTGCGTTCGAGACCGACGTACTCGTCCATGACGCGGCGGAGGCGGTGGAACTTGTCCCGGGCGAACTGCTCGGGGAGTTCGGGGTCACGATTCAGTAGTTCCGGGGCCTCCATCGTCTGGACATCCCGACCGACCGCGTCCTCGCCAGCCCGGAGCCCCCAGACCAGTCCTTCCAGCAGACTCGTGCTCGCGAGGCGGTTTGCACCGTGGACACCCGTACGAGCAGTTTCGCCGACGGCATAGAGACTGTCCAGAGAGCTTCGGCCGCGATCGTCGACGGCGACGCCGCCACAGAGGAAGTGCTCGGCAGGTGCGACCGGGATTCCCTCACGGTAGTCGATGCCGCCGTCCTCACACAGTTCGACGAGGTCGGGGAACTCCTCGGCGAAGTCCAGCGGCGACACGTCGAGCCGAACGTCGCTCGTCTCCTCACGCTCGGTCTTGACCGCACGCGCGACCACGTCACGCGGCGCGAGTTCGGCGTCGTCGTGATAGTCGGGCATGAAACGCTCGCCCTCGCCGTTCAGAAGGTGTGCACCTTCGCCCCGTACTGCTTCGGAGACGAGAAACTGCTCGTCGGCATCGACACAGACAGTGGGGTGAAACTGGACGTACTCCATGTCGGCGACATCGGCGCCCGCAAGCGCGGCCATGCCGATGCCGTCGCCGGTCATCCCCACGGGGTTGGTCGAGTTGGGGTACAGTTCGCCGATGCCTCCTGTGGCGAGGATTGTCGCGCCGGCGAAGGTGGGTTCGGCCTCGCCATCGTGTTCGAGCATCGCGCCGTAGACCCGGCCTTCGTGGCGTATCAGGTCCAGCGCGGCGGTGTCCTCGCGGATCTCGACATTGTCGTGGGCGTCGAGGTAGTTCAGGAACGGGACGTGGATCGCTTTGCCAGTGGAGGCGTCGACGTGGAGGATACGCTGGTCGCTGTGGGCGGCCTCCTGGCCAAAGTCGAGATCCTGCTTGCTCACGGACGACCCCGAGCCATCGGCACGATCAAATTCGACGTCGAGCGTCTCCAGCAGGACATCCCTGACTGCTTCGTTGGCGTTCTCGACCAGCACGTCGACTGCCTCGGGATCGGCAGTGTTGTCGCTGGCGGTCAGGATGTCCTGTTTGAACTGCTCCGGATCGTCTTTCGAGACGGCGATCCCACCCTGGGCCCACCACGATGAGGAGCCTTCGGGGCGTGTGGCCTTGGTCGCCATCGTCACGTCGGCCCCCTCGCGAGCAGCTGCGAGTGCGGCGGCACAGCCGGCGATGCCGGAACCGATAACCAGCACGTCGGTGGTCGTTTCCTGCTGTTCAGGCATAGTCAGATCTCCAGCATCCGATCGAGCGCCAGCTTGGCCAGTTCTTTCTCTTCCGGTGCGACCTCGATGACGTTGCGCTCGCGCCCCGCAACCAGTTCTTCGAGGACCCACGTCAGGTAGTTGGGGTCGATCTGGCGCATGGCGTTGCAGTCCATGCACGCCTCGCCACACAGCGGCAGGACGTTCACGTCGGGGTGCCAGCGCTGGAGGTGGTTGGTGAGGTGAATCTCCGTGCCGATGGCCCAGGTGTCGCCGGGCTCGGCGTTCTCGATGGTCTCGGTGATGGTTGCGGTCGACCCAGCCCTGTCCGCGGCCTCGACGACCTCGCGGCGACACTCGGGGTGGACGATGACCCTGGCGTCTTCGTGGTCGGCGCGGATCTGCTCGATGTGCTCGACCCGGAAGCGCTCGTGGACCTGGCAGTAGCCGTCCCAGAGGATAATGTCGTTTTCCACTGCCTTGGCGGCGTCCTTGCTCTCGGGGTCCCACGGGTCCCACTCGACAGTCTCCTCGGCCATCCCTAACCTGTGGGCAGTGTTCTCTCCGAGGTGCTTGTCGGGCAGAAAGAGGACTTTGTCACCCTTCTCGAAGGCGTACTCGAAGGCCTTGTGGGCGTTCGAGGAGGTACAGACCAGCCCGCCCTGCTCGGCGCAGAAGGCCTTGAGATCGGCGTAGCTATTCATGTACGTGATCGGGATGATGTTCGCGTCCGTTTCGGCCGTGATCTCGGCCCAGGCGGCGTCGACCTGCAGAGCTTCTGCCATCCCGGCCATCGGACAGGACGCCTCCATCGAGGGGAGGATAACACTCTGAGAGTCGTCGGTGATGATGTCCGCGGATTCGGCCATGAATGTCACACCACCGAAGATGACGTAGTCGGCGTCGGAGTTGGCGGCCTCTTTGCTCAGCTGGTAGGAGTCGCCGATGAAGTCGGCGTGTTCGACGATCTCCCGGCGCTGGTAGTTGTGCCCCAGAATGACGACATCGTCACCCAGCTCCGCCAGTGCGGCTTCGATCCGGCGAGTTCGCTCGTCCTCGTCGAGTTCCCGGTATTTGGGCGGTAGCTGTTCGAGATTGTCGTATTTGAACAGACTGAGGTCAGTCTCGAACGCCGCCGTTTCCATTGCTGGCATTACAGGTCACCTGTGATATCGAGTCGTACGGACCGGCTGATTGAAAAGATTTTGCCTTCAATACCGAACTAGACAGAGTATTTTTCGCCTCGAACTACTATCGAACGCGTATATTTTGGTACCCACTCACACGGGGAGAACACTGGTGGTCGGACGAATCGGCCCCGGGGGGTCGAGAGATAGATGGGCTACTTCTGGTCGGACTGACGCTGTTCGATCTCCTCGATGGCGGGGTCTTTGACGCCCTCGGTGTCACGGCCGTAGATGAAAAACACAGGGAGCAGGAACGCCACGAGGCCGGTGATCGAGAGAATGAATGCAATCTCCCACATATGAGTCACTCTCGTCGCCAGCAGGTTAGCCGTTTCGAACTGTAATCTCGCCGTCGACGACCGTCATGCGGACTTCGAGATCGCCAATCTCGTTCGCCTGGACCTCCCACGGTGACTCTTCGAGCGCGACAAAGTCCGCGCGCTTGCCGGCTTCGATTGTTCCCAGTCGTTCTTCGTCGAAGCCCGCGTAGGCACTCCCGAGGGTGTACGCCCGGAGTGCGTCTGTCACCGGGAGTCGCTGACTCTGTTCGGGGGCCGTGACAGCCCGTTCGATCCCGTACAGTGGGTCCAGTGGCATGCAGTCGCTGCCAAACGCCAGTCGTGCCCCGGCCTCCCGGAGCGCGCCGAACTGATTGGTTCGCTTGCGTCGCTCGACGCCCAGTGCCGTGTCGTAGAGGCCTCCCTCGCGCGCCCAGCGGTGGAAATTCGGCTGTGCGGAGACGACGACACAACTCTCGCCGAGACGCTCGATCAAACCGTCGGTCAGCACCTCCGCGTGCTCGATTCGGTGGCGCTCGCTACCGATTCCTTCGTAGGTATCGAGCGTCGCTTCGATCGCTTCGTCCCCGATCGCGTGGGTGGTCATCTGGAGGTCGGCGTCATCGACTCGGTCGGCTAGCTCGTGGAGTTCGGCGGGGTCGACGACCCACGTGCCGTCGTCGTCGGTGTCGGCGTATGGAGTCGAAAGCTTCGCCGTCCGTCCGCCGATCGAACCGTCGGTGTAGGTCTTGATCGCGCCCGTGCGGACGCGATCACTGCCGTGGTTCGTTCGCAAGCCGGCTTCAGCGGCGCTCTCAAGAAAGTCTGACCAGTAGTTGAGCCGCACCCGGATGTTGAGGTCGCCGTCGAGATCGAGATCGCGGTAGATTCCGGGAACGTGTGGATTGCGAATCATGTCGTGGACGCCGGTGACGCCACGTTCGAGCGCGACTGACTGAGCCGCCAGGAGGTACTCGCGGGTGGTTTCGGCGTCAGGAGCGATCGCGTCGGTGATCACGCCGACGGCATCCTCGACGAGAACGCCCGTGGGCTCGCCGTCCGCGGTCCGGATGTCATCCACGGGGAAGTCCCCGGCGTAGCGGTCGAGAACGGCGCTGTTGACCGAGACGACGTGGAGGTCCTCGCGGAAGGCCGCGACCGGGCGCTCCTCGCTAACACGGTCGAGATCAGCGCGAGTGAGATAGCGCGACTCCTCCCACGTCGATTCGTCGTATCCAAACCCCAGAATCCAGTCGTCGGTAGCGGCGTGGGCAGCGAGTACGTCGACCGCCTCCTCGGGTCTCGTCACGTCGGCGAGGTCTGCCTCGACGGTCCGTCGGCCGAGGATATCCATGTGCGTGTGCGCGTCGATAAAACCGGGGAGCAGGGTCGCACCGTCGAGGTCAACGACATCTGTCTCGACCCCCTCCAGGAAGGCGACTTCGGACGCTCGGCCCACCCGGACGATACGGCCGTCCCGGACGGCGACCGCCTCGAAGGTCTCGTCGGGTTCGGTGAGCGTATGGCCATCGACGTTCGTGAAGATGGAGTCTGCGGCCGTTGTCATGTGCTGTTGCGGGACTGCGAGCGCGTTAAGGGTTTGGGGGCGCGGCTCAATACGTCCGAACATCGACGCCTGGCAGTGGCTCGAAGTCCGCGGGGTTGCCGGTCACGACAGGTTCGTCGAAGTGGCGGGCAGTAGCTCCTGTACGGATATCCCCCTGTGCGATCCGGTTTCTATCACGACGGAGATGTCCGTCGAGCCGGCCCGCGAGCCGTGCGATCGGTTCGGACGTCTCGACGACGGGCCGTGACTCGATTACGGACTGGATCTTCTCGACTTCCCGCTCAGGCGTGTCCGTGTACCCGACGCCGACGTAGAGTTCGTAGACGACCTGTGCTGGAATGCGCTGGATGAGACGCTCGCCTTCGAGTGCCCTTGCGCAGGTGACAGCGTCCGCGTGATCGTTCATCAGATCGATGAGAAACGACGTATCCAGGATCATCCGTCGAAGTGCTCGACGATTTCGTCTACTTCTCGCCGTGCGTCGTCGTCGGCTGCGTTGATCGCCTCTGAGAACGTCTCGTCGTCGCGCTTGCGCGCCTTCATCGCTTTTACTTCGGTCCTCTAGCTCTCCCAGAATACTGTACGAATTCTAGAGAGTCTTTGCCGCCACTCTACATTCATGTTGGAAAATTTACTTGAAGTGGACTGTCGTCGGCTCAGACGCTATGTCAGACCAATCGAATCGGCGTCGCTTCCTCGCACTGGCGGGGAGCACGACGGCAGTCGCACTCACTGGGTGTCTCGGCGGGAACGGATCGGACGATGAGACGACCGAAGACCCGATGGGCAATGGAATGGACGACGGGATGACCGAAACTGACTCCATGGACGATGGCATGACCGAGACCGACTCTATGGACGACGGCATGATGAGCGGGCCGGTGACGGTCACGGTGCGGATCGAGAACGTCGCGCCGACTGACTACTACGACTCGATGACCTCGACCAGCGGTGCGATCTGGATCACTCCGGGCGCGTACGCGGTCCACACCGGCAAGAATCCGATCTACACCGAGAACGAGGCCGCCTCAATCGGGCTGGAAGCGCTGGCCGAGGCGGGACCGCCGACCGGCTTCGAGGGCGAGCCCGGCCTCGTTGAGGAACTCCAGGGCATGGAGATGGGCGTTCAGTCTGCCGGTGCGTACACTCCTGAAAACACCGTCGCAGACCCAAACGATCCAAAAGGCGAAGTCCCCGGCGCGCCACCGATCGCACCCGGCGGCGCTTTCGAGTTCGACGTCGAGGTCGAACCCGGGCAGAAACTCTCCTTTGCGAGCATGTTCGTCCCCTCGAACGACCTGTTCTTCTCGCCCGAACCCGGGGGAATTCCTCTGTGGCCCGCGGACGGTGAACCAGCAGAGGGCGATGTCACCGACCACGTCGAACTGTGGGACGCCGGCACCGAGCCCAACACCGAGCCGCCGGGCGAGGGGTCGGATCAGGCCCCCGCACAGGACAGCCCGAACCAGGGCGACGACGAGATGGGCAACGTCCGGCGCGTGAGTGACATGATGGACACGTATGACTACCCGGCTGTCGCGGATGCCATTCAGGTGACTGTGACTCCCCACGAGATGATGGACGGTTGAAAACCGGGAACGACCTGATCAGTGGACGCGCGTGGCTCGGTAGAACGCGACCGTCGCGAGCGTACCGACGACCACGAGTGCCGCGATCGCCTGGCCGAACGGGTCGAGCGCGACGCTCTCGGAGAAGCCCGAATCGACAGCGAGTTCGGTGACGGCGTGGCCGGGGAGGAACGTCGCGACCCAGCGCTTCTCGTCGACAGTCGGGTTCTGGAGGAAGAACACGTCAAGCATGGGAACGAACAGCATCGTGTAGACACCGGCCAGTCGACCGAGGACGAGTCCCGCGAGCACGCCGACGAGACCGTAGGTCAGCCCAGCGAGGACGCTCGCAGCCACGAAAATCGGGAGAGACGTGGGGACGTACTCGATCGAGAGCACTGCCAGCGCGACCGCTGTCGCGACGATACTCGCCAGCACGAGGAGGCCGAAGCGAGCGGCGATCACCTGGGCGGGTCGATAGCCGGCGAGAACGAGCCGTCCGTCGGCGTCGCTGGCGGTCTGCATCAGGAAGAGGCCGGCGATGCCGCCGATCAGTCCCGCCAGTAGTGGGACGAGCAACACGCCGTACAGTTCGGCGGTCGCGACCATCTGCTGGCCGTCGCCGGGCACGGTGATCGGCAACTCGCTCGCGGGCAGGACGAACACGAAGATTCCGATGAAGTACGCCGGCAGGAACAGCAGTAGCGCCAGCAACACGGGAGTACGGGCGTACTCGCGTAGCCCCATCTCGAAGGCTCGACTGACGCGGGCGACGCTACTCACGCAAGACACCTCCGTTGCCGGTCAGGCGGATGTAGACGACCCCGACCACCGCCAGGAGTGCCAGCAGGTACGCGCCCGTCGCCAGGGCGTGGCCTCCGGCCAGCGAGCCGTCGACGGCGGACTGGAAAAGGTTGTGAGGGTGATACAGCGGGAACAGTTCGACAGCGGTGGTATCGATATCGACCATCCCCGAGGAGAGGAAGTCGTCGGCGTCGACCAGGAAGACCAGCACGAGCGACCCCTCCAGCGCACGGGGGAGGATTGCGCCGACGAGCATGCCGATCAGGCCGTAGGCAAGCGCCGCAGCCGCCAGCGCGACGAACGCGATCAGCGGGGCCTCGATCGTGACGTTCCAGGCCAGCACGGCCAGTGAGACCGCCGCCACGAGGAGGCTCGCGGCCACGACGGTCGCCAGCCGCGTGACGAACAGCTCTCCCCGTGAGTAGCCACACAGCTGCAGGCGCTCGTCGGCCTGGACGGCGCTGATGATCTGGAAGAGTCCGAGCACGCCCGAGAGAAAGGAGACGGCGTAGATTGCCCCGTTGAGCCGCCCCATCGTCTCGGCGCTTTCGGTCATGAACGGCAGCTCCGGGAAGGCGGTCATCGCGTAGCCGTATCCCTCGATCACGACCAGCGGCAACACGAGCAGGACCGCCACCTGGGCCGGCTCGCGCAGGAACGACCGGACGGCCGCATCGACGCCGACCCTGACGCGGTCGGCCCGACCGATCTCAGTCACCGGTGTTCACCCCCGGAGATTGCTGGTCGGCCCCCGCGGCCGATCCGGGACCGCCACTCGCCGCCAGATCCTCGTCGGTAACATCTGTGAGTTCGCCGTCGGCCAGTTCGACGATCCGGTCGAAGCGCTCGCGCTCGCTGACGAAGTGGCTGATGATCGCAATGGCGGTGCCCTGCTCGGTCAGTTGCTCGGTCAGATCCCAGAACGCGAGATAGGTTTCCCAGTCGAAGCCGGTGTAGGGCTCGTCCAGCAGGAGGATGTCCGGATCGTGCATGAGGGAGACGCTGAGGTTGATCTTCTGGCGGTTGCCGCCGCTGAGGTGATCCACGCGGTAGTCGAGGAACTGCTCGAAGCTCAGCAGGTCGGCGTAGTGGTCGCGGGCCTCGACGATCGCCTCGTCGTTCATTCCATAGGCCGTCCCGAACAGCCGGAACGTCTCTCTGACCGTGAGTCGGTCGTACAGCAGGGGTTCCTGTGGACACCAGCCGACAGTACCGTCGACTGAAACCGACCCCTCGTCCGCCCCGAGCGCGCCGACGAGAATCTGCATCAGCGTCGACTTCCCTGACCCGTTCTCTCCGACGATGCCAACGATTTCGCCTGCTTCGACCGTCAGATTGGCCCCGTTCAGCACGTCGACTGTTCGCCCGACGAACGGCAGCAGCGAGTCGTAGGTCTTGGTCACGCCATCGGCTTCGAGGACCGTTTTCCCGTCCAGCGACCCGTCGCCGTTCCGAACTCTGTTCTCTATATTCGGCATATACCGAATATTCTGCACAAAACGATTTAATACTTGTGGTCACGTACGAACGAGTATGAGTGAGACTGACGAGGCAGTCGAGGAGGCACGCGAAGAAGTGATCGAGGCGCTGGCGCGATCAGCGGACGTCTACGGCCTGAAGCGGAGTTACGGCCGGCTGTACGGCATTCTATTCTTCGCCGAGGAGCCGATGAGCATGGACGATCTGGTCGAGCGCAGCGAGTACGCCAAGTCGACGGTGAGCACGGCGATGAAGACACTCGAACGGTATCACTTCGTTCACCGGCGGTCGATCCCTGGCGAGGGAAAGAAGGCGTACTTCGAGGCCGAGACGGACTTCTGGCATATCTTTCAGGAGTTCCTCCAGCGGGAGGCCACCCGCGAGCTACAGATCATGACGCGCGCACTCGATTCGGCGGCCGAGCAGTTAGCAGACGCCGACAGCGACCAGGCCGAGCGTGACCTCCAGAAGATCCGGACGCTCCAGTCGGTGTACAGCCAGTTCCAGACGCTGGTGAACGTCTTCACGGGTCAATCGATAGAGAAAGTGATGGGGCTGGTCGATCGACTGCGGTCGTGATCCGCCGCGCTGGACAGCGATGTTAGTCGTCTACTGCTTCGGTCGTCTCCTGGGTGGTCGTACCAGCCGGTGTGACGAACCGTGTCGGTGCCGCCTGGTCGTCTAGACGGATCGTCTCGACGACCTCACCGCTCGGATCTTCGAGTTTGATGTGCGCGTCGGTGTAATATCCAAGCGTCATATCCTCGGTGAACTCCCGGGTCGCCGACTTCCCGGCAGCCTGGAGCACCGGACGGATCGAAAGCCCCCAGAAGTGATGGTCCCTGTAGGTTGGATTGTAGTTGACCGCCGTTCGACCGGCCAAATGTGCACGATACTTGATCCTGATCTTCATCTCCTCTTTGCTCGCCGACAGGACTGCTTTGAGCGAGGAGTGCGGATCGACTTTCACGCTGACGCCGCTTGTCGTCCCGACGGTAACGCTCTGACTCTCCGAGCCGCCACGACCCCACTGGTGGCTGTAGGACATCGACGTTTCCCCACCGATACTCGCGCCTTTGTACTCGATCCCGTAGTTGATCGACTGGCTGACCGAGATCGTATCCGTCTCCGACCAGCTACTGCTCGCCGTCTCGGTCTCCTCCTGCTTGAGATCGGCGTGGAACGTGGCAGGCTGGTCGGTGTCGTTGTCGAACTCGTGTTCGGTGAGCGCCTGTTTCGACGTCGTCACGTCGGTGATCCTCGCACTCTGGGGCCGCAACACGAGTTTGACCTGCGGCCAGTTGTATCGCTTGTAGAGGTCTCCCCATGGTGTCGGACTGTGGAGGTACGCGTCGTTAGGTTGCTTGCCGAAGTACGCCTCGACGGCGTCCTTCAGACCGCCATCTCCGATCCCGAACGTCCCGCGCTCCTTGTCCGTGATGATGTGCTTGGTTTCCCCGGTCGCCTCGACCGTCGAAGCAGATTTCTTCTCTTTCGCGGTTATATTTATGGATAGTGCCATTTGCGACTATCTATTACGAACACTATATCATAAATGTTTGTCAAGATGAAAAATAGGTGGGTGGTCCGACCAGACGCCCACACAGGACAGTCCGAATCATCGTGATTACTGTCGGTCTGTTCCGCATCGACCGCACTCTTTCGTGCGGTCGTAGCGGTACATCGATACAGTAATGACTATCAGGACATCGCCGCCGTGATCACGTCGACCTCGCTGTCGTCGAAGGCGGCGTAGTACAGTCGCATCTCGTAGATCCGGCCGTCGAGGTTCTGCCCGACGCCGGAGGGATCGGAGTCGGCACCGAGAATGAGTTCCCCGAGCGCGACGTCCCGCTGGAAGGTCCGGGTTCCGACACGGGTGCCGTTGCGGTACAGCACCATCTCGTTGCCGTCGTAGGTGCCGACCAGGACCTGGGTCTCGCCGGCCGGGACGTCGCCAGTCTTGATCTTGCCGTTCGGGGACGTCTGGTAGCCGAGGCTGAACTCCATCTGGTGGGGGTCACCGTGCTTGCCGTCGGTCTCCATGAACCAGGCGAAGTTCGAATTCTGGTGTTCGACGAGGTTCTGAATGTCCGACCCGCCGTCGTGCCGGTACGTGATCGCGAACGTGAGTTCCTCGACTTCGTCGGGACCGTCGACGGTCAGATCACCCATGTCGACGTGCGTGCCCGAGGAGCCGTCGAAGTCGAGTCCGGCCCCGCTGGCGTCGCGGATCCAGGTCGTGCCCCCACCCTTCCGGATCCCGTCGTTTCCGTTACCCGACCTGTCGACGACCGTCGTCCCACTGCCTCCCTCGAACGTGTAGTAGGCGATAAAGTCCCCGACCTCCGAGCGCTCGTCGATTTCCTTGCTGACCAGCACGGACCGGTCTTCGTCCCGGGAGACGACGGTGATCGTGTCGCCGGGTGCTGTGGGTAGCAACACCGATTCGCCCGCGCTGTCGCTCTCGAATGTCTCGACTTCCCGCCCGTTCAACTGGACGGCCACATCCGTCCCGATCGCCGTCGGAACCATCCGCAATCCGACCGAGGTCTGCTCGTACTCGAAAGAGGCCTCGGCGGTCGGTGTCCCAGTGCGTTCGAGAAACGTGAACGACAGAGTCACCAGGACCAGCGCCACGACGAGGACGACCGCCACTAGCAACAGGTTGCCCACGACCGGCGTCGCAGCCCGATCGTCCCACTTCAGTGTCATTAGGTGATAGTATTTCCGAACCCATATGGTGTTACCGCCGGCATGGCCGGTATGAGCGACATAGAGAACCTCAAGGGATTCTACGATCGCTACCCCGAGGAGTTCGCCGCCTGGCGAGACGTCATCGACGTCGTCGAGACGACCGCCGCCGAGTTTGGCTTCCGGGAGATCAACACCCCTGCTGTCGAGCGCCAGAAACTCTACGAGATCAAATCGGGCGAGGAGTTACTCGATCAGACCTACTCTTTCGAGGACAAAGGTGGCCGGGACGTGACCCTCACACCCGAACAGACCCCCACGCGGGCACGACTGGTCCAGCAGCGCAAGGACCTCAAGACCCCGATCAAGTGGGTCGACACCTCGAAACGATGGCGCTACGAGAACGTCCAGAAAGGGCGGGACCGGGAGTTCTTCCAGACCGACATCGACGTCTTCGGCATCGAGAGCGTCGAAGCCGACGCCGAGGTCATCGCCGTCGCGGCGACCATCTACGAACGACTCGGCGTTGCGGACCGTGTGGAGTTTTTGATCAACGATCGCACGCTGCTGGACGCCCTGCTCGACGCCGAGGGGATCGACAATACCGACGCGGTCATGGGCGTCATCGACGACAGGGAGAAACTCTCGCGAGAGGAGTTTCTCACCGAACTCCGAAATACGGGCGTCACCCACGAGTCGGCCGAGCGTATCGACGAACTCACCAGTATTCGAGGGCCGATCACCGACGAGGTCGACACTCTCAGAGACCTCGCACCCGAGGATGAGGGGGCCAAGAACGCGGTTGATCGGATGGCCGACCTGGCCGACGCCCTGGAAAGCTACGGCGTCGCCGATGTCTGCAAGCTCGACCTGTCGATCGTCCGGGGGCTGGCCTACTATACAGGATTGGTCTTCGAGGCGTTCGACAGCGAGGGTGAGTTGCGGGCTCTGTTCGGCGGCGGTCGCTACGACGACCTCGTCAATCTGTTCGGCAGTCAGGACGTGCCCGCCGTTGGCTTTGCCTTCGGCTACTCGACCACCCGCGAGTTGCTCAAGAAAGAGGACGAGTGGCCCGCCGAGGAACTCAGCACCGATGTCTACGTTGCCGCCGTCTCCAGCGATGTCCGGGACGAGGCGCTCGGGTTTGCGGGTGACCTCCGCGAGGCAGGCCTCGTCGTCGAGACCGACCTCGCCGACCGTGGGCTGGGTAGCCAGTTCGGCTATGCCGACAGCATCAACGCCGACACGGTGCTGATCGTCGGCCAGCGCGACCTGGACAACGACGAAGTCACAGTCAGAGACATGGACAGCGGCGACGAGTGGCAAGTCCCGATCGATGAGGTTGTCGACGAAGTGACCGATTAGCCGCGCCGTTTTTCACGCTGCCGCCGGTCTGTGCTGGCAGTGAGCGACGACCGCGACCAGCCCGAGGACACGATGCGTGGGCGCGCCAGCACCAGCGGCTGGTGGTTCGGCCTGCTCGTCGAGGCCAATCGACTGGTGCTGGTCGGCGTGCTGTTCGTCGGCATCGCCGCTGCCGTACTCGCGCTCGGGACACTCCTGCCGAGCGCGGGCGTGCTGTTCGGAAGCGGCGATCCGATCGAGACGACCTTTCAGGCGTTCATCGGCGCGACGATCACCGGCGTCACGCTCGTCGTGACGCTCAACCAGCTCGTGCTCTCCCAGGAGTTCGGCGCGGTCGGCGACCAGCGCGAGCGGATGGACGCGGCCGTCCAGTTCCGTGAGGATGTCGAGGATGTGCTGGACGCGCCGATTAGCCCGCCCGAACCCGCCGCCTTCCTCCGGGCGCTCGTGGATGTCACGGGTGAGCGCGCCGACGCCCTGCGTGAGCGTGTGGCCGACGACGACTCACTCGACGATAGCGTCCGCGACCGAGTGACGGAGCTTGCGGCCGACATCTCGGCGAACGCCGACGGAGTGGGCGACTCACTCGACGGCGCGCAGTTCGGGACCTTTGAGGTGCTCTCGGCGGCGCTGGATTTCAACTACTCCTGGAAGCTCTACAGCGCTCGCCGCGTGCAGGCCGAAGACGGCGAACAGCTCACGAGCGAGCAGTCCGCGGTGGTCGCGGAGTTGATCGATGTGCTCGAACTGTTCGGCCCCGCGCGTGAGCACTTCAAGACACTCTATTTCCAGTGGGAGCTGACGGCACTGTCCCGAGTGATCCTCGCGGCCTCGCTGCCGTCGCTGGTCGTCTCGGTGTCGATGGTGCTGTTTTTCGATCCGGCGACGATTGCCGGATCGATCGCCGGCGTCCCGGCCTCGCTATTGGTCGTCACCGGGGCAGTCGCGGTCGCGATGATCCCGTTTCTCGTGCTGGTGTCGTACGTCGTCCGGATCGCGGTCGTCACCCAGCGGACGCTGTCGATCGGACCGTTCACGCTCAGGGAGACTGATCGCGAGGAATCGATCGAGTGGGAGTAGTCGATGATTCGCCAGCGGACGACTGTCCACTTCCCGGTGTCCGCCCGAGAGATTTATACACGGCCCGCCTAGAGCCTCACACATGCCGAAAGTCGAAGTTTCGTTGCCCGATCGGATCGAGACCGAAATCTCCCGGTTGATCGAGCAAGGCGAATTTGTCAACCGCGACCAGGCCGTCGAAGAGTTGCTGACGATGGGTGTCTCCGCCTACGACGTCGAAGAGGATTCGGAGACGACCGTCGCCGAAGAGGACCTGTTTACCCAGGCCGTCGAGGATCAGCACGACCCCGCGATGCAGGACGAACCGCAGGACGACGGCTATACGTTCTAGTCGCTTTCGCTATAGCAGCCATTGAAAATGCTGGACACTGATTGGACGACTGGAGTGCGATCGGTGTGCAAACCGTTTCAATTGTCACTGTAGGCTCAACAGTCAAGAGGCTGGATACGTAACGCCGTTCGTGGACCGAATCGCTCTCGAAACAGAATTGCAGACCAGATTCGATGCCGACGAGCAGGCCGCTTGCGTCGTCGCTCGACAGGCGCGTGACCTCGCCGATTCCGGTCGCTTTGTCAGTGACCTCGGGCTGGAGCTAACCGTCGAGACCGTGGTCTCGAACCTCGAAGACGCTCCCGCCGACGCCACGCTGGTCGAGCGATGGAACTGGTGGCTCGGATCCCTTGAGCTATCCCACGGCGGCTACGAGCAGTTTCGGGTCCGCGACGGTGCCGTGTAGCGCGTCCGGTACCTATTTCGGCGTAACAGCGGAATCGCAGGTATGGATCTGCAGGGACAGCACATTCTCGTCACTGGCGGTGCGGGGCTGATCGGCTCGCGTCTCACCGCCCGACTCACCGGGGACAACGACATCCGCGTCGTCGACGACCTCTCGAACGGTATCCGTGAGTCAGTACCTGACGCCGCCGAATTCGTCGAGGGAGACATCACCGACGAAGCCGTGGTCACCGACGTAATCACCGCCGATCTCGACGCGGTCTTTCACCTCGCGGCGGACAAGTACGTCAACACCGACCGGCCGCGCGAACAGATGGAAGCCAACGAGGCGATGACGTTCAATGTCCTCGAACGGATGGATGAGGTCGGCGTCGACAACGTCCTCTTTACGTCCTCTTCGACGGTGTACGGCGAGGCTCCGATGCCGACACCCGAAGACTATGCGCCGCTCGAACCGATCAGCGTCTACGGCGCGAGCAAACTCGCCGAGGAGGGCCTGCTGTCGGTGTATGCCCACAGTCACGACTTCACGGTGTGGAACTTCCGCTTCGCCAATATCGTCGGGCCCCGCTACGGCGCGGGTGTCGTCCCCGACTTCGTCTACAAACTGCAACAGGATCCAGAGAAGTTGACTATTCTGGGCGATGGCCGACAGGAGAAATCGTATATGTACGTCGGGGAGTGCATCGACGCGATGTGTCGCGTCGTCGAGCGTTCGGACGGAGATATGAACACCTACAATCTGGGGACGCGGACGACGACGTCGGTCACGAGAATCGCCGACATCGTCAGCGAAGAGATGGGGATTGATCCCGACTACGAATACACGGGCGGCGACCGCGGCTGGACCGGTGACGTCCCGAAGATGCGGCTGTCGGTCGAGAAACTGTCGGCGCTCGGATTCGAGCCCGAGCTATCGAGCGACGAGTCGATCCGGCGCGGTGTGCGCGACCTGCTCGACGGTGCGGAAAATGACCCACATCTGAACTAATCGTTCGACTGCTATCACATTTCGAAAGGGAGAAGTGCGGTGACGTGCCTCAGCACGTCGTCGCGGATCGCACCCAGCGCGTAACCTGGCGTTCGACTGCATATCGTGCCCCACCGGGCAGCGGCCCGAAAGGGATCGACTACTGTGGCCGGAGGCGCGACGGAGGCGTACAGACCACCGCGCCGTCCAGTGACGCCGACACCTGGGGGGGATAGGGGAAGTGCGTCCCGGAATCCGACCGTTATCGCTGGATTCGATCCAGCTGAACCAACTGCCCCCGCGACATTAATCCCCTGTCAGTGTTTTCTCGCTGTGAAAGCACCCAGTGGGTGAACAATCCTTTTTTGCCCTCTCGCGTGAAAGGGCCACTCGTGCCTGACGACGACAGGAGTATCGAAGAGATCCTCGATACTATCGGCGATAAACACGCCAGACGGGTCCTCGCCGCAATCAGCCGTGAGCCCAAGTCCGCCAAGGAACTCAGCGAGGAGTGCGATCTGTCGCTACCGACGGTCTACCGACGAATCGAGATGCTCGAAGAGTACGAACTGGTGACCGACCGGACGCTTGTCGCCGAGGATGGCAACCACTACAAGGTGTTCGAATCGAATTTCGAGAGCACCGTCATCAGCCTCGAAGACGACGAATACAAGGTGCAGATCTATCGCACCGAGAACCTCCCCGATCGATTCAGTCAGCTGTGGGACGAACTCGGCTCGGAGTGACACCGACGGGTGTCCGAGAGGCGTCTGATACGGACCGCTGTAACGATTTATCGCTCCGACCGCACCAAGTCGTGCGTTCGATGCGGAACAGACTTACAGCGGTCCGTATGACGCAGGGCTGACGCACGTCCCCCGAGTGATGGAAATAGCTTAGTGGTTCACGGGACGTTCTTCACGCAGACGATAGGTATGGCTGACATCACTATCTGGATCGCGAGGGGTGTATTGATCTTGCTCCGACTGGCGCTGTTCGGACTCTCGCTCGGGCTGACAGTCATCAGTTTTCAGGCGTACACGAAACAGCAGAGCGAACGCTTGCAGTACGCTTTCGTCGGGTTCGCGTTCATCAGCATGGGCGTCGCCGTCAGCAATGTCATCGCACAGATCGGCTGGATCGCCAGCGACCAGGAACTCGTCCGGCTCTTCTTCCAGGCCTCCGAAACCATCCCCTTCATCGTCGGATTCGCCATGCTGTACCTCTCGCTGTATCGCTGAGATCTGAAGAAATTTGTAACGAAAGTTTCTTTACTGATACTGTTGATTTTCGGACAACCGGGTGAGGGAGATGCCAGAATGCCAAAATTGCGGTTCGTTCGTCACGAAAGCGTACGCACGAGTGTTCACACCACGTGGGGTGACCGACCCACGCGTCTGTCCCGACTGTGAGGACAAACTCAGAGACGGGGCTGACGTTCGCAAAGCGCGGTCGCCACGCCACTCCTGACGGCGAGCCGGCGATTCGACGATACGCGCTTTCGCGTCCGGGTGGTGGCTGGGACGCACAGTCGCCCGTAGCGACGCCAAAGCGGGCGTCCGAAAGTCACGTCGCTTATGAGGGTCCAGCCCGTTTCTCTGTGCAATGACTGACGAGAGTCCCCAGATTGTCCGCCTGTTCGGTGGACCGGGGAGCGGGAAGACCACTGCACTCCTCGATCGTGTCGAGACGTTGCTCGACGAGGAGGATGTCGACGTTCGGGACGTGCTGGTCGTCTCCTACACCCGGGCGGCCGCCGCGGAGATCCGCGAGCGCCTCGCCGAGCGTCTCGATATCTCGCCGCGGACGTTGAAAGGCAACGTGTGCACGATGCACGCCAAAGCCTACGAACTACTGAACCTCTCGCGCGGCGACGTCGTCGGCGAGAACGACAAAAAGGAGTTCTGCGAGCAGTACGGCCTGGATTTCGAAGACGAGTACGAAGGGGCACGACGGCGGACCGCCCGCTCGACGACGATGGGTAACAAGGTTATCGCCACGAGCCAGTGGCTCCAGCGCACGCGCCGGGACGTCGCCGACTGGTACGACGTCCCCTTCCAGTGGGATAACGAGGAAGTGCGTCTGCCGCCGGAGATCGACGACAACGCCCAGACCGGAAACAAGTACACGCCGACCTGGCCGAGCGACGACGACCGGATCGACGTTCCCGAGGCGATCCGCGGCTGGCGGACCTACAAGGGCGAGAACGACCTCGTCGGATTCGCCGACATGCTCGAACGGGTCAGACAGCGCTCGCTGCTGCCGAGCGTCGACTACCTGATCATCGACGAGTTTCAGGACATCACCACGCTGCAGTACGACGTTTACGAGGAGTGGAAACCCCACATGCAGAAGATCCTCATTGCCGGTGACGACGATCAGGTCGTCTACGCCTGGCAGGGCGCAGATCCCGATCTCCTGCTGGACGAGGATGTCACTGACGACGAGGTGCTGCCCAACTCCTACCGGCTGCCCTCTCGCATTCTGAACGTCGTGAATCGACAGGTCAGTCATATCGACAAGCGTCAGGAGAAAGACCTCAATCCACGCAAGGAGGGCGGGACCGTCGAGGCCGTCGAGAGTCCGTCGATGCTCGATCTGTCGCGAAACGTCAAAGCGACGATCGAGGAAGACGAAGACGGGACCGTGATGGTCCTGTTCCGGGCGCGCTACCAGATGTTCCAGTTCATCGATGAGTTCATCGGTGAGGGCATCCCGTTCAAGGCGTTGACTGACCAGCGGCTCTGGACCGACCGGCTCACCCAGTATGTCCGTGGGATCGAACATCTGGAGGCCGAGGAACAGCTGACCGCTCTGGAGGCCCGGCGACTGGCTGACATGCTGGTCGATTCAGCGTTTGGCACAGGCGAACGCGACGAGCTGTTCGACGCGATCGACGAGATCACCGACGCCGCCGCGACCGACGACCTCGAAGAGATCGATGTCGACCCCGACGTGATCAACGACCACGTTCCGTTCGCGCCGGACGCCGCGGCGGCCTCGGACATGCTGCGAAAAGTGACGAGTTTCCAGGAGCGAACCGTCGACGCGTACTTCGGCGGCGACTACGAGGGGATGGATCCCTCCCGACTCCGTCTGGGAACGATCCACTCCGCGAAGGGTCGTGAGGCCGATCACGTCTTCGTCGCGACGGATTTGACCGAGAAGGTCGTCGAGCAGATGGCCGCGACCGTCGAACAGGAGGGGATCGAAGTCCCGGAGGTCGAGGAGTTCACCAAGCATACCAGCCCTGTGCCGACGCTGACTGACAACGAACGCCGCGTCTTCTACGTCGGGATGTCTCGTGCTCGCGAGCGACTGGTCGTTCTGGAGAACCTCGTGGACGGCGCGCCGACACTGCCGCTCGATGTCCTGCTCAATAACGAGCCCTCCGAAGCCAGTATCGAGGAACTGCTGGACGAGGCTCAGGAAGCAGAAAGCGCCGTCGCCGCCGACTGATTTCATAGACGCGGGCCGAACTCGTCCATCGAAGCACGGATCACTTTTCCTTCTGCCTTCTGCAGGTGTTCGCTGACCGTCTGTGCTGCACAGCCGAGTTCGCGCGCGACGTCCTCGTGAGTGGCACCGCGAGGGTAGTCGAAGTAGCCCAGATCGAGAGCGACGTCGACAGCCTCGCGCTGGCGCTCGCTCAGACGACTGGCAGGTTGTTCGAGATCCCCCCGGATGGTTTCGATCTCTTCGATCTGTGTCTCCATCGCATCGGGAGCCGCTTCGACTGCCGACTGTAGCGGTCCGGGATCGCCAACAACTCGACAGAGGATCGTCGAGTCGCGGTAGACGATGGGTTTCCGAAACACGACACCCGGGCGAGCACGAGCCTCGGTGATCGCATCGAACATCGGCGTCGCCCGTGGCCGTGCGACGACCAGCGCGTAGGTCTGCTCGTAGCGAGTCTCGGCGAGTTCGACCGACTCGATCCCAGGGGTCGCCGTCGCCGATTCGGCGAATGGGTCCGGATCACCGTCGATCGCGATCAGCGTCGTCGAAGCGTCTTCGACTGCACCGTTCCAGTCCAGCACGCGGGCTTCCCTGACGTGCGGCGAGTTCGCCAACTGGTTGAAGAACGTCGGGGCCTGCTCGGGGTCGACCTTGGCACGGACACGGAGGTGTTTCATACCGATCGGTTCGTGCTAGGGGGTTCTTAAATCTCCCTTCTATGCTTCGCAAAATAACCAACCATATGTGGCACCTCCCTTTTCGACAGGGGGACGAAACGCAACCCATCGGGTGGGATAGCCGACGGTTGTCGACAGTGAGGGTCAGCGCCGTCAATAAGGATACCCCGCTCGGTATCCAGCCAGCGACTACGGGTATGGTGGCGGTGGTGAGTACCGACACGGTTCCAGTACACACGCTCGCTGACTCACCTCACAGCGTTCGAACGGGTGGAAACATGGACAGAAGATTGCCCTCCACGATACCAATCGACAGTACAGACCAGCAGCTAGTCGCGGAGCCGACCTGGCATAGTGGTCGCTGTAGCGATTTGCCAGTGCGACCGCACGACCGTGCGATCGACCCGGAACAGACCGACAGCGACCACTATCAGGGGGTGGGGGAAAATGGCCGGTAAGTACAGCCTTCGGGAGGCGTACGAGCTATTTGTCACCCTGAGTCTGTTCCTCCCGGTGAACTGCGTGTTGATCCTGCTCGCCTCGTCGCTGTTCGTCGCAGGCGCGCCGTTCGCTGCGGGCATCGGGTTCCTCACGCTCTCACCGCTGATGGCGTTCATCTACATCGCCGACAGGTGGTCGATCAGCGAAGAGGACAGGATCAACGATCCACACCGGACCGCACTGGTGGAGAAATACCGGACGGAACTGCTCGGACTGGCAATCCTATCGATCCTGCTGTTCGAGATCTCATTGATCGTTCCGGCCCTCTCACGCGGACTCACCGGTGTCGGATACGTCGCGCTGGGACACGTCCCGATCGTCGTACTGTCGTTGTACGACAGGCTGAAGTCGCTGCCAATCCCGGCAGATTCGACTGCCGTGGGATTCGCCTGGAGTTTCGAGATTGCCTACATCTTCAGCGTCGTCGCCCCCCAGACAGCGACGCCTGTGGAGACAGTCACGCTGCTCGTCGCCTGGTTTCTGATCGTCTTCGCGGGCGTCGAGGCCCGGAACATCGGCGACGTTGAGGGCGACAGGAAGACCGGGAAGGTAACGCTGACGGTCATGCTGGGCCAGCGGGCAGTCCGGAGGCTCACCGTCGGCCTCAAGGCCACGGGGGTCCTCCTGCTGTCAGTCCTCTCGGCGAGTCCACTGGTGTTCGGATTCCTCGTAGTCCACCTCTCGTCGTTACGGTTCTACCGGGGCCTCGAACAGTCCTGCCAGAGCGGTAGTGGGCAATCGAGACAGCCGAGCACAGTCGCATCTTCCACACCTGAGACGTAGGAGTCGAGATATCGATGCCAGACACGACAAACGGAGAGACTGACGTGGCACAGGCAGACGAAGTACCGACACCGGGCGGTGTTGCGCTGCTCGGCAACGGGTACAAGTTCGCGCAGGATCCCGTGGGAGCGATCGAGGAGTTTGCGTCTCACGGCGATATCGTCCGGTTTTCGTTTCCCGGACAGTCGATGTACATGGTGACGGGACCGTCGATGATCGAGGAGATTCTGGTCACAAAACACCAGCAGTTCTCGATCGGGCCCGCACAGACCGAGAGCTTCAGCGGTATCGCGGACGACGCGGTGACGATGTCGACCGGCGAGAAATGGCAACGGCTCAGGCGAGCGATCCAACCCGCCTTCAGTGGCGATACCGTCGAGAGCTACCGTGACCGGATGCGCCACGAGGCCGCCGAGACTGTCGCCAGGTGGACAGATGGTGAGAAGATTGATCTGCTCGAAGAGACCCGCCGATTGACACTTCGTATCCTCGCGGACACGATGCTCGGGATCGACATCCGGGGCCGAGAATCGGTCGTCATGGACGCCTCGGACGCGCTCATCTCGCGGGCGAATTTCCGCCGACCCGGGCGATTCCTCCCCGACTGGTTCCCGACGTCGACGGATCGTCGATTCGAGCGGGCGGTCCAGCGACTCGACGATTTTGTCGCGGACTGTCTGGCCGACTGCGAACCCGATCCGGACGGAGCGGACGTCTCCTCGGTCCTGCTTGCCGCACGTGAGCGCGGTGCCCTCTCACGGTCGGAAGTCCGACACAATCTCGTTGCGATGTTGCTCGCGGGCAACTCCTCGCCGGCGGTCACGCTCACGCACGCCTGGCGGTTGCTCGACGAGAATCCCGATATCCATGAACGAGTCCTCACAGAGATTGAAACGGTGACCAACGGAGAATACTTCGCAGCGTGTGTCGACGATCTGGAGCTGACTGGCAACGTGCTTTCTGAGACGTTGCGGCTGTTCCCACCGACGACGGGCGTGAGCAGACAGGCGACGGAACCGGTCACCGTCGGGGGGCACGAGTTCGAGTCCGGGACGCAATTCCTCCTCCCGCAGTGGGCACCACACCGAGACGAGCGGTTCTGGGACGACCCAGAACGGTTCGATCCCCATCGCTGGGAACGGTCGTCAGACCGACCGGAGTACGCCTACTTCCCCTTCAGCGGAGGGCCACGGTTTTGTCCTGGGATGCACTTCGCGCGCCAGGAGATGATACTGACGCTGGCGACGATGGTCCAGCAGGTCGACCTCGCGGTCGAGATCGAGGGTGAACTGACGTTTACGCCCTCGATGACGCTCAGACCGGCAACCGATATCACAGCGACCGTGCGACGCCGAGGCCGATATCGATGACGACGAACCAGCGACGTGACACCGGAACGGTCACGACAGGGCGACCGCTCGACGGCGACGGTGAACCGATCGATCGTGGCGGACTCGAACTCGACCCAGCCGGACCGGCGGCCGACCTGCTCCGGGAGTCCGTTGGCCCGTTCGTGTCGAGCCCTGGGGCCGGGACATGGGCGACGTTGCTTCGCAGGGACGCGTCCAGTCCCGAACTGCTCCAGTGGCTCGCCCCCGACGCGACCGAGCCGCCGACGCATCGTCACCCACGCCCGGAAACGTTCGAGGCGGTCGAAGGAGCGCTGACAGTTCTACTCGACGGCAAATCACGGCGACTCACACCGGGAGAATCAGTTACGGTCCCGCCGGGGACCGAGCATTCGTTTCGCAACGACACCGACGAGACGGTCGCATTCCGCGCGACGCTGTCCTCGGCGCGGACGGTCGACGGTCTGTTCACCATCTGGGCGCTCGACCACGAGGGTGCCTACAGCGACGACGGCTACGGCGAACCGGGGCTCCTTCACGCGCTGGTGATCGGTGACGCACTGTACGACGATACCACAATGACCGATGCCCCACTGCTGCTCCAACGCCTGCTCTGGTCGACTGTCGGTCGTGTGGCGCGTGCGCTGGGATACAGCGGCCTCGAAGAACGGTTTACCACCAGGGAGTTCTGGGAAGCAACCGTCGAGCAGCCGGAGTTGTAGCGATTGGGTCGCCGCTGCCCGAGCGGGTTCAAAAAACCCCCTGCTATGCTTCGCAGAACCGACAGGGGAGACACGATCCTGTACTCGTTCACGATGAGAGATTCGCGAGTCACATCACGCATCACCAGACGAGTACAGACACGACAGGGGAGGTGTGTTCGATGTCGTGGATAGAGCGTGCAGCCGGAGCGATCACGGGACATAGCCGGCTCATCATCGCAGTATTGTTGCTCGTGACGATGGCGATCGGGGCCGGTGCGAGCGGCGTCGAAGAGTCGAGTTCAGTTGCAATCTCCGATGAGTCCGACGCGACACGAGCCAGCGACTACGTCAGCGAGCACATGTCTGCCTACGGGCCGAACACAACGACGATGGTACTGGCCGTCCGCGACGGGGATGGGAACGTCCTCTCACGGACGTCGCTCATCAGGTCACTGGAGTTCCAGCAACGACTACGCGACAACGAGACAGTGAACGGGACGCTGGTCGAACAGCGAGCGAGCGTCGGCGTCTCCAACGTCGTCGCACGGACGGCGATCCGACAGCGAACCAGCGCCGAGAACGGTACGGCGGGGTCGCCACCCCCGTTGGACGCCCAGATTAGCCAGCTCGAGTCGATGACCGACGCCGAGGTTGCGGCGGTCGTCGAACGCGTCCTCGACGAGAACGTTCAGACTGCGGCGGAGCAGACGGCGATTCGACTGGTCGGGCAGGGCTACGAGCCGGGATCGACGACCGCGGATGCCCGGTTGCTCGTTGTGACCCAACAGACCGAGAAACCGATCCGGACGGCCTCGGCCGTCTCAGAAGATGTCTCGGCCGGGCAAGTCGCGGCTCGACAGATCGCTGGCGAGCAGGACGGCCCCGAGAGCTATCTTGCGATCGGTGCGGGGTTGGTTGGCCAGCAAGAGACGGCGGCTGTCGAGGGCAGTATGAGTATCGTCGGGCCGCTGGCGCTTTTGTTCGTGCTCGTGACGCTGTCGATTGCCTACCGGGACCTGCTGGACGTCGTGCTCGGGCTGGTCGGCGTCGTCATGGTTCTCGTGTGGGCGTTCGGGACGATGGGCTGGCTCGGTATCGACTTCAACCAGGTGATGATCGCCGTCCCAATCTTGCTGATCGGGCTATCGGTCGATTACGCGTTCCACGTCGTGATGCGCTACCGTGAGGAACGCGAGAGTGGGGGAGACGGCGTCCGTCCATCCATGCGACGTGCGCTCTCCGGAATCGGTGCCGCACTGGTACTGGTGACGATCACGACCGCAATCGGGTTCCTCGGCAACCTCACGAGCCCGCTGGCGGACCTCCGGGAGTTCGGAATCGCGGCGGCGGCAGGCATCGTCTCCACGCTGTTCGTGTTCGGGATGCTCGTCCCGGCGCTCAAGACGGAGATCGATTCGTTCCTCGAAGGACGGGGCTGGGATCGCTCGACCCGATCGTTCGGCTCCAGCGGTCGCCTCCAATCCATCCTCGGTGGCGGTGCGACACTCGCGCGCCGGGTACCGGTGGCCGTGCTTGCCCTGGCAGTCCTGCTCAGCGCGGTCGGGATGGTCGGTGCGACGACGGTCGATACCTCCTACTCGGCGGAGGCGTTCCTCGCAGACGACCCGCCGGCCTGGACAGAGAATATCCCCTCGTCGTTCCAGCCTGGCGAGTTCTTCCTGAAAGACAATCGCGACTACATCTACGGACAGTTCCAGACGCCCGACCAGCAGGGACAGATCCTGCTCGAAGGGGCTGTAACAGAGCCGAATACCCTGGAAGCGGCCGCGACTGCCGAGGAGACAGCTGCCGCACAGTCGGTCACGGTCGAGCGTCCGAGCGGTGACCCGGCGGTCGCCTCGCCGCTGTCGGCGATGGAGCGAGTCGCAGCCCGAAACGAGACGTTCAACGCCACCTTCCACGGGGCCGACACTGACGGCAACGGCGTCCCGGATCAGAATCTTTCGGCAGTCTATGGGGAGTTTTTCGCGGCGGCCCCGGACGTGGCCGATCGGTTCGTCCATCGGAGTGGCGGCGAGTACGTGGCACTGAAGCTTCGTGTCGCCGTGGACGGGAACACGGACGGTCCAACGATCACGGATGCGCTCTCGACGGTTGCGAATACCGTCGAAGCCGAGACCAGCGGTGTCGAAGCGACGGCGACCGGGCGGCCGGTCGTCACCACCGAGATAACTGAGAAACTGATGTCGACAGTGGTGCAGGGACTGGCTGTGACGATCGGAGCCGTGTTCGTCCTGCTGGTCGTGGTGTTCCGCATCCGGGAGGGCAGTGCTTCGCTCGGCGCGGTAACGTTGCTACCGGTCGTGTTCACCGTAAGCTGGTTGCTCGGGACGATGGCGCTGCTGGAGATTCCAGTGAGCGTGATCACGGCGCTGGTCGGGAGTATCGCGGTCGGCCTCGGCGTGGACTACACCATCCATGTCACCGAGCGGTTCAGCACCGAACTTGCGGAACTGCCGCCACAGACGGCACTGCGTCGGACGGTCGTCGGTACTGGGGGCGCGCTCCTCTCGAGTGCAATCACGACCGCTGCCGGGTTCGGGGTCCTGGCGTTCGCCCTGTTCCCGGGACTCCAGCAGTTTGGCCTCCTGCTGGCGATCAGCATCGGGTACGCGTTCTTCGCGAGCGTGTTCGTCCAGCCTAGCGTGCTGGCGCTCTGGTCGCGGTACGGTCCATCGGCGGTCGAGCAGACAACCGCGACTTCGGCGGCCAGTGACGACTGATAGTGATTACTGTAGCGATTTACGGCTATGACCGCCCAGCTCCGGGCGGTCAACGCGGCACAGACCTACAGTAATCACTATGAGAGACTCACTCCTACTCAGTTGACACGCCGACCTCGGATTCTCGCGCGACGCGTTTCCACGCACCACTCCAGAACCGTCCAGTGTTGACGGCCGCTTTCACGTAGAAGTCCGCGACAAGCGCGACGTAGATTGCCGGCATACCCAGCCCGAGTCCGACGGGGACCGAGAAATCGAGGATGGTGACCGCGAACCCGGCCGGGAGCGCCACAGCGGCGATCGGGAGTCGCACGAGGTAGGTCCCCAGGACCGTGCCGTAGAGCGGAAAGCGAGTGTCGCCGGCACCGCGAAGACTGCCGCGCATGGTTCGGGAGACAGAGAATCCGGCGATCGCGATGCCGAAGACGCGGACGAACGTGACTGTCTGGCCGACGTGTTCGGTCCCGAAGGCCATCGCGATCGGGCGGGCGAAGACGACGATCACGACGCCGATCAGCAACTGGGTGAGCAGTGCGATTCGGAGGGTCTGCCAGCCGTAATCGGCGGCGTCCTCGTCGTCGCCGGCCCCGATCGCCTGGCCGACGAGGGTCGAGGCGGCGGTCGAAAATCCCCAGGCGGGCATCAATGCCAGTAGCATGACGCGTCGGCCGATCGCGTAGGCCGCAAGCACCGGGGTGCCGAACACGCCCAGGACGAACAGGAAGGGAAACCGACCCAGTGACTGCAACAGCCGCATCCCGGCCAGCGGACTGGCGACGCGGGCGATCTCCCCGAGCAGATCGAGATCGAACAGGGGCCGCCGCAGGCGCAACTGGACGGTAAATCGCCCGGAAGAAAGCAGCGCGAAGAAGACGACGGCTGCGACAGCGTTGGCGGCGACAGTGCCGATAGCCGCGCCGGCGATCCCGAGTCTGGGGGCGGGTCCGAGCCCGAAGATCAGCACGGCGTTGAGGACGACGTTCGTCGGCAGGGTGAGCAGGCGGACGTACATTGGCGTCCGGGTGTCGGCTCCGCCGGCCAGTGCCCGCGCGGCGATGAGGCTGAAAAAGCGGAAGGGCAGCGAGAGCATGACGATCGAGAGGTACGTCGCGCCGAGTGTGATCGTTGAGGGCTCGTCGGTGAGGATCCCGACCAGCGGTTCGGCATACACCCACGAGACGGCTGCGAGCGGGAGCGAGATGGCCAGCGAGAGCCAGATCGACTGGGTGACAGCCAGGTCGGCGCGGGCATGTTTCCCCGCGCCTTTGAGTCGGGAGACGACGCTGATCGTCCCGCTGGTGACCGCGAGCGACAGGCCGAAGCCGACGAAGTAGTACTGAAAGCCGAGTTCGAGCCCGGCGATAGCGGTGTCGCCCAGTGCGAGTCCGACCATCAGGAAGTCGGCCATCCGCAAGAGCACCCGCAGCCCGCCGGTGACCATTACCGGCGCGGCCAGATCGAGCGCGGCCGTCGCTTTGACCCGGTCGACGAGCCCGAACCGAGCCAGGGCGGCTGGATACCATTCCAGGACTGTACGAAACGACTGGCGGATCGCCATTCACTCGCCGATCGAACGGGATCAATAGGTGTCTTTCGGCGTTTCCGGAGTTGAGAATCGGACGAGACGCTTATGTCTATCGGGGATGACGTTCGGATAGACTGATGGCTGGAGATCCAGCGGTGGTCGTCTTCGATCCGGATGGTCGGCTCGAATCGATCACCGAGGCGATTCGGCGAGGCGGGATCGAGGACGTCCGGCCGGTCCCGACAGTCGAGGCCATCGACGGGCGGGCCGACTGTGTGATCGTCCCAGACGACGTGTCTGCGGATGTCGACGGCGTCGAGCACTGTCGAGCCGTCCGGGAAGTGGTCGGTGACGTACCCGTCGGCGTCTATGCGTTCGAGGGGGAGCTCGAACACACGGCCGAACTCCTTGATGGCGGTGCGGATACAGTAATCGCGGTGCCGCCGGAGCGGCCGACGGTGCTGGCCGATCGAGTCCGCCACCTCGCTGGTGTCGCCGTCGCGGAGTCGCTCGAACAGCAGTACCAGTCGTTTCTCAGGTCCTACCCGGATCGGGTGTTTTTCAAGGATCGTGACGGCATGTTCGTCAACGCGACGCGACTGGATGACTTCACGGGATTCGATGTCTCCTTCGACGATGTCTTCGGGCTGACCGACTACGAACTCTATCGCGACGAACTGGCCGAGGAACTCTTCGCGGAGGAGCAGGAGCTACTGGCGCGAGAAGAGAGTCTTGACGGCAAGATCGAACACTACCTCGAAGGCGGCGAGGACAGGTGGGTTTCGACCACGAAGGTGCCACGGTACGATACGGACGGGGAGTTGCTGGGACTGGTCGGCAACGTCAGGGACGTCACTGATATCAAACGCCAGGAACGGACGATGACGGCGTTACACGAGGCGAGCCGGCGGCTGGTCAGGGCCGAGACGAGCGAGGACGTCGCGCGGACAGCGATCGAGATCGCCGCGGAGATCGAACTGCTGCCGGAGGCCCGGGTCGATCTCTTCGAGACGGGGGCGTTGCAGACGGTCGCCGAGACGGACGCGGAGATCGACTGGGTAGACACGTCGTTCCGTAGAGTGGGGACCGATGGGGCTACCCAGTATCGGACGAAAGCTGATTCGTTCGTCACGGTCGATATCGAGGAGCACGACCACCGCGAACTGTCGCTGCCGGCGGGGATCGAGTCGGTGGTCGGGCTTCGGATTCCACTCGGGGAACACGGTGTCTTCGGCGTGGAAACGACAGCCGAGACGCTGGATCCGTTCACCGTCGAACTGGCGCACGTGCTGGCGTCGAATACAGAGGCCGCACTCGACCGGGCCGTTCAGGAGCGACAGCTGGACGAGCAGGCAGCACGGCTGGAGGAGTTTGCGGCGTTGAGTTCGCACGAACTCCGCAATCGTCTCCAGATCGCGCTGGGGACTGCAGAGCGCGCCCAGGCCCAGGGAGATGTCGACGCAATCGCGGACGTAATCCAGACGCTCGGGCGGATGAATCGGTTGGTATCACAGCTGCTCGCGCTGGCGCGAACTGGATCGGCGACGCGGGGGAGCGAGTCGATCGCACTCTCGGGGATCAGCGAGGTGGCCTGGAGGGCCGTCGAGAGCGAGGCGGCGACGGTGACCGTCGAGAACGACGGAATCGTCAGGGCCGATCGGGACGGCTTGCTGGAGGTACTGGAGATGGTGTTCCGGACGGTCGTCGACGGCGCTGGCAGCGCCGAGGCCAGAGTCGGGACGCTCGACGACGGATTCTATGTCGAGGACGACGGTACGGCGATCACGGCTGATCAGCGCCAGGAGCTGCTCGAACCGACCTACTCCGCCGTGAGTGAGGTGACCGGTGACAGTGTTCACCTCGTGGCGACGATCGCCGACGCCCACGACTGGGACGCCTCCGTGATTGATGTCGACGGAAAGACTCGATTCGCGTTTCGGAATGTGGAGATTGCACACGTGGAGTAGGGAGTCGAGGCGGCAGCACAGCCGGCGAGTAGGGAGTCGAGGCGACAGCACAGCCGGCGAGTAGGGAGTCGAGGCGGCAGCACAGCCGGCGAGTAGGGAGTCGAGGCGACAGCACAGCCGGCGAGTAGGGAGTCGAGGCGACAGCACAGTCGGCGAGTAGAGAGTCGAGGCGACAGCACAGTCGGCGAGTAGAATGTCAAGCTGGTACGATCTGTCCCGGAGTGGGGGGTAAAATCAAGACGTGAAACGGTCCGAGAACTTTTTGCTTCCGTGCTGCCAATACAATTCACTATCTCAATGACGGCGGGTGAAATACCGGGAACGATAGTGGTCGTCGATCCTGATGGACGCCTCGAACCGATCGCCGAGGCCCTCGAGCTAGCCGGTTTCGAGTCGATACGATCGGTCGACCGACTGGACGATGCCCCTCTCTCGGACGCCGCAGTTGTCCTCGGGATCGACGCGCCTGCGTCGGCTGACCATCCGAAACAAGATGGTCTCGAGTTCTTCGAGCGAATCCGGGAGACGTTCGGCGAGTCGGTCCCCGTCGCGCTGCACGTGCTGCGGAGCGAGCGAGCGCGGATCAACGAATTGCTGGATGCTGGCGTCGACGATGTCATCAGAGTTCCACCGAAGCGTGAGGCGCTGCTTGCGGCGCGGATCGAGCGACTCTGTGGGCTCGACTCCGTCGAACCGCATGAACAGCAACTGGAGTCGATGCTCGAAAGCTATCCGGAGACGGTGTACATCAAAGATTGTGAGGGGCGGTTCGTCAACATCTCCGGGCACTCGCTGGACAACCGTGAGATGACCCGCGCCCAGCGGGTTGGTCTGACCGATTATGAGCTCTTTCCGGGCGATCTTCCGGACCGACTCTACGAAGAAGAACAGGAGCTACTCGCTCGCGAGGAGACGCTGTTCGAGAAGATCGAACACTGGGTCGAAGACGGCGAGGATCACTGGGTGTCGACGACGAAAGCGCCCCGCTACGACGCCGACGGGGAGTTGCTGGGGCTGGTCGGGGATGTCCGGGACGTGACTCCGCTGAAACGTCAGGAACACGCGCTGGCGACGTTACACCAGGCCAGCAGGCGACTCATCCGGGCGGACGACCGCGAGGCGATCGCCACGGTGACGATCGATATCACCGCGGAGATCGACGCATTGCCCGCCACGCGGCTGGTGCTCGACGTTGAGGACGGGGGTCTCGGTGACGACGAGGACCGCGAGCGGATCGAGGAACGCTCGTCGGACGCGGGGATCGCCTGGGACGAGGCGTCGTTCGAACGGGCGGCGACGGGTGACGAGACACTGTATCTCGCCGACGACGGGTCGGTGTTGACCGGGCCGGAACGCCGCGATTACGAAGACACGTGGATGCCGGATCGCGGTGTCGTCGGGGTTCGACTGCCGCTGGGCGAGCACGGCGTGCTCGGGATCGAAACGCCCGAGGGGCTGCTGGAGCCGTTCACCATCGAACTCACGCACATCCTGGCTGCGAACGTCGAGGCTGTTCTCGATCGCCAGCGTGAGGAACGACGGGTCACACGGCAGGCTGAACAGATCGAGCAGTTTGTCCGGATCGGCTCACACGAACTCCGGAACACCCTCCAGATCGCGATGGGCGCGACCGAGCGGGCGCTGGCGGGCGAGCAAGCGGCCGGTCAGCAGGCGCTGGCGACGCTCGAACGGATGGATCGACTCACCTCACAGTTGATGACGCTCGCCCGGACAGGGTCGATGGTCCGTGCCAACGGACAGGTGTCGCTTTCGGCGGCCGCCGGAACAGCCGCCGAGTCTATCGACGGCGACCTGACTGTCCTCGCTGATACTGGTGCGACGGTACTGGCCGACGCCGATGCACTGGCCGAAATGCTGTCAGTGCTGTTCCGCAACGTCGCCGACCGCGATCCGACAGCGACGATCGAGATCGGCGTCACCGACGACGGATTTTACGTCACCGACGACGCGCCGACGCGGCTCGACCCCGAGGCGAGCGATCTCTTCGAACCAGTCTACAGCGAGACGTCCGGGGAGAGCGACGGCACCCTCTATCTGGTGTCCGTGCTGGCGGAGGCACTCGACTGGGACGTTTCGGTCAGCGCCGACAGTTCGGGGACGCGTATCGCCTTCGAGGGTGTCTCCGTCGAGCCCTAGAGGAAGTCACGGACCTCGGAGTAGAACATGTCGTGGGCGTCGACGGCGTCGATCTCGCTGGCGATCTTGACGGCCAGTGCGTGCCAGCACAGGTCGGTCGGATCCTCCGGATCGAGGTTGTACTCGGCGTCCTTGCAGGTACAGCCGTCGTCCTCGACGATGTACTCGTCGTCGTAGCCCACGACGACGGTGAAGTCGTTGTAGGCTTTGACCCGATCCTCTGCGACGGCTTCGATCGCCCGGACGCCGCGGGAACCGTGAACGGAGGTGATACGGTCGACTACGTCGGCGTCGAGTTCCCCCCGTTCGGATAGCTGCGCTCGCCACTGTTCGACCGCGTTCACGTCCTCGATTATGAAAGGGCGGGACAAAACGCTTCGGTGCTGTGGCTGGTGAACACCGTTCCGGTCCTGTTGTCTCCGACCAAGAAAGTGTCGTTGGTAATAGACGGCAGCTACTGTCGCTCATCATGCGGCTTGTCCCAGTCATCATCTTCCCGGAACGCCCGACATCGCGGTTGATCGGATGCTACTTTTATCTGATTTCAATATTTCTAGTCATCTAAATTTATTAATAAATGCTAGTGGGCGCATATATCTCGAAGAATAAATAATATTTATATCTACATAAAATATATATTTTATCGGTGTATATGAGAAGACGTATGTCGGAGAAAAATGACAGAACCGACAGGAGAGCAGTGTTGAAAAGTATCGGTGCTGCAGCCATCACTGGTGGTGCTCTTTCGAGTCCTGCTTCCGCATCTACGTCGTGTTCGCCAACCACCCTGCCTGTCCCGGAGGATACGGACTTCAGGGTATACCTCTGGGCGAGTGAGGATCAAGACCACCTGATAGATAACGGGGCCCTAGATACCGTCGCATCACATCTCGAAGATGAATTTGGAAAGGTAGATGCATTTAATTTGACAGCTGAGGTCAACGGCACGGTTAGTCCAGATACTCTGGAGTGGTGGTCGTCGGACCCGGACAGCCCGTATATATCTTTCGTCGACTATGTCCGACAATCCGTGTACACGGGGAGTTTCCATAAACAAGGGGCGATAGATATTCTATATTATGATTCCAGTAATTGGGCCAATACTCCTTCCGGAAGGGCGGTCACTAGTGGAGCATACGATGGTGCAAGCACCAACGGAGCCCTGAATCCCTGGCCTGTTGCTGTAGCCTCAGCGGACGATAAAGACCTAACGGGCTTGAAATGTGTGGCACTACACGAGCTTAGTCATTTGTTCATGGCTGAGGGACCGGACAAATACGGTTCGAAACAGTGCGACGAAACAATTCTCGACGTCTACGGCTGCGAAGAGTTACCATCTATAACAATCCGCTTCATTGAGTGGGCGTATAAATTCGGATTGGTACGCGTAAACGAACCAGATGCAGTCTATTGCTGCCATAAGGGCGAGAAACTTCCCTGCAACTGCAGATAGCCGAGTGCTTGTATTTTGTGCGTGGCGATGAAACACGTCCGAACTATCCTGGAATAAAGCACCATGTGTTGTCAGTTTGTTGGTGGTAGTACTTCTCTCAGGAAACACTCGTCGCCAAAACGCACCACTTTTCGCATCAACCGACGGTAATATTCGTATGCGCGTCACGGAGGGCAGCGTCGAGATCGAAGTGCCCGAACAGGCCGAGGACGGCGTCGGCGAGGGGGTCTTCTTCAATCCCGTCCAGGAACTCAACCGGGATCTCACAGTGGCGGCCTTGCGGGCTGCCAAACAGCGGTTCGAATACGCCGATTCGTACCTCGATGCGACGGCAGCCAGCGGTATCCGTGGAGTACGGGCGGCCGCCGGAGGGTGGGACACGACACTGTGTGATCGTGACGAAGACGCGGTCGAACTCTGCCGAACCAATCTCGATCTGAACGATCTTACGGGCGACGTCCGCCATCGCAACGCAAATGCGCTCATGCACGAGGAGCGTTTCGACGTGGTCGATCTGGACCCGTTCGGGACGCCGATCCCCTTCGCCGATGCCGCCAGCCAGAGCGCGATCGACCTCCTGTGTGTGACCGCGACAGATACCGCGCCGCTGTGTGGCGCACACTTCGAGAGTGGTGTCCGATCCTACAGCGCCGTTCCACGAAATACGGAGTATCATCAGGAGATGGGCGTCCGGATTCTTCTGGGGGCGATGGCCCGGACGGCCGCTCGCTACGACCGTGCGGTGGAGCCGATTCTAACGCATGCCACGAAACACTACGTCCGGACCTACCTCGCGCTGGACGACGGCGCGACCGTCGCCAACGAAGCGATCGACGAGCTGGGCCACGTCCACCACTGCCAGCACTGTCTCTGGCGAACTCACGGCCAGGGCCTGCTCGCCGATCCGCCCGCGGAGTGTCCCAACTGTGGTGAACATCTCCAGACCGCGGGACCGCTGTGGCTCGGCGCGGTCCACGACCCCGGGTTCGTCGAGGACGTCGGTGAGGCCCTCAGTGAGGAGATGGGGGCCGCCGAGGCGGCACGTGACCTGACCGCGACGCTCGCGGGCGAACTGGACACGCCGACCCATTACGACCAGCACCGACTCACCAAACGCTGGGGGACGGGCGCGACGGCGATGGACGAATTTCTCGACCAGTTGCGCACGGCCGGATACGAGGCCTCACGCACCCACTATGGCGGGACGACGTTCAAGACCGACGCCGACGTAACCGAGATTCGCGCGGCGACGAAGCCCGCGGAGTGACGGCGGCAATGTTCGCGGAGTGGTCGGGCTACAGCGCGCGACTGACACGCGAGAGCAGACCACCCGCGAAGAAATAGAGTGGCCGTAACAGGTAGTTGAACATCCCGATCAACCCGACGACAGCACCGAGCGTCTGCAGCTCCGCGGGAGTCGCGTCCCGATAGAGGGCGAAGACGACTGCAGCGACGAGCGGGCCGATCCATGCGACCTCCAGGTGCTGTCGAAGCCACGAGGTATCCGAGAGCGCGATCAGTCGATCCCGGTAGAGGAATGCGAACGTTGCGAGTCCGAGCGCGACGGCAGCGAACCCCAGCGACGAGGAGAACCCGGCGAACCCGGGCGCGAGCAACAGCGCACAGGCGACCAGCGAGACCGAGGTTCCGACACGAGTCGCCCACTCGATGCGGTCGTTCATGTCCCGGTGTTGTCCAGTGGGGGCGAAACCGGTTTCGGTCCGGGCCGGGCCCGCGTGCGTTCGCGACAGTTGTCGAGCACTGCTCGATGGGCGTACAGGACTTGACGGGTCGAACGGCAGAGACGATAATGTCGTCGTCGGCGAGTGTGACCGACCAGATATATCAGTCTCTGCCGAAACGTCCACACGTGCACCAACGAATCGCGCGTCCACTGGCCGTGGGGACGACCCTGCTGCGAGTCGTGCGTCGCTCGGAGGTGACGCTACTGGCGGCGGCGATCGCGTACTACGCGCTCGTATCGCTGTTCCCGCTCTTGCTGTTGAGTCTGGTCGTCGCCTCGACTCTTGGCGGGCAGGCGTTTGCCGACGCTATCGTGACCGCACTGAGCGACGTGCTCTCGCCGAGCGGCGAAGCGCTCGTCCGCGACGCGTTGACGAACGCACGCGGCCGTGGCGGGGCGACTGTCGTCGGGATCGGGCTGCTATTGTGGGGTGGTCTGAAGCTCTTTCGCGGGCTGGATATCGCGTTCTCGATGGTCTACGGCGAGCACGAGGTTGAGCCGCTGCTCATGCAACTGCGGAACGCGATTGCGGCGCTCGTGGCCGTCGGCGTCGCGGTCGGGCTGACGCTGGCCGTCGGCATCGTCGCCAGAGCGCTCGGAATCCCGTTCGGTGTTCTCGGCCTCCCCCTCGTACTGACGGCGACGTTCCTCCCGCTGTTTTATATCTTCCCCGACGCCGACCTCACGCTGAGAGAGACGCTCCCCGGAGCGGTGTTTGCGGCGGTCGGCTGGACGGTCCTCAGTGCGGGCTTTCAGTTGTACGCGGCCGCGGCCGACAGTGCAGCACTGTACGGTGTCGTCGGCGGCGTATTGTTGCTGGTGACGTGGTTCTACCTCGGTGGGATCGTCCTCCTGCTGGGGGTGATCCTCAACGGCGTGCTCGCAGGCGATATCGGCGAGACGGCTATCGAAGACCGGCAACTACAACACGATCCGCTTCGAGATGTCGGACAACGAATGAGCGACCCGGGGGCCGACAACGCCGACGACGCAGACGACGCAACGGCGTCCCACGAGGGCGTCGACGTCGCTGAGCTACGCGCTGAGATCGACGAACTCGAATCCCGAATCGAAGCACGGACGCTCCACCGTGACGAAGTCGAACGCGACCTCAAACGCTACGTCCGCAAGCGCGTCCGGCGCGGCCACGCGACCGGATGGGGCCCCTATCTGGTGTTGCTGTACGGGACGGCAATG
>Ga0207718_100159_pt1 | contig 81665 bp, 84 predicted proteins | sample A23M2SouthBayCA_FD_187749 | JGI IMG/M metagenome (GOLD analysis project Ga0207718, IMG submission 187749) | Aerobic enrichment media microbial communities from Eden Landing Ponds, California, USA - A23 M2 (SPAdes) | ecosystem: Environmental > Aquatic > Marine > Unclassified | place: Emeryville...
CCATGCACGAGCACAAGTGTTCCTGTCGTTGTGTCTGCGTCTCGTTATTGCGATCACCAACTACGAACGAGGAGATAATCCGGGAAGCACGATCATCACGGTGTGACAAGAGTTCTATGACACCCTCATACACTCGAACTCCCACTCACGACCACCGGCAAGGTCGCTCACGTTGTCGAGTCCTTCACCTATCTGCGTGCCTTCCGAGTCGAGGAAGGTCGCGGTCGCCTCGACGTAGGAGATTTCACTGTCGGTATTGTTGACGGCGGTGCCACGGACACCCGACGAGAACTCTTCTTCGTAGAACTCGTGGTTCAGGATTTCCACGTCGGGCTGGTCGTTGCCACCACCGTCTCCGCTGTTCCCGTCGTTGCTGTTTCCGCTGTTACTGTCGCCGCCACTGTTGTCCGAGTTGCCGTTACTGCTGTCTCCGCTGTTGTCGTTCGCGTCTCCGCCACCGGAGTCCCCGGAGTCACTTTCCGTACAGCCCGCGAGGGCGAGGGCGCTGGCGGTCGTTCCGAGGGCCGTAAGGAATCGTCGTCGGTTCGAGTTCAGTTCCATTGCAATCTGGCAAACAAACGGCAAGAACTTATTGTTTCCTATAGTCACTCTCGCTTCTTCAGTTCACTATTCGGCGGTGCTATCGCCTGACGCCACCTTCGCGGGAACAATGCGACTCTCTGCGGAATGGTCTACACTCGCTGACGAACGCGTCATAGAGTTCCTACAAGAACACAAGAGCGGAACTCCGACGCAAATGGCGAAACACGAGAATATCCACTTCACTCGCTCCTACGTCCACAAGCGGTGCAAGATACTCGCGGACTATGGGCTGATTGAGGACTACGGGAATGGTGTCTACATTATCACTGACAGGGGCGAAGCGTACCTCGCTGGCGAACTGAATCTTAACGAACTCGAACCCGACGAAGAGTAACGCCGGTCGTTCCCTAAACCGGAACGAAAAGCGTTCTACCGTGCCTTTCGAAAGGGTCCGTGCCACCAGCGAGTCGTGAGAGCGCCGAGAGTGCGCCGTGAGCGTGTTCATCGCGGGGCGAGTGACTTCGACCGTCGTTTCTGATAGGCCGTCAGAGCCGTTCAGCGACTCCCTGCGCCATGATAATCTTATAACTACCTTAACATAGACCGTGCTGGCAGGTGACTGCGGCTTCTGGTTGGCGTCGAGTGGGCTTTCGCTCACTACCTATCGAACTACTGTCTATACCCATATGTCGAATGATGGCTTGAGAAAGCATATTTCAGCCGTTCCCAAGACAGAGGTACAGAAACCTAACACTTACACTGCCACAGCACGTAATAATAAACAGAGGGCGACCGCTTCTCGGGCTTGATTCGCGTTAGAAAGCCCCGCGTGCTTGAGACACGCGAGGGGTCGCCTTCTGGTGGTGCCAAGAAGGCATGAGCCATTTCGAGATAGCGGAAGGTGTATCTTCCGCCACGGACTGCTGTACCGACTTCGAACAGCGCGATGTACGCGCCTTGACGGAGTACATGACGACGCTTCCCCTCGGGGGTGACGTGTACTCTGTGACGACGCAGAGCGGGTCAGAGTACCGTGTGGACGCCCGTGAAGACCGGTGTACCTGCCCCGACCACCAGTACCGGGAAATAGAGTGCAAACACATCCGCCGGGTGGCGTTCGCAACTGGCGAGCGCCCCATTCCCGCATGGATTGACGCCGACGAGGTAGACGCCCAACTCGGTCAGCACGTCGAAGGGACGCCGAAGGTTGCCGCGACTGACGGTGGTGTTACCCTCGCGGAGTTCACTACCGGCGACACAGACGAAGACGGGTGCTGGTGCGACGACCACAGTATGCCCTGCTTCGACTGCTACAACGCTGGTCGGCGCGACCTTCCGGGTGAGGGCGAATGACTCGTCCATCCCCTGCGGCGGCTCTGAACGGCGTACAGTGCGGCCACATTTGCGACCGCTGTAATCGTCGGATTCGGACGGGTGACAAGGCCGTTGTGTACGCCACCTACTACGACGCCGACGGGTGGGTCGTCCGACGAGTCATGTGTGACTGCGGAAGTCGTACTATCGGACTGCCGACCGACGGGGCTGACGAAGCACTCGTTGAAGCCGTGTATTGGCGGTCGCGGCTGGTTGGTGTCAAGACCGTTGACCGGAGTCGGCCCTGATTAGGATACTCTATTCTTCAATTGAATCAAAGAGTGAGGACTGTTTCGGATTTTTCGCTTCCAGAGCCTCAAGACACAACTCCGAGAGTTCCGACTGAAGTGGTTCCAGTTCCTCACGCTGTCGGCGTCGAATCCAGCCAACAGATGTGAGTGGGTCATACTGGTCAAGCAGGTCTGGTAACATCTCGTATGCCCGTTTCTCACCCTCTATAGCCGCGTCTCGAATTGCCGTGTGTGTCGGATTCTCGGAATCGTATTCAGGTATGGCGATTTCCCACACCCGCTTGTGTACGTCACGACCGCCAAACAGCCCTTGGCTCATCATTTCTTGGATAAGTTCGAGAACCAGTGGTGCATTGAGGAAACCCGAGAGGTAGTACGCTTCCCCCCGGTCGTCCGTCTCGTAGTAGTAGCACTTGTGGTCCACAGTAAGCGGGATTCGACCGTCGTTGTTCCGCTGTAACTCAATTTGGGTCCCATCTACCGAAACATCATCCAGTTCCTCGGTGTCTACGACGGTTCCATATACGTATGACCCACTGGTATTCTGAAGAACACAGTACCGTGGATTTGGGTCCTGTTGCGTGAGTTTGTGGCGATAATTCAACCACTCTAACAGCCCTTCGTCGGTAGTTTCCTCTTTTTTTCGCTTCCCACTGTTCACTTGCACTACTTATCCAATCCGTCAGATGTTGGTATCCGTTTGACCGGGCTGTATCTTCGTCCAACATATGGAAATCCCGTCCAGAAATCTGAAGCGGAAGCACTGATACGGGGAAGTCCAGATGGGCAAAGTGAACGAGTTCGCTTCCAGTCACGCAGTAGTAGAGGAAGTCTTGTTCGATTTGCCCATCCATTTCTACGGTGTCCCACGGTTCTTTCGCTCGCGTCCTTGCTCGTTCCGATGTTTCGACTAATGGCTCCTGTGCATGAACACCGAATGTCTCGTGTTGTTGGAAATCAACGAACCAGAGGCTCCGAGGTACAACTGTCGCACCTTGTCGGACTTCCTCTTCATAGGGACTTGTGGCGTCGAATACCTGTGGGTCGAGTTCTCGGTCCATCACCACACTCCGGTCGCCGAGGATATTCAGATAGTATGTTATATCCTCTATTTCCAACGCGTCTCGTGCTTCCTCGCGGGTGACGTTCACTTCGGGTAATGTTCCGGAGTACCGGCGACCCTCAAGCGGGTACGAATCTCTTTCTCCTTTCGCTCCCGAAAGAACGCAGGTCAGCATATTGAATAGTGGCCGGACTTCCTTCAGGTCCCACAGTCCTGTGAGATGTGCCGAGGCGTCAAACTCTACACCACGTAGGTTCCGCAGATGGTCGCCATTGAAAACACCACGGGGAAGGACGAAGGAGATACGGCCTTCATCATCGTCCAGATAGTGGTCAATGGAATACACAAAGAAAAGTGCGGCAAGTTCCATATGAGTAATGTTTTCTACGTTATCAGAGTCAAGAAGACCGTACTCGTTGACGATAAGATTCCGAACGTGGTCCTCATACTCTTCTCGGCTAATATATCGGTATGAAAGCCACGGCGGATTGCCGAGAACCCTATCGAATTTCTGGTCCTCGAAGTAGATGGGTTTGTAGACGTTCTTGAGAATGAAGGTCCAAATCGTGTCGCGCCCCTCATCTTGAAGTTCTTTGATTCGTTGCACAATACGGCGGTAGATAACGTTTCGTTCGTCGTCACTCAACTCAGCATACTCGTCACCGACCTGCCTTTCAGCGTAGGCATGGAAACTATCCGCGCTGATGGTGTCATTGCTATCCAAATAGGATTTGACACTATCAAGCAGGTCGTTCAGTACCTCACCGTCTTCCGTCACGGAGACTGGCACCTCGAATACAGTTTCATCGGCTTGGAACCGATATACGTGAACTGTCTCCTGACTCATCTCGTAGGAAGGAGGCATGATACTATTCGAGAGATAAACCGGAATCGAAACAGAACCCGACCGTGCGTCACGCACAAGGTCGCCAAGCGCCAGCAGATAGTTTACCCGTGCGACAATCACCGCGAGAGGATGAATGTCAATTCCAGCGACGTTCTCGAAAATGTGGTCCAGTAGTTCTTGGTCGCCCAAGTCAGTCTGTTCACGCTTGTACCGAATAGCCTGAAATAGGAATGTACCACTCCCACACGTCGGGTCAAGCACAGAAGCCTCGGGGTCGTCCACGAGTTCGTCCGTGACGATTTCTTCGACCAGCCAATCGGGAGTATAGTATTCCCCGAGGTTGTGTCGCTCACCTGCGGTCACCAAGTCCTGATAGAGTGCTTTCAGAACGTCTTCTTCAATGGCGGATAAGTCATAGTCACGGAGCCGGGCAAGAACGTGTTGTGTGATTCGTTTGTCTACCCCTTCTGCTTGTGAGCGCGAAATCCAACTGAAGAAGTCTTCCTCGATAAAATTCTTGATTCCCCAACGAGCAAACGTTTCACCCGTGATAACATCGGAAATCTCATCCTCATCAGGAAGGGTTCCGCCGGAGTACTGAACATAGGCCATCAGTTTGGCGAGAACGCTCAAGTACGTATGCCGAAGAAACAGTTCCTCGGAGTGGTCGCTTTCCCCATGAACAATTTCGAGATACCGTTGCCATTCGTCGAACAGAACCTCTACGCCATCCTCACCAATTTCGTCCCATTCTTCTCGGAGAATATCCATCCCCTCGCGGCAGACCGGCGCGTCCGGGCCGAAGTCTGTCACGATATTGTCGGCGGTTGGGAGAATGTCGTCACTGAAGAGTAGATATTGGTCGAGTTTGGTGAAGACGGTATCCGGGTCGCCACCAGCGAGGTCGATTGTATCAACCTCGTTTAATACCACATTCTCGGGAGTGAGCGATTCACCCTCGGGAAGTTCAGCGAGATAAACAATGGAAGTGGTTCCGTCACTGGCTACAAGGTAGTACTTCTGGTCTTGTCCCTGTTCGTTCCAAACCGCAGTTATGTAGTCGCGCAACTGGCCTTTAGCGTCATCAAGATAGCGGTCAAGGTCTGTCTTGAACTCGATAATGACGTTTCCAAGGCGGGCGTCGATACGACCTTGGAACGCGACTGTCGCTTCTTCGATTTGTACGAACTCTTCAAGGAACGGTAACACTCGATGGGCTTGGTCGCAATCAAGTGTGCTGAACGTGTCCTGAACGAACGTCAGGAAGTGGTGTCCAAGTGCCGCCTCGCTGTTTGCCCTCCTCGCCCTGTCGAGATATTCCTGAAGACCTTCGGCGAAATCTTCACCCGACGAATCCACAGACATGGATGACACTTTTAGCCACTTCCCTTATGAAGATACGGACACCGCTCCGCGAATATCGCACCTGACTACCGACGAGCGCGAATTATCGAAGCGTACCAGCGCCCGTTCTGAACTCGGCTGGCGGTCGCTCTGTTATATCTCGGAACTGACGGGGGTACGTACTCTCTTCTGTATCTGCCGGAGTTCCCGCTTCTGGTCGTACTCGAAATCCGGTTGGTCAGTCGAGTTGAACGGCACACCGTCGTTTCGGTAGGCGTCCGACGGGGGTTCTTCGAGTGCGAATTCGCCGGATTCGACGGCTTCCACGAAGTCCCACGGAAAGTAGTGGGTCCACGGCCCCTCGTCTTCCAAGTCACTCACGTCCGAGTCGTCAACGACGATGAACCGGAACTTCTGGTCGGGGAACGTCTCTTCGTACAAATCTTGAATGAGCCGGAGGCCGTCCCGACGGCGCGGCTTGATGTAGTCCTCAAACTGGCTGTTACTGTACTGGTATTCCTCGCCGGTCACGTACTCTTCCCATGCACGTTCCGCTTCGCTGATACCGGGAATCTCCGCCTCAACGCGGAGATGTTGGTTGCCCGTGGCGAAGACCGGAATCTCTTCGACGTGTGCCCACCACTGTATATACCCTATAGGCACCGCTCGCTCGTCGGGGTGCGGGTTGACAGAGACAGTCGAATCTCTGTCGAAACACAGCACGAGCCGTTCAGTCGTTTCGTGGTTGCTCACTGGTGGCTCCGTACCTGTCATAAGGTGAGAGCGAATTTCAGGGTTCCGGCAGTCCCACCTGACGACGACCGCAGGGTTGTCCAAGCATACCAGCGCCCGTTCTGACGCGACTGACGTGCGCTCTGACAGTAGCCCTATCAGCGATTGTTTGGTCGTCATTTTGCTCACAGTATCCCTATCGTCAATCGTTCCAGAATAGGGGAAAGAAGGCCCACAAAAGCCATTTACGGGCGGATAGCATATCATCTATATCGACAGCCGTACACACCGCTACAAGGGTAATCTACCAAGGATGAATTGAAAGGGAAACTGACCAAGGATTCCCTTTTCGGTGGACGCCGGGTGTCGAGTGACCCCCGAACAATGTCATCTACGAATCCAAGCGGTAAGAGCCTACCGACAGAGTTCAGTTTCAAGACTAATGAGTACCGTTCACGCTTTCGAGACGAGTTACTTGCCGCAATTCGAGAACGCTCGGACACACTCTTCGACGTTCCGACAGCACTCGGGAAGACGCACACGGTAGCGACGGCCTCGTGGGATAAGTACCCCTCACTGACAAATCGGAGGCCAGTCGTCCAGTTCCACACGACACGAGACGCCCGTGACGAAGCCGCAAAAAGGAGCCGTGGACAGGGATTGAAAGTTGCGGTACTACGGGGTCGTGAAGAAGTTTCACTACCCGCTACTGGCGCTTTCGACGGGTATTCGATTCGAGGCCAACCACTCGGCCAGTGGATTCACCAACAGTGTGTACGCAACGGAATGAGATACCCCGAGGCCGTTCGGCAGGCGGAGGTTGAACTTAATGGCGACGTACCGTGGTCGGACGAAGAGCCACTGTCCGGTGTTCAGTGGAACGAGTTGTTACCACTCACCGGAACCGACGTAGACATTATTCACGCCACGCACCAGTTCGCGTTTGCTCCCCCACTCCGAAACGATACGGTAGCCGTCTTTGACGAACAGCCCGATTTCACGCGGAACCTCAAGGACTCGCAAGACCACTTGAGTCGAGAACGTATCCGGGTGGCGGTTGACGCCTACCTTGACGAAGCCAACGCTCCCGTCGAGTCCTACGAAGACTTCGTAGTACTATCGAAACAAGGGCTGTTGGAAGAAGAATTAGGCGCGGCTCTTTCTCACCAACCCGGTCGAGAGTGGTATCTATCCATTGACGACGCTCACCCACTGGCACCAGCACTTACCCGAGCGATACTTAATGCCGAGCCTCGGTCAAACGGTCGCCGCGTTGGGACTGCGACTTACACACCACAGGCACCGCCGGGATTCGGTAATTCAGACCTGAACACCGACCAAGAGGTAACGGTGGTCTTCGACGACGAGAACAGGATTCAGACCGTCCGGGTCGTTCCTGACATGAGCCAAGCCCACGTCGTTCTCGGGTTGGACGCCTTCCCGACCGAACCACTGTGGGAACTGAACACGGGCGTCTCCTTCGGCGTGAATCATCTACTCTCGGCACCAGAAAGAATGGTTTGGCGGCGGTGTGAGAAGCAACTGCGCGTCGTTCAGGTCGGCTCGAACGCAAACCACTGTACTCACGGAATCGAGAACACCAAGAAGGTGCGTGCGTTGGTCGAAGAAATCCGCGACCGACACGGTAGGGCCTTCTCGACAGCGATTACCTCGAAGGCGGCGTCGGATACACTGAAGCAAATGATGGAAGACGCCGGGGTAGACGACCCGACTATCCTCACCTTCGGGGAACAGAACAGCAGGAATGTTCTCGGAGACGAAGACGTTGGTTTGGTGGTTGGGTGTATCGACATGGGCGACGGGCCTGTACTTGACCGGCTCGCTGAACTCGGGCTTGAAGCCAGCCCCGAACTGTCGAATACCGGGTGTTTGAATTGTGACGGGGCCGGGTGCCGAAAGTGCAACCACACCGGAAAGGAGCGCGCGGGAGGCCGCAGATTTGTTGGGCCGGACGCTCGCGTAGCAGAGCGAATCTGTGACAGTGTTCGGCGCGACGAGGTGAAGCAGGCTACTTCTCGGTTTGGACGTAACCCAAAGAATCAGACCGATTCCGCGACCGTCTACGTCCATACGAGCGTGATTCGCCCGTCGTTACTACTTGACGACGACAGTGACGGCGTCGATATACTATCGAGCAAGGAGAGCAACGTGATAGCGTTTGCTCGTGACCAAGACGAAATCACGACCAAAGAAGCGAAGGACAACACCAACGCCTCTCGAACGTATGCCACGAAGGTTCTGAACGAATTGGTGGAAAAAGGGTTTGCGACCCTTCGGAAGAAAGAACCCTACGGCACGCACGTCTACACCGTCTCGTCGGACACCCCGAGCGACCACTTCGTAGACTTGGACTGAACGTTCGAACTATCCTCTTTTGTATAACAAAGAGCGTAGTTCAAAAGTTCTGAAATTGATACTTCCAACCCTGAACTGGTCAAAATCAGGTCGAGGTGTGGGACTCGTACACCGACTTTCTGAAATCGACACCGGGGGTGTTTTCAGATAACCCACACGCAATATACTAAAATATTTGATACAAATATGGCCGATTTGGTACTCAGGTGTGGCGGCCTATCGCAGTGTCATTGCCTTTCGGCACCACCCGCTAACAGGGAATATCTCCCCCCTCTACGGGTCGCATGGCCCGTCTTAGAAACAGTCAGAAAACGTCGTATAGCGGCTCTATGGGCTACAGGGACCGTATCTGGTAGGGCCATCCTGACCAGTAGCCCACTCGACCTGTGTAGGCGTACAGCAGGCACAGGCACCAGCAGAGCACATGACACAGCGTCACACCCACGGGTGCCGGGGGACGACCACTGGGGGACCGGTGGTCAGGGCCGGATACTGGCCGGGTACTGGCCGGGCTGGTGGGGACGGGCAGGTCGTCGGCGTCGGTCGGGATGGGTCCAAGAGCGCCGAAAAATCTGCGTGCGCTCTCCGGCTCTCTCGATGTTGCATTTTCGGGGGTGAATCGAGCGCGTTCATGCCACCCTGCTGGCCGCGCAGTCGTCGTGAGCGTCGTCCTCGTCGGTGTGGGCCATGCGTCGGCCTCCGACTTCGAGGGTGAGAGCGATGGACTGCGAACCGAGAAGCGGGTGGTAGCGCTTATCGGAAGGGGGCAGTCAGCGGTTAGAAGCAGGGGTGGCATTTAAGTACTTTTTCAGACTTGACTTCGAGGCTCTGTAACTCCCGGTTTCACTTTCACCTCGGCAGTCGAACACTTATTTGCCAGTGAATCGTCAGATATGAGCATGGTCGCAGGACTCCTGCAGTACGTGTCGAACCACCTCGACACCATTATGACCGGGCTGACTATGGCCGTGGTCGGAATCGGTGTCTACGAAGCGCGAGACGGATTCTTCTTGTTCAACGGCCAGTTCCGAGGCAAGTACGGTGCGTTGGTGATATTCTTGGGGACGCTCTTCGGTGCGTCTCTCATTACGCCTCTGGTCAGTGATTGGTGGGCGCGGTCGCTCCCGTACATCCCACCCGGCCAACTTCTCGGTGCGATACTCGTCCTCGGTATGCTCGGCGTCAACAAAGCGGCGGAGTGGAACTTCTTCGATATAAAATCGCTTCCCGTCTACGGGGTCGGCGTCGTCCTGATAGCGAATCCCGAAATTCTACACACTGTAGCGTAGCATTAGAAGCAACTACAGGTGTTTGCTCAGGTTTTTCCGGAGTTCAGTCCGCCTCTCTCGGTCCGGGTCCTTTGCTTCTTGCCTCCCTTTGACTCGCTCGGATTCTGTGTTTTGAGCAAAGCAGTCTACGCCAACTACATCACCAGCGAGATACCCTTCGTGAACTTCGGGCCGTACTCTGACTTTGACTGAGGGATTGTCCGTGACGGGCTGGTATTCCGCTGGCACATCCCTGATAGCAATATCAAGTGGACAATCATTCGCAGGGTGTTCGGACAAGATGGGTCCGTCTTCGCTTACCCTGAGTTCACTCTGTCGTATGCAATCGGACTCACCAACCCAACCGAGTTGAAACATCTTCCTCGTGAGTTTTCTTTGTAGTTCGGGACTCTCCGTAACGCGTTCAGCGAGGCTGGCCATAGCGACACATACCCGCGCTATCAATTAACGATTTCCACGGCTCCTTGTCTTGCTCAGACCTACCCCTCACCCAATCCTATCGAGGCGACCGTACCCTACGTCTTCCTCAATCATTCCGTAACGAGTGAGGTACTTCCGAATCGTCGTCGGGGAACAGTCGAATCCGTCGCGGGCCGCTATTTCGTTCGCTGACAGGCCTTCCTCGACGTACAGACGGCGCAGTGTCGGCTCGTGACGCCACGGTCGAAGGACACCGAGACGTTCCATGTGGACTGTCACACGACTCTTCGAGACGCCCAACTCATAGGCAATAGTGCGAGGGGAAATCCCCCGGTCGTGGTAGGCCCATTGAAGGAACTCCCGGTCGCGCCACGGCTCTGTTTCGGGAACACGCTCTTCAGGTAGGCGGAAGGTCATGGGCGAGACTAGGTGATTCGCGCCAGTAATTCGTTCGGTGGCAATGCCATTACGGAATCACAGAACATCGCCGTGTATCAACGACCAGAAACGGTGAGTAATGACTAACAGCGTCAAGAAGTAGTGCGCCATCAGACTGTAGACGATTCCGCTCACGACAAATGCGATTCCCGAACCAGCGGTGCCACCTATGCGAGATACCACAATTCCAAAGACTAGACAGATTATGAGAACAACACCTGCCAGAATCGCATAGAGCGTGAACTCCTTCGTCTTTCTTACTGTCCGTTCCTCGTAGGGATGGCTACCATCCTTATCGTACCTCATAAGCAGGATGATAGTATTTATCGAAAACCCTGTCAGGACGCTCAAGACCGACGCAGAAGCAGTGATGAATCCCGACCAAAGCACCACGTAGTTAGCGAGAACGAATCCTACGATGGCGGGGAAAACGGCGAAGATACCGGCCAAGACGATGTAATCAAGCGGATTCTTTAGACCAGTCTCTTGGCCGAGAGATGAATAGTGGTCGCTGATGATACTCCCAATATTGCCGAATATCATTTTTCGACGTTGGCTGTCCCGGTAACTGGTTCTACAATCTGCTGGTCCAAAATGTCGTTGGCCAAGTCGTTTGCTTCACTTCGGAGAGAATGTGCGGTTATCAGGCCAGCGTCAGTGCGGAGTTCATCACTATCAAGGTCTTTCCGCATAGCCACTTCCTCGTTCAATAGCGAGAACGTTTCGCTCCTACCACCGTCTTTCTGAATGGTCACGGTGAAGTCTTCCACATCGTCGCTGACGATTGTTCCAAAGTGCGTATCGCGGTCCTTGAGACTCGCCGCCTTGTTCTTCACCCACTGGAAATTCCCGCCATGTTCCGGACGCAGGACTAGAGAGCGTGTCCCGACTTCCTCGGTGCTTAATCCCTTTACCAGTTCCATCCGACTTTCGTCGTCCCCCGGAATCTTCCGGACGTTGATGTCCAACTTCGCCACCCGGTCTGCCTCAATAACCTTCTCAAGTACTTCTTCTGTAGAGACAGGTTCCATTTTCATTGTGTAGTCGGTCACTCCCGAGAGACACGTTTGTTCGATATGCTTCTTCAACTTCCCCTTCACACCAATCCGGTTCACTTGGTGAAGGATGATTAGAGCGGTCTGGCCATTATCGTATGGCTTGCCTTCGCGTGTGTGGGGAAGATAGATAAGGAAGTACAGCGGCATTTGCTCGGCTTCGTCTTCTCCTTTCAGGTGGGTCATGTCGCCTGATTCAACATCGCGGATTTCGGCCTCGTATCCGTGGTATCCCGTAGACACGATTCCCTCGATTACGTTCCCGTCCCGATGGTATTCTTCGATAACGAAGGTCTTGTCATTAGTCGAAGGTTCGAGGTTGGTGTCCTGATTCGAGAACAGCGTTTCCATCAAGTCGAGAATGTGGCTTTCATCGAACGCTGTATCGTGAGCGTGTAGTTGGGTGAGATTGTAGCCGTTGTCAGGATTGCCGTGTTCGTATATCTCGAAAGAGTAGGGGACGAGTTTTTCCGAAGGCATTGGCTGGCACCTCGGAGCGAATTGATATAAATGTGGATACTATATACTGTCTACAGGTCGCCAATGAGACGAGCCTGAGCGACCGCGAGCGCCTTGTCTTCCTCTGTCTCGGCACCTGCGATTTCGGCAACTTCCTCTTGGTCGGCTGGTATGCGAATCTCGTCTTCGTCCTGTTCGTCGCTCATGCCTGTACTATCAACCGGGAGACGTGAACTTCTTTCGCTGATTGGATGAATGGCGAAGGCTATCAAAGCGACTGTTCAGCCCTGAAAATTAACGAAACGGATTGGTCTTGGTTCGGCATACACCGCTCCCACCCCACGATTTATAAAAGTACAGTTACTATAATATCATAAGAAGGGCCGAATTGGGACACTCTCCGGCAACACCTGCCGAAAACCACGCCCGAGAGTGTCGCGGTAAAGCGCGTCCTTGGTAAGGACGAGAGCCCGGGTTCAAATCCCGGCCTAGGCTTCCTTTCCCTGTTACGTCCGGTAGTTACCCGGCTCTTCGTCGGTGAAACAATGTACGCCACGCAAGGACGAGTACCCGGGTGGTATAGCACCGGACCGACGCCTTCCTTCGATTATATAGAAAGGTCAGGGTTTTTACATCAGGTATTTAATATTTGGCTTCGGCTAGTCCTAGTTTCTAGACAGAGGTGTCGAGCATGACGTACAGCGACGAGAACAAAGTCGAGGGCATCGTCCTCGTTACAGAAGCCGCTAAAGAATATCTAAACCCGAGACAGGAAGTCACGTACCGAAAGTGGAGGAATGTCTTTCCGAACTGGAAGTGAACGAAATCTTAGAGAGGCTTGAGAAGATCGAGGAGTGGTGGCTTCCCCCCATCTATATAAATTTCAGTCACTTAGAGTGACTTGTGTCCCTATGAGTGACGGCGAAAGTGGAGTGTTTCTACCCCTGCCACTCCCCGATATACAGGTATTCAGGTACCAAGCAGCAGACGATATCCTGACTCTACTCTTCCGCAACCCACATGAAGAGTTCACGATCACACAACTACGAGAAACCACGGGACATGGCGGAAAGTCTGTGAACAACGCACTAGAAATCCTCGACAACCTGAATCTAGTCAAAAAAGAAAAAGAAGGACGACACTCCCTGATACGGATCAACGACGAACGTATCCAGAAACCGGACGATCCAGTACTAGAAATACCGCAAAGCGAATTCAGACCACCGGTACAGGAATTCCTCGAAGAGGCCAAGAAGAACCAGGAAGACAACCTGAAAGGGATACTCCTGTTCGGGAGTGTGGCCCGTGGAGAAGCGGACAGAGCCAGCGACATCGACATCCAAGTCATCGTCGAAGACAATCTATTGGAGTCGCGGCGTGAACTCCAGGACATCAGGCAAAGTATTGAGGAACAGAAGTTCGACGGCCAACGCTATGAAATACAACTACTAGTAGAATCCATAGAAAGCGCAGAAAGCTACGGAGAGAAGATTCAAGAAATCTTCTCAGAAGGAATCACACTCTACGCAACAGACAAACTGGAGCAGGTACAGGAGGCAGTCTTCAATGGATGACAGCAGCATAGAAGACGCACTAGATGAAGCCCAGACGCTTTTCGAACGACCAGGAGACGGATTCGAACAAGGGTTGGATGTCGACGATCCTACGTTGCTTCAACTCCGGAAAGCATGCCGACTCATCGACGCCGCAAACTTTCTCCAGGAACAAGACGGATACTACACCATAATCGTGGAAGCCTCGTTCGCCGCAATAGAACGAACAATCCAGTTCTACCTCCTCGACACAGGACTCCTCCACGAAGACGAATACATCGATCATGAAAACGTCTACCGGAGAGGGAAAGACGCTGGCCTATACGGAGAAGAGTTCGCAGGCAAACTAACCAATCTCTGGCGTAACAACCGGTCGGATACGTACTACCGGGAAGGAATTGCTACAGAAGCCAGGGCCGACAAAATGCTTGAACTCGCTGAAGAGATTCACAGCCATGTTTTACAACTCGCCGGAGAGACACACGAGTGCATCTGCAATACCGCCTGAACAGAACAACCGAAGAGCTGCTTTCAGACAGAAGATAAAAACAGGTTGTGCCTGTTCCTCGAGGTCCGCGGACGTGCAGGGTTCCCCGTTCCAGGTTTTCGGATAGAAGCTGCTGTTCACATGTATGAAATCACGTAGACAGCTCTGGGAGAATGACTGATCAACCGAAAGACACGGTAGCCACATAGAGGACACACTCAAGAGCGTCCCCGCACAATCCCAGGCAACGAATGGCCCCGGAGATACGGGAACTCGATCCGACGACGGTCGAACGGATCGCGGCCGGCGAAGTCGTCGAGCGGCCGGCGTCGGTCGTCAAAGAGTTGGTCGAGAACAGCCTCGATGCCGACGCCTCCCGGGTGCGTGTCGCGGTCGAGGCCGGCGGCACGGAGTCGATCCGGGTTAGCGACGACGGGACCGGGATGGACGAGGCGTCGCTCCGGCGGGCGGTCGAGAAACACACGACCTCCAAGATTCGAGATATCGACGACCTGGAGGGGGGACTGGCGACACTCGGATTCCGTGGGGAGGCGCTGCACGCCATCGGCGCCGTCTCCAGGCTGACGATCACCTCGCGGCCGCGCGGCGGCGACCGAGGAACCGAGCTCGTCGTCGAAGGTGGCGACATCGAGCGCGTGCGGCCTGCTGGCTGTCCCGAAGGGACGACCATAGAGGTCGGAGACCTGTTCTACAACGTGCCCGCCCGCCGGAAGTACCTCAGTCAGGAGGCCACCGAATTCTCACACGTCAACAGCGTCGTGACCGCCTACGCGCTGGCGAACCCCGATACTGCCTTCGAACTGGAACACGACGGCCGGGAGACGTTCGCGACGACGGGCCAGGGTGGGCTCCGGGAGACAGTCATGGACGTCTACGGCCGGGAGGTGGCTCAGGCGATGATTCCACTGGAAGCCGAGGCAGTGCCGGACGGCCCACTCGAATCGGTGTCGGGGCTGGTCAGCCATCCCGAGACCAACCGCGCGAGCCGGGAATACCTCTCGACGTACGTCAACGGTCGGTACGTCACCGCCGACGCCGTCCGCGAGGCCGTCATGGCGGCCTACGACACCCAACTGGCGATCGACCGGTATCCGTTCGCGGTCCTGTTCGTCGAGATCGATCCCGCAGACGTGGACGTCAACGTCCACCCTCGGAAGATGGACGTTCGCTTCGCCGACGACGACGGGGTTCGCGAGCAGGTCACCGCCGCCGTCGCGGACGCACTGAAGCGAGAGGGGCTGTTGCGCTCGACTGCCCCGCGTGGTCGGTCGGCACCCGAACAGACCGAGATCAGCCCCGGCGACAGCGAGCGAGGTTCGAGTGGAAGCGACGCCGGAGCGTCGACCAGCGAGGTCACGAGAACAGACGCCAATGGAGAATCGCGGGCGTCGACTGCCACCCGGCCCGGCGGGGAAACAGCCGGCCATGGGTCGGCTAGTGGCCAATCTGGTGGGGACGCTGGGCCTGCTGCGGCAGATTCGACTCCGACCCCCGACAGCGAGATGACGACCGACGAGACGGACGATTCCGCCGCGGCCGACCCCCCCGTTTCCGGTCGACAGGAGGCTACGGAACGCGGCCAGGACGATGCGACAGAACCCGCAGTGACCGCGACCGACCAGCAGCGGTTCGGCGACGACGATCCCACCGTGCGGGAGTTCGGGTCGTTGCCGTCGATGCGCGTGCTCGGGCAGTTCCAGGAGACGTACGTCGTGGCCGAGACGGACGACGGGCTGGTGTTGCTCGACCAGCACGCCGCGGACGAGCGGATCAACTACGAGCGACTCCGGGAGCGGTTTCTGGGCGAGACGACGACACAGGTGCTCGCGGAGGCGGTCGAGATCGAGCTCACGGCCCGAGAGTCGGCGCTGTTCGAGCGGTTCACGGACGCGCTCTCGCGGCTGGGCTTTCAGGCGGATCGGATCGACGAGCGCACAGTCGAGGTTCGGACGGTCCCGGCGCTGCTGGCCGAGGCCGGCGGGCCAGAACTCGTCCGGGACGTCCTCTCGTCGTTCGTCTCCCACGAGGGGGCGGCTGCCGAGACCGTCGAGGCCGTCGCGGACGAATTGCTGGCGGACCTGGCGTGCTATCCCTCCGTGACGGCGAACACGTCGCTGACTGACGGGTCGATCCTGTCGTTGCTGGAGGCGCTCGCAGCGTGTGACAACCCCTACGCCTGCCCCCACGGGCGGCCGGTGCTGATCGAGATCGACACCGACGAGATCGCCGACCGCTTCGAGAGAGACTATCCCGGCCACGGGTAGCAGTCGCGACGAGAGAAACTGGGATCGGCGGTGGAAACGACTTTCACACCGTCCGTCGAATGGGGTGACAATGGTTCGACGTGTGACTGTGCTGGCGGGACTACTCGTCGCACTTGGGGTGTTGTCGATGTTCATCTTGCGGGAGGTGTTCGGGACGATCTTCTTCGCGATCACGGTCGCGTACGTCCTGTTGCCAGTGCGTCGGTGGCTGGTCGGCCACGGACTCGGCCCGCGGCTCGCTGCCGGCGTGAGTACGGCACTGGCGTTCGTCATCGTCGTGCTGGTGATCCTTCCGCTGGGGATCGTCCTGTATCTCAGACGGTCCGACCTGGTGGGGCTGCTCGGCGAGTTCCCCGACCAGACCGTGGTCGAACTCGGCGGGATGCGCTACGTGTTCGAGTTGAGTGACGTGACAGCTCAGGTGAGCGAGGTCGCCGAGTCACTGGCGCTGTCGACCGCCCGTGCAGCGCCCGCGCTGGGGTTCAAGCTCTTCCTGTTCGTCCTGCTGGTGTACGCGTTGTTGTTGCGGCCGGGCGACGTCAGCAGTGCGCTGCTCCGGCCAGTGCCCCGCGAGTACTACGACGTGGTGATGTCACTGCACGAGCGCCTGCGGTCGACACTCTATGCGATCTACGTCCTGCAGGCGGCGACGGCCTTCGGGACGTTCACGATCGCGTACGTCTTCTTCTGGCTGTTCGGCTACGAGACGGCCTTCTCGTTCGCGGTCGTCAGCGGAATCCTCCAGTTCATCCCGGTCATCGGACCGAGCGTGCTCGTACTGGGAATCGGTGGCTTCGAGATCGTGGTCAACACAGACACCACGCAGGCGATACTGGTCGGTGGGCTGGGACTGTTTTTCATCGGCTTCTTGCCCGACGCACTCATCCGGCCACAGCTGGCCTCGCTCACCGCGAAAATGCCGGGCAGTCTCTACTTCATCGGGTTCGTCGGCGGCGTCCTCTCGGTCGGCGTCGTCGGCGTCATCGCCGGACCCGTGCTGGTCGGCCTGCTCGCCGAAGTCGGTGAACTGCTCGCCGACGAACGCAAGCCCCACCCGAGAGCCGAGTAACCAGACAGTACGCGACGATCAGGCCGTCTCCAACGGGCGGCCCGCAGCCGCCCACTCGGTCAGACTCCCCTCGTAGAATTCGAGATGTTCGTAGCCGAGATGCCGCAGGACGACGTAGGTGTGGCTGATCCGCCGTGCGGTGTTACAGTAGAGGACGAGCCGCTTCTCGGGCGTGATCCCGCGGTCGGCCAGCATGGCTTCTATTTCATCGAGTGATTTCAGGCCGCGCGAGTCCTCGTTGACGACCTCCCGCCAGTCGAACTGGACGGCTCCGGGGATGTGGCCCTCCTCGAACTCCCAGTCCTCGCGGGTGTCGACGAGCACGGTGTCGCCCTCGATGGCCGCGGCGACCGCCTCCATGTCGACCAGCGGGGTCTCTGTGGGTGGGTCGACGTCGTACGCCGTCGGCTCGGTGTCGGGAGCCTCGCGAGAGACTTCACGCTCGCGCTGCCAGGCGCTGAAGTCGCCGTCGAGCAGGTGCAGCTTCTCGGGGTCGTGGCCGTACAGGAGCGCGGTAACGAGAAACCGTGCGGCGAAGACCCCGTGGGTGTCGTCGTAGGCGACGATGTCGTCCTCGGGCGCGATGCCGGCCTCACTGAGCTGCGACTCCCAGACGCCCTCGCCGGGGAGCATACCCTGCCCACCTTCTCCACCGGAATCGACGGCATGCTCGTCCGCTCGAAACGTCTCGAAAGGGATCGAGACCGCGGTCGGGATGTGCCCGATCCCGTCGTACTCCCAGCCGTCCCGGACGTCGACGAGTGCGATCTCGCCGAGGCGATCGGCGACCCGCTCCTGTGAGACGAAATCTGTCATTACGTAGGGTTGCCGACCCCACTGCTTGAACGTGTGGTATCCACCCAGGTGTGTCTGCTCTCACAGATACAAGAAAATATTTCCGGTTGTGGTCGCCCTAGTTGGGGGACGAAAGCTCCGGAAGCGACGTGTCAGCGGCCGGAATATCGGGGCCTGGCGATATCCCGGTAATACCTGCCGCCACGGCGAATGAGTGGCGGAACATGCCCGGAGTGGAGGGCCTTTATGGGTGGTGTGTGTAGGTGGGGATGCAATGAGCGACTACGCAAAAGACGTTCTCGTTTCGGCGGATTGGGTCGAGGACAACCTCGACAGTTTCGAGAGTGACGACCCGGCGCATCGGCTGGTCGAGGTCGACGTCGACACCGAGGCCTACGACGAGGCCCACGCGCCCGGCGCGATCGGCTTCAACTGGGAGACACAGCTCCAGGATCAGACGACACGGGACATCCTCACCAAGGAGGACTTCGAGAATCTCCTGGGTGCCCACGGCATCACCGAGGATTCGACGGTCGTGCTGTACGGTGACAACTCAAACTGGTTCGCGGCCTACACCTACTGGCAGTTCAAGTACTACGGTCACGACGACGTGAAGCTGCTCGACGGCGGCCGCGAGTACTGGGTCGAGAACGACTACCCGACGACCGACGAGGAGCCCGAGTTCTCCGTCGTCGAATACAACGCCTCCGGCCCGCGCGAGAGCATCCGCGCCTACCGCGAGGACGTCGAGAACGCCATCGACCGCGGCGTGCCGCTGGTCGACGTCCGCTCGCCCGAAGAGTACTCCGGCGAGATCCTCGCACCGCCAGGCCTGCAGGAGACCGCCCAGCGTGGCGGCCACATCCCCGGTGCCGAGAACATCTCCTGGGCTGCTGTCACCAACGACGACGGCACTTTCAAGGACTCCGACGAACTGGCCGAGCTCTACGCGGAATACGGAATCGACGGCGACTCGACGACCGTCGCCTACTGCCGTATCGGCGAGCGCTCCTCTGTCGCCTGGTTCGCCCTGCACGAACTGCTGGGGTACGAGGACACCATCAACTACGACGGCTCCTGGACCGAGTGGGGCAATCTGGTTGGTGTGCCGATCGAGAAAGGCGAATAAGTCGTTCTCACTGCAGATACCACTCGTTTTTTCGCGCGCAGTACTGCTCGTGAGCGGGTTGTCTGTGTTTCGAATTGAGATTTGGCGCGCGCTGGTGAGCCTCTCGTGGCGAACCAGCCCGCGCGAGGGATGACTGAGCGAGTAGAACGAGCGAAGGAATCGGTTGGGGAGGGCGTGGCCGGTTTCGAGTGGGGCTGAAAGGGGCGACGTGCTCGTGAGCCGAACCGACGCAAGCACCTACTGGAGCGTGGTTCGAAAGACGCCATCGGCGTCTTTCGTCATCACGAGCACGTCGGGGCTTTCTGTCTGTTCACGGAGGCAGCAGATCCAGAAAAGCCCCCGTTCATCCCAACCCACCGCACAGCAACAGCACCACACCCTCCCCAACCGACTCACTCACCTCCGGTTCGTTCGTCCCTCGCACAGTGTCGGGTCGTGGCCTCACTTCGTTCGGCACACTCACCAGCGCGCGCCACTCCCGAAAAAAGAGAGACAGCAAAATCACTCACAAGCAGTGCTCACACGAAAAAATGGGACCGCCAGCGTCAGTATACGCCGATCCCGTGCGATTCCCGGGCGTGTTCGAGGAGATCGTCCGTGCTCTCGAACTCTTCACCACATGTGCACGTGTGATACCTCGTCTGGGTTTGCTGGCGTGTCGCCATACGATAGCTGGTTCGATCCGGACCATAATAATTGTTTATGTATATTTGGTAGCGAGTCACACACCAACAGTCGTCGATCGTGGGAATCGACTGGCCACTGCTGACCGAACGGGCAGCCGAACCCCGTTGCTTCGGATGGAGTGCTACCTATCCGCGAGTATTTTTGGACGTGATACAACCCCAGAAAGTCATCCGAGAGCCATCACTGGCCGGGGTTCGTAGGGTTCTTCGAGGGAGTCCATCTCAGAGTCCGTCAGATCGATTTCCAGGGCCTGGACGGCCTGTTCAAGGTGCTCGATACTCGTCGTGCCGACGATGGGTGCGGTGACGTACTCGGTTTCGAACTGCCAGGCGAGCGCGATCTGGGCCATTGTGACGCCCTTCTCGGCGGCCAGTTCCTGGACGCGTTCGTTGATCTCCTCGCCGCCGCCCTCGGCGTAGCTGGCGGTGGGGTTGTGGTAGTTGTCGGGATCGCCCCGTTCTGTAGCCTCCAAGTCCTCGAACGGCCGTGCGAGAAAGCCCTGTCCGAGCGGCCCCCACGGGATAACGCCCATATTCTCGCGGTCGCAGATGGGCAGCAGGTCGCGCTCGTCCTCTCGGTAGGCCGGGTGGTAGTGGTTCTGCATCGTCTCGAATCGCGGGAGGTCGAGTCGCTCCGCGGTGTGCAGGCGCTCGGCCAGTTGGTGGGCCCACATCGAGGAGGTACCGACGTGGCGGACCTTCCCACGAGAGATGACGTCGTCGAGCGCCCGGAGCGTCGTTTCGATCGGCGTCTCGGGATCGACACGATGGGTCTGATAGAGGTCGATAGTGTCCATGCCCAGCCGATTCAGGGAATGTTCCAGTTCCTGCTCGATGGTCTTCCGGGAGAGACCGTCGGCGTTGACGTGGGCGTCACCGTACGAAAACCGGACTTTGGTGGCGACGACCTGCTCGTCCCGGTCGTACTCGCCGAGGACATCTCCGAGGATGCGTTCGCTCTCGCCGTTCGAGTAGACGTTCGCTGTATCGAAGAAGTTCACACCCAATTCGATCGCGCGTTCGATGAGTTCCTCGGCCTCGTCGCCGTCGAGCATCCAGGGCTCGCCAGTGCCGAAGCTCATGCAACCGAGACAGATCTTGCTGACGGACATGCCCGTGCTGCCGAGGGTGGTGTATTCCATGGCTCGGCGGTTCGGTCGGCGACGGAATGAGCGTTGTGGCGCAAGACTCAGGACGCTGGGTCACACGACTGTGCGTATGTTCGACGAAATCATGGAGAAATTCGCGGACAGCCCGAGCCAGCAGCAAGTGATCCGCCTGCTGCTCGAACGCGGTTTCTCCGTCAACGACGAGGGCCGCGTCGTCTCCGGTGGGATCGAGATCCCCAACACCGGGATCGCCCGCGAGATCGACGTCGATCGCCGGGTGGTCGACGCCACGACCGACGCAATCCTCGATGATCCCGAACTCCGGCGCATCTTCCAGAACATCTCGGCCATCCCGAGCCTGATGGATCTCGCCCCCGTCCTCGACCTCACCGTCCTGACCGTCACCGTCGACGACGCCGAAGCCTCGGGCATCGTCGCCAGCGTCACAGGTGCGATTGCCGACCACGACATCACGATCCGGCAGGTCATCAGCGACGATCCCGAGTTCTCTGACGAGGCCAAACTGTACGTCATCACTGCCGAAGCGCTACCAGGAACACTCATCAACGAGATCCGGGCGAAGGAGTTCGTCCGGAAGATCGAGTTGGCGTGACTCCCCCACTGTCGAGCGTATATAAATAGTGGCGAGTATCAATAAAGAAATATCCTTATTATTGTTGAGGAACGATTTGGTCCACCCAGCACAGTTTGTTTAGAATGTTAGATAAAAGCCTTCTATACACTATCTTCGGTATCGGAGCGAACGAAACCGACACTGCTCGCCCCGACGGCGGGACCGAGCAGTCAGGCGATGCGAACGGGGACTACAGTACGGAAGAGCCAGAAGAGGACGTCTCCCGGCCGGCGGCGGTCGGTGAGACGGCCGACGCCGAGGTCGGATCTGAAGCAGCAGAGACGATCGAGCGCCTGGAACGCGAACTCGAATCGGTTCGCGAGAAGTACGACCACGAGCGCGAACGGGCCGACCGCCTCGAAGCGGCGGTCGTCGAGACGACCGACGTGATGGAGCGGGCCGTCGACGGCGACCTGACAGCACGGGTCGACACCGAGATACTCGACGGCGAGGCAGCTACACTGGGCAGTGCCTGCAACGACCTGATCGCGGCGTGGTCACAGTCGATCGATCGAGTTGCGGAGTTTAGCCAGCAGGTCAGCGGAGCGACCGCACAGGTCGCCTCGACTGCCGAGACGGTCCGGACGAAGAGCCGCGAGGTCAACGAGTCGATCCGTGATATCTCCGAGAACAGCGACCGCCAGCACGACCACATCGAGGACGTGACCGCCGAGATCGAAGATCTGTCGGCGACGATCGAGGAGGTCGCCTCCTCGGCAGACGAGGTCGCGACAGCCACAGAGGCGTCGGCCGAGCGGGCTCGCGCAGGCGGCGAAGCGGCGACAGAGGCGCTGGCGGATCTCGACGATATCGAGACGACGACAGAGACGACACTCGAGAGCGTCGAGACGCTGGCCGACTCGATCGAAGATATCGAATCGATCGTCGATACGATCGACGGGATCGCCCAGCAGACCCACATCCTGGCGCTGAACGCCTCGATCGAAGCCTCCCGCGCCGGCGAGGAAGGCGCTGGCTTCGCGGTTGTCGCCGACGAGGTCAAGGCGCTGGCCGAGGAGACCCAGACCGCGCTGGACGGCATCGAGACAGCCATCGACGCGGTCCGCACAGAGGCGGACGAGGCGGCCACAGACATGCATCGGACCCGCGACCGCGTCGATACCGGGCGAGAGACCATCGAGGAGGCACTCGGCGCGCTCGAAGACATCGTCGACGACGTCGAGGACATGTCCGGCCGGGTCAGCGAGATCAGCCGCGCGACCGAGTCCCAGGCCGAGTCGACCCAGCAGGTCGCCGCGATGACCGAGGACGTCGGCGAGATCAGCGAGGCCACCGCCACCGAGGCCGAGGACGTCGCCGCCGCGGCCCGCGAACAGACCAGCGTCCTCACCGAAGTCCAGACTGCGACGAACACGCTCGCCGAGCGCACCGAGACGCTGACCGACTCGCTGGAGGGCTACGAGACACGGAGCGGCGCGGACGCGACCGACGGGACGGTCGTGGAAATGTGGCACGCCATGAGCGGCGAGAAGGGGGTCCTCCTGGAATCGCTCGCCCGCGAGTTCGAGTCGGCCTACGACGGCGAGATTTCGATCCGGATGACCGCCAAGGGGAGCTACCGCGGGACGCTCAACGCCACGCTCACCGCCGTCGAGAACGGCCAGCCCCCCGCGATCGCCCAGCTGTTCGAGATCGGGACCAAACAGGCCATGGACAGCGGTGGGTTCGTTCCCGTCGAAGACGTCCTGCCCGGAGCGTTCGACGCGAACGACCTCCTGGACCCGGTCCGGAACTACTACACGACCGACCGGCAGCTGTACTCGCTGCCGTTCAACGCCTCGACGCCGGTGTTCTGTTACAACCGGACGGCCTTCGAGCGGGCGGGACTGAACCCCGACCAGCCACCGCAGACGTTCGAGGACGTGCGCGAGGCCGCCGCACGGATCGTCGAGTCGGGCGCCGCAGCGTACGGCATCACGTTCGCGAACTACGCGTGGTTCGTCGAGCAGTGGTTCGCCGAGGCCGGCCAGTCGCTGGTCGACCGACGCAACGGCCGCGGCGGCGACGCTACCGAGGCCTACTTCGACAGCGACGCCGGCCACGACATCTTCGAGTGGTGGGCCGGCATGGAGGCCGACAGCCTCTATCACAACCCCGGGGTCGAGGCCCGTGGGGCGGCCAAGTCCGCCTTCTTCGACGAGACGGCCGCGATGCTCGTCGGATCGAGCTCGTCGCTGGCTGGGATCCAGGACGGGGCCGCCGAGGCCGGGTTCGAACTGGGCACTGCCCCAATCCCGGTCGCCGACGAGCGCGACGGCGTCGTCGTCGGCGGGGCCTCGCTGTGGGTGCCCGAGGCGATCTCACGACCCCAGCAGGAGGCCGCCGGCGCGTTCCTCGCGTGGCTCGCCCAGCCGGAACAGCAGGCGCGCTGGCACCGCGAGACGGGCTATTTCCCGATCTGTCACGGTGGGATCGACACGCTCCGCAGCGATGGCTGGTTCCGCGAGAACCCCCACTTCGAGACCGCGCTCGAACAGTTGCTCGCCAGTTCTGACACGCCGGCCACGACCGGTGCCCGGATCGGCCCGTTCGACACTGTCCGGACGCTCGTCGAGGAGGCCTACCTCGACGCTCGCGAACACGGCGTCGACCGGGCACTCGGCGACCTCAACGCCCAGGTCGAGCGCCTGCTGGAGAACTACCGCCGGAACTGACCCCCGCGATTTTCTCCCTCGAACACCAACGACACCGCGTGAGCGACAGTGTCGCGGTCTGGGTCAGTGTCGCGGCAACTGGCGAGACGCACGTCCTCGACGTGTCTCGCGGTGCCGTCCTCCGGGACGTCCTGCTCGAACACGGCATCTCGCCGCACGGCCGGTACGCCCGGCGACTCAACTGCGGCGGGCGCGGGCTGTGTGCGACCTGCGGCGTCCGCTTCGTGAGTGACGAGCTCCAACCCGAACACTGGCACGACCGACTGGCCGACCGTTTCGGCTATCCGCGACTCTCGTGTCAGCTCGAACTGACCGAGGATTGTATAGTTGTAATTCCCGAGAAGCGGGTCTGGGGAGCGCGAGAGCCGAGCAGTGGCGGTTCGGAGGGGCGCGAGAACCGCGAGAGCTGACTGGAAAGGAAGATCTCGAACGCGAATGGGGAGCGCGAGGCGCGAACGGAGTGCGGGCCTCGAAGAGGCGATCCGTGAGCCGCGAGCACGGCGCGGAGTAAACGCAAACCGTTTTTCGCTCGCCAGCTAATCCACACCAGTGTCCGAGGAGTACCGTACCGTCGCCGGCCGGGGACACGCCCGCTTCGAGGTCAGGGGCTCGGAGTTCATCGGTCACGTCGCCCCCGCCGAGACGGTCGAGGCAGCCGAGTCGTTCGTCGACGCGATCCGTGGGGAGTACGACGACGCGACCCACAATGTGCCCGCCTATCGGGTCCGGGCCGACCCCTTCCGGGAGTACCAGAGCGACGACGGCGAGCCCTCGGGGAGCTCCGGCAAGCCCGCACTGAACGTCCTCGTCCAACGCGAAATCGAGAACGTTGTCGCCGTCGTGACGCGCTACTACGGCGGGACGAATCTGGGCGTAGGCGGGCTTGCCCGCTCGTATTCACAGGCCGTCAAGGAGGCCGTCGACGACGCCGGCGTCGTCACCGAGCGCCCGCACGAACGCTTCTCGATTAGGACGCGATACGACGACAGTGGGACCGTCCGCGGCATCCTCGAAAGCGAAGGCGTCGAGTTCGACGCGGAGTACGGCGAGACGGTCACATTCGAGGTGCGCGTACCCGAGACCGACGCTGCGCAACTCCGTGATCGCATCCGGAGTGCGACCAGCGGGCGAGCCGATCTTTCAGACATCTGACTTTCGACGGTGTGGTGGCGCGCGCTGGCGAGATGCGTGTGTCGAGCCAGCGTGCGCCTCCACAGAACCACTCCAGACAGATCTAAGTAGTTCGGAACGCCCGGTCGCCGGCGTCACCCAGCCCGGGAACAATATACCCGTCGTCGTCGAGATGGTCGTCGATAGCAACAGTGAGCACGTCCACGTCGGGGAACTGCTCGTCCAGGCGGACGATCCCTTCGGGCGCGCTCACGGCCGAGAGCACCAGTGTTCGTGCGGGGTCGCCCATTTCCTGGACGTACTCCAGGACGGTCGCCATCGTCGAGCCGGTCGCGAGCATCGGGTCGGCGATGATGACGGTGTCTTCGGGCGTGATCTCGGGTAACTTCACGTAGTCGACCTCGATGTCGAACTCACCGTCGTCGTCCATCCCACCTTCTTCGTCACGGCTGGCGGAGATGACGCCCTGACGGGCGCGGGGGAAGGCCTTGAGCAGGCCCTCGACGAACGGCGTCGCGGCCCGGAGGACGTTGATGATGACGACGTCGTCCATGCCGACGACGCGCTCGCCGGTCGTCTCTGTCAGCGGTGTCTGGACAGTCTCGTAGGCGGTCTCCATGACGCCGTCGATGATCTCGTAGCCACAGATCCGGCCCAGTTTCACCAGGCCCTTGCGGAAGGCGACCTGTTCGGTCTCGACGCTACGGAGGTCGGTCAGCGTGTGTCGGGCCAGTGCGTGCGTGAGGAGTTTGGCCTCGCCGCGGTCTTCGATGGTCATGCGCGCCTCTGGGTTCGGCGTCGGGAAATAGTTGACGTGCTGATCCGGGAGAGCTACTCGAGGTCCGGATCGATTTCGGTGACGATCCCCGGTTCCTTGCTGGCGATGATGGCGATCTGATCGGTGATATCCTCGATCGTGTTCGCGAGGTCGTCGAATAGGATCGCGAACTCCCGATACATGAGTGGGTGGTCGATCCCGTCTTCGCGAAACGCCGTCGCGATCACGTCGTTGCGGAGATCGTCACACCGGGTCTCGGCGGCTCGAATGTCGTGGATCTCGTCGATGAGCGTGTCCGACGCGTCGGTATCTCGGAGGCTGGCGAGAAACCGTTCGAGCACGCGCTCCAGCGTCGCGGTCATGGTGCGGATCTCGTCGCTCATCTCCCGGAGGCCACGGAAGCAGTCGTTGTCGTGTGGCGGGCGCATCATCTCCAGTTCCTGGGCGATCCGCTCGGTGAGGTTCGCCACGGTATCGACGTTCTGAAAGAGTTCGACGAGCGCCGACTCGTTGTAGTTGATCCGCGTGTTGAGGAGCCCGATGTCGTCTGGCCCAGCATTCGTGATAAGGCCCGTGATGTCTCTGATCGTCCGGTCGCACTCGCTTTCGATCGTCTGGATCTCCTCGATCGTGCCCGCGTAATCGTCGCCGGCCGCATACTCGTCCAGTACCACTGGCAGGAGTCCGACACAGTCGTCCAACCGGTCGAGATAGCCGGCCGTCTGTGATTGGAGTTGGTCTCCGAAGTCGGCGTCCGAAGGCATAGAGAGACACACGGATTCCGGCCCTAAAGAGATTCCCACCCTGCCACTCACGACCACACGCCCAGCTTTGCTCAGCCCTCGTAGTCGATCCCCATCTCCGACAGGAGCGTCCGTGCCGCACGAGCAGACGAGGGCGGGCCACGGCCGGTCACCAGATCGCCGTCGACAGTGACGCTCGTATCCTGATCGAGTTCGGCATCCCACTCGGCACCGGCGGCTTTCACCTCGTCTTCGACCCAGTAGGGCAGTTTCCGGCCGTCGGGCATCCGATCGAGGTCGTCGACGATTCCCTCCTCCCACTCGTTGGGGAAGCCTGTGACCGAGCGGCCCTCGACCAGCAAGTCGCCATCGCTCGCTCGCGGCTCGTCGCCGCTCGCGCTTTCCGAGGCACGTAGCGCCTCGCTATCCCGCGCCCAGGCGAGAATCCCCACGGCGTGACACACGACCATTGCTTTTCCAGTGTCGCCCTCGACGGCCTCGCGCAGGGCTGCGCGGGCGTGTCTGTCCTGATTGACGTCCCACTCGGTGCCGTGCCCGCCGGGGAAGACGACCGCGTCGAACTCGCCCGGATCGACCGCTGCCAGCGGCTCGGGATCGTTCAGTCGCTCGTCTGTCTCGTGGACCTCTTCCACCATCGCGGCGGTCTCTTCGTCGACCTCGTCGGGATCGATCGAGCGTTCGTCCAGCACTGCTGGACCGCCAGATGGCGTTGCGACCGTGACGTCGACGCCGGCGTCGTCGAGTGTGGTCAGTGGCTCGATACATTCCTCGCCCCAGTAGCCGTGTTCGCTGACGATGAACAGTGCAGATGGCATCGATCAACTGTAGGGGCGCGAACCCCAAATACTGTCGGGCTAGAGGTGGCCGGATCGTCGCGTGGGAGTGTGAAACAGGCGTTTGAGCTTTCTGGAGACTTATGAGAGACGTCTGTCTACTGCGGCGTATGCGACGACGACGCTTCGTGGCCGCGATCGGCGCGAGCCTCACACTCGCAGGCTGTTCGACGGAGGGATCGACACCAGAGACAGACGACGACGTCACGCCTGCACCTGTGGACGGCATCGGCACGACGACTGAGACACCCCAGACCGATCCAGTACCCGACTCTGCGGATCGCGAGACACCCAGTTCTGAGAATCCCGAGACGCCTGGCAGAGACGAGATCCGTGACGGCGTCTTCGCGGTGGGCGAGTCCGTGGGCGAGATTGGCCCCCTTGGTGTGACGATCCAAAACACGGGCGACGCCGCGCAGTCGGTCAACCTGCGAATCACCGATACAGCGAGCGAGGAGTTGCTACTCGACGAATCGTACACGATCGCCCCCGACTCGTCCGTAAAGGGTGAAATTCGCGCGCCTTCCGACTACGATATTCGTGTGACCGTTCCCGAAGCAGGAACTGAGACTGTCGAGACAGTCGAGGAAGGATTGTTCGACACCTGCAACAGCTACGGGACGGCCGTCACCATCGGCCGCGACGGTGGTCTCGACGCCGAGACGTTCACGACGCTCGTGGCCTGTGATCCCAACGTGGTAGTGACCGACAGTCCCGACGCGACGACTACGGACGGCGGAAACGCTTAAACCGGTTCGACCCCAACGGGATTTCCAAGATGGACGTTTCACGGCGTAGCCGCGCCGAGCAGACTACTCCGAGATCGAATCACCATGTCTGAGATGGAAGAGAGCGTCTCCGGGTTCAAGATCCAGGGCGGCTGGGCAGACACCGTCGAGCACGGCGAGCGACTCACACGAGCGCTGAAAGAGATCGCCAAGTCGGAGGACATCGACGAGGACGCCCTCGAAGAGTTCGACGAGTGGCGGCCCAAGAGTCACGAACGACTGGACGAAGACGTCAACGAAAAGACGGCCGAACAGGCCAGCGTCGAGGAGGGCGAAGGAGAGAAGAAGGGCAAAGAGCCCGACGATGACCTCCAGAAAGCGGGTGAAAAACTCGCCGAATCCTACGAGAAACTCGACGAACCCGACGAAGCCGTCGACAAGTGGGGCGAGTCGATCGACTACGTCGCCCGCGCCGCGGACTCCGCGGGCCGGAAGGCCCTCCGGAAGGTCGAGGGCACAGTCTACAAGAACGTGATGACCCAGATCGCGCCCTACTACTTCGACAACGAGCTCGTCAGTGCGAACCTCAAGCGCGTCGAGGACGAGGACCCCGAGTACGTCTTCGAGGTCAACGTCAACGACGACGACCTCAAGATCAAGGTCTCGAACAAACTCGCCGACTACGAGCAATCGGTCGACCGCTGGCACATCGACACCGAGAAAGAGACCCACGTGCCCGAAGCTGCCGAAGGCGTCGAAGTACCCGAGCCGAACAACGGCGACGCGGATCCGACGAACAACTGACCGACCGCACGGCTCCACAACTGGACGACTGCTGGCCTACCACTCACTCCGTTCAATACGATAGCTCTCACAGATCGGGCAGATCTGTCGGCGGCGCTCGTAGCGTTCTCCACACCGCTGGCACTCGTAGTCCCCGGCAGTGTCCTTCGACCCGATAAGCCGTCGGCGAATCCCCTGGATGATTCCCATTTCGCCCCCTTATTAATTCACCCCTCGATGTCGTATAAAAAGGACGGCTACCAGCGAGTGGGTATGCCAGATCGACGATCGGAGATCCCTAAGTAACGACGAAGCCGGTAGGCTATTGACGGCTCACACATAACGGTCGGGCAGATGGTTGAGGCGACGCTGCTGGCGACGTTGCTCGTCGCAGCACTGGCGAGTCTGTTCATGGCATGGGCGATCGGGGCTGGCTCTTCGGGATCGACACCCTTCGCACCCGCTGTCGGCGCGAACGCCATCTCGGTCATGCGAGCTGGCTTTCTCGTCGGCATACTCGGATTCGCGGGTGCGGTCCTCCAGGGCGCGAACGTCTCGGAAGCTGTCGGCCAGGAGCTCATCGCCGGCGGCGTCACGCTCTCGCCGATAGGTGCGACGCTCGCACTGCTGTTAGCCGCCGGGTTAGTCGCTATCGGCGTCTTCGCCGGCTACCCGATCGCCACCGCGTTCACTGTCACTGGTGCGGTCGTCGGCGTCGGCCTCGCGGCCGGCGGCGCGCCCGCCTGGAGCAAGTACCAGGAGATCGTCGCCCTCTGGGTCGCCGTCCCGTTCGTCGGCGGCGGAATCGCCTACGGCGTCGCCAAGACACTCCGGGACGAACGGGTCCCCGAAACCGTCGCCGTTCCCGTGCTCGCTGGGCTGGTGGGACTGTTGCTGGCGAACGTCCGGTTCGTCCTCCTGGGCGGGGCCGGCGAGCAGGCCTCGATTGCCGCGACGGTGGCCGAATCCATCGGGTTCGGGAGTATCGCCGGCCAGCTCGGCGTCTCACTCGTCCTCGCAGCGCTCGTCGCAGGCGCACTCTACTACGACCTGAGCGGCGACCAAGCGGCGGGACAACGGCACTTCCTGCTGGTGCTCGGCGGCCTGGTCGCCTTCTCGGCGGGCGGCAGTCAAGTCGGACTCGCTATCGGCCCGCTCCTCCCGCTTCTGGGCCCGGATACGGGCGTCGAAGTCGCGCTTGAGCTCGTGCTCGTCTTCGGCGGGATCGGCCTGCTCGCGGGCTCGTGGACGGGCGCGCCGCGGATGATCAAGGCGCTCGCACAGGACTACTCCTCGCTGGGACCGCGGCGCTCGATCGCCGCGCTCATCCCCAGCTTTGCGATCGCTCAGACGGCGGTCTTCCTCGGAATCCCCGTCTCGTTCAACGAGATCATCGTCAGCGCGATCATCGGCAGTGGCGCAGCCGCTGGCGACGGTGAAGTCAGCGGCGAGAAGATGGGCAAGACCGCCCTGGCGTGGGTCGCCTCGCTGGCGATCGCACTCGGACTCGGCTACGGACTGTTCACGGGCTGGACGGCGCTGTTCGGCTGAGGTCGACGCGCCCGTCACTCCGGGGTTGTATCCGCTTCTTCGACGTCGAGCGGCTCCGAATCGTCGTCGTCCTCTTCGAGGCGCTTGATCCGGGCTTTCATGATCCGCGTGTTTTCGACCTGCTCGACGCGTATTTCGAGCCCTTCGTACTCGATGATCTCGCCCTCTTCGACCAGTCGGCCGACTCGGTTGAAGATGAAGCCAGCGAGTGTCTCGAACTCCTCGCCCTCGGGGATGTCGATTCCCAGAGCCTCGTTGACTTCCTCGATGTTGACCTCGCCTTTCACGGAGGCTGTGTCGTCGTCGAGGAACTCGATCGGCTCTTCCTCGCCGCCTTCGAGGATCTCACCGACGATTTCCTCAGTGAGGTCTTCCATCGTCACCAGCCCCTCAGTCGTCCCGAACTCGTCGATGACGATTACCATGTGCATGCGGTTCTCGCGCATCTCCGCCAGCAGGTCGTCGACGTTCTTCGATTCGGGGACGTGTAGTGTCGGCTCGATCAGGTCGTCCAGTTCGAGATCTTCGTTCTCGCCGTAGTTGAGATCCCGAACGAGGTCGCGGATATGGACGACCCCGATGATGTTGTCCAGGCTCCCCTCGTAGACCGGCAAGCGGGCGTGCCCGCTCTGGATACAGGTCTCGATGGCTTCGGCGATGTCGGCGCCTTTCGGGATCGCGGTCATGTCCAGCCGCGGCGTCATGACTTCCTTGGCAATGGTCCGGTTGAACCGCAGCGTCCGCTGGAGCATCTGGCGCTCTTCTTCGTCGAGGACGCCTTCGCGCTCGCCGGTCTTGATCATGTTCCGGATCTCGTCGCGGGTGACGTACGTGCTCTCGATGGCCGAGCGGCCGCCCGTGATCTGGTTGACGACCCGGGTCAGATAGTCGAACAGGACGATCAACGGTAGCAGGAGCTTCTCGGACCACTGCAACGGCCGTGCGATCGACAGCGCCCACGATTCGGTGTTCTCGACCGCGTAGGACTTGGGCGCGCTCTCGCCGAACAGCAAGACGAGGGCCGTGATCCCGAACGTCGCAGCGATCACAGCCTGACCCTGGCTGAGATACAGCCCGAACAGCCCCGTCGCGATCGACGACATCGCGATATTGACGAGGTTGTTCCCGACGAGGATCGTCACCAGCAGTCGGTGGGGATCGTCTTTTAGGGCTTTAACCGTCCGTGCGCCCGGCCGGCCTTCCTCGACCATCGATTCGACGCGATGTTTTGCCAGCGAGAACATCGCAATCTCCGAGGAAGAGAAAAACGCCGACAATCCGATGAGGATGACGATCGTCAGCGTCCCGAGAATTGCGACGGTCGAGCGCGTCAGCTCGATACCGACGACGGGCGTTGTGTACAACGCCGTCGTGGCGGTGGCTGAAGCGGCGGACAGTCCCATCCCGAGATCGGCCAGTGACGCTATCGAGAGCGTAGAGATACCCATCAACACTCCTTCTTCCAGTGGGGCAAAATTAACTCTTTTGTGCATAGATCGGGCGAACGGACGCTCGAAGTGCGGTTGCTGTCGGCTACCGAGCACAGTTCTAAGGGTACAGGGCCCCTCTGTTCAAGAATGGCAGACGACAAACACGGCCGTGAAGCCCAGGCCCGAAACGCGGAGAAACGCCAGCGTGAGCGCGAGATCGCGGCGGAACTGCAACGGGGCGACGAACCGGAGCCACCGGTCGAGGCAGCTGCGCTTGCCACTCTCGAACCCGAATTCGAGTCGCTGTCGTTCCCGGCGACCGGGGACGCTGTCGTCGATGCAGTCGGTGATCGCGAACTGGACGCAGCCGGACAGACGTACACGATCGAGCAACTGCTGCCGAACACGACTGCCGAGCGGTTCGAGTCGCCCGCTGCCGTCCGCAAACGGATCCAGCGACCCACGGTCGCCGCGGCCATGAAGCGAATCGTCGAAGCCACCGAGGACCTCCAGAGCGCAGAGTTCGGGACCTCTCAGCGTGATGCCTACGAGAAGACGTTGCTGGAGCTACAGGCGATCGACGCCGATGACGACGACGAGGGCATCCGAGTGATCGCCGACTGGATCGTCTCGCAGATCGAGGAGGACGGAACGCTCCCCGGATCCCGGGCCGTTCGCCGACAAACGGCGTCGTTCTGTCGCACTAACGGCTACGAGGTCAGCACCAACGACTGGCTCGGCGTCTAAGGCTCGGCGCACGCCCCCGGGCGACACACTTAGTCGGCGGGAGTCCCAAGCCACGACCATGACAGCAGGCGAGTCCACGATCACGCTGTATCGGCTCCAGGCGTGCCCGTTCTGTGAACGGGTCGTCCGGACGCTCGACGAACTGGGCCTCGACTATCGTTCCCGCTTCGTCGAACCCATGCACTCCGACCGGGACGTCGTCAAACGACTCACCGGCAAGCGCACAGTCCCGGCCATCGTCGACGAGAACACTGGTGTGACGATGTCAGAGAGCGCCGCGATCGTCGAGTACCTCCAGTCGACCTACGGCGAGGGCCAATCGGGAGGTGCGGCCTGATGGATCTCGGTTTCGACGTCGTCGACCTCGAACCGGCCGAGCACGTCGAGGAAGGCGACACGGCCCCTGAGTTCACCCGCCCGCTCGTCACCGACGAGTACTGGGAGGACGTCGCACTCAGTGAGTTGCTCGACGACGGGCCGGTCGTCCTGGTCTTTCACCCGATGGCCGGGTCGTTCCCGGCGACGTACGTCTGGAAGGAGCTGCCGGGCCGGGAGTGGGGAGACTGCCAAGTCGTCGGCTGCTCGATCGCGACGCCGTACGCCCACAAGCGCCTGATCGACGAGCACGACCTCGGTGACGAATATCGACTCTACTCCGACCCCGGAAACGGCGTTGCCGAGCAGTTCGGCATCGCCCACGAACTGGATGGTATGGCGGGGATCGCCGAACCGCGACCCGCAGCATTCGTGATCGATGCGGACCGCGCGGTCGAATACGCCTGGGTCGCCGAGGAGTGGCCGGACTTCCCCGACTACGACGAGCTGGAAGCGGCGGCACAATCCGTGTGAAAAATTATCAAACGAACGGCTCGTGAGAAGTCCGGAATCCTAATGCTGTCGGGGGTGCCACTACCGACCAGATGAAGGTATTCGGGTCCAGCGGCGTTCGCGGGGTCGTCAACGAGACGTTGACCCCCGAGTACGCTCTGCAGGTGGCGATGGCGGCCGGATCAGTCTGGCAAAGCGAGTACGGCCCGACGCGGGTCGCCGTCGCCCACGACACCCGCACCAGCGGCGGGATGGTCGCCGACGCCGCCAAGAGCGGCCTCGCGAGCGTGGGCCTCGATGTCGACTACCTCGGGACAATCCCAACCCCGGGCGCGCAGGCCTACGCCGACGACGAGTCCATCCCCGCGCTCGTGGTCACTGCCTCACACAACCCCCCACAGCACAACGGGATCAAGCTCGTGGGCCCCGACGGGATCGAGCTCGCTGTCGACCAGCTCGAACGGGTCGAACAGCGCCTCCTCGGCGAACGCTTCACTCGAAGCGAGTGGGGCGATATCGGCCAGTCCCGAGCGATCGACGGCGCTCGTGAGGACTACATCGCACAGTTGCTCGACAGCATCGATCGGGAGGCCATCGCTGCCGCCGACCTCACGGTCGCGATCGACCCCGGCCACGGCGCAGGATCGCTAACGAGCCCGGAGTTCTTCCGACGACTGGGCTGTCACGTCCTGACGATCAACGCACAGCCCGACGGCCACTTCCCCGGACGCAAACCCGAGCCTGTCGCGGACAACCTCGGTGATCTCCAGCGGCTGGTCGAGACCAGTGAGGCCGACCTGGGAATCGCCCACGACGGCGACGCCGACCGGGCGATCTTCGTCGACGAACAGGGTGAGTTCATCGAAGGGGATGCCGCACTCGCGGCACTCGCCGCGGCCGAGCTCGACGTCAACGACGGCGTCGTCTCGGCGGTTAGCACCTCCCAGCGGCTGGTCGACGTCGCCGGTCGTGCCAGCGCGGAGATCTACCTGACGCAGATCGGGTCCAGCCACATCGTCACGAAGATCAAAGAGCTACAGCGCGAGGGGACGCCGGTTCCGATCGCGGGCGAGGGCAACGGCGGGATCATCTTCCCCGAGTACCGGGCGATCCGCGACGGAGCGTACACCGCGGCGCGGTTCTGTGAGTTGCTGGTCGACCGGACCGCCAGCGAAATCGCTGCGGAGTACGACGACTACTACAACGTCCGCGTGAACGTCACCTACGACGACGAGGCCGAACGCGCCGCGATGATCGACGCCATCGAGAACGTCGCCCACGAGTCCGAAGCCGGGCTGAACACCACCGACGGCTATCGCCTAGAGTTCGACGACGGCTGGGTGCTGGCCCGACCCAGCGGGACTGAACCCCTCATCAGAATCTACGCCGAGGCTCGCAGTCGAGAACGAGCCGAAGAGCTCGCCGCATTGATGGAAGACTCCGTCACGGCCGCGGCCGAGGCAGCCCGGTGAACCCACCCCGAGGTCAAGTGGTGCGAGAGACTTCATCTCTCGTCATCACGGAAGACGGAGTCTTCCGGACGACCCCGTGGTACTCGTCTTGAACCGCCTGTAGAACCCGGCAGTGGAGACTACGCCGGATCGTACTCTGCGAGCGCCTCGGCGAGCCGCTCGCGCCGTTCACGGAGATCTTGTAGTTCCTGCTCGATTTCGCCGCTCTTGAGACGCTTGCGCTCGGTTTCGTCCAACTGCTTGCGAGCGACGGCACTGTCGCGCAGGCGTTCGTAGTCCCCACGCCGGGCGAGGGCGCGGACCGTCCGAAGCGTGGCCAGCACCGATTCGTCGGGGTCGAAGCGAGCGACGACCGAAAGGAGTTCGCGACAGCGAAAGCGGAGTTCCTCGGCGGTCGGCGGCGGCCAGCCGATCGTCAGCGGCTCGGCATCCAGCCGCTGGAGGTAGGTTCGATGGGTCGCGACGTTGCGCTTGAGTTGCCGGGCATCCGCGACGTAGTGGTCGAGTTTCGAAGTCGAGTAGTCGGCGTACTCAAGCAGTTGGGGGATCGTCTCCTCGCCGGCGTCGGCTGATTCGACGTAGTCGGCGAGGTCCTCGGGTGGCTGGCGATACTCGACGAGCGGGTAGGTGGCCGTCGACTCGACGAAGGAGAGTACCTCGCGGGCGATCGCCTCGCTGGTGAACGTCTCGAAGGCCTCGCGCACGGCGTCGTCGTAGGTTTCGATAGGGCCGCGCAACTGCTCGACCGGCGCGTCCAGATCGGCCTCCCCGAGTTCGACCAGTCGCTCGTGATCGTCAATTCGGTCTTCGATCTCCTTGCGCTGGCGGTCGGCGTCCCGGCGCGCGTCTGCGAGTCTCTCGCGGGTCCGCTCGCGTTCGTCGAGGCGCTCGACCAGTGCGGCCACGTCCGAGAGTGAGTCGCGGGCGGCCTCGAAGTCGGTCGTCTTGAGATAGCGCTCGTGCATCATCTCGTCGATGGCCTCGAAATCCTCGCGGTGGGGCAGATCCTCGGGCAGGTGGTCGAAGAAGTGTGCCAGTTCGTCCTGATATTCGATGAACGCCTCCATGTCGACGTCACCCTCGCCGTCGCTGATGATCCGTGACTCGTACGTGCTGAACAGTCCCGTGAGCTCCTCGTAGAACTCCTGGAGGCGCTGGAGGCGCTGTTCGCCGGCTTCCTCGACGCGGTCGCAGGCCTCCTCGTAGGCGCTGGCCCGGCGCTGCAGCGTCGTCACCAGCTCGTCGACATCGGAACGGTCAGTGGCTGACTTACTCATCGTAGACGTCCTCGGGGTCGAACACCTGCTCGCCGACGACCTCGCCGTCGATCGTCCGGTAGAAGCAGCTCTCGTAGCCGGTGTGACAGGCCCCGCCGTCTTGCTCGACGAGATACAGGAGGGTGTCGCCGTCGCAGTCGACCCGGATCTCTTGGACGTGCTGGACGTGGCCGCTGGTCGCACCTTTCTCCCAGAGTTCCTCGCGGCTCCGGGAGTAGTAGTGGGCACGGCCCGTCTCGCGGGTTCGCTCGACGGCCTCGGGCGTGACGTACGCGAGCATGAGTACCTCGCCCGAGTCGGCGTCCTGTGCGATCGCCGGGAGGCGATCGTTCTCGTCGAAGGCGAGAGTGGGGGCGTCGTCGCTCATATCACTACCGTCGGTACAGCCCCGCATAGGCCTTTTGCGTCATACGGACCGCTGGAAGTCTGTTCCGCATCGACCGCTCCTTGGTGCGGTCGTAGCGGTAAATCGTTACAGCGACCCGTATCAGCTGGGTTACTCGTTTGTAGGTTGAGCGTCGGCGATCGCGATCCCGAACAGCAGGCCGTTCCAGGCGACCCCGAGCACGAGCAACTGCAGCGCGAGCGCGGTCTCGGTCGACAGTGGCAGCGTCGGATTGACGCCGAAGAAGACTGCAAGCAGCGTCGTCCCCGTCCACCCGCTGTTCCACCACGAGCTCTGAGACGTCATCCCGCGTCCCGGGAGGCGGTGGCGGAACTGAGCAGTCAACACACCCGTGATGATCGCGACAAACGCGAGCGCGCCGGCAGCGACCTGGTTCGCGCCGAGCGCGTACGTCCCGCCGCCGGCCATCGCCGCGAGGACGACTCCGGCGAGGATTCCGTTCCGGTTCATACGCTGGCGTTCTCGCGGTCCCTACGAAAGGGTCCCGATCGGATTCGTCGCTCTTACGAACGCGTCTCGATCGAATCGCCGTAGCGTTGTTCGTACTCGGCCGCGAGCCGATCAGTCGAGAGGTCGGAATGGGCCAGATCGCGTGATTCGACGGCCAGCCCACCGCAGAGCGTCCCGAGTCGGAGACAGGTCTCGACAGCGAGGCCCTGGCGATGCCCGTAGAGATATCCGGCGAAGAAGGCGTCGCCGGCCCCGTTGGTATCGACCACCTCGAACTCCTGGGCGGGGACCTCGAACCACCCGTCTTCCGTGATGGCGGTCGCGCCGTCCGCACCGTGGGTGCAGACGACCAGTTCCGTCCCTGCGTCGACTTGTTCGCGCATGAATTGCCGGGGGTCGGCCATTCCTTCCTCGCTCATGAACAGGTAGTCGGCCGCGTCGACGAAATCCTCGTGATACTCGTCCTCGCCGTCGTAGGCGTGGATATCGGCCCACACGGGGGTCCCGGCCTCGGCCGCCGCCGGGAGCAGATAGCGCGAGTAGTTGACGGGACTGACCACGAGCGCGTCGGCCTGTGCGACCCACTGCTCCAGGCGATCGTAGTCGATTTCGGGTTCCTGAGTCGGCGTGACGACGAAGATCGAGATGCGCTCGCCCGCGTCGTTCATGAGGTTGACGTGGCGTTCGGTCCCCTTCGGATCGATATCGTACTCGAAGGTGACGGGCTCGGCCGCGAGGCGGTCGCGGATGGCCTCACCGAAGCGATCCTCGCCGATCATGGCGTGGAATTGGGTGTCGACGCCGAGCCGCCCGAGATTGAGACTCTTGCCGGAGCCACTGGACCCCAGCGTCTCCTGGAAATCCCGGGCGAAGTGCGTCTCCGTGGTGGTCGGAAACTCCTCGAGGTAGACGATCGCGTCCCAGGAACAGCCGCCGGCGACGAACACGTCCATGGTTAAGTTGGGGCGGGCGGACGATTTGTCCCTGCCGATCTAGCCACCGATCCCGATCTGCGTGAGCAGCCAGACGAGGACGTCGCCCGCGGTGAGGCTGATCAGCAAGCCACCGAACATCGGGACGATGAACGGGATCCCGGGCGTGTACCAGACCCGCTGTTGGGTGGTGAGCACGTCGAGACCGTTTCGGAGTTCCTCGGCGTCGGTCCCGTAGATGGGGCCACCGATGTCCTCGAAGAACGCCTCAGCGCCCCACTCGTCGATTTCGACTTCCTCGGCCGCGTCCTGGGTCTCGTCGGGCTCGCCGCCATCGGTCAGTGCGAGCGAGCCGCTCGTGTCGCTGATCGTCCCGTCACCAGGATCGTTGGGTTCGCCGGGAAGACTCGCGGGATCGCGATAGCGCTCGGGATCCGTACGGAGATCGTCGAAGTCCAGGCCGCGCCAGGAGAGATACATCCGAAAGACGTCCAGATCGAGCCCCTTCCGGGTGAAACTATCGGGGCGTTCCAGGAGGCGTCCGTACCGCCGCGGAGCGTGCTCGACGGGAAGCGGCCGACCGATGAGCATCATCTTGCTGACCGCTCCGCCGAGCAGGTTCCGCCCGGCGAGCGCAAGCGGGTAGACCGCCCCCGCGAGGACGGTGTTCGAGAGGATGGTTAGCGAGAAGACGCCGACGGTCGCCTCGAACCACGGCAAGGTGAAGCCGTCAAAGAGGTACAGGGGGTAGATCGGGAAGACGATAGCCAGTGTCATCAGTGCCTTGGCGTCGGCACCGCCGAAGCCGCCGAACCACCAGAATCCGTAGGCGAACGGGACCAGAAAGCCGACGCTGAAGGCCGTCCGAACGAAGAACGTGTTGAGCGTCTGATCGAATGGCGACTGTCTGGATTCGAGTCCGATGTCGAAGCCGTCGACGGTCAGCGTCCAGACCGTCTCCGACCAGACGGCCCAGGCGTCCCAGCACAGCAGGAGCAGTCCGAGCGCGGCCAGTGGCAGCCACGTCTCGTTGGGGACGCGCCGTGTCTTGATATCGCGGATGGCCGCCCACCCCAGCACCGGGACGACGAGCAGGCGCAACAGGTCGGTGATCGTCGCGGAATACACGCTGTTGGGTGGTCTGCAGGCAGGGAGTTATCACTTACGGGTGTCGCGACTCAAAAAATGGGACTGGGTTGACGCGTCTAGATGACGCGGTTCTGCAGGTAGTCGAGGTGCTTTGCGTTGTAGACGATACCGACCTCGTCGCTAGCCGGCGTGCCGACACAGGTCAGGCGAACGCCCTTGTCCTCGACTTCCTCGTCCGAGAGGATCTGCTGCATGTCCATCTCGACCTCGCCATCCGTGACGATCGCGGCGCAGTTCGCACAGGCACCGGCACGGCACGAGAACGGCCAGTCGTATCCCTGGGCCTCGGCGGCCTCGAGGATGTACTCGCCTTCGGCGACGTCGATCTCGCCGTAGTCCTCTCCGTCGAGGCCTTCGTCGGCCGCCTTCTCGAAGAGGTCGTCGTCGTATACGTCCCAGCCGTTGTCGTCCACTACTTCGTAATTCAGGTACTCTACCGTGGGCATCACCCGAAGAGTACTGAGGCCTCACGGTTAGACTTTGCTGTTCCAAACGATGCTGGATCGGCAATAGTGATCGTTCGGCCCCCAATCCCACCCAGGTCGTTACGAACTCCAGAAATGAGCCAGATTACTGCGGATGCGCAGGCGACAACGGCCTCAGAGACCAGGAACCAGCCAGAAGACCAGAAACGCGGCGACTGTCGCGATAGTCGGGACGAGGTTCTGGAGCAGGAGGACGCGCGCAGTCGTCTTCGGTTCGAAGAGATCGCTCGCTGCGGGAATGTCCTCGCGTTCCTCCTCACCGATCGGCCGGGTGTCTGTCTCGCTGGGTGTCCCTGACTGGCCACCGACGGTCGGTGCGTCCTCTGCGTCGGCGGTGAGCGCGCCGACAGACGCGGCCGGGACCTCGCCGTGGACGGTGTCGCTGAGCCGTACCGTCCGCGTCGCGCGGCCCCAGCCCAGCCCGACGATGCTCATGGTCGCGATGACCACGAAACTGGCGGGAATGCCGATCGCCGAAAGGCCGGTGACCACCGTAGAACTGACGACCGCGACGAGAATCGCCGCCAGCAGCGGCAGGTCAGTCAGGTCGTTACCGACCGTGTCCATCGTCCGCCGGGCGATAGTGAATGCACCCAGACCGATCGCAGCACCGCCGAGCAGGACGCCTTCGGTCTCGCCGAGCGAGCCGTTGCCGACCAGCGGTGCGACGGCGTTGGCGACGTTGGAGGCACCCGCCGCGAAGGCCATGTAACAGCCGATCCCAACGACGATGACCGTCCCGAGAAACTCCCGGCGAGTCGTGTGTTCGCCCAGTCGAATCCGAGGGAGGGTGCCGGAGCGATCGACGGCGAGCAGCGATCCCTCGGACTGGGAGATCGCGAACCACTCGACGAGCGTCGGGTAGCAGTAGCGGCCGATGACGCCGCTGATCCAGAAGGCGACGATCGGCGCGACCAGCCACCAGGAGACGATCTGACCCATCACGTTCCACTGGAGTGTCCCCTCGGCGAGTCCGAGCCCGGCAATCGCGCCGACGGCCGTCATCGACGTCGAAGCGGGGACGCCCGCGACGTTCGAGAGAAAGAGCGCCAACCCGACGAAAAACAGGATCACGATGCTCACCACGAGCGTGAACTCCGTCGTGACGATGTCCGAGCCCAGCGTGTCGACGACTTCGCGGCCGAAGGTCAGCCCGCCAGCGAGGGCGAACACCGACATCAGTACCGCCGCACCGACCTTCGAGATCGTGCCCGCACCGACCGCCGGGCCAAAGGCGACGCCGGTCGAGGAGCCGCCGATGTTGAACCCGACGAACACCGCGACTGCGAGCCCGACGACGAGCAGTCCCGCGACCATATATGCGACGGCAGGGACAGTGGCGGCTAAACTGTGACGGCTTCGGTCGGGGGACGCAAACGAGAGACGTGACGAAAAAGCCGGAGATCACTCGGCATCGAGTTCGAACGGTTCGAACTCGCGGATGACGTCCAGCGCGACGCTGGCGTCGACGGCCCGGACGTCGTCGGCGGTCAGCAACTCCGTGGCGGCAGCGTTGAGCTGGTCTGTGTCGGCGAATTTTCCGACGGCGACGACGTCGTCCCGGCCGGTGACCGCGTAGACGGCGATGAACCGGGGGTCCTCCCGGAGTCGGTCGAGGACGGCGTCATCGGTGGTCGACAGCCGGAGGATGGCCGTCACGTCGTAGCCCAGCATGTCGTAGTCGACGCGAGCGGTGTAGCCGCGGATGACGCCCGCACGCTCGAGTCGTGTGAGGCGGTCGTCGACGCGGTTGGCGACGATCCCCGTTTCGGTCGCGATATCGCGGACACTCGCCCGCGCGTCGCGGATCCGGGCGTTCAACACCGCGCGGTCGGCGTCGTCCAGTTCCAGTGGCGGTTCGTCTTCGGTATCGATCGGTGTCATAGTCGATGAGGGAGAGAAGTTCGGGGACCGCTACGCGAGCGGCACCGAGACGCAGTGGTGATCAGACCGCTTCGGCGCCTTCCTTGCCGGTCCGGATCTGGGTGGCGCTGTCGACGGGCAAGACGAACACCTTGCCGTCGCCCTTCTCGCCGGTGTGTGCGCCCTCTTTGATCGCTGTCACGACATCCTCGGCGGGGATGTCCGCGACGACACACTCGATCTTCACTTTCTGGTGGAGGTCGACGACGTACTCCTCGCCGCGCCACTGGCCCTTCTTCGCGGGCTGGCTGCCACGGCCGGAGACGTTCGTCACTGTCAGCGAGGGGGCGCCGGCTTCGGCCAGCGACTGTTTCACGTCCCCGAGCTTGTCGGGGCGGATTACTGCGACGATCATCTTGATGTCCGAATTACTCATTTGGATTCACCGTTGTTGTTCGCAACGCTACCGTCCGTTCGCACGGTACTTCCGTCAGTCACGAACCCGCCGTCGGTCTTGACGGAGCCGCCATCGGCGACGACGCCGTCCTCGTCACCGAACTCGGGGTAGGTGTCGACGCCGTGCTCGGAGAGGTCGAGTCCGTCGCGCTCGTGCTCGGGGGTGACGCGAGCCTGGCCGGCTAGCTTGAGGACGTACCAGACCACTGCCGTGGCGGCGAACGTCCAGGCTGCGATTGCGACGACACCGATAACCTGAACGATGAACTGATCAACGACCGAGGTCACAAAGCCGTCCGCAGCGACGAAGGGGTACGCTAGCGTGCCGAGGATGCCAGCGCTCCCGTGAACGGGGAAGACTGCACACACGTCGTCGATCTTCAGGTAGTTCTCGACGAAGCTGAAGACGATCGGAAGCTGCGCGCCAGCGAGGAGACCGACGAGCAGAGCGCCCCACCACGTCGCGATGTGCGGGATGGCCGTGATCCCGACGAGGCCGGCCAGCAGACCGTTGGCGACGTACAGCGTGTCGACTTTCCCAGTCTTGGCCCAGGCAACCGCGCCAGCACCGACCGCTCCCATGGCCATCGCAAGCGTCGTCGTCATCGCAACGCGACCCAGTTGGGCACCGTTGAACACGTACAGACCCTCGGCAGTCTGGCTCATCGCCGCAGCCGTTCCGACGTTGAAGCCGTACCAGCCGAAGGCCAGCATGAGCGTCCCGAGAACGGCGAACGTCATCGAGTGACCGGGGATGACGTTCGCGCTGCCGTCCTCGTTGTACCGACCCATACGCGGACCGAGAATCCACGCCGCAGTCAGACCTGCGATACCACCCATCGCGTGGACGATCATCCCACCGGCGAAGTCGTCAAAGACGGCGTCACCGACTTCGATGTACGCGCCGGCCCAGGTGATCCCCGTGACGACCGGGTAGATGATCGCGGCCAGCAGGATCGTGTAGGTGACGTACGCACGGAGTCGCGCACGACCGGCGACGGCTCCCGAAACGATCGTCGCTGCAGTCATGGCGAAGACAGCACCGTACAGCCAGCCGATGTACTGGCCACCCAGCCCCGACGAGTCCGCAAACCCGTCAACGTAGAACGGAAGGGACTCAAGGAACGGTTCACCGCCGACGAGCCCGCTGATCCCGGCACCGACCAGGAAGAATATCGTGACTCCGACGCTCCAGGTCAATAGGTTCTTCGTCAGCTGGTTGGCGACGTTCTTCGCACGTACCTGCCCTGCCTCCAGCATCGCGAAGCCTGCGTGCATGAAGAAGATCAGGAACGAGACCGTCAGGATCCAGGTGCTGTTAATCGACTCGGTTAGTGCGCTCGGTTCGACCTGTAATGGGATTACTTCGTACATATTTCACTTGACCTCGATTTTTGATGGTTCTTTGTCCAACTTCCCGCTCAATTCGACCACGTTTGTAACTCCGTTCACGGTTGAGTCTCATGGAAACACCTCTACATAAGGATTGGCTTTACGATCGATAAGATACCGAGTAGTTTGTAGACAAGTGTCCAATGTATACCACAATATTATGTGTATAAGGTTATCGGACGTCAATATTCATACGGAGTATACAGGACAGTTCTGGACGTTCGTCAACCAGAGTCGGGACAAAAATTCCAGAAATAGGCCGATTTCGGGGGTGCGCGCACGGTTCAAAATCGGAGTGGGCGGCAAAAGTTGCGGTTTCCAGACCGCCATCTCGGTAGTTGGATCACACCACGTCGGTTCCGGTCTCGCCGGTACGGATCTGGGTGGCGGACGCCACAGGGAGGACGAAGACCTTGCCGTCGCCTTTCTCGCCGGTGTGGGCGGCGTCGGCGATGGTATCGACGACTTCGTCGCTGGGCACGTCCGCAACGACACACTCGATTTTGACCTTCTGATGGAGGTCGACGACGTACTCCTCGCCGCGCCACTGGCCTTTCTTTGCGGGCTGGGAGCCACGGCCGGAGACGTTCGTCACTGTCAGCGAGGGGGCGCCGACCTCGGTGAGTGCTTCCTTGACGTCACTGAGTTTCTCGGGGCGGATGATCGCGACCACCATCTCGATGTCGGACATGGACGAACGGATGGCTGGGCGCAGCAAAAGAGTACGTCCGGTCAAAGCGATCGCTACAGCTTTTCGGCGATGTCCTCGGCGAAATAGGTCAGAATCAGATCGGCACCGGCACGTTTGATCGACAGCAGCGACTCGTAGGCCACGGCCTCCAGATCGAGCCAGCCCTTCTCGCTCGCGGCGTGGAGCATCGCGTACTCCCCCGAGACGTTGTAGGCGGCGATTGGGTGGTCGAAGTTCTCCCGCAGGTCGCGAACGATATCCAGGTAAGGAAGGGCAGGCTTGACCATCAGTACGTCCGCACCTTGCTGGACGTCGAGGTCGACTTCGCGCATCGCCTCCCGACTGTTGGCGGGGTCCATCTGGTAATGGCGACGATCCCCGAACGCGGGTGCGCCGTCGGCGGCATCTCTGAAGGGGCCGTAGAACGCCGACTCGTATTTCGCGGCGTAGCTCATGATCGGGACCTCGGTATGCCCCACGTCGTCCAGCGCCTCTCTGATCGCGCCAACCATCCCGTCCATCATGCCTGATGGGGCGACCATGTCCGCACCCGCATCCGCATGCGAGACGGCAATCTCACCCAGAAGGCCGAGCGTGCGGTCGTTGTCCACTGTGAGGGTCGGGTCCTCGCGGGCGTCTGGCTCCAGAGGGCCACAGTGGCCGTGCTCAGTGTACTCACAGAGGCAGACGTCGGTGATGACGTAGGCGTCGGTCTCGGCGCTGATCCGGCGGACAGCCTCCTGAACGACGCCGTCCTCGGCCCAGGCCCGGGAGCCCTCCGAATCCTTGGACTCGGGGACGCCGAAAACGATGACGGCCTCGACACCGGTCTCGCGGATCTCCTCGACGCGGTCGACGGCCTCGTCAATGGGGACCCGTTCGTGGCCGGGCATCGTCTCGATCGGCACGCGCTCGTCGGTGGTCGCGTCGACGAACACCGGCGCAATCAGATCGCTGGCGGAGACGTCGGTCTCGCTGACCAATCCTCGAATGCCATCCCGGCGGAGTCGCCGCGGGCGGTCGGTGAGGTTCATATCTCCGTCTTCGGTTCTGGCCGGGAAAGCCGTAACGCTCGCTCTTCGTGAGACAGTATCTTACACGACAGGGATAGACCTATGCCGGCCACGGAGCCAGGGATAGGTATGCCCGGTGGGATCTTCCTCAGTGGCGACCGCGTCACGCTTCGCCCCGTCGAAGAGGACGACCTCGAGTTCCTCCGCGACCACAGCAACGACCCAGCGATCCGCCATCCGATGACGTTCGATCACCCGGAGAACCTCGAATCCTGGCGTGACCGATTCGAGGATATGTACGACGGCGACGACCTCGGCCTGCTGGCCTGTGTCGACGACGCACCGATCGGCTACGCGATGCTCTTTCGCGTCGACGAATCCGCGGGCCACGCCGAGATTGCCTACTGGCTCGCCCCCGACGCGCAAGGAGAAGGCTACGGGACCGAGATGGCCGCACTGTTGCTCGACTACGCCTTCGACGAGCGCCGGCTCCATCGCGTTCGCGCTCGCGCGCTGGCGACGAACACCACCTCCCAGCGCTTACTGGAGAAGCTTGGATTCACCCACGAGGGCGTCCAGCGCGACGAGAAGTACGTCCGTGGCGAGTACGTCGACACCCACTGCTACGGCCTGCTCGAAGACGAATGGGCCGGCTCGGAGGTGTTCTGATGCCTGGCGGGGTCTTTCTGCGTGGCGAGCGGGTAACGCTCCGGACCGTCGAGGAAGCAGACATCGATTTCCTCGCCGAGACCGTCTCAGAGCCACAGGTCCGCCGGCCGCTGACGATGGTCCAGCCGACGAACACGGAGATGACCCGAGAGCACTTCGAAGAAGGCATCTCGGACGACGACAGCGTCGACCTCGCAGTCTGTCTCGACGGCGAGATCCGGGGGCTGATCTGGCTCTTCGACGTCGACAACACGGCCGGCCACTGCGAGGTCGGCTACTGGCTCGACCCGGAAGTCCACGGCCAGGGAATCATGACCGAAGCGGCCCGGCTCGTCGTCGGCTACGCCTTCGAGGAGTTGCGCATGCACCGCGTCCGCGGGCGGGCGCTGGCGAGCAACGACGCCTCGCTGGGCGTCCTCCGAAACTGCGGGATGACTCAGGAAGCCGTCGCCCGCGAGGCCGCACACGTCGACGGGGAGTACGTCGACATGGTCCATCTCGGCGTCTTGCGCGAGGAGTGGGTCGAGCAGTTCGGGTGAGTACTTACTCGGTCGCCTCGACCAACAACTCGGTCAGATCGACGATCTCGATGTCGTCCTCGTAACCGCCGGTCTTGCGACCGTCCTCGTACATCGTCACGCACATCGGACAGGCGACGACGAACCGGTCGACCGCGTCGCTTGGGGTGTCTTCCAGGGCCTCCCGGAGGCGCTCCTCGCTGGGTTTCGACTCCTCTTCGAGGTCCATCCAGAGGCCGCCGCCACCGCCGCCACAGCAGAAGCTGTCGTCGCGATTCCGTGGCATCTCCACGAGATCGACGCCCGTCGACTCGACGAGCTGGCGGGGCGGTTCGAAGACGCCGTTGTACCGCCCGAGGTGGCAGGGGTCGTGATACGTGACGGTGTCGTCCAGCCCGCGCGGGGAGAGATCACCGCGCTCGACCAACTGCTGGAGCACCTGCGTGTAGTGGCTGACATCGTCTTCGTCCCACTCGCAGGCCTCGAACTCTGGATACTCGTTTTTGAACGTGTTGTAGCTGTGGGGGTCAGTTGTGACGATGTGCGAGAATTCACAGTCCTGGATCGCGGCGGCGTTGTCCTCGACGAGCATCTCGTAGAGCCCTTCTTCGCCGACACGCCGGACGTCGTTGCCGTCGGTCTGTTCGGCCTCGTAGAGGATGCCGTAGTCGATTCCAGCGCGCTCGAACAGCGTCGCGAGGGATTTCGCAACCTCCTGATTCCGATCGTCGTAACTGGGGTAGTCGCCGACGTACCAGAGATACTCCACGGGTTGGTCCCGAGCGTCGGGCACCTCGAAGTCGAGGTCCTCAGTCCAGTCCGGGCGCTTGCGCTCGGGGTCGCCGAAGGTGTTCCCATGCTGGAAGACATTCATCATCGCGTCCTGGACGTGTTCGTCCATCTGACCCGTCTCGGTGAGGCGGCGGTTCATGTCCGTGAAGTGGCTCAGGTGCTCGATATCGACCGGGCAGGCGTCCATGCAGGCCATGCAGGCCATACAGGACTCCATCGTCGAGGAGTCGATGACACTGGTACCGCCGTCGGCGACGATCTCGATCGTGTCGCCGCCGGCATCTACCTGCTCACGGTAGGATTTCAGGTCGAGGATCACGTCCCGCGGATCGAGTGGCCGACCCGAGGCCTTGGCCGGACAGACCGACGAACAGCGGCCGCACTTGGTACAGGCGTCCTGGTCGAGCAGCTGTTTCCAGGAGAACGATTCCAGATCCGTGGCACCGATCTCGTCGGGCTCGAGATCTTCGGGCACCCGCGGAAGGCGCGTGCCGGCTTTCTCGTCGTGGGCGACGGTGTTGGCGAACGACGAGAGCATGTGGAACGGCTTGGCGTACGGGATCGCCGCAACGAACACCAGCGCAAGGATGGCGTGACTCCACCACGTCACGGGATAGAAGTCCTGGGCCATCGCGGGCGTCATCCCGCCGAGGGAGAGGAGGTCGGCGACGAACCAGCCGGCGAAACTGACGCTCTCGTGGTCGGGGAAATCCTGACCCAGGATCCGGACGCCCTCAGTGAGATAGCCGCCGACACCCAGAAGGAAGAGCGTCCACAGGAACAGATCGTCCTCCAGAGAGGTGTGTTTCCCGTGCAGACGATCCATCCGCCGGGCGTAGCGTCGCCAGAGCGCGATCCCGAGCCCAACCACGAAGAGGAGGCCCATGAAGTCGACGACGAGCGAATAGGAGAGATAGAAGTCACCGACGAAGAAGGATTCACCGAAGACCAGTTGGTAGCCGTCCATGTCGATGGCGAGGATGGTCGTCGCCATCAGCAGGGTCAGAAAGCCCCACATGATGAACGCGTGCATCAGCCCGCCTACGATATCGCGGTCGAACAGCGGGCGGTTCGAGCCGATCGACCTGGTCGCCGAGAGGACGCGCCCCGGTAAGTCGTCGAGCCGGGGGAACGGGTCCTCGCTGCCGCGGGTGTAGCGGCGGACGCGCTCGTAGACACCGTACAGCAAGACGAGGATCGCGACGGCCGCCAAGTAGTAGAAGACGGCCTTTCCGACGTCGCTGATCTGCCAGAACGTCGGCCGTGTCACTTCCTGGGACTGTAACGGGACTGTCATGGACTAACATGGGATTTGGGAATCGCTTAAGTCTTCCCCCGCACCCGCGCCGGCTGTCGGGAATTGTCCCACTGTTTCTCGTTTTTCGTCGGAGGTACAGAACGTTCTACAGTGGAGTGGATCAGTCGCTCTCGATACCGGACCCCACCTCGCCATCGGCGTCGATACTCCCCATGTCGGGCGTGGCCTGCTCACCGAGGGCGGACTGGATCTTCCCGAGTGCGACCGTGCAGACGTAGATCCCGACGGCGGTGAGGACGATGATACCACCGGCCGTGACGCCGGTGTAGTAGGCGACGCCGATCCCGAGCAGGACGGCCAGTTGGGCGAGCACGACCGAGAGGAGCAACGACTCGGTGAAGCTCCGGGAAACCTGGGTCGCACCGGCGACCGGGACCACGAGCATCGCGGCGACGAGGATGACGCCCATGATCTGCATCGCGCCGACGACGACCATCGCCGTCAACATCACGACGACCCGGTTGTACCAGTTGACCGAAATCCCGGAGACGGCGGCCGCCGTCTCGTCGAAGGTGACGAACAGGAGCTGATTCCGGGTGAAAACCACCGTCAGAACGACGAGAGCGAACAGCACCAGCATGATCGCCGTGCTCTGGGGCGAGACCGTCGCGAGGTTGCCAAAGAGGTACTGATTGACGCCGACGGCCAGCCCACCTGCGTTGAGACTGATGAGCGTCGTCCCCAGCGCGAACCCCGTCGAGAGGACAATAGCCATCGAGACGTCGTTGTAGGCATCGGTGACCTCCGAAATGAGTTCGATAAACAGCGCGGCGATCATCGCGACGATGACCGCGGTGAGGTAGGGCGACACCCCAAGGTCGATGACGCTGTTCAGGAACAGCCCCACGGCCACGCCCGCGAAGGCGGTGTGTGCCAGGGCGTCGCCGATGAGCGCGAGCTGTCGATGGACGAGGAAGGTCCCGATGAGCGGTGCTATGACACCAATACACAGGCCGACCAGGATCGCCCGGTGCATGTACCGGTAGTCCGGGTTCAGCATCTCCACGCCCGTGAAGTAGTACACCCAGTCCAGCAGCCAGTACCACTGTTCGAGAATATACAGCAGAGCGCCGAAGACGAGTTCACCGACGACGCCCAGCCCGAACTGGAGCGGGAGCACCATCGACAGATCGGCGACTGCGGAGCCGCCGGAGAGGAACGTGGCCGCGAGGGTACTCATCGATCCACCCCCGAGAGGAACCGCGCCTCGGTGCCGAACGCCCGGGCGAGTGCGTCGCTCTCGACGAACTCCTCGGTCGGGCCGTCAAAGTAGACCTCACGATTGAGGCAGACCACGCGGTCGGCGTGCTCAACGACCGCCCCGAGGTCGTGCTCGATGAGGAGCACAGTAATACCCTGGGCGTTGAGCGCCCCGAGCAGGTCGTAGAAGGCGTCGACCGACTCGGCGTCGACGCCGACGGTCGGCTCGTCTAGCACGAGCAGATCGGCCTCGCTCGCGAGTGCTCGAGCGATGAACGCACGCTGGCGCTGCCCACCCGAGAGCTGGGTGATGCGCCGGTCGGCAAACGCACTCATACCCACCGTCGCCAGTGCGTCGTCGACGACCCGCCAATCAGCCGCAGAGAGTCGGCCAAAGACGGTATTCAGGGCATCGAACGTGGTCGCCAGCGGTTCCTTGCGCAGCGCGTCGAGGATCGGTCGGTTCTCACCGCCGACCCGGCCCAGATCGAGGTGGGCGAACCGGCCCATCTTCACGACTTCGCGGACGGTGATGGGCATCTCCTTGGCAGCGCTGGCGTGCTGGGAAACGTAGCCGATCCGTTCGCCGTCGTCGAAGCGGCTGGCACGTTCGCCGAACAGCCGAGCCGAACCCGTGTCGGGTTCGAGCAGCCCCAGGAGAAGCTGCATCAGCGTCGACTTGCCCGAGCCGTTCGGCCCGACCATGGCCACGTACTCGCCCGCATCGATCGTCAGCGAGACATCCTCGATGACCGGGGTCGCCGTGTAGCCGAAGGTCACATCGTCGATGTCGACGATCGGCTCGCTGGCCGCGTCGTCTTGTTCAGCTCCGGTGGCCACCTGTTCTGCGGATGCCGCCGTCGCGGTGTCGTAATCTGTCTTGCTCATATCGGTTCGAAGTTGCGCCACTGGTCGACCCAGCCGTCCCAGGGCGCGGCCTGCTCGGGCGTCTCGTTGCCGAGGACGATCTCGAAGGTGGGCATGTTGATGTTGTCGGCGATCTCCTCGTAGCCCCAGTTCTCCTCGACCCACTCCTCGCGGACGCCAGCGTAGGGAGTCACCGGGAAGTACGCCTCCACGTCGGTCTCGCGGACGAGCTGCTGGGCCGGGCGCTGGGACTCGAAGACGCCGTTTGCGATGTAGCGGATGTCGTTCTCGCGGATGACTTCAGTCGCCTCGCGGATATCTGCGGGCTTGACGTCGCCGCTCGCCGCCAGGTTCGTCACCAGCGGTCGCATCTGAACGCCGTATCGCACGCCGATGTACTGGAAGGCGTTGTGCGCGGCCAGCTGGACGATATCACGGTCGGATCGGTCGAAGATATCCTGGTAATCCGAATCGATACGGTCGAGCACCTCGCTATTGTACGTCTCGGCGTTGTCGCGGAAGGTATCTGCGTGCTCGGGGAGGATCTCGGCGAATCCGTCAGCGATGTTATCGACGGACTGTTTGGCTCGCCGTGGATCGAGCCAGAAGTGCGGATCCTTCCCGCGCTGGGATCCGACGCCCTCCTCGTCGGGGTCGAGCGAGGCTGCGAGGTCTTCCAGTTCGATCCCCCTGCGAACGTTGATCAGCGCCGTGTCGATGTCGTCCGCTTCGAGGACATCGATCGCGCGGTCGGCCCAGGGCTGGAAGTCCTCGCCCACGTGAACGAAGGCGTCCGCGTCGATGATCCGCCGCGTGATACTCGCATTGGGCTCCCACCCGTGGCCGTGGAGACCCGTGGGAACCAGGTTCTCGACCGTCAGCGGCGTCCCCGCCGCAATCTCGCGGCCGAAGTCGAAGAAACTGAAGAACGACGCGACCGCGACCGGGCCGCCGTCGTCACTATCGTCGCCTCGTGCGGGCGCGCTTGGCAGCGCACCACACCCGGCCACCCCCACAAGCGCCGCCACACCGCCAGCGCGAATCGCGTCCCGTCGTGTCATCGCTCCGCCACCGTGTGTTTCTCGTGTCATAACTATCGACCAAATCCCTAGATTAGACGTGTCTAATCTTTTCTTCGCTAGTCCCATATATATTTGTTGTGGCTTCGAATATAGAGCAGGGGCCCGGAGAGCAATCGGTCTGGGGGTGGCTGTCAGTCGCTATCGGCGTGCTGGTCGTCCTCGATGTCGTCGAGGCGTTCGTGCAATTCTTCGAGAGCGGGTTCGTCGACCGACCCCCAGTAGGCGACCAGCGCCAGCGAACAGGCGAAGACGAGACCCCAGCCCAGCGTCGCGAACTCCTCGGGGACGTACAGACCGAAGATTCCGTCGATTACCCCCTCTAGCGAGAAGACGATGATGACAGGGCCGATGACCTCACGCGGGAGGAAGTGATCGAGATAGGCTTTCAGTCGTGCCGGATCGAGTACCATGCCTACGCCGACTGCTGCAAGCGCAAAAGAAGGTTGTCCTATCGATCAGAGTACTCTAGTGTCGCCGCTCGCGCTTACTCGATCTCGAAGACGGTCTTGTCGGCGACGGCGTCGGCTTCCTCGAAGTCGCCGCCACCCAGCAGCCCGCGAGCGGCCTTCTTGCCCCACTCGACGGCCGGCTGAACGTAGGTGTCGATCCCGTAGAGTTCGCCCGCCATCACGGTGGCGGCTTTCATGTTGTAGAGGAGGTTGCCGAGGTTGTACTCGTCGACGCGGTCGATCTCGATGCGGACGTTCGGGACGCCCGCCGCGGCGAGGCTCGCCTCGGTCGCTTCGAACTCGGCGTCGATGAGTTCGCCCAGCGACGACCCACCCAGGTAGGACAGGCCCTCGAGATCCGTCTCGGGGATGGCTACGTCGTCGCGTTCGGCGACCTGGACGAACGTGACCATCTTGTCGTGGGGGCCAGCCCGGTAGAGCTGAAGCTGGGAGTGCTGGTCGGTCGCCCCGAGCGCACGAACGGGCGTCTGGCCGAGGCCGTCCTTGCCGAGGCTCTCGGCCCACAACTGGGCGTACCACTCGGCGAAGGTCTCCAGCGACTCTGAATAGGGCATCATCGCGTTGATCGACGCACCGCGGATGTCGAGTGCGTGCGCGATCGCACCGTAGGCGTAGCCCGGCGAGTCGTACAGCGATCCGGAGAGTGAGCGCTCGGCGTCACGCGCACCCTCGACGATGGCGTCGATGTCGTGACCTTGCAGCGCGGCCGACGCCAGACCCACAGTAGAGAGTACCGAGAATCGTCCCGGAACGCCGTCGGGGACCTTCAGCGACGGCAGGTCGTGTTTGTCCGCCAGATCCCGGAGATTGCCCGACTCGCCAGTGGTGACCCAGGTGCGCTCGGCCCAGTCGACGCCCGCGTCCTCCATCGCGTCCTGCACTACGAGGAAGTTCGACAGCGTCTCGGCTGTCGTCCCCGAGCGAGAGACGACGTTGACCGCAGTCGAGGAGAGGTCGATCTCGTCGAGGAGGCGCTCGATCCACTCCGGATCGACGTTGTCCAGATAGTAGGCGTCAGTGTCGCTTGGCAGCGCCGAGGAGAGTGTCGCCGCTCCGAGGGCGCTCCCCCCGATGCCGACGTTGACGATCGACTCACAGTCCTGGAAGGGTTCGACGGCCTCCCGGATCGCGTCGGTTTCGACCGTCTCGGGGAGGTTCAGCGACTCGTAGCCGTGTTCGTGTGCGGCTCGTCCCTCGGCGATGCGCTCGTGGGCGTCGGCGACACGGCTGTCCAGTCGTTCCAGCGCGGCCTCCGGAATGCCCGGCGTGGCCTCTTCGGCAAGTGCGTTCCCGATATCTACTCGCATACCCGGGTGGTCAGAGCGCTCCTACCTATCGTTGTCGGACTGCTCTCGCGTGGTGACAATCGGAGTTGCGATCACTCCGCTCCGAAAGCATCGGCGTCGTCCGCGGCGGCGACGACGTCTCGGGCCGCCACGTTAGCTTTCACGTCGTGGACCCGGATCACGTCCGCGCCGCGCTCGGCGGCCAGTGCGGTCCCCGCAACCGTGGCCTCGGTCCGCTCGTCGGCGTCGAGCCCGACGTGGCCGAACAGCGACTTGTGGGAGTGACCGACGAGAACGGGACAGCCAAGCGCTTCGAATTCCTCGATCCGGCCCAGCATCTCGAAGTCCTCGGCCGGGGATTTGCCGAAGCCGATCCCCGGATCGACGAGAATCTGCGATCGATCTAACCCGGCCTTCTCCGCGAGCAGGACGCGCTCGGTCAACTGGTCGAGGACGTCTTCGACGACATCGTCGTAGTGCACAGTCGTCTCAGGATCCACAGGTGTCTCCAGGCTGTGCATCACCACGACGGGGGCGTCGTGCTCGGCAGCGAGATGGCGCATCTCGGGGTCTTCGAGCCCCGAAACATCGTTGAGAATATCCGCACCGGCTTCCAGAGCCGCCTCGGCGACGGCCGCCTTTCGCGTGTCGATCGAGAGATGGACATCGAGGTCGTCGAGCCGCTCGATCACCGGAACGACGCGGTCGATTTCGTCTTCGACGGGGACTGGCTCCGCGCCGGGACGAGTCGACTCGCCACCGATATCGAGGATGTCCGCGCCGTGTTCGACCAGCTCCCCGGCCCGGGCGACGGCCGCCTCGACGGCGTTGTACTCCCCACCGTCGTGGAAGGAGTCAGGCGTGATGTTGAGGATACCCATGATCGCCGTGCCGTCCTCCCAGGGATAGCCTCGACCGGGGGAGTCAACCTGAATTCCGAGATGGTCGCGGATCTCGTCCGCAAAGGGCGAGAGTCCGTAGGGCTGGCCGTCGAGTTTCCCGGCGAGTCGCTTGAACTGTGCGAGCGTCCCCAGCATCACGACGTCCAGGGGCTCCTCGTCCTGGTTGTTCAGCGCCGAGACGGCACACTCCCCACCGAGCGAGAGGAGTTCCTCCTTGAGGTACTGGGCCTGGCGGGGCTGGACGCGCGTTTTGACGGCACGGTGGACACCCTTCCCGCGCATCCGCCAGACGCCCGCGTCCGTGACGTGTGCCCCCGAGAGGACATCTCGGGAGTCGTCGAGATCCCCAATCTGCTTCGGAATCATCGCGCGCGTCCAGCGCGTCCGGGCCTCTCTCACTGTATAGAGCGATCCCGACACCAGCACTGCGTCACCTGCCTCGGCGGCGTCGAGCGCGATTTCGAGCGCGCCCGCAACGTCCGAGCGAGTCTCGACGTCGGCGTCGGGATACGCTCCCTCGAAGGCAGCAGCTACGACAGCCTCGTCTTCGGCGCGGTCGACGTCGGCCTGACAGGCGACGACGTGGTCCGGCTCCGGGAGCGCGGTGGCGATCCCGTGGTGGTCCTTGTCGACCATCGCGCCGACCACCAAATGCAGGTCGCCGTACTCGAACTCGCCAAGCGTTTCGGCGACCTGCTCGCAGCCCCCTGGATTGTGGGCACCGTCGAGGACCGTCAGCGGATCCTGGCTCATCACCTCGAAGCGGCCCGGCCAGTGGGCGTTCCGCAGCCCACGCGCGAGCGTCTCGTCGTCGACATCGGCCACCTGCCGGGCGAGAGCCGCCGCCACGCCGGCGTTGCGGGCCTGATGAGAGCCAGGCAGTGGCAAGCGCGTCTCGACCTGAAAGTCCTGTCCCGTGAGCCCGACACGACCGTCCGACCCCTGAATACCGTCGTAGGCAAATTCCACGTCGGCGTCGGTTTTGTCGACAGTGGTGATCTCGCCAGCGACCTCGCGGATCGCCTCGCGAGCACCGCCAGTTGCGCCAGTCACTAGCGGTGTGTCGGCAGGTGCGACGTGGGCTTTGTCAGTGGCGATCTCTTCGATCGTGTCGCCGAGGATGTCGGTGTGTTCGAGCGTGACGCTGGTGACGGCACTGGCGACGGGATCGACGACGCTCGTGGCGTCGTAGCGGCCGCCGATCCCGACTTCGAGAATCGCGACGTCGACATCGGCGCGGTCGAAGTGCCACAGCGCCATGACGGTAAGCGTCTCGAAGAACGTGGGTGCGTCGCCGTCGGCTGCCCGGCCGGTGATGTAGGCACGGGCCTGCTCGACGAAGTCGACGATCTCGGCCTTCGGGATTTTGCGGCCGTCGACGCGAATTCGTTCGCGGACATCGTCGAGATGGGGAGAAGTGTACAGTCCGACCGACAGGCCCGCCTCACGGAGGATGGATTCGAGCATCCGGGCGGTCGATCCCTTGCCGTTCGAGCCAGCGATCTGCACGGCCGAGAGGCCCTCGTGTGGATCGTCGAGTTCGGACAGCAGCGCACGCGTGGCGTCGATACCGCGCCGGGGCGGGAACCGGCGGAGCTCCAGACAGAAGTTCGCCGCCGACTGAAAGTTCATGCCTGCTAGGTCCGGGGCCGGTCGCTTGAGGCTGTCGGACTGCTCAACTGGGGTCTCGACCGTCGGGTTCGTCGTCGACCAGCGCCCGCACGAGCAGATTGAAGCCCAGCCCGACCATCGCCGCAGCACCCTCGGCGTCGGCCGTCAGTAGCTCCGACGTGAGATCGACCTCCTCGTCGGTTTCGGTCGTTTCGCCGTCGTTGTCGGAGTCTACGACAGTTTCGGTCTCCGCTGTGGGTTCGGCGTCGGTTGCTGGATCACTCGTATCTTCGGACTCGTCTCCGTCGCCGAGAATGCGTCTCAGCAGCGCTGCCAGTACAGCAAGGGCGATCCCGCCCAGCGAGACACCGAGCAGGAGTGTGCGAAGCCGGGCACGGAGTGGGGGTTTCTCGTCCGAGTCCTCGACTTCGGCGTCGAACGCATCTGCTGTGACATCCAGTTCGTCCGAAGCGTCACTGTCGAGTTGGGTACTTTCCGAGTCGGTCTCGTCGTCGCTGCCGAGGCCGGGAATCCGGTCAGTCGGGAGTCGGTCGGCGGGAGAGCGATCCATAGCGGAGTGGTCGGCCGGCAGGGTGATAGGTCTTCGTGGCTCGGCTAGACGACCGCCAGTCCCTGCGGGACCTGCTCGCGGTAGGCCGGCAGCCAGTCGACCGGGAGGCGGTGCCAGCCGTCGCCGGTCGGCGACCGAAACAGACCGTGGTTGGTCAGCGCGTAGAACGCCCCATCCGGCCCGACGTCCAGCACCGGCCGGGCCATCCCCTCGGGACCGGGCAAGCCATCCATCGATCGCTCCCAGTGGCCGTCGAGCCGGCGATAGACGAAGTTCTGGCCGTCCGGGTCGTGGGATCGGTGGGCGCTCGTGGCTGCGGAGACCAGGGCGTGTGTGGGGTCCTCGGGATCGACGGCGAGACTCCAGACGTAGCGGTGGTCCAGTCCTGTCTGTGGAAAGGTCCAGGTGTCGCCGCAGTCGGTCGACTCGGCGTAGCCGTCGCCGGCGGCGACGTAGATGCGTCCAGAATCGTCGGGTCGCGTCGCGAGCTGGTGGGGGTCCCGTGGCGCGCCATCGGGATGGTCCTGCCAATTCGCGCCACCGTCGTCGGTCCGGACGAGCGAGCCAGCCTCGATCCCGACGTAGAGCCGTCCCTGACTGTGAGGATCGGGTTCGATCCAGCGGACGTGGTGGGTCTCGGGCCGCGGCGGGAACGACCACTCGTCGGCGGACGGAAGCGAAGCCAGGCCGGGCCGGAGCTCCCAGGTGTCGCCTGCGTCGGTCGAGCGGTAGACCTTGCTCGGTTCGGTTCCGGCCCAGATCGTCTCGGAATCCTGAGGCGAGACTGCGGCGGCTGTCACGGCCCCCGGAGCGTCCGCGAGCCAGGCGCGGTCGAAGTCCCGGCCACCGTTCGTACTCCGCCACAGACCCGAGGCGAACGCACCGACGAACACGCGCTCGGGGTCGGCAGGCGAGACAGCGACACACTCCAACTCACGGCCGTCGAGACGAACGATCGTCCGCCAGGAGCCGTCCTCCCCGCTGGCGGCCAACAGTCGGTCCTCCATGGCCGCATAGACCGTCGGCATATCCGGACTGACGGGGGGAGGGGCCATGAAATCGAGGGTCGGGCGGTAGGTATTTGCCGTTCGTGGTCACTGTATCGGACATGTCCTACGGGCCCGGTCGCTCTCCGGTCGTGACTGGCGCAGTCGTCGGGGTCGGTGTCTGGCTGGTTGGCGTGTTCGCCGGCATCCTCGTGGCCGCCGCGTTCCGCATCCCTGAGGGGTTCTCGACCATCGGATTCGCGGCGACGATATACATCACGGGAGCAGCGCTCGTCTTCTACGCGGCAGCCGCCGAGGCGTTCCCGGTCGTATGGCTCGTACCGATGGTCGCAGGGCATCTCGCTGCCGTCGCCGGCGGTGCGATCGTCGTCGCCCGGACGAGTCGCGCGGACCGAGGTTGGAAAGCAGTCAAAGCAGGTGCGAGCGTCACGCTCGGAGTCTTCCTGTGTACGATGGTCGTCCTCGCGGTCTATCTCGTCCCGTCGACACCGTTCTCCAACGTCCCCGTCTCGGCCCGGTACGTGAGTCTCGTGTTCGGCAATCTCCTGTTCCCGGGGCTATTTGGCGCACTCGGAGGGGCAATCCAGTACTCGCTCGCAAACGAAGGGTGACGACGGCGATCAGTTGCCCTGGATCGCGTCGATGACCATCGCCGCTGCGATAATGGGTTCTTTCGGGACGTCACTGGCGTCGTCGATGATGATATCGTAGCGGTCTTTCAGCGAGAGCTGGCCAGTGATGTTCCCGACGTGCTTGCCATCAGCATCAGTGATCTCGTACTTGTGTGGGATCAGCGGGCCGACGATCGGAACGAAGCTGCGCGCGAGTGTCACCATCGCACCACGTGAGTCGATCCGAGCGATCGCCGCCTCCGTCTGGGCGTCGCGGATCGTCCACGTGTCCTGGAAGATAGAGAAGTCGTTGTCGAGGATGACGATCTGCTCGCCGGTCTGGGCGTCACTGAGGACATAGTTGCCGGCGACGTCGAGGATGCCGCCCGCCTTGACGGTGAAGACCTCGTTCCCGTCGCTATCGACGAACGGGAACTCCTCTTTCATCTTGAACAGCTTCTGCTTGCCGCGCAAGACGACGTTTCCGTCGGCGTCTTCTGCCCGGTATTTGTTGCGGATCAGCGACTGCTCGACAGTGTAGCGGTCGTCCGTGAGTTCGAGTCCCTGGATATCGGGCGTTCTCGTTTCGCTCATGCGAGGAGGCACACAGGTAAGACGGTTCAATGTACGGGAAACGCGACCGGCAACCGACAGGGTTTCACTGACCCAGGCCCTGGCAATCGCTAATGAGCAAAGACGTCATCGAGGTCCGCGGGGCCGAGGAACACAACCTCAAGGACATCGACGTCGAGATCCCGCGCGAAGAACTCACTGTCGTCACCGGCCTCTCGGGGTCGGGCAAATCGTCGCTCGCCTTCGAGACTGTCTACGCAGAAGGCCAACGTCGCTACATCGAATCGCTGTCGGCGTACGCCCGGAACTTCCTGGGCCAGATGGACAAACCACAGGTCGAGAACGTCGAAGGGCTCTCCCCAGCTATCTCGATCGACCAGAAGAACGCCGCCAACAACCCCCGTTCTACTGTGGGCACCGTCACGGAACTGCACGACTATCTCCGCCTGCTCTACGCCCGGATCGGCATCCCCCACTGCCCCGAATGCGGTCGCGAAGTGGGCGAGCAATCGGCCCAGAACATGGTGAGCCGGATTCTGGAACTGCCCGAGGGGACGAAGGCCAAACTGGCCGCACCGATCGTCCGCGATCAGAAAGGGGCCTTCGAGGACCGCTTCGACGACCTCGTGAGCGAGGGCTATTCCAGAGTGGAGGTTGACGGCGAGGAGTACGATCTGACGATGAACAGACCAGAACTGGACGAGAACTACGACCACACGATCGACGTGATCGTCGACCGCGTGAAGGTCGCCCCGGACGCCCGCTCGCGGATCACCGACTCCGTCGAGACAGCCCTCGAAGAGAGCGATGGTATCCTCAAGGTCATCCTGCCGGACCCACCTGAAGACGCCGAGTTAGGCGGCGCGACGGCTCGCTCGACTGGCGACCTCGCAGGGACAGGCGAGAGTCCCGATCACTCTGATCGGGAGCGCCTCGTCGTCGAATTCTCCGAGGATCTGGCGTGTACCCACTGCGGGATCGACATCTCCGAGATCGAGACCCGCAGCTTCTCGTTCAACTCCCCGCACGGGGCCTGTCCCGAATGTGAGGGCATCGGCGAAACCAAAGAGGTCGATCCCGAACTGGTTGTCACGGACGCCTCCAAGCCTCTCAAGGACGTCTTCGAACCCTGGAGCTACAACCGGACCTACTACTCCCGACAGATCGACAACGTCGCCGAGCACTTCGGCGTCTCCGTGAACACGCCCTTCGAGGAGCTGGACGAATCCATCCGCCGGCAGTTCCTCTGGGGCACCGACGACGTGGTCCACTTCCAGTGGACGACCAAGAACGGGACGCGAGAGAAGACCGAGCGCTTCGAGGGCGTCATCAACAACCTCGAACGCCGCCACATCGAAACCGACTCCGATCGGGCCCGCGAGCACATCGAGGAGTACATGGCCACCACGACCTGTCCCGAGTGTGAGGGTACCCGTCTCAAGTCCGAGTCTCGGTCTGTGCTCGTGGACGGCACGTCCATCACCGAAGTCAACCGGATGGCCATCGGCGACGCACTCGAACACTTCGAGAATCTTGAGGCGAATCTGGACGAACGCGATACAAAGATCGCAGAAGAGATCCTCAAGGAGATCCGCGCCCGCCTCGGGTTCATGTGCGAGGTGGGGCTGGACTACCTCACCCTCGACCGCGAGGCCTCAACGCTCTCGGGCGGGGAGAGCCAGCGAATCAGGCTGGCCACCCAGATCGGCTCGGGGCTGGTGGGCGTGCTGTACGTCCTGGACGAACCCTCGATCGGCCTGCACCAGCGGGACAACGTCCGCCTGCTGAACACGCTCGAAGAGTTGCGTGACCTCGGGAACACCCTGCTGGTCGTCGAGCACGACGAGACAACCTGGCACCGCGCGGACAACATCATCGACATGGGGCCCGGCCCGGGCAAGCGCGGCGGCGAAGTGGTCGTCAACGGTGACGTCGAGGAAGTCGTCGAAACCGAAGAATCGATCACGGGCGAGTACATCTCGGGTGAGCGGGTCATTCCAGTCCCCGACAGCCGCCGGGATGGCGACGGCGCGGTCACGATCAGGGGCGCACGCCAGCACAACCTCAAAGACCTCGAGGTCGACATCCCGCTGGGCACCTTCACCGCGATCACCGGCGTCTCGGGCTCGGGCAAGTCGACGCTGATGCACGACATCCTGTATAAGGGCCTCGTCCGGCGGATGAACGATACCGACGTGAACCCCGGCGAGCACGACGACATCGACGGGCTGGACGAGATCGAAACCGTCCGGCTGATCGACCAGTCGCCGATCGGCCGCACCCCCCGCTCGAACCCGGCCACCTACACCAACGTCTTCGACCACATTCGGGAACTGTTCGCCGAGACCAAGCTCTCGAAACAGCGCGGCTACGAGAAGGGGCGGTTCTCCTTCAACGTCAAAGGAGGACGATGTGAGGCCTGTGGCGGGCAGGGCAACGTCAAGATCGACATGAACTTCCTCAGCGACGTCTACGTCCCCTGCGAGGAGTGTGGCGGCGACCGCTACAACGACGAGACCCTGGACGTCACCTACAAGGGCGCGACCATCGCGGACGTTCTCGGGATGAGCGTCGACGAGGCCCACGACTTCTTCGAGAGCCACTCCGGGATTCGCCGCCGCCTGAAGCTCCTGAAGGACGTCGGCCTGGGCTACATGCGCCTGGGCCAGCCCTCGACAACGCTGTCAGGAGGGGAGGCCCAGCGGATCAAACTCGCCGAAGAGCTGGGCAAGAAAGATTCGGGCGAGACGCTCTACTTGCTGGACGAACCGACCACTGGTCTCCATCCCGAGGACGAGCGGAAACTGATCGACGTGCTCCACAGGCTTGCGGACGACGGCAACACCGTGGTCGTGATCGAGCACGAACTCGACCTGGTGAAAAACGCCGACCACATCATCGACCTCGGCCCCGAGGGTGGCGAGAACGGTGGCGAGATCGTGACTACTGGGACGCCCGAGGACGTGGCGCGGGACGAGGATTCGTACACGGGTGAGTACCTCCGTGATCTGCTGCCCGACGTGGATAAGCAGGGGCCACAAGTGGATCACGACGTGGCGAAGCCGGCTGCTGACGACGATTAACTCTCGCTGCGATAATACGATATTCGAACGCGATTCAGACCTGATCGGCGATCGCACCGCCGATCGCGCTGGCGACTACGGGGATGACGATACCGACCAGCAGGATGCCCATCATCAGCTCCGGCCCACCCGAAGTCCCGCTAGATTCAGTTTCGAACAGGAAGACGCCGAGGATCGAGAGCAGGAACGTTCCAGGAACGATCGAGACGGCCGCTGCGACCGAACTCCCGATGTCCATCGCCTGTGCCTGTTGGGCGACGAAGAACCCGACGGCTACGAGGACAAGAATTGGCGCAAGGTGGTACACAAACGTCGGGATCGTGTCGCCGATAGCAATCTCCTCCAACACGGCTTCAAAGAACGCGTTCGAAGAACTCCCAGTGACGTAGTTGACCGTGACTGACGTGCCGCCCCCACTGAACTCTGACGATACAAACTGTGCGTTGTACAGAACGTTCCCGACGAACTCCCATCCTTGGTCACCTTCGACACCATCAATCTCGATGAACAAGTACATCAGGACGTAATTCACAACGAACGCGATCGCACCAACCGCCGCGCCGATACCGAGGTTGTTCTGCAGTACGTCACCTGGACTGGCACTTCGCTGTCGTGCACGAGACATGTCATTCTCCAACGCATGTTCCATAAGTATAAATTTGTGCATCTATCATGCAGATTTCCAGTAAAGATCGAATCCCCGCTCAGAGGCTCTCAAAGTCGGTTTTGTCATATCTCGTCGTACCCCCAGAGTGATTGGGAATTACACTAACCCACTCGTCGAGAGTCCAAGCCAGCCAGATACTAGGAACTCGATACTGCCCAGCACCAGCAAGACAGCCACCTCCAGCGGCCACAGTTGCAGCGTCGAGATGAAGGGTTTGTCCTCACCGCGCTCGCGCTCAGTCCGGATGGTCCGGCCCGAGAGATACGCCAGCGCGAGCAGCGGGACGAACAACCGAAATCGGAGCAGGAGGTACACCGGGACCGCGCCCTCAATCAAGACGCCGGGACCGCTATAGACGAAAAATCGCGGCCGGAGGAGGTCGTAGCGACGGCCCGCCGTCGCGATCATCACGACGAAGTAGATGGCCCCGACGGCGAGGGCGTACCACAGTGCCAGCCCGTGAAGCATACCTGCGGGGTCGCCGGGCGAGCGTATAAACGTGGCCCCGCAACCGAGTGTCCCTGGAAGCGAATTGACCCTGTAGGCGATGACACACCACCACCGCGACTCTTCGCCCCCGCCCGCCGACTACTCGCACATGACCGAGATGCGCGTCGAGCAACTGACGACCGACGAGCAATGGGACAGTGCCGTCCCGATTCTGGGCCAATTATGGGAAGCGAAGACTCCGGACGAGATTCGAGCCTGGCGAGGGGAGGAGGGGTACCGGCTGTTCGGGCTGTTCGACGGCGAGGCGCTGGTGGCTGTCGCGGGCGTGTCGATCCAGCGCGTCCTCCACCACGTCCGCCACGCCTGGGTCCACGACCTCGTCGTCGACGAGGCACACCAGCGAGAGGGGCACGGTGAGAGCCTACTCGCACACGTCGAGTCGTGGGCCAGGGAGCGCGACTGCGAGTACGTCGCGCTGGCACTGGTCGACGGCAACGACGCCGCCGGGCAGTTCTATCGCGAGCAGGAAATGGAACGCTGGGGTGACGTGATCGAGAAGCCCCTAGAGTAGGATCGCCAGGCCGTAGACGACGGCTGTCCCGGCGAGTGCAACTGCGATGGCTTTGCCGACGAGGCGGAACGCACGCATGCGGTCCTGTGACCGAGCGCTCGCGTCGTCGACAGTGCCATCGCCGTCGTCGAAGCCGTAGCGTCCAGTCATGCCGTAGGCGGCACAGAAGCGGTTTCGTGCCTGAAGGATACCGAGTGCGCCGCCGTACAGGAAGACGAACGTCCCCAAGAGGTACGTCTCGGGGAGCCCCAGCCAGAGGACGACCCCGACATAGATCACCGCGACTGCCGAGACCACGTATCCCATCTGCCGACGACGATTGCGCTCGGTCGATCCGATGTTGCAGGCACCAGCCTGGTAGTCGCTGCTCATACTCGCGGTATGGGCCACAGGTAGAAAAGGGCGGGACAGCCGGCAGGATGAAACGGGAGCCAGCCGACGGATCCAGTATGTATGACCGACTCGCCGACCTCCCGTTGACCGTCGAAGACTGGACGCTCGAGGGATTCGAACGCGACACGACCAGCGGATTCGTCCGCGCGAGCACCGTCGTCGTACTCGAAGGCGCAGGCGAAACGGGCCGCGGCGAGGACGTCACCTACGAGACCGGAGATCACGAGGTTCTCCAGCGCGAAGGGCTCGACCTCCCGACGGGGGAGTTTTCGCTGGACGGCTTCTCGACGGCATTGGACGACATCGACTGCTTCCCTGAGCCGCCCGACCGTGAGGTCTTTCGCAACTATCGGCGGTGGGCGCTCGAGAGCGCCGCCCTCGATCTCGCGCTCAAACAGGCCGACACCGACCTCGGACGCGCGCTCGGCCGTGACTACGACCCGGTCCGGTTCGTCGTGAGCACGCGCCTGGGTGAGCCGCCGACGACAGACCGCGTGGACGAACTGCTCGAATACGACCCCGAGATGGAGTTCAAACTCGACCCGACGCCGGAGTGGGGCGACGATCTGGTGACCGACCTCGGGTCGCGTGAGTGTGTCCGGATCCTGGACCTGAAAGGCCAATACGAGGGGACAGAGGTCGACGTTGCAGCCGACCCCGACCTCTACGAGCGCGTCGTCGAGGGCTTCCCCGAGGCCGTCGTCGAAGATCCCAAGCTGACCGACGAGACCGAAGCCATCTTCGACGGCCACGAGGCTCGTGTCTCCTGGGACGCACCGATCCACTCCCGAGCCGACATCGAGGCGCTGCCGTTCGAGCCCGAGTGGTGTAACATCAAGCCCTCACGGTTCGGGACCGTCGAGTCGCTGCTGGACGCGATCGAATACTGCGAGGAGCGCGAGATCACGATGTACGGTGGCGGGCAATTCGAACTCTCGGTCGGGCGCGAGCACATCCAGGCGCTGGCCGCGCTGTTCTATCCCGACACGCCAAACGACGTCGCCCCAGGCGGGTACAACGATCCTGACCTGCCCGACGGACTACCGAGGAGTCCGCTTGCCCCACCGTCGACCCCCTGTGGCTTCTGTTGAGAGGAGGCGCGGAGACGAGCTTATGTCTCTTGATACCGTATGTCAGGATGAATGGCTCGTGAACTGACCGAACGAACGGCCGCAATTATCGATACAGCCTCGACCTGGGAGGGGGTCTGCCGGGTCGTCCGCAGTGAACGTCGACCGGGGTCGACCACACTCCGAGTAGATGGGTGTGCGCTCGGCCGCGTCGAGACAGACAGCGTCGAGGCTCACTTCCCTGGGAAACTCCCCGAGACAGTCGTCCGCCACGAGTTGGCCGACGCCGAACTGGAGGAGGGTTGGACACGCCTCGACCTGGACAGGAAGACACGTGTCCACGACGCTGTCGTCCTCCTCCGGGTCGCCTACCTGAGTTCCATCGCCCGAGCACGGCAGGACCGGCCGGACGCGTTCGGTAACGTCGACCTCGATGCCGCTCTCGGCGAGCTCGACCTCTCGCCCGGGACGATTCACCTCGTCCGTGAGCAGGCACGATCGTAGGACTGCCAGCGATTCAGACCGCTGTAACGGTTTCGTGCCACACACCATATTGAGTGTATTGCGCAATACTTTAAAACTCAGAGTGCATACGGTGTCGTGATGAGCGAGAGACAGACTGTAGACGAGACGAGCCCCACGCCGACAGATACGAGCAGTAACGACGGAGCAGCGCCGGCAGAGCCGATAAAGATCGGCTCGAAGGAAGAGCTCGACGAGGTCGTCGACTCCTACGATGTCGTCCTGACCGACTTCTACGCGGATTGGTGTGGTCCGTGCAAGATGATCGCGCCAGTCGTCGCGGATCTGGCTGCCGAGACCGACGCAGCGGTCGCGAAGGTCGACGTCGACGCCAACCAACACCTGGCCTCCGAGTACGGGGTCCGCGGCGTTCCGACGCTCGTGCTGTTTGCGGACGGTGAGTCCGTCGAAGAAGTCGTCGGCGCACAGCCCAGAGAACAGTTGGAAGCGCTGATCGAGCAGTACCAGTGAACGAGAGAGACCGACAGCAAATGATCGACGTAGCCATCATCGGTGGCGGTCCCGCAGGGTTGAGTGCAGCGGTCTACACGGGGCGGGCCGATCAAGAGACGTACGTCTTCGACGACGGGAGCGGAACGACCCGCGACGTCGACCGCATGGAAAATGTCTACGGCTTCCCGGAGGGGATCACTGGGCCCGAACTGGTCGAGCGAGGGCAGCAGCAGGCCGAGAAGTTCGGAACAGCGTTCGTCCGGGAGGAGGTCGTCCGGCTCGCACAGGTAGAGGATACCTACGAAATCGAGACGACCGAAACGACCTACGAAGCCCGGGGCGTCATCCTCGCGACCGGTGCGTCCTACAAATCGCCGGCGATCAAGCACGTCGAGGACTTCGAAGGACAAGGCGTCTCCTACTGTGTGGAGTGTGACGCCTTCTTCTACCGCGACGACCCGGTCGCCGTCGTCGGCGCTGGCAACTACGCCGCCAAAGAAGCACTGATGTTGCTCGATTACACCGACGACGTCCAGGTGTTGACGAACGGTAACGAGTTCGAAGCCGACCCTGGGCTTCGGGAGCGTCTCGACGAAGAGTCGATTCCGGTCCGGACCGATCGTCTCGACCGCCTGGAAGGCGACGAGATGCTCGAACGTGTCGTGACGCGCGACGGCGATGAGATCGCAGTCGAGGGCGTATTCGTCGCACTGGGCGCGGCCGGCGGAACCGATCTCGCGGAGATGATCGGCGTCGCCACCGAGGGCCAGACCATCCGGACCGACGAGGAGATGGCGACCAACCTCCCCCGCGTGTACGCGGCCGGGGACGTCACCGGCGGCCAGCGCCAGATCAACACGTCCGTCGGCGAGGGGACCCGCGCGGCGATCAATCTCCTCGAAGAGCTTCGGGACACCGGCGAGTACGTCGACTACCAGAAGCTCGAACCCGCAACGAGCGACTGATTTCGACTGGACGGTTTCGACTCGACTTCAGGCCTCGACTGTAGCTTCTGCCGCGACCTCGAGGAAGTTCTCGAAGACCCGTTTAGCTTCTCGTGCACGAGCGGCGCTCTCGTCCGTGATCCCCGCAAGTACTCGCTCCAGTTCGTCGTCGGCGACCTCGCCGCGCTTGTTCTCGGTGACCCAGCGGGCCGTCTCCTGATCGTACTCGGGGTGGAACTGGACGCCCCAGGCGTTCTCGATCCGAAACGCCTGGATGGAGCGATCGTTTTCGGCCAGAATCGTCGCCTCACCGGGAAGTCGCGTGATTTCATCGGAGTGGGTCTCGAAGGCCAGAAACGTCTCGTCGATCCCCGAAAACAGCGAGTCGTCGGCGATCCGATCGACCTCGCGATACCCGAGTTCGTACCGCCCCATCGGATCGACAGCCCCACCCATCGCCTGGGCGAGCAACTGATGCCCCCAGCAGACCCCGAGAATGGGGACACCAGCCGCGACCGCATCCCGCGTCCACGACTCGACAGTCTCGATCCACGCGTGCTCGTCGTAGACGGCTGTCTGGGAGCCGGAGATCACTGCCGCGTCGAACGGCCACGATTCGGCCGCCTCGACGGAGGGCGGCAAGTCCCCTTCGCTGACTTTGAACGTCTCCACGTCGGCGTCGAGCTCCCGCCGGAAGTTGCGCTCGGCCGGGGTGTCACCGACGGAGGCGTCCAACAGCGCGACCCGTGACTCGCCCGTATCTATATTCATTATATTGTACAATACGTTCAATATATGCTTGAGTGTTTCGGCGGGTGTGGCGAGTGCAGGAGAAAGTAGGGCGAGTTAGCCGCCGTAACCCTCGCCTTCGGGTTCGATCGGGCCGGCGAAGACGCCGTAGAGGAATTTGAAGTACCACAGGACCACCAGCAGGACGGGCAGGCCGAGGACGGTGGTGAGGTTGAGCGCGAGTGGCGAGACGACGGCCTCCTCGATGGTCAGGCCGTCGGGCGGGTAGACGGTCGGGTACAGCAATAGCGCGACGAGCCCGACGAGCAACCCGGAGAGCGCGAGCGTACTCGCGAACCACAAGCGATCGTTTTCGGTCCTGGCGGCGACGATCCCGCCGACGCCAACGACCACGGAGAGCCCGACGACGGCGACACCGGGAATCGACAGAATCGTGTCGGCCGCGTCGCCAGCGTCAGTCGCGACGACCACCGCGAGCAGGACGACGACGCCACCGAGATACGCGAGTGTCCCAGCGATCCCGTAGGATCGCATCGCCTCCCGGAGGTCGCCGCTGGTCTTGGCCGCGAGGAAGGCCGCGCCGTTCGTGACCGAGAGCGCGATCAGGCCGACGCCGGTAAGCAGACTCGGCAGCGAGAGGGTGCCGGCAGCGAACACCCAGCTTCCGACGAGCATCCCGATGAACAGCGGCGCGAGGACGCTCCCGAGAACGAACAGTCCCTCGCAGGCCCGCTGCCACTGCTCGTCGTCGCGCTGCTCGCGCAGTTCCGGGCCCAGCCCGCGGAACAGCAGTGCGAGGACGATCCCGATCGCCACGAGGTAGTGATCGCTCAGGAGTCGGGAGTAGACCACCGGAAACGCCGCAAGCAGCGTCGTCCCGAAAGCGACCAGCCAGACTTCGTTGGCGTCCCAGACGGGCCCGAACGCCGCGAGCATCGTCTCGCGCTCGTGGTCGTCCTCGCGAAGGGCGTAGAGCATCCCGATCCCGAAGTCAAACCCATCGAGAGCGACGTACATCGCGACGGTGAAGAGGACGACCCCGAACCACACCGTCGGCAGCGACGGGATCAGGTACGATTCCACCGGGATGAGCAGCGGCTCAATCATCGTCGCTCACCCACGGGATCGGGCCGCGCCAGCGGCCACGTGAACTCCGCTCAACGTCCATCCGATCGAGTTCGTCGTTGATGAGCCACTTGAGCACGTACAGCGCAGTGATGACGAGTGCGACGTAGACGACGACGAATATCGCCAGCGTCGTGGTCACCTCCGTGCTCGTCAGGGATTGTGAGACTGCCTCACCAGTCCGAAGGTAGTCCTGAACCACCCAGGGCTGGCGACCGACCTCCGTGACGTACCAGCCAGTCAGCAGCGCCGCGAACCCGAACGGCGACGTGATAATCATCGCCCGCAGGAAGTTCGTGCTCTCGGCGAGGCGGTCCTTCCAGACGAGATACCCACCCCACAGCGCCAGCCCGATGAACAGGAACCCGAGCCCGACCATGAACCGGAACGACCAGAATACCAGTGCCACTGGCGGGTTCTCCTCGTACTCGTTGAGTCCCTGTATCGGCGCGTCCAGATCACCTTCCGCGAGGAACGACCCTAATCCGGGGACACTCACAGTGAAGAGGTTCTCCGCCCGGGGATCCGTGAACGAGGAGAGTTCTGTCGGGATGGCAATGAGATGCAGGTCCGCAGATCCGCTCTCGTAGTGGGCCTCCATGCTCGCGAACTTCTGTGGCTGGGTGTCCTGGACGTGGCGGCCGTAGGCGTCACCGTGGAGCGCCTGCACCGGTGCCGTGACGAGGAGGATGAGGACCGCGATCTTGAGCGCGCTCTTCCAGGCTTCGGAGTCGCGGTTCTTCCAGACGAGATAGGCCGAAACGCCACCGACCAACAGCGCCACAGAGATGACCGAGGCGTTGATCATGTGGAAGTACATCCAGGGCAGCCGGGGGTTGAGAAACGCCGCGACGGGGTCGGTCAGTTTGGCGATCTCCTGGCCGTTTCGCGTGATCAACTCGAAGCCCTGTGGCGTCTGCATCCAGGAGTTGACCACGAGAATCCAGAAGCCCGACAGCCACGCGCCGAGGCCGACCAGCACCGACGAGAGAATATACGTCCGGTCGCTGACGCGCTCGCGACCGAACAGCAGCACGCCCAGAAAGACGGCTTCGAGGAAGAATGCCATCTTCGCCTCGAAGGCGAGGGGCCCACCGATCATCTCGCCGGAGAACTCCGAAAAGACAGGAAAATTCGTCCCGAACTGGAAACTCATCGGGATCCCTGTGACTGTGCCCATGACGAATCCGGCCGCGAACACCTTCACCCAGAAGTTCCGGAGGTGGGCGAAGCGTTCGGCGCCGCTCCGGACGTCTTTGTAGGTGAAGTAGACGATGAACGGTGCGAGTCCGATCGAGAGAGCTGCAAAGAGGATGTGGACAGTGATCGTCCAGCCGAACTGTACTCGACTCCCGAACTCCGGGGAGAGAAACAGGAAGGTTCCCAGTGTGTCGAACACGTTCGCGTACATCTATTTACGTATTGTGACGCTGTTCAGCGTCAAAAAACGCACTGTGGGGCTGCACAAGGTGCGAATCCCCGAAAGGCACTTGCATACGTAGCTGGAAGTATGGTAAGACTGATTGCTGTCGCGTCGTCTCATACTGCCATCAGTATCATTCGTCGGCCAGATAGTCGTCCTGAACGTCCAGCACCGCGGCGGAGTCAGCACACTCGCTGTACCGTCGCAGGGGCTCCTCGTTGAGCTCCAGGAAGGTATGGCCCCAGGAGAACTTCGAGAGGACCTGTTCGGCCTGGTCACGGTGGCCAAGAATGGCGAGCGCGCCGGCGAACGCTTCAACGGTGTTGAGTTGGAAGGCAGTCCCGTAGTTGATCGGATTGGCGGCGACGAGAAACGGAAGTGCGCGGTGGGCGCCGTCGAGGTCGAACGCTTCGCGTTCGGCGGTCTCCCAGGAGCAATCAAGGGCAACAAGCCGCCTGTGGTCGGCGTCGGCTGGAGAGAGAGCCTGTTCGGCGAACGGGTTGAGGACGATTCCCGGTGGTGTGGCTCGCGTCGAACGGTGTAGCTCGGCGAGGTCGAAGCGAGCGAGCTTGCGGGCGCTACACTTGTCGGGATCGTCGTTGCCCTCGTAGCGGACGTGCAGTTCCACTGATCGCTCGTAGGGCCTCCGCGGGCAAAAGCCGACCGTTCCGGCTCTTACAGGTTGCGATAATGGCCAGCAGTATTAACTACGTACACCTATTTTTCGGTGACATGCCCAGATCGGGGGACGACGCGCCGACGTTCGAGTTGCCCGCGGTGGTCGACGGTGAGTTCGACCGCCAGTCCCTCGATTCGTACCTCGGCGAGGAAGTCGTCATCCTCATGTTCTACCCCGCTGACTTCAACCCCGCCTGCGACGAAGAGGGGTCTGACGTCGGCGAACTCGACCTCTTCACCATGCAGAAGGACGTGACGATCCTTGCCATCTCGCCCGACAGCGTCTACAGTCACCGCGTGTTCGCCGATCAATACGATCTGAAAGTCCCGCTGCTCAGCGACACCCGCCGCGATGTGGCCGAAGCCTACGACGTCGTCGACGACCGCGACGAGGGGTACCTGCTCCAGCGCGCGGTGTTCGTGATCGACCTCAACGGGATGATCCAGTACCGCTGGACGACCAGCGACCCCTACGAACTCCCGCAGGTCGAACCCATCCGGGTCACAGTCGAAGCCATCGGGGGCGACTCGACAGCACTCTCACGCTATCGGGTTGGCCACGCCCACTACGTCGAGGGGCGGCGTGCCTTCACGAGCGCGATGAGCGGCTTCAGCGACCACGATTGGATGATCGCCCGGAGCGACTTCGAGCGAGCACGTGAGGAGTTCGAAGAGGCCGCCGACGAGTTCGACACGGCCTTCCGGTTCAGCGCTTCACCCGTGCTGGACGAGCCGTTCGACCGCGCCCGGAGCAAGGCGAACTCGCTGTGGCAGGCCGCCGACTGGCTCGCCGAGGCCGCCGACGCCTACTCCAGTGGCGACGGGTCCGTGGGCGAAGAGTATCGCCAGGACGCCGAAGCCCCGCTGGAGACCGCCCGAGACATCGAAGAGCCGCTGGATCCCGACGACATCATCGACGACGACGGCGATATCCTGCTCGAACCCGAAACCGAGACCTCGATCATGGACGAGATTCGTGAGGAGTCCGCCGACGAGGACGAACTCGAAGCAGCCGGAGGCGTCGACCTCGCGGTCGAGGAAGTCGAGATCGAAGACGACGCCGACGAGGAAAAACGGGGGATGGAGACCGAGGCCGAGCGCCGGGCCCGCGAGCACGGCGGCAAAGGCGTCGAGATGGGCGAGTCCGGCGGAGCACAGGCAGACCAGATCGAAGACGCCGTCGGCGAGGTTGCACCTGGAGAAAGCGAGCCGATCGAGGACAACCGAACGGAGCCGGTCGAGCTGGCGGAGGGTGAGCGAGATGAGCAGGAGAGCGGACCGGACGAAGAGTCCGATGTCACCGACGAGGAGGTCGCCGAGATCGCTGCCGAACTCGAACAGCAGAGCGGTGGCGAAGAAACGGGGTCGGACGACGACGAGGAAGAGAGTGAAGACGCGGATGTCTCGGACGAGGAAGTCGCCGAAATCGCCGCCGAACTCGAAGACGATAGCTCGGATTGAACCGCGGGTTTCTACTCGGGCGGGCACCCAGTGGGGATATGGACGAGCGAGCGGCGACGGCGCGGACGTACTATCGGTCGCTCGACGAGCACGACTACGAGACGCTCGAATCCATTCTGGCCCCCGAGTTCGTCCACCGACGGCCCGACATGACGATCGACGGCCGGGACGAGTTCGTCCAGTTCATGCGCGAAGAGCGCCCCCAGACCGACACGAGCCACCCGATCGACGCAATCTATGAGCACGCTGACGGGCTGGCAGTCGAAGGGCGGCTGCTGTCGTCGGCGGGCAAACAGATCACCGCCTTCGTCGATGTGATGGTCTTCGACGATGGGGCTATTGCCGAGATTACGACCTACACGACACCCTAGGTTCGTTCGAACGTCACCCGGTAGTCGGACTCACTCGCGGCTGGGCCGACGATGTCGACGATTTCCCAGGCTGTCTCTTCGACGATCGCTTCGAGCGCAGCAGGCTCGAGTAACAGGATATCGACCCACGGACCGACGAGGCCGTCGTATTCGACGCGGAAGCGGCGGTACGCGATACCATCGTCGAGGCGGTGGGCATCGAGATACGAGTCGACACAGCGGTCGGGGGTGTTGAAGTCAGCGAGGAGACGACCGCCGGGCGCAGTGGCGGCTGCGAGTGCGTCGAGTGTGGCCCGGAGATCCGAGGGTGCGTTCCCGACTGCAATCTGTTTGCCGACGACGAGGACGCTCTCGAATGCGTCTTCGAGGACGCTCGCGGTTCGGATATCCATCACCGCGGCGTGCGCGACGCCTCGCTCACGGGCGACAGCGATCGCACCCGGGCTGCGGTCGATCGCAAAGACCTCCGTATCCCGTTCCTGGAACGCGATGGCATTCTTGCCGGGCCCACAGCCGGCATCGAGGACCGGGCCATCGAGGGACGTGAGTGCGTTGCGGTAGTCTGCCGGCCAGCTCTCGGGGTCGCTGAAGTAGACGTCGAGATGAGCGTCGGTGCGGTCACCGTCGTCGCGGCGATACTGTGGTCGCTCTGTGAGGGCGTCGTGATAGTAGTCCCACACCATCTCGCCGAAGGCGTCATCTGCCTGTGGTGCGTCCACCGGCCGCGAGTTGGCGGCTGTCATCTGCCGGAATCGTCGGCCGACTGCTGGAAAACTATTGTGAGAGTGAGTGACACTATAACAGGGATACACAGCACTGTTCAGTCGCGCAGACGTGGTCGAAGAGACAACACCGCTCTCAGACCTCTCGGACGAGATCCATACGAAGGGGCGCCCTCACCACACTTCCTGGCCGCCCCGCTGTGGCCGGGAGTGGCCTCCGTGCCACGACCCGGGGAAGGGCAGGCTTACTTTGTGGTCGCGCTGCTGTGTGGTCGTGACCAGCCTACGGCGAGCGAAGCGAGCCGTTTCACTGCTGGCGACCACCGGGAGCCAGCAGGTCGTTTTTCCCCACGTTTTTCTGACTGAGCGGTTCCCGCAGGGCCGAAGGCCCGAGGAAACCCGAAGGAGGAAAAAGTGGTGGTGGAAGGGCAGGCCTGCCGTGCGGTCGCGGTACCTGGTGCATGAAAGGGCGAGACTCGCTGGCGACGGAGTGGAGTCGCTCTGTCGGCCCTATTCGAGTGAACGAAGTGAACGAGAATATCCGACAGAGCGGCCGCCAGCAGGTCGCGGGTTTTCCTTGCTTGTTGGGGTTGAAATCATTGATTCCTAGCCAGCGAGTCGGGGGCTTTACTGCGTTGATGTATCCTGGAGTAACCCTTCAGTTTCCTAGCCAGCGAGTTCCAAGACAAAGACGAAACAAAGAGTGTCCTAGTGCGTCGACCAGGTGATCGCCTGGTCGAGGTCGTCGATGATATCCTGTGGATCTTCGACACCCACGGAGAGCCGGACCATGTCGTCGGTGACGCCGGCAGCAGCCTTCTCCTCGTCCGAAAGCTGCTGGTGAGTTGTCGAGGCGGGGTGGATGATCAGCGTCTTGGCGTCGCCGACGTTGGCCAGCAGGCTCGCCAGTTCAGTCGACTCGACGGTGTCACGGGCCGCTTCGTATCCCTCGTCGAGGCCGAACGTGATCATGCCGCCGTAGCCGCCGTCGAGGTACTTCGAGGCTTCCTCGTGGGTCTCGTGGGACTCCAGTCCGGGATAGTTGACCCAGGCGACTTCCTCGTGGTCTTCGAGCCATTCGGCCACAAGTTGGGCGTTCTCGCAGTGGCGATCCATCCGCATCGGCAGGCTTTCCAGACCTTGCAGGGTCTGCCAGGCGTCGAAGGGGGACTGCTGGCAGCCCAGATCACGCAGCCCACGGGCGATGGCGGCATAAGTGAAGGCAGCCTCGCCGAAGGTATCGGCGAAGTTCACGCCGTGGTAGGCGGGATTATCGCCAGCGATCTCGGGGTAGTCCTCGGCGTGCTCGCTCCAGGGGAAACTGCCCCCGTCGACGAGGATGCCGCCGACGGTCGTGCCCGAGCCGTGGATCCACTTGGTCGTGGAATTCCAGACCAGGTCCGCGCCGTGTTCGAGTGGGTTGCACAGGTACGGAGTCGCGAAGGTGTTGTCGACGAACAGCGGCGTGTCGTACTCGTGGGCGATGTCGGCGATACGCTCAATGTCCGGGGTCACGAGAGCAGGGTTGCCGATCGTTTCGAGGTGGACGTAGGCGGTGTCCTCGTCGATCTGCTCCTCGTAGGCGTCGTAGTCGAGCGTGTCGACGAACCGTGTCTCCACGCCGTTTCGGGGCGCGGTGTGGCTGTAGTAGGTGTAGGTCCCGCCGTAGAGTGCCGAAGCGGTGACGACGTTGTCGCCGACGTCCGCCAGCAGGAAAGTCGCGAGATTCAGCGCGGCCATGCCCGAGGCCGTCGCGACGGCACCGACTCCGCCCTCCAGAGCGGCGAGCCGTTCCTGGAGCAGTCCCGTCGTCGGGTTCATCAGCCGTGAGTAGATGTGGCCTGGCTTCTCCAGGGCGAACTGGTCGGCCGCGTCTTCGGCGTCCTCGAAGACGTAGCTGGTCGTCTGGTAGATTGGCGGTGCACGCGCGCCTGTCGCCGGATCAGGCTCTTCCTGGCCGACGTGCAAGGCGTCCGTCTCGAATCCGCGGTCGTCGCTCATTGTTCAGGTTGCCGTACACCCGTGGGGATCGTATAACCACCGTCTACCGTCCGGTGTCGCCGACATGAGTGACAAACGGCAATACTATCCGAATCCAGCCAGATCAGCCGAAACTCCGAATCGTCAACTCCAGGGTCTCCAGGTCGACGATCGGCGCGAAGCCGGCGTCAGGATCGATATTCACGCTCTTCTGGAAGTCAGTCTGGGCCTGCCAGCACCCGGAGTTGATCGTCAGGACGTTGTGGTACTTGCCGTAGCCGAGTTTGTGGACGTGGCCCGCGTGGAAGATGTCGGGCACCTCGTCGATAATCAGGAAGTCCTGTTCTTCAGGTGCGAGTCGGGTGTGACCCCCGTACTGTGGGGCGACGTGGCGCTTTTTCAGGAGGTGGTACATCGCCTTGTGGGGCTCGTCGTAGTTGGCCTTCTCGTCAGGGAGTTCGGCGATCACTTCGTCCAGGCTGACCCCGTGGTACATCAGCACCGAGACGCCCTCGATGGTCACGGTCGACGGATTGGAGGTGAAACGGGCGTCGTGGGCGGACATGATGTCCCGCAGTTCCGAATCGAAGGCTGGCTGGGGTTCGGCCAGCCTGACGGCGTCGTGGTTGCCCGGGATCATGACGATCTCCATGTCGCCGGGGACCTCCTTCAGGTACTCCGAGAAGCGCTCGTACTGGTCGTAGATATCGATGACGTCGAGCTCCTCGTCCTGGTCGGGGTAGACGCCGACGCCTTCGACCATGTCGCCCGCGATCAGCAGGTACTCCACGCCTTCGGCGTCGTCGGTGTGGAGCCAGTCGGCGAAGCGATGCCAGGCGTCGGCCTTGAACTCCTGGCTGCCGACGTGGACGTCACTGATGAGTGCGGCCTTCACAGGTCGATCCGCAGTCGACGGTTCGTGCGTCCGTGGAACGTCAGGAAAATGCAGCGAGTCGACGAACAGGATACCGCCGTCGTCGGCGAGCGTCCCCTCGACGGCGATCACTTCGTCCAGCAGGAGTTCCTGGACGAGGTCGGCGATCTTCCGATCTTTCATCACCAGCGTCGGAAAGGTTCCGTTGGTATCTTCGAGTTCGACCAACCAGTGGCCGCTCGCGGTCGAACGGATGTCAGAGACCATCCCGACGAGCGCGGCCTCCTCGTTGCCGGGGAGGGCTTCGAGTGCGTCGGTCGGTCGATGGTTCACCCGCCCGCGAAGCTTCTTCGAGAGTCGCTCGTACCGATCCCGAAAGACCGAAACGAAGTTCTTGTACTCGCCCGTCCCGGTCGACTGGCCCGTCATGTCACCGGCGATGTCGACAGCCAGTTGTGCGGGATCGATCGTTCGAGTTCCCCCCTCCGTTTCGACTGCAGCCACGCCATCGCTATCTGTCGATGATTGTCGGTCGATTCCACCCGAAACAGAGGGGTCAGAGTTCGGAGACGATGGTGTCGGCGTTTTCGGGGTGTCGGAGGGAGTCGATTCGGTTCGAGAACCGGCCGACTGAGAGTCGGTGTCAAGGGCCTGTCTGACGTGGGTGACTTCGAGCTTCAGCGCGTCGTCGGGGACCGCTTCGAGTGCACGGTCGAGTGCGGCGTCGGTGTCGTCGGCGTCGGCGAGCAGGGTGACAGCTTCACGCTCGGCGTTGTAGCCGCGGGCTGCGAGTTCACCGACGATCCGGGCGGGCGTCTCCAGGGGCACACAGCGTGGATTCGCGTCGGTGAGCAAAAGGATGACGGTGGATAGCGATGACGAGCGAAGCGAGTCATCGGAACGGCGAGCGGTGACGCAGGAACCGCGAGCAGCGAGATTCCGAACGCAACGAGGGATCTCGAACAAGCGAGCGGCGAAGCCGCGAACAGCGAGGTTCGGAGTGAAGCGACGAACCTCGCACCGAAGCGGGGAACGGATGTGACCCGCGGAGGAGTAGCGAGACGTCGACCACAGGGAGACGTCTCGAAGCATGCGAGTAGTTGTGACACCCTCGACGACACAGCACAAGCGAAAGATTGGTACCGCTTGACTGGATGAACAGCAACAATGCGAGACGACGACCGGCAGTCGGCCGGCGACGACCAGTCCTCTCACAGGGACGACGTCGACGACGAGGTTCCCCAGGGCGAACAGACGAGGGAGGATCCAGTCGACGATGCGTTGGGGAGGTCCGGGCAGCCACCGTCGGATCAGCGAGAGGGAGAACCCTCGCGCCCCCACCGTGGAAGCGAGACGCCGCCCCGGAAACACGGCGGGCATTCACCGCGCCACCAACACGGAGAGAGCCGAGAGGATTCGGGCAGTCCAGACGTCCCTAACTGGGTGATCTACGTCTGGGATCTGGTCAGCAGCGTGGCGATCGTCGCGGTGATCGGAGCGCTGTTGTTCACAGCCAGTGGCATCTGGCCGCCGATGGTCGCTGTCGAGAGTCCGAGTATGGAACCGACCCTGGAGCGGGGCGATCTAGTGTTCGTCATGGAGGCCGATCGATTCCCTGGGCCGAACGCTCACGAGACGGGAGTCGTCACCGCCTGGGGGGCCGAGGGGACGGGCTATACGAAGTTCGGCGGACCGGGTGACGTGATCGTCTTCGAGCCCGACGGCAACGAGCAAGATACACCCGTGATTCACCGCGCGATGTTCTGGGTCGAAGCTGGTGAGAACTGGCTCGACAAAGCCGATCCACGCTACCTGCAAGGCAACAGTGTATGTGAGAGAGGGAGTAGTGGAAATCGAATCCCGAACTGCCCGGCTCCACACGACGGGTTCATCACCAAAGGCGATGCGAACCCGAGTTACGACCAGGTGTCGGGGATCGCGAACAATCCTGTCAAACCGAAGTGGGTCATCGGCACGGCGGAGATGTCCGTCCCGTACCTGGGGAACATTCGCCTGAGCGCCAGCGCCAGCGCGACGCCCCCGGCGAACGCAACCCTGACGGCCAGCGGTGAAGCGACGACGAACGCGACCGGCTGATCGCGACCGAGAGACGCCGATCCGTCCAGATCAATGATCGAAGCGGGCCTGGACGAACGGCTGGACGTCTTCGATGTCACCTAGCCGTGAGTCGCTCAGCAGGACGGCTTCCGTCTCGTCGATCGGGACGGAAAGGGAGATCTCCTTGGTGCGGCCGTATCGACCTTTGGAGACGACCACCGCGTTGACGATCCCGAGCATGTCGAGTTCGGAGATGAGGTCAGTGACCCGGCGCTGTGTGAGGACGTCGGCGTCAATCTCCTCACAGAGGCTCTTGTAGATGTTGTACACCTCGCCGGTGTTGATGTTGTGGACGCCGTTTTTCTCCAGGAGGATGATCGCAAAGAGGACCAGTTTGGACTGGGTCGGAAGGGTGCGGACGACCTCGACGACGCGGTCGAGTTCGATCTTCTCCTGGGCCTGCCGGACGTGATCTTCCAAGACGCGATCGGTCTTGTCCCGCTCGGCGAGTTCCCCGGCAGTCCGAAGGAGATCCAGCGCACGGCGGGCGTCTCCGTGTTCCTGTGCGGCGAAGGCCGCACACAGCGGGATGACCTCCCCCGACAGCGAATCGTCCTCGAAGGCGACCTGTGCGCGCGCTTCCAGAATGTCCCGAAGTTGATTGGCGTCGTAGGGTGGGAAGACGATCTCTTCTTCCCCGAGCGAGGATTTAACCCGCGGATCGAGAAAGTCGGTAAACTTCAGGTCGTTGGAGATGCCCATGATCGACACGCGAGAGTTCTCCAGTTCGGAGTTCATCCGCGAGAGATTGTAGAGGGTGTCGTCGCCCGATTTCTCGACGAGCTTGTCGATCTCGTCGAGCATGATGACGACGACGCGCTCGGTGTGATCGACCGCCTCGAAGAAGGTGTTGTAGACACGATCGGTCGGCCAGCCGGTCATCGGCACTTCTTCGAACCCGTCGCGTTCCTCATGTAACGCCTCCAGTTTCGAGTCGAGTTCCGCTAGCGAGTCGAACGCTTCGGTAGCGAGAGCCGTTTCGTCGTCACTGGCACGCTCGCGGAGGTTCTCGAGGTTGTCGATACGGTCGCCGATATGCTGGCGGTTCTTCTCGATAAACTTGTTCGCGAGCTGCGCGAGCACCCGGTACTGGGTGTCAGTGACCTCGCAGTTGATGTACTCGACCTCACAGGGTACCTCGTACTTCTGGGACGTGGTCTCGAGTTCCTCGCTGACGAACTTCGCGCTAGCAGTCTTGCCGGTCCCGGTCTTTCCGTAGATGAGGATGTTCGACGGTGTATCGCCGCGGAGGGCGCTGACGAGGATCGTCGCCATGCTGTTGATCTGGTCTTCCCGATGGGGAAGTTTCCGCGGTGTATAGGAGGGGCGCAGGACCTCCTTCTTCTCGAAGATCGGCTCGCCGCTGAGGAGATCGTCGAACAACCCGCGAGAGGCTTCGTCGGCGTCCTCGTCGGTGTCCTCGACTGGATCGAGGACGGCGTCGTCGAGGACTGACGACTCGTCGTCCGAATCGTCTTGCTCGTCGATCGATACACTGGATCGGGCCTCTGTCTGGCCGGAATCGGCCCCGTTCTCGGAGTCGTGATCTGTGTCGGTCATGATGGCCGCTCCCCTTGTCTTCAGGTGGAAATGACACGGCGCGAAGAGAGATAGCGAGAGAGAGTCCCGATATCGCCGGAATATCGGTCTTTGCCGTCTCGTGCCGTGTCCAGTTGAACCAAAAGGAACCCGTGGTTGACAGCATATTAAATATTACGGAACGTGAAAATCGATCCGAGCTGGTGAACGCGATCCGAGAGTGACTGCTCTGAAGAGCTATTTGTAATGGGAGCAGTGACAGATATAATCTGTTGCTCAGCCAAGAACGTGATTTGGGAGCGATGCAACAACCCCCACCCCTTTGTTTCGAGTGGAACGGCACAACAGGGTGGGGGAGGGGGTCAGACCGTCTCCTAGAGAGCGAATGATTTATTATAGATGTCTTTGAACAGTACCCGTATTGGGAATGAATTGGATGATATTGTGGTTACTCCACTAGATAGTCTAGGGAAACAGCACAGCCGCTTCTCGTCTTGTGGTAGCTAGTATTCTAGAAAGATCTCGTCGTCCGATCTTCGATCGATGCTACTCAACTCTAAATATAGTTTTCATACACTCTCACAACCCGGTCATCAGGGTCGTTCGACTAGAAACGGTCCTCTAGTGATTCTGCCCTGTTCGACCCTCCGAATACAATCTCGTCGAGAGTCACGTTTCTCGATCTCGATCGCGCGCCACTGAACCTTCCCGAATATTTCGTCGTATTCACCGCTATCATCCTCATCTCAGCCACACCCACCCCTGGGGGTCACGAGACTCCAGTTGAAACGAAGGGGTGGGGGTGTGCCCGATTGCCCCCTCTAGGACTTCTAGGGTACTAGCACCATGTTCTAGTAACCCCTGTTTCTACTCTAGCGACCACCGTTTCACCTCTAGCCAGGTGGGATCCCATCTAGTTTTTCTCGCAGCGCGCGTGAGTATCGGATCTCCACTTGCAAACCCCTTCGTTTCCGGTCCGGGATCTCGCTTCGCGACGCCATACCGGGGGGAACACGGTACTCCCGATTCGACCCCGTCTCCGAACCCCTCCGTTTCATCTCGAAACCCACTCATTCTTGTACGATATTTTATGTTTGTCTGACGCAAACTTAAGTGAATACGCGAAGCTTGTACGTTCAGACGCCCGGAATCGGGCGCGGGAGGAATACTGAGGATGGGACTGCTCACAGGACTCAGGGACAGCATTTCCCGTGCGGCGGCG
>Ga0207718_100160_pt1 | contig 81558 bp, 77 predicted proteins | sample A23M2SouthBayCA_FD_187749 | JGI IMG/M metagenome (GOLD analysis project Ga0207718, IMG submission 187749) | Aerobic enrichment media microbial communities from Eden Landing Ponds, California, USA - A23 M2 (SPAdes) | ecosystem: Environmental > Aquatic > Marine > Unclassified | place: Emeryville...
TCGAGCAGTGGCACCGCGAGCTGTCCGCCACGTTCGACGTGCCGGTCGGTCGCCTCGGCGGCGGCGAACAGACCGTCGAGGCGCTCACCGTCGCCACCTACGACTCGGCGTACCTCCGCGCCGACGAGTTGGGCGACAGGTTCGGCCTCCTCGTCCTCGACGAGGTCCATCACCTCGGCGGCGAGGGATACCGGGACATCGCGCGGCTGTTCGCCGCGCCCGCCCGCCTCGGGCTGACGGCGACGTTCGAACGCCCCGACGGCGCCCACGAGGCGGTCACGGAGCTGGTCGGACCGGTCGTGTACGATCTGGGTCCCGACGACCTCGCGGGCGAACACCTCGCGGAGTACGAGGTCCGCCGGATCGAGGTGGAGCTGACCGACGCGGAACGGGAACGGTACGAGGAGGCGCAGGGGACGTTTCTCGACTACGTCCGCGAGGCCGGGATCACCTTTCGCTCTGGGTCCGACTATCAGGAACTGGTGAAGCGGTCCGGGAACGACCCGCGGGCCCGCGAGGCGCTGCTCGCCAAGCAGCGCGCCCGCGAGGTGATGATGAACGCCGACGCGAAGCTCGCGGAACTCGCGCGGATCCTCGACCGCCACCGCGGCGAGCGCGTCATCGTCTTCACGGCCCACACCGCGCTCGTGTACCGGATCTCCGAGCGGTTCCTGATCCCCGCGATCACCGCCGAGACCGGGAGGGAGGAGCGCCGCGAGATCCTCTCGCGCTTTCGCGACGGGACCTACTCGCGGGTCGTCGCGGCGAACGTGCTCGACGAGGGCGTCGACGTGCCCGAGGCGAGCGTCGGCGTCATCCTCTCGGGCAGCGGCTCCGAGCGGGAGTTCACCCAGCGGCTCGGGCGGATCCTCCGGCCCGGAGCCGACGGGACGAAGACGGCGACGCTGTACGAGCTCGTGACGAACGAGACGGCCGAGGAACGGGTCGCTCGGCGACGGCGATAGGACGGGGCGCCGCTCCGACGGCTCAGGGCGACGCGGAGCGGGTCCGGCTCAGACGATCTCGACCCGGATCGACCCGCTCCGGTTGAACGACTCGTACGACAACGACGTGGCGACGGTCACGTCGGTCCGCTCGCTCGAGGCGACGGTCACCTCCTCGGTGACCGTCTCCTCGGACTCCGACCCCTCGACGGTCGCGCTGGCGGTGACGACCACGGTTCCGGTCCGCTCCTCGCCGCCCCGGTTCTCGACGGTCACGCGGACGAGCAGGTCGCCCTCGTCGCCCTCGACGTCGGTGAAGTCGGTGACAACGAGGCCTTCGCCCTCCGCGGCGGTCGCCTCCGGCGACCGCGGCGGCGTCATCGGACCGGACGGGTCGGCCGAGTCCGTACAGCCGGCGAGCGCGGCGAGGCCGCTGGCGGCCGCGAGGCGAGCGCCCGTCGAGAGGAGGCGCCGGCGGTTCACGTCTCCCCGGTTTCGCGGGTCCGGTATGAGCCTTGTCCATCGCGGCGTCTGACGCTGGCAGTGCACGTGCCGGTGCCGAGACGGGAAAACGACACCGCCGCCGCTTTATCATCCGCGACGGTACACCCCGCGACGACAGTGATCACGAAGGACCTCCTGCGCGTCAGCCGCCGCGGCGGCTATCGCCCGCAGTTCGTCGCGGGCGACGCGGACGCCCGTCGCCTCGCCGCGCGCGTGTTCGGCGTCTATCAGGGCCACGTCGGCGAGCGTCGGAGCGACCTCAACGAGGCGCTGGAGGCGCTGGAACGCGAGGCCGACGACTACAAGCTCGTCCGCGGGTTCGCCGCGCTGCTCGATCGGGAGGCCGCGTTCGAGACGCGCGCGTCGCTCCCGCCGCGGCGCGCCCGCCGGGTCGCCTTCGAGGCCGCCGAGGCCGTCGGCGTGGCGAGCGACGAGGAACGCGCGACGGCGCTCGACCGCGCGGGCGACCGCCTCGGCGTCGACCCCGACGAGATCGACGCGTCGCTGTATGCCGACCGCGACGCGAACCAAGTGCTCGCCGAGTTCGACCCGCGCTGGGACCCCGAGGAGCTGCTCGTCCAGTACGACCTCTCGCTGGCGCAGACGGCCCTGTTCGACGCGACGGAGGTACGCGTGCGCTCGACCGACCCGAAGGCGCTCGTCTCGGCGGCCAAGCGGCTCGGGCTCCTGTACGAGATCCGGGTGCGCGAGGACGACGACGGGCCCACGGACCGCGAGGTGGTGATCACCGGACCCGACGCGCTGTTCCGCCGAACGCGACGCTACGGGACCGCCTTCGCCCGCCTCCTGCGCACCGTCGCCGCCACCGCGGACGAGTGGACGCTGGAGGCCGACATCGACGACCGCGGGCGCGACTATCTGCTCGAGCTCGACGACGGTGACGTGTCGGTCCCCGGCGTCGAACCCCTCGCCGAGCCCGCGTTCGACTCCGGCGTCGAGGCCGACTTCGCGGCCCGGTTCCGGGCGCTGGATCTCGACTGGGACCTCACCCGCGAGCCGGAGCCCCTCAGGGTCGGTGCCAGCGTGATGATCCCCGACTTCGCGTTCGAGTACCGCCACGCGGACTACCGCGTGTTCTTCGAGGTGATGGGGTTCTGGACCCCCGAGTACGTCGAGAAGAAGCTCGCGCAGCTCGCCGACGTGGAGGACGTGGAGCTGGTCGTCGCCGTCGACGAGAGCCTCGGCGTCGGCGAGGAGATCGCCGCCCGCGATCACCGCGTCGTCACCTACTCGGGGACGGTCCGCGTGAAGGACGTGGTCGACGTGCTCCGCGAGTACGAGGCCGACCTCGCCGACGAGGTGACCGCCGACCTCCCCGCCGAGTTGATCCCGGGGGCGGACGTGGTCGCCGTCGAGGATGTCGCCGCCGAGTACGGGGTGCCGGTCGACGCCCTCGACGCCGTCGACTTCCCGGAACACCGACGCCTCGGCGCGACGCTCGTCCGCCCCGCGGTGCTGGACCGCGTCGGCGACGAGATCGAGGCGGGGATGGCGTACGCCGACGCCGAGGCGGTGCTGGCGGACGCCGGACTCACGGACGCGAGCGCGACGCTGTCGGCGCTCGGGTTCCGCATCGAGTGGGAAGGGCTCGGCGGCGGGACGGTGCGCGAAACGGAGTGAGCGCCATCGATGGAGGTGTGCGCCCTCGAGAGAGCACTGATCGAGCGCTCACACGTCTCGACTACGGCTCCGTGCTCGCCCCGTCGTCGACGAGCGACTCGCCCTCGGCCGCCCGGAGCTTCTCGCCCGCCCTGTACAGGTCGTAGCCGAGCAGCGCCATCCCGAGAACGCTCGCGGGCGGGATCAGCAGAACCACGCCCAGGATCAGCCGCCACCGCGGGACGTACTCGATCCGGGCTTCCACCTCCTCGATCAGGGTTCGGTCGCTCACGGTCGACCCTTCTCCGAGGGATCCGATAGCGATTGCGGGGGCTCTCACTCGCCGAGGTCGGGCAGCTCCTCCTGGTACCCCTTCGGAACCACCGACCGAAGCTCGTCGTAGAGGTACAGGCCCACGCCGATGGGAACCCGATCGCCCGCGAGTTCGTGCGTGGCGATGAGATAGCCCCAGTCCCCGTCCCACTCGGGGAGGTCCTGGTCGTGCCCGGCGGCGAACGCGGTCGCCTGCCCCGAGGACAGCCCGATGACGTTCTTCCTCGCGAGGTGGCCCCACTTCCTGACGGCCGTGGTCGTCGGCTTCCAGTGCTCCTGTCGCGTGCGAAGCACCGTCATCCCGACGCCCTCGCGCTCCTGTGGACTGGGGAGGTCGTCCGCGAACACCCAGATCTTCCCCTTCCCCTTCTCCCAGAAGGTGTGGTCCTCGAAGGTCTCCGGGGGGACGCCGAAGCGCTCCCTCCACCAGTCGAGCACTTCCGCGCGGGTCGCGCGCCCCTCGACCTCGCGCTCGGCGGCGGTCGCCGGCAGTCGGTCGAACTGGCTCCCGTCGTTGCCGGGGGCGCCGTCGCCGGCGGCGTCGTCGCTCATGCCGTCACCTCCGATCCCTCGGCGGCGTCGTCGCCGGCGGCGTCGCCGTCGCCATCGCCACCCACCCGAAGCTTCGCGAGGAAGAACCCGCCCGTGTCGTTGTGGTGCGGGTAGATCCGCGTCGCCCTCGCGACGCTCGGGTCGTACTCCTCGTCGTGCCACTCAGTCACGCCGGAGACGGACTCCAGCGGGCAGTCCCACTCGACGATCTCGCAGTCCTCCTCGCGGAGCACGTGATCCAGCACGGCCTCGTTCTCCTCGGGCGCGAACGTGCACGTCGAGTAGACGACCGTGCCCCCGGGGCGGGTCGCCTGCACCGCCCGGCGGAGGATCCCCTTCTGGATGCCGGCTACCTCGTGGACGTGGTCGAGCGTCCACGTGTCGAAGGCGTCGGGGTTCTTTCGGATCGTTCCCTCGCAGGAACAGGGCGCGTCGACGAGCGTCGCGTCGAACTCCTCGAAGCCGAAGCCGTTCAGCGAGTAGTTGCGCGCGTCCTGCTGGTCGACGACGAGGTTCGTCACGCCCAGTCGCTCGGCGTTGTGCCGAAGCGCCGACAGCCGGCCGAGGCTGGTGTCGTTGCCGACGAGGACGCCGGTGTCGTCCATCTGTGCGGCCATCTGCGTGGTCTTGCTCCCCGGCGCGGCGCAGGTGTCCCACACGCGGGTGCCGGGCTCGGGGTCGAGCGCGAGCGCCGGGAGACAGGACACCTCCTCCTGCCCGTGAACCCAGCCGTGGGCGTACGGCCACGTCGTCCCCGGCGAGCGGTCGGCCATCCGGAAGATCCCGTCGTGCCAGCCCGCGCGCTCGTACTCGGTGCCCTCCTCGTCGAACGCGCGGGCGACGCGGTCGGCGTCGGCCGCGAGCGTGTTGACGCGCACGACCGACGGGAGCGGCCGCTCGCAGGCGGCCCGGAACGCCGCCTCGTCGTCGACGAGCGAGACGTACCGGTCGAGTACGCCGCCGTCATCGTTCATACGCACGAATCCGTGCCGCCGCGGTTGTCCCTTTCGGACGACGCCGGGACGGGCAGATTCCCTCCCCGATCCGCCCCTCTCTTCTCCGTTCCTCCCTTCCCTCTCCGCTCCTCCCTTTCGTCCCCTCCAACAGTCTGGGAAGCCTCTCCGGCGTAGCTTTATGCCGCGTTCGGTACCACTCGGAAGTATGGGACATATCGACGTGGTCTCCGAGCGCTCGTTCGACGACCCGGTGCTCGTGGAGGGGTTACCGGGCGTCGGGCTGGTCGGGAAGATCGTCGCCGATCACCTCGTCGAGACGCTCGACATGGAACTGTACGCGACCGTCCACTGCGACGCCCTCCCCGCGGCGGCCGCCTACGCAGCCGGCGACCGTTCCGTCACGACCCCGGTACGGCTGTACGCCGACGCCGACGCGGACCTGCTCGTCCTCCAGTCGGACGTCCCCGTCTCCCCGGACGCCGCCGAGGAGTTCGCGGGCTGCATCGAGGGCTGGTTTCGCGAGGAGTCGGTCACCCCGCTGTACATCGCGGGACTCCGACGGGAGGGCGACGGCGAGGGGCTGCCGACGTTGGCGGGACTCTCGGTCGCCGGCGCCGACGCGCTGCTGGACGGGCTCGACATCGCCGCCCCGGACTCGGCGGGACTCGTTTCGGGCCCCACCGGCGCCCTCCTGTCGCACGCGATGGAGACGGACCTCCCGGCGGTGGGGCTGGTCGTCGAGGTCGACCCGCAGTTCCCGGACCCGGTCGCCGCCCGCGTCGTCCTCGAGGCGGCCATCGACCCGATCACGGGCGTCGACGTGAACGTCGAGAAGCTGGACGAACAGGCCGAGCGCATCCAGCGCGCGAAAGAACAGCTCGCCGCGCAGCTCCAACAGCAGCAGGAGGAGAACATCTCACAGGCGCAGCGGCTCCGGATGTACCAGTAGCGCGGGGACGCGGCTGTGGCGAGACCGGCCCGACCCGGACCGTGCCGTAGTCGGCTCGGACGGGCGCGTTCGGTCGAGCAGGTCACCCGCTCTCCAGTGTCCAGCACGTTCGGGAGAGGAGGCTGTCGTCGATGTGGCTGCGCAACTCGCGGACCATCCGTTCATCGGCCAATCGATACACCGCCCGATGGGTGTACGCATCGGGCGGAAGTGCCGTCGACGTCGTCCCGTCCGCGCCGGGGGTCGGCGCCGCCGGCACTGCGTCGAACGTGAGGCCGACGATGTATCGACTCCCCGCGGTTTCGACGGAGTGTATCTGGAGCGACTCGACGCCCCCGCACTCGTCGTTGGTCGCGACGGCGTACACGCGTTCGAAGTCCCCGACGAACGTCTCGGCGGTGTCCGCTGTCACTTCCGACGGCGGCGACGGCAGCCCATCGATATCCGGCAGTGGCCCACACGTCTCGGGGAACGGAACCGGCGTTTCGGTCGGCGTCGGCGACTCCGTGGGCGTCGACCGGGTCCCGGCGCCGCCGTTCGGATCCGACGGTCGGTTGCTCGTGCAACCGCCCAGACCACCGAAGCCGAGGACACCGACCCCGGCTTTGAGGAGGTCACGCCGATGCATATCCGCCGGTATACCCGCAGTATGGAAGTGAATATCGATAGCTCGAACTCCCGGTTGTTTCGTACGTCGAGTTGGACGCGTGCGGGCGGGAGGCGCGACGCTCGCCGAGGTCCGTGAGGTCGTCGCCGAGTTCGAGGGGGAGGGCGAGAACCAGCCGTAGTGGGCGCCGGTGGACCCTCGGCGTCGACGGCCATGGGGAAACGACTAACACCGCCGCAGCCGCGCGTTCTCACATGACAACCTTCTCCGACCGCGTGGAACGGATCTCCATCAGCGGCATCCGTGAGGTGTTCGAGGCCGCCGGCGCCGACGCCATCAACCTCGGGCTCGGGCAGCCGGACTTCCCGACGCCCGAACACGCCCGGCAGGCCGCGATCGACGCCATCGAGGCCGGCGATACCGACGCGTACACTGGCAACAAGGGCACTGCGGAGCTCCGCGGGGCGATCGCCGACAAGCACGCCCGCGATCAGGGGGTCGAGGTCGACCCCGCGGACGTGATCGCGACCGCCGGCGGCAGCGAGGCGCTGCACCTCGCGATGGAGGCGCACGTCGATGCCGGGCAGGAGGTGCTCATCCCCGACCCGGGGTTCGTCGCCTACGACGCCCTGACGAAGCTCGCGGGCGGCGAGCCCGTGCCGGTCCCGCTGCGAGAGGACCTCACGATCGACCCGGCCGCGATCGAGGACGCCATCACCGACGACACCGCCGCGTTCGTCGTCAACTCCCCCGGCAACCCCACGGGGACCGTCTCCTCGGAGGAGGACGTCCGCGAGTTCGCGCGCATCGCCCGCGAGCACGACGTGCTGTGCATCTCCGACGAGGTGTACGAGCACTTCGTGTTCGACGGCGAGCACCGCTCGCCGATCGAGTTCGAGCGCGACAACGTCGTCGTCGTCAACGCCGCCTCGAAGGCGTACTCGATGACCGGCTGGCGCCTCGGCTGGATCACGGGCGCGAGCGACCGCATCGAGCGCATGCTGCGCGTCCACCAGTACGTGCAGGCGTGCGCCTCCGCCCCGGCGCAGTACGCCGCCGAGGCGGCCCTCTCCGGGCCGCAAGGCGTCGTCGACGAGATGCGCGAGGCGTACGAGCGCCGGCGCGACCTCGTCGTCGACGGCCTCGCGAACGCCGGGCTGGACTGCCCGACGCCGCAGGGCGCCTTCTACGCGATGCCGCGCGTGCCCGAGGGGTTCGTCGACGAGTGCATCGAGCGCGGCGTCGTCGTCGTCCCCGGGGAGGCGTTCGGCGAGCACGGCGCCGGCCACGCGCGCATCTCCTACGCCACCGGCGAGGACGACCTGGAGTCGGCGCTGGATATCATGGCCGAGGCCGCGGAGGTGGTCCGATGACGGCACCCGAGTTCGACCCGGACCCGGACGCCGATCACGGCGAGCGCCCCGACTCGCCCGACGCGCTCCGGGAGGCGATACCCGCGTGCGACCGCGTCGCCTACTTCAACACGGGTGCGACCGGTCCCTCCCCCGGCCGCGTGCTCGACGCGTCGGCCGCGTGGGAGCGGTACCACAAGGTGGACGTGCTCGCGGAGTCGGACCCCTACGAGGTCGCGTTCGCCGAGTACGAGCGTCTCCGCGAGCGACTCGCCGCGTTCCTCGACGCCCCGAGCGAGGCGGTCGGGCTGACCGAAAGCACCGCGGACGGCATCAGCGCGGTCGCCGCCGCGCTCGACTGGGAGCCCGGCGACGTGGTCGTTCGCACGGACCTCGAACACCCGGCGGGCACGCTCCCCTTCGAGCGCCTCGCGCGCCGCCACGGCGTCGAGGTGCGGGTCGTCGAGACCGAGGACGGCCGGATCGACACGGACGACTTCGCCGACGCCGTCGCAGACGCGGATCTGGCGTGCTTCTCGTCGCTGTCGTGGAACTACGGCACGCGGCTCCCGGTCGGGGAACTGTGTGAGATCGCCGACGACGCGGGCGCGTTCACCCTCGTCGACGCGGTGCAGTCGCCGGGCCAACGCCCGCTGTCGGTGCCCGAGTGGGGCGCCGACGCCGTCGCCTGCTCGGGGCACAAGTGGTGTCTGGGGCCGTGGGGCGCGGGACTGTTGTACGTGGACCCGGCGGTCGAGGCGGATCTACATCCCGCGCAGATCAGCTACCGGAGCGTCGACGACGCCGGCGCCGACGAGTACGAACTGAGCCCGGGCGGCGCCCGTTTCGAGCGCGGCACGGCGTCGCTGGCGCCGCACGTCGGGCTCCGCGAGGCCGTCGAGACCGTGGAGTCCGTCGGGCTCGACGCCGTCCACGAGCGCGTGCTCGCTCTCGCGGATCGGCTGACCGACCGGCTCGACGGCGAGCGGCTGCTGTCGCCGGCCGACCCCGACTCGGGACTCGTGACGGTCGCCGTGGCCGATCCCGAGGCGACCGTCGAGCGTCTTCACGACGAGGGGATCGTGATCCGAGACCTCCCGGACCCCGAGGCGGTTCGGGCGTCCGTGCACGCGTTCAACACCGAGGCGGAGGTCGACCGGCTCGCCGAAGCGCTGAACGCGGAGCCGTAACCGGCTACGGATCGCTCCCGTACCGCGGCGCCGACGGCTACGACGCCGTCGAGACGATCTTGATCACGTCGCCCTCCTCCAGCTCCGTGTCCTCGCCGATCCGGCGGTCCGCGCGGGCGTCGACCGCGTGGAGGTAGCCGTCGCCGATGTCGGTGTGAACGGTGTACGCCAGATCCTTGGGACCGCTGCCGCTCGGCAGCAGGAAGGCGTCCGGGAGGACGTTCCCCTTCGCGTCGGTCCAGTGCGTCTCGTTTTGCACGGGGAAGGCGGTGATCAGATCGAGGAGCCCGTACACCGCCTCGTTCAGCGCCCCCTGAACCCCGGTCCCGCCGAACTCCTCCATCACCCCGCGGATCTGTTCGAGTCCATGTGCCTGCTGGTCGCTGAGGTCGCCGACGATCTCGAAGTCCGCGTCGCCGGGGTCGTACTCGATGGCACCGGCCTCGGCCGCCCGTCGGAGCGCGAGTTCGCCGTCGGCGGTCGCGGGGATCACGGGCTTGTCGGTCTCGCGGAGGCGCTCGATGTTCTCCGCCGGCGCGATGTCGGCCTTGTTCGCGACGAGCACGATCGGCTTCGTGCGGGCGCGGATCGCCGCCGCCAACTCCTCGCGATCCTCGTCGGTCCACTGGATCGGGTCGTCGGGGTACTCCAGCCCGCGGAGCACGATCGTCACGTCGTGTTCGGTCGCGCCGAACCCCGTCAACAGGTCCGTCAGCGCGTCATCGAGATCGAAGTCGGGCGAGCGGGACTTGCGCTCGACGGACTCCCAGTTGCGGTCGAGGATGCCCGCGAGCCACGCGTCCATCTCCGCCTCGATGAAGTCGACCTCCTCGACGGGGTCGTACTCCCCGACCTCCACCGGTTCGCCCTCGGCGTTCGTCGCGCCCGCGGCGTCGACGACCTGCAGGATCACGTCCGCGTCGGTCAGGGCGTCGAGGAACTGGTTGCCCAGTCCCTTCCCCTCGTGGGCACCCGGGACGAGCCCCGCCACGTCGAGCAACTCGACGGGGACGTACCGTTTGCCGTCGTGGCAGTCCTCGTCGCCGCAGCGCTGCTCGCGGGCGAGACACGGGCAGTCGGTGCGGACGTGGGTGACGCCCCGGTTCGGGTCGATCGTCGTGAAGGGATAGTTGCCGACGTCCACGTCGGCCATCGTCGCGGCCGTGTAGAAGGTGGACTTGCCCGCGTTGGGCTTGCCCGCGAGCGCGATGGATATCATGGAGAGGACTCGACTGTGCCGCCGAAAGGCGTTTTCGGTCCCGGGGACTCGGGCAGTCGCCGTCGCGGCGGATGGACCGAAGCGACGACGTCCGCCCGTCGCCGCTCGCGCGGTGCCGTTCGTTTAAATACGGCGACCGGCTACCCTCGCGTATGACCACGCTCTCGTTCGACGAAACCGGCGTCGATGTCGTCCATCAGGGAACCGAGTTCCGGCTGGAGAAGGACCTCATCGAGGAGGCGACCCGCAAGTCGTACATGGACGTAACCGACCACGAAGTGCTGCAGATCGTCGAGAAACGTCCCTCGCTGTCGGGCGAGCCGCGCCGCATCGGCGACATCGTCTGAGGCGAGGCGGCGGCCGGACGGGGTCGCGTTCGGCCGCCGTTCGAGTCGCGTTCGGCCGCCGTTCGAGTCGCGTTCGACGATCGTCCGCTACCGCCCGCCGAGCGCCGTTCCGATCGGGTCGTCGCCGTCGGGGACCGTCTCCCGGTGGAGCCGTCCGGCGACCTCGTCGGCGAGCGTCCGAAGGTTCACCGCGTCGTCGCGGTTGTACGAGATCAGCCGCTCCAGCGACCGCTCGTCGCCGCGCTCGTACTCGTGCCACAGTCGAACCGCGTCGCGGCCGGTGATGTCCGGTCCGTCGCGGGCGATGCCCAACTCCTTCTCGATGGGTTTCAGTCCCCCCGTCAGCCCGAGGGTCCGACACGGATACATGAGATCTAGATGCGGCGTGTCGACCTCCAGTCCGAAGGACGTCTCGAGGAACGGCACGTCGAAGCTCGTTCCGTTGAACGTCACCAGGAGGTCGGCGTCGCGGAACTGTTCGCGCAGGGACTCCGTCGAGAGATCGCGCCCCTGCACGAGCGTCGTCGTCTCGCCGTCCCGGTGAAACGAGACGGTGGTGACGCGGTCGCGGTCGTGCGAGAGGCCGGTCGTCTCGATGTCGAAGAAACACGCGCCGTCGCGGAAGTCCTCGTACAACCGCCAGCGCTCGTCCGACGGGAACGCCCGATCGAAGAAGGGGGCGTCGCGGTCGTCGAGGCGCTCGGTCGCCTCGTCGATGAACGACTCGATGCGCGAGGCGGTCGTCGCGCCGACCCCCGGCGCGCGGTCCTGGCGGAACTCCCCCCACTCGCGGATGCCGTTCTCCCACATGCGGCGCTCGGTCGTCGCGCCGACTCCCTCGACCGGAATGAAGCTGTTTCTGATGCGCATGGTATGTGCGGGGCCGCGGGACGAGGTGTCACCCCGAGCCGCGGCCACCGTGTCGGTCGATGTGGAGTCACACCGAGGCTAAAGGGTTCTGTTGCACCTCTTCGGGCGTCGGTCCGGCCGTCCGACCGCCGGCTCCCGGCGTCGACCGACGCGGTACGGCCGGACGCACGCGATACGGTTATTCCGCCGGCAGTAGTCGGATCCGGTATGTGCGGTCGCTACTCCCTCACGCTCTCCGCCGGCGACCTCGCCGAGCGGTTCGACGCCGCAGTCCCCGACGACTGGGAGCCGCGGTACAACTGCGCGCCGGGACAGGACCTCCCCGTCGTCGCCGGCGACGCTCCCGACGAGTTCCGCCGGATGACGTGGGGGTACACACCCCCGGAGGCCGACGAGGCCCGAGACCTGATCAACGCCCGAACCGAAACCGCCGACGAGAAGCGCGCCTTCGCGGAGTCGTTCGAGTCGCGCCGCTGTCTCGTGCCCGCGGACGGCTTCTACGAGTGGAGCGACCGCGACGGCAGGAAGCGCCCGTATCGGGTCAGCTTTGCGGACGAACGCGCGTTCGGGATGGCCGGCATCTACGCGACGTGGGAGCCGCCGACACCCGGGCGGCAGGCCGGCCTCGGCGAGTGGGGCGGCGGGAGCGACGACGACGGTGACGACTCCCGAGACGAACGCGTCGAGGCGTTCGCCGTGCTCACGACGGAACCGAACGACCCTGTCGCCGACCTCCACCATCGGATGGCGGTCGTGCTCCCTCGCGACCGGGAGCGGGAGTGGCTCGCCGGCGGTGTGGAGAAACACGATCTTCTGTCGCCGTATCCGGGCGAGGCCATGCGGTACTACCCGGTCTCGTCGCGCGTGAACTCCCCCGCGAACGACGATCCCTCCCTCGTCGATCCGGCCGACGCGGACGGCGGTAGCTTCGGCGCATAGCCGTCGCCGCCGCGGTTCGACGGACTCCGCTTCGTTCCCCGACGCCCATCCCCTGGCTACTTGCCGGTCCGCGCCGACCGGGCGGTATGGCTCGGGGCCGTCGCGTCAGGTTCGATCTCGCCGACCTCGCACAGCAGGCCGTCGGCGCGCTCGTCCTCGCGGGCGGCCTGTTGATCCCCGGCGACATCTGGGTCGTCGCCGAGGGGATGAGCCTCGCGCACGCCGCCGCCGGCGTCACGCTCGCGCTGGGACTCACCTACGTCGCACTGTACACCGCCGTCGAGCGCCGCGATCCGACGGTCGAGCGGTCGGTCGCGGGGCTTCCGCTCCGGTTCTGCTCGACCGTGGGGGTCGGCGTCGCCGTCTCGATCGCGATCGTGTGGCTGTACGGGCTCCCGCTCCATGAGCCCCGATCGACCGTCGAGGTCGTGAAGGCGGTGCTCGTCACGACGTTCTTCGCGTCCCTCGTGGCCGCCGTCGCCGACGCCGCGCTGGAGTGAGATCACCTCGCCATCCCGATTCGTCGTCCGACACCCGAATGTCGCAGCTCGCTCGTTCTCAGCGGTGATCCGTCCCGATCGATCTCCGGACGATCCAGAACGAACGGCTTGCTTTTGATATAGCGAAATAAGATATACGTGTCGCTGCCCCGCCCGTCTAAAAACAACGAATTTATTCGAAGTTCCAACTCTCCGCTCGTGTAGTCCGGGCTGTTCGGGAACTCGCTCACCTGCCACGCGACGGGCGCGGACAGCGGCGACGTGACCGTCAGTTCACTGAAGCAGCGAGTAGACGTGTCGCTCGTACGTCTCGCGGACGTTGTCGCCCCAGTTGTGGGTGTACGTGTCGATGATGTCGTCGGCGACGTCGCCCCGGAGGTACTTCACGACGCCGCGGTCGCCCGTGCGGTCCCGAAGGTGCGTGGTGAAGAAGTGTCGGAAGTAATGGGGCGTGACGTTCTCGGTCGCGCCGGCGCCGCGCTCGTACCAGCCGGCGTCCTCGGCGTGCTCGCGGACGACGCGCCCGACCTGCTCTGGGGTGAGACGCTCGCCCCACCCGCTGCCGGTGCCCACGAACAGCGGCTCGGCGGGTGAGGCCGCGTCCGGCCGAACCGCCAGCCAGCGCGCCAGCGTCTCGGCGAGTTCGTCGTCGACGGGGATCACCGTTCCGCGCTTTCGCTTGTTCGAGGCGGTGCGCTCCTCCCCGTTGTACCGCCCGCCGACGGCGGGCTCGCTGGCGACGTACAGCGAGTCCGGCCTGCCGTCGAGCAGCGCCCTGCCCCCTAGGTCGTATCCCGGGAGGTCGACCGAGAGCCGCAGATCGCGCAGATCCAGGTTGCACAGCTCGCCCACACGCATCCCCGTCTTCAGCAGCGTGACGACGAGCGCGCGCTCCAGCGGGTGGGCGATCCCGACGACGAACGACCGCATCCGTGGGACGGAGATCTCTCGGCGGGCGGGATCGGTGTCGATGCGCTCGTCGAGTTCCTCCATCACGAGCGCCATCGGGTTGGCGTCGAAGGCGCCCACCTGCGTCATGTACGCGAAGAAGCGATGGAGGTACGCCGCGTACGTCGCCGTCGTCGACTCCGCGAGGTCGGGGTCCCGACGGAGTCGGTGAACGAACGCCATGCAGTCGCGGTGGGAGGCGCCCTCCGGTGTGGTCGCACCGCCGGCCGGCCCTCGTCCCTCGTCAGCGAGGAACGCCTCGAACCGGCGAAGGACCCGGCCGTACTCCGCACGGGTACGCTCGCTTTTCCCGTGCAGTTCCATATCCTGCAGGAAGTACCCTATCGGATCGTCGGCCACGCCGCCGTCCGCTCCCTCGGTCGCGCTCATCAGTGGGTCCCCCTCATCGATCCACCAGCGTGTATCCGCCGTCGCGACCGCTGTATCGAACGCGACCGCGCGACTGGAGGTCGCCCATCGTCTCGTCGACGCGCTCCTCGACGTCGCCGGCGACCGCCTCGACGAGTTGCTCGAACGACATGACTTCCTCGCTCGCGAGGGCGTCGAGGAGGCGGTCTTCGAGGCCGCCACCCCCGGGGTCTACGGGGGGAGAACCGGCCTCCATGTTTTCGGCGTTCGTTGCCGGTTTCGTCGACTCGGCCTCGGTTGCGCCGTCGGGCGAGCCGAACTCGTCGGCGATGCCGAGGTCGCGGCGGCCGGCTTGGACCATCGTCCGGAGGAACTCCGACTGGGACATGTCCAAGCGGTCGGCGTCGGCGACCCACGCCTCCTTCTGGTATGCCGGCACACGCGCGGTCACGGCGACTCGCTCGGTGTCGGTGTCCGCCTCGGTCATACCCGCACCTCCGCCGCGGAGCACATCAATCTGGTGCACTCCCACGTCCTAAGACACTAATTCTGTATATTTCACCTGATAAAATATGGGGCGTAGAGGCGATCGAAACGGACCTTATCGGCGAAATACCGCGTCCTGGGCCGACCATAAATATGATGCAAAAAGATGTCTCTATATTTCTCGGTCGGGCTCTATCCGTCCGCGGCGACGTGTTCCCCGACGAGCCGATCGACATCGTCATCGATCCCGTCGATCTCGTTGACCCCGCCCGGCTGGTCGTCGACAGCGTCGAGGATCTCGGTCGTTCCGGACGCCGTCCCTTCGGTCGGGCGATGCTCTTCGGCCGCCTCGGTTATCTCCTCGACGGGATCCGTGGCCTCCTCGACGGCGTGGCGTTCCGCTCGATCCGGTCGTTGCGCCTCCAAGCTCTCGACGGCCGTCTCGTCTTCGCCGGATCCCGTCGACCACGACGCCGAATCCGGCCCCACCGTCGTCGACGCGTGCGCTCTCGACAGAGCCGTTGACCGCGGGCACGTTCGTCTGCTCTGCGGTCCCGCTGAGTGCCTCAACGATCCCGTCGATTGCCGAGCGCTCTCTCGAATGGCTTCTGCGTCGGCCGTGACGCCGTCTACGGCGCCGCTACTTCCGTCGTCGCGTCGGCGTTCTTCCCGATTGAGTCCGCACCGTCGCGGCGAGTTCTCCGGCGTCCGAGCTGGCGTTCGCAGCCCGTTGGGAGGGGGCTGCGATCCGCTCGACAGTGGTGCCGGGGCCGCTCGCCTCGTCGCCGACCTGTCGCATCGCCTCGTGCTGCTTGGCGACCTGTTCGCGGATCTCGTTCACCTGTCGAGTGAATCTCCACCGACGGTCCCCGTCGCTCCCCGAGTGAGGCCGGAGGCTCGATCGCGGCGTCCGCGTCGGCTCCGTCCTCCCGCTCGACGCCCTCACGGGTTCGTCGACGTCGACACCACGCTCTCGAGCATACCGTCCCCGTCGGCCGATCGGCGGGTGTTGAGACGACACGCGTGGGACGTGGGTGAACACTCGAGGATCGAGATATCGAGCCGATGCCCGTCCTGTGTCGGCCGGGATAGCGCCGGCGACGACGGACCGTATAAATCTCATTTCGATATATCGAAGCGCGCTCCGGACGCGGGACGAGACCAGCGCGAGTCCCTGCTCAGTCGTCGCCGTAGCGTCTGGTCATGACGGAACCGGGCGACTCGTAGTCCTCGTCGTGGCGGACACAGGCGCTGATCCGGCCGGCGTCGTCGACTGCGTGACGGTCGGGTCGACGCTCGTCACAGACCGATCCGAACGTCTCTGTGAGGATCGCGGTCGCGTCCTCGTCGTTCCCACGGCGCGCGGCGTCGACAGCCTCCTCGACTGCGGCGCGGGCGTCCCCCGACAGGAGCGGCTCGTCCGGGCCGACACCCTCGGCGGTCGCCCCGTCCTCTGGACGCCAGCCGAACAGATCGGCGACCACCTCGTCGATGTCGTCCGCGTCCGCCGCGAGCCCGAGGCGGCGTTTCACCTGCTCCGTCAGCCCGGTCTCGGCGTTGGCACGTTCCCGGAACACCGTGTGAAGCGCGTCGAGGCGTTCCCAACCGGTTCCCGAGAGATGGTCGAACTCCTCCGGGCGGACCTTCGCCGGGCAGCGCGTCGCGAAGCGACACCCGGACGGCGGGTCCCGTGGCGACGGGGGCGTCCCGCGCAGCGTCACGCGGTCGCGATCGGTGCCCGTGTGGCTGCCGGGAATGGCCGACAGCAGTGACCGGGTGTACGGGTGCGCCGGGTCCGTGTAGACCGCTTCCGTGTCGCCGAGTTCGACGATATCGCCGAGGTACATCACGGCGACGCGGTCGGCGATGTGCCGGACGACCGAGAGGTCGTGCGCGATGAACAGGTACGTCAATCCGAGGTCCTCCTGGAGGTCCTCTAGGAGGTTGATCACCCGGGCCTGGACGCTCACGTCGAGCGCCGACACCGGCTCGTCGAGCACGATGAACTCCGGTTCGAGCGCGAGCGCGCGGGCGATGCCGACGCGCTGGCGTTGGCCGCCGGAGAACTGGTGGGGGTAGCGGTAGTAGTGCTCCTCGTTGAGGCCGACGAGATCGAGCAGTTCGAACACGCGTTGTCTGCGTTCCGATGCGGTCTCCCAGTCGTGGGCGTCGAGCGGCTCTCGGACGATCTCGCCGACCGTCATGCGGTCGTTCAGGCTCGCCTCCGGGTCCTGAAACACCATCTGGGCGTCCCGCTGCCACTCGCGGAGCTGTTTCCCCGAGAGGCGCGCCACGTTTCGCCCGTCCGAGACGACCTCGCCGGCGGTAGCGTCCTCGAGTCCGAGGACGGTCCGCCCGAGCGTCGTCTTCCCGCAGCCGGACTCGCCGACGAGCCCGAGCGTCTCCCCGCGGCGGATGTCGAAGGAGACCCCGTCGACGGCTTTGACCGGGTCGTCGCCGAGGAACCCGTCGTCGTCGTAGTACTTCCTCAGCTCCCGAACCTCGACGATCGCCTCGGCGCCGTCGCCGTCGACCTCGGCGTCGTCGTTCGAGGTCGTCGCCTCGGCCTCGCTGTGGCTCGATCCCCGATCGATCGCGTCGCCGCCGCTCATTCGCGCTCACCCCCATCAGTCGCGGCGTCCCCATCGGTTGCGGTGCCGTCCCCGGAGCCACCCGGAGCCGGTCCGACCGAGGAGTCGCCGAACCCCTGGTCGTATCCCTCCTCGTGAAGCAGACAGGCCGCGGCGTGGTCGGGACCGACTCGGACCGGCTCCGGATGCACCCGTTCGCAGGCCTCGAACGCCTCGGGACAGCGGGCGGCGAACCGGCAGTCGGTCGGTTCGGTTGTCGGCGTCGGGACCTCGCCGCCGATCGTCGGGAGCCGGTCGCCGGAGACTGTTCGGCCGGGGATCGACGCGAGCAGTCCCCGCGTGTACGGGTGTTGCGGGGAGTCGAACAGCTCGTCGACGGGGGCCGACTCCACGATCTCGCCGGCGTACATGACGTTCACGCGGTCGGCAGTCTCCTCGATGACGCCCATGTCGTGGGTGATGAACATGATCGCGAGATCCTCCTCCTCTTGGAGTTCGTCGAGCAGTTCCAGGATCTGCGCTTGGATCGTCACGTCGAGCGCGGTCGTCGGCTCGTCACACACGAGCAGATCCGGGTCGCACGCGAGCGCGACGGCGATGACTGCCCGCTGGCGCATCCCACCGGAGAACTGATGCGGGTACTCGGTGACTCGGCGGCGCGCGTCGGGGATGCCGACCGACTCCAGCAGCCGGACTGCCTCCTCGCGCGCCGCTTGGCCCCGCAGCCCCTGGTGGATCCGCAGCGTCTCGCGGATCTGGTTGCCGACGGTGTACACCGGGTTCAGAGAGTTGCTCGGGTCCTGGAACACGATCGAGATGTCGCCTCGGTGGGCGTTCCAGTTGTCGTCGGTCAGTTCGTCGCCGCGGAACCGGATCGATCCCGACTCGATCACCCCGGGGGAGTCGACCAATCCGAGGATCGACCGGGCAGTCACGGACTTCCCCGACCCGGACTCCCCGACGATCCCGAGGGTCCGACCCTCCTCGACGGTGAAGGAGACGTCGTCGACCGCCCGGATCGTCTCCTTGTCGGTGTGGAAGACGGTCGTCAGTCCCTCGACCTCCAGGAGGGCGTCTCGGCCGCCATCGGTCCGGGCGGCCTCGCCGGACGGGTCCGCCGCGTGCGCGTCGCCGGCGCGGTCGGGGCGCATCAGGCACCACCTCCGCGGCCGCTGGCGGCGCCTTGGTCCTCGGCATCGGACTCCGGATCGATCGCGTCGCGGATCCCGTCGCCGAGGGCGTTGAACCCGGTCACGACGAGGGTGATCAGGATTCCGGGAATGAGCGAGATGTGCCAGGAGGCGGTCGTCACGTAGTCCTGGCCGGCGTTCACGGCCCGACCCCACTCGGGCGTGGGCGGGTTCACACCGAGCCCCAGGAACGACAGGCCGGCGATGGCGATGATCGCGCCGCCGAGCGTCATCGAGCCGTACACGAGCACGTAGCCGGTGATGTACGGGAGCATGTGTTTTCGCATGATCGCCGTGGGCGTCTGTCCGAACGACTTCGCGGCGTCGACCCACTCCCTGTTCGACACCTGCAGCGCCGGACCGCGGAACGAGCGCCACATCGCCGGCCAGCCCGTGCCCGCGAAGATCAACGCGAGCACGAACGCCCCGGAGTAGATCTTCCCGACCCACGTCCCCGAGAGGATCACCGACAGCATGATGAGCAGGAGCAACTGCGGCATCCCCATCACGGCGTCGGAGACCAGTACCGCGCCGAGGTCGATCTTCCCCTTATAGTACGCCGTCATCAGCGCGAGGACGACCGCGATCGACACCGACAGGCCCACCGACACCAGCCCGATGATCAGCGAGATCCGCGAACCGTGCGCGATGAAGGTGAACAGGTCCTTCCCGCTGGGCAGCGTCCCGAACGGGTGGATCCGTCCGTAGTCGTCGTACTGCATCGGGCCGACGTTCTCCTGTGGCGTCCCCTGCGACTGCGATCCCAGGTTCGCCTGGCCGACGGTCACGGTCTGGGTCCCGTCTCCGGTCCAGTAGGTTATCTCGTGTTGGTAGGGGTTCTCCAGATTCGCCGCCGTCGTCGTGGGGGAAAGCGCCGGCGCGAACAGGACCATCACGAAGAACATCGCCACGACGGCGACGCCGAACAGCCCCCACTTGTGCTCCCGAAATCGGTCGATAACGTCGTCGCGGGGTGTCCAGTCCGCGATCCGGTAGTGGGTCCGGTACCGATCGTAGCCGACCCACAGCCACGCCAACGTAGCGAACGAGTACGCGTAGATGAGTGTCACCCGGAGCAGCCACGCCAGGTCCGGCGAGAGCCCGAGGAACGTGCCGACGTAGCCGCTGCCGTCGTAGTACCCCCGGTTCGGGATCGTCTCGCGCGACAGCAGCGTCGGGACGGCGTCGGCGGCCCGGTCGAGGGCGGCCACGCCGGCGGGGACGGCGACGCCCGGCACCGCGGCGACGGCGTCCACGACCAGCGCCGTGAGGAACTGTGTGAGGGCGCCGGCTTGGAGGGCGAACAACACGGCGGCGACGCCAATCCACACCGCCGCCGGGCGCGGGTTCGCCATGACTCGGTCTCGAAGCGGTGCGGCCTCGCCTTCGGTGTGCGTGCTGAATTGTGTAGCCATGGAGTCAGGCCCCGTCGTAGCCGACTCGGGGGTCGATCAGGGTGTAGAGGATGTCCTGTGCGATGTTGATGGTGAGCATGAGCACGATGAACACGAACATGAGCGACCCGACCAGCGGGAGGTCGCCCTGGATCGCGGCGTCGAAGAACAGCTTCCCCATCCCGTTGATCCCGAACACCGACTCGACGAGGACGCTCCCGCCGATAAGCAGGAACGCCTCCGTGGTGATCACGGGGACCAGCGGGACGAGCGCGTTCCTGAACACGTGCTTCCAGACGATCGCGCGGCCGGAGATGCCGCGTGCGCGCGCGAAGTCGACGTACTGCTCGGTTTTCGTTTCGAGCACCGCGGTCCGGCCGATCCGCATCTCGTTGCCCATCGACGCCGACCCCAACACGAGCGCCGCCGGGAGGATCTTCTTGATCGCCGCCAGCGTCTCCCGAGGCTGTGTGAACAGCGCGAGCGGGTCGCCGGCCATGTACGACAGGCCCGGATTTCCGGTTACGCCGGACGGGAGGTCGATCAGGAAGGTGTCCCAGTCGAAGCCGAACAGCGACTCCGACCCGACCAGCAGCGCGAGGAGGATCACCGCGAGCCAGAAGTTCGGCATCGCGCGCCAGACGATCCCCGAGACGGAGGCGATGTAGTCGGCGACCGTGTTCGACCGGATCCCGGCGTAGAAGCCCAGCGGCACGCCGATACAGATCGCGATGAGCACCGACCAGAAACCGAGCCAGACGGTCCGCGGCAGGAAATCGAGCACCAGCGCGCCGACGTTGGAGCCGGTGTACACCAGCCACGTCTGTCCGAGATCGAGCGTGAACAGGCTCCACATCCAGTCGACGTAGTGCTGTAGCGGGGGTTGATCGAGGCCGAGTTCGGTCCGGGCCGCCTCGTATTTCGTCTCCGTGAGCCGTTCGTTGCCGCTCAGGAGGTTGGCGGCCGGATCCACGGGACCCTGGTAGATGATGAACCAGGTCATACTGGTTCCCAACCACAGGACCGGGACGGACATGAGAACGCGCTTGACGATGTATTTCAGCCGATTCATGTGTTGCGGGAGTCTCTGATTTCGTAGGTTGGTTCGATCGGATTAGGAAAACACTGTTGAATCACGAAGGGCCGGTTCCTCGCCGGCTCCGGTTCAGTCCTGATCCTCGAGCGTGAGCGTGTTGAACGTCTGGTTCTCCATTGTCCCGGCCATGCGGACGTTCACCCGGTCCTGCCAGAGCCGCTGCGTGACCGAGTGGACGAGGGGAAGCTCCTGGACGGCGGCCCAGTTGACCTCCTCTTGGAAGTAGTAGACCTCGTCGCGTGCACGGACCGCCTCGTCGCTCGGTCCGCGGTTCTCGAGGTACGTGTCCCACTCGCGGTCCGACTCCGGCATGAGCGGGTCGAACGGCGCCTGGGTGGACTCGGCTTCGTTGTAGTCGTAGCCGGCGGCGTCGACTGCCGACTCCAGCTCGTCGGGAGTGACGTTCTCGATGGCGACACGGACCCGGTTGTTGTCGACGTCGACCTTCACGTGGTCCTCGGGGAAGTCGCCGTCGAGCTGCTCGTACACGTTCGAACGGACGGCGTCGACGCCGTCGCCGCCGAAGTCGACCTCCGAGCAGACGACCTGGTAGGTCCACCGGGTGAACATCCCGCTCGGGTTATCGTACGGCGGCATGAACCGGAGGAAGTTGTCGGACTCGGGCCACTCCATCCCGTCGCCCAGCGAGAACATGTCCATCGACCCGTCGAGGGCCTGGCCGATGATCGTCCCGAAGTCGGCCTTGACGATGTTGATGTCGATGTAGGCGGCCGTCGCCTTGTCGCGCAGCGTCTGGGCGATCGAGTCCCAGGCGCCGTCGCCGGAGAACACGGTGAACTCGACTTCCGCACGCTCGTCCTCGCCGTAGCCGGCCTCCTCCATGACGCGCTGTGCCTCGCCGATCTGGGCCTCGCCGACGCCGTACGGGTAGCCGTCGGAGAACTGATCCATTCGGCTGCGGTGGCCGTCCTGGTAGTGTTTGTTGTAGTTCTCTCCGGGGTTCTCGCCCTCACGGGCCATGAACGCGCCCGGTGGGGTGAGGTGGTACGCAGCGGGCTGGAGGCCCTTGTACACGTCCTGCGAGATCCGATCCTGGTTGATCAGATACGCGATCGCCTGTCGGACCGGCTTGGGAGTGCGCGCGCAGTTGAAGACCAGGTAGTCCGTGTCGAGCGCGGGCGCCTCGCCGTAGTTGACGGCGTTCCCGTTGTCGAGCTCGTACGTGCCCGTCCGGTAGGTGCCGCGGTTGCGATCGATCGACCGGCGGTCCGAGTTGAACTCCGCCGTCGGCATCCCGTTGAGGAGCACGTCGAGGTTCCCGTTCTTGAACCGGGAGAAGCGCGTCTGCTGGTTGCCGATCACGGTGTAGACGATCTCGTCGATGTACGGCCCCTCGCCGTAGTAGTCCTCGAACGCCGACAGCGTGATCGAGTCGCCCTTGCTCCAGGAGTCGATCTGGAACGGCCCCGTGCCCGCGAAGAAGGGTCCGTCGCCGTCCGTCGAGAAGTACTCGTTGTACTCGTACTCCCCCTCCCACATGAGGCCGTCCACGCCCTCGTGGTCCTCGTAGTCCTTCGGGTACGCGACCGACCCCTCGGGGATCGGGGCGAACGTGCCGCTCGCGATCTGCGACATCGTCCCCGTGAACGGGGTCGCCATGGTGAACTCGAAGGTGTAGTCGTCCACCGCCTCGACGGCGAGCGTCCCCGGGATGTACGCCGCGACGCCGTCCATGTCGCTTTGCTTCTCGTGTTCGATGGCGAACGTGTCGCCGACGATGTCGTCGGCGTTGCGCGTCTCCTCGGCGCCCGCGAGCCGCTCCCACGAGTAGACGAAGTCCTGTGCCGTCAGCTCGTCCCCGTTGTGGAACCGGACGCCCTCCCGGAGCCGGAAGGTGTACGTGAGCCCGTCGTCGGAGACCTCGTAGTCCGTCGCGAGCCCGGCGACCGGCGGGAGATCGCCGTTCTCGAACGTCATGAGCGTCCCGTTGTACTGGTTGTATCCCGCGCCCGACCCTTTCGCGTTTATCGGGTCGAGCGTCTGGACGGGGCCGTTGGAGGCCAACTGGAGCGTCCCGCCAGTGTACTGGCGTTCGGGCTCCGGCGTCGACGTCGCCGTCGAGGTCGACGCCGGCGTGTCGGTGTCGGCTTCGGTCGACTGTTCGTCCGGTTGGTTCCCGGAGCAGCCCGCGAGCGCCGCCGCCACGCCCGAGCCTGCCGCGGTGAGAAAGCGTCGCCGAGTGGTGTCCTCGGACATCAGGTACAAGCGCCAGTTCGTAGACAAAATAACTTGTCATCTACAGTCCCGTGTGTATATGTATCTCTCCAGATCGCTCTCTAACCCACACATCTGTATTTCCAGCTATCGTCCATGATGTACTCCTGTGGCCGGATTCGAAGTGTTCGCGGCCGTCGGGAACCGAGCTGGCGCTGTGCAGTGATCGGCCGAGACGATCGGTGGTCGACCGCGACCGGGACCGTTTTGAGACGGCTGTCCCACGCCACCGATATGGTCACACCGCTCGACAGGTCCGGCTCCCCCGAGGGCTCGCTGATGGCCACGCTCGACCGACCGTCCACCGACGAACGGACGCGCGTCGCCGTCATCGCCGATCCGCACCTCTCGACCGAGGAGACCGGCACGTCGAAACTGTTCGACCGCACCGAAACGCACGTCGCCAACGCCGTCGCCGACATCGCCGGACGCGACGTGGACGCGACGCTGTGTGTCGGTGACATCACGAAGGACGGCGAGCCGTGGAACTTCGATCGGTTCGACGAACTCGCGGCGGACCTCGATGCGCCCTTCTACTCGATCCCGGGCAACCACGACGTGCCCAAGGAGGGGTACGACCACGAGAACCTCCCGATGGCCGAGTTCGAAGCGCGGTACACGCCCGACGGCCGGGGGTTTCCGTTTCACGTCGCGGTCGGCGGGATCGACGTGATCGGCGTCAACACCGCCGGAACCGAGGACTGGCACCACGACTCGCACGCCGGAACCGTCCCCGAGGACCAGCTCGACGAACTGGACGGGCTACTCGCGGACGCCGACACGCCGCTCGTGCTCGCACACCACAACCTCCCCGCCATGTCCGAGCAGGTCCACGAGCACCGCGAGCTGGCCGAGCCCGACATGTTCGTCCCGCCGGAGATGGACGACCCGGAGCCGTTCGTCGAGACGCTCGAACGCCACGACGCGCCGCTGCTGCTCACCGGGCACCTGCACATGCCCTCGGCCGCGGCTCAGGGGTCGGTCCGCGAGCTGATGATGCCGACGACGTGTTCGTTCCCGCAGGGGTACTGTCTGGTCGACGTCGGCCCCGAGGGCACCGAGGTGCGGTTCGTTCCGGTCGCCGAGTTCGATGGGATGGTCGTCGGCCACCGCGAGCGATCGACGGACTCGGTGACCGCACGGGGGCTGACCGCCATGGCGGCCGCCCGCCTCGCGCAGTTCCCGCTGGTCGAGGAGTGAGATGACCGGTCGCGACGGGGCGAGCAGCTCCGAGGGACCATCGCCCGCCGATTCCCCGCCGGCCCCGGACGTGGTCACGCTCGGGGCCGCGACCGTCGACCGAACGTACCACGTCTCGAACATCCCCGAACCGGACGGCGGCGCGTACGCGGGGACGGTCGCCGAGGCGTTCGGCGGCGTCGGCGCGAACGTCGCGTTCGCGGGCGCCCGCCTCGGGCGCTCGGCGGGACTGATCGCCCGGGTCGGCGACGGGGACGTGGGCGCGCGCGTCGCCGCCGACCTCGACGAGAGCCCGATCGATGACAGTCGGGTCCGGCAGCGAGCCGGAACGAGCACGCACTGTGTGATACTCCGGGACGAGAACGGGAGACGGAGCATCGTGACCGCCGGCGACTCGGCGAAACGGCTCCGGCTGACCGCCGCCGATCGCGCGTCTCTCCTGGACGCCGGCGCCGCGTTCCTCACCGCATACAACCCCGATCCCGTCCACCGGGATGCGCTCGATCTCGCGGAGCGTGACGCCGCACCGCCGTTCGTCTTCGACCTGTCGGGGCCGCTCGCCGAACTGGCCGGTCGCGGCGCGCGAGAGGAGACGATCGATCGGTGGGTCGAGGCGGCGGACCTGTTCGTCGTCGGCACGGTCGCCGCCGAGTCGTACCTCGGTTGTACGGGTCGCGAAGCGGCCGAAGAACTCCGTTCGCGCGGCGCCAGTCTGGTCGCCGTCACGGCCGGCTCGGACGGCGCCGTCCTCGGCGACCACGAGGGGCTCCACGACCTGCCGGCGTTCGACGTGGCCGTCGCCGACGAGACGGGCGCCGGCGACGCCTACGTGGCGGCGTTGATCGATCGGTGGGTACTCGGCGAGGACGACGCTCGCGAGGCGGGACGCTTCGCCGCGGCCGCAGCCGCGTTGAACGTGACGGAGGAGGGTGCCCGCGGCGGACTCGCGACCCGGGGGCAGATCGAGACGTTCCTCGCCGACCGGTAGCTCCGGTCGGTGGAACTCCCACACGCGTCTACGTTCGTGCGGCCTCGACGAGGTCTCGAACGCGATCCTCGGAGACGGGATTCCCCACGTCGCCGTCCTCCTTGAGCGCCGTGCCGACGATGACGCCGTCGGCGAGGTCGAGCAGATCGCCGACGGTGGCGGCGGTGACGCCGCTGCCGACGAGGATCGGCGTGTCGAGGTCGTTCGCATCCCGTCGGTCGACAGCGTGCTCCAGATCCGAGCGATCGGTCTCGTGGCCGGTTCCGGTCCCGCTGACGACGACGGCGTCCGCGAGCCCGCGTTCGACGCCGTCAGCGACTGATTCGGCGGAGAACCCTCGCGCGGCGATCGGTGCGGAGTGTTTCACGTCGTGGTCGGCGAGCACCGCCACGTCCGCGTCCAGCCGCTCGCGCAGGCGCATCGTCCCGTGGGCCTTCCCGTCGATGACGCCCTGGTCGGTCACGCGGGCACCGGTGTGAACGTTCACGCGGACGAAGTCGCCGCCGACGGCCGCAGCCACCGACAGCGCCGCGTCCGCGTCGTTACGGAGGACGTTCACTCCGACCGGTACGTCCGCGGTCTCGACGACCGCCCGCGCCGCGCGGGTCATGCTCGCGACGACGTGTTTGGGCACGTCGTCCGGGTAGAACGGAGCGTCGCCGAAGTTCTCGACCATGATCGCGTCGACGCCGCCGGCCGCGAGCCGCCGGGCGTCGCGCTCGGCCGTCTCGATGATGGCCTCACGATCGCCGTCGTACTTCGGGGCTCCGGGGAGCGCCGGGAGATGGACCATCCCGATCACCGGCTGGCTGTCGTCCGCGAACATCGAGTCGAACATGGCGACTGCTATCCCCGGTCTCAGGGTTAGTCTGGCGATCCGACCGGAGATAGAGTTGTCTCCTCTCGAACAGTTCCCTGCCCCAACAGCGACATGTAAACCACACCTCGCGATATCAAACTGTCCGAACGTCCGACCGCACAGTCGCCTCACAGTACCGAGTCGCCCGTCGCCGGATCGGGCTAGGAGACGAACGAATCGAGCGTTTCCTGACAGATCTCGAACCGTGCGCCGCCGGACTCGGATTCGACGAGGTCGACATCCCAGCCGTGGGCGTCCACGATCCCCGAGACGATCCCGAGACCGAGTCCCGTCCCGCCGTTCAGGGAGTAGCCGAACTCCAGGACGCGGTCTCGTTCGGCTTCGGGGATCCCGTTCCCGTCGTCGCTCACCGCGAACCCGCGGGCGTCGTCGATCGCGTCGACCGTGACCGTCACCGACGGGGTCGCACGCTCGCCCGCCGGTGTCGATCCGGGAGCGGTGCCGTTCCCGGATGGACCCCCGCTATCGACGCACTCCGCCGCGGGTTCGGATCGGAGTTCGCCCGTCGACGGGGCGTGCTCGACGCTGTTTCTGAAGAGGTTTTCGAGCAGCGTTCGAACCCGTGCGGGGTCGCCGAGCACCGTCCGGTCGGATCGCACCCGCAACGTCGCATCCGATGCGGCGACCGTCGCCCACGCGTCCCGCGCCGCCTCGCCGATCGACACCGGGACGGGGTCGGTGACCGGATCGTTCACGCCGCGTAGCGACTCCAGCGAGCCGACGAGGTCGTCCAGCCGGTCCACGCCGACCTCCAGCGCGGACAGGTGTTCGTCGGACTCGTCGGCGCCCGCGGGGAGCGATTCCTCGGCGAGGCGGGCTCGACCGCGGATAACCTGGATCGCGTTTCGCGCGTCGTGGGCGACCGCGCTCGACAGGGCCTCGAGGCGGTCGCGCTCCGTGCGGAGCGATCGTTCGCGCTCGACTCGCTCGGTCACGTCCCGGAGCACCCGGCCGACAACCGGGTGGCCGTTCGCCGTGTGCCCCGAGAAGTGGACGACATCGAGGACGCGCGCCTCGGCGTTCACGTCCGTCTCGATGCGGTGCTCGCGGCGCTCGCCGTCGGCGAGGACGCCGTCGCTGTGTTCACGGAGCTCGTCCGCCACGTCGGACGGTAACAGGTCTCCGTCGGTCGCTCCGAGGACACGCTCTCGGGGAAGCCCGAGAAAGTCGACGTAGGCGCCGTTGACCGCTTGGTACCGCCCGTTCTCGAGCACCGCCATTGGCTGGTCCGCCTGATCGACGAGCAAGCGGTGCAGTTCGTGGTCCGCGTCCGCGGCGCCGTCGAATGCGCGTCCGTCGACCGTCTCGCGAACGCGCCGTGCGAGCGTCCCGTACGGGTCGTGTCGGTCCGCTCGGACGTACTCGGAGACGTCCGCCGTGATAGCGTCGCTCGCGATCTCCTCGCTCCCCGCGTCGGTGAACAGGACGAACGGAACCCACTCGCGCTCGCCGCGTACCTCCGCGAGCAGATCGAGCCCGTCCCCGTCCGGAAGCTCGAACGCGCTGACGACGCAGTCGATTCCCCCGCCCTCAGTGACTGCGCCGATCGCCGCGTCCGCGGACCCGACGGCCGCCACCGTCGCGTCCGGAAACTCCCGGCGCAGTTCGTCTGCGGCCCGGGCACGACTCCCCGAGTCCGGGTGGACGTAGAGGACGTTCGGGGGAGAACTTGTCATCGTACCGTAGCTATTAGCTATTCTAAATAAAGTTGGCCATTGCGTCCAAACCACACGGGGGGCGCGGAATCGACGGTACGCAGCGGGGCCATGACTCGAAGCGCAGCGTCGGATGGGGGCGTCAGCCCGGACAGTTCACTCGGGGGCGAGCGCAGTGTCGACGCCGCTGGCGAGCGCGATCTCGAGCGACCGGGTCGCACGCGTCGCCTCCGCCTCGTTTTCCATGAGGACGGTCTCGCTGGGGAACAGATCCTCGCCGAGCACGAGCCCGTGTTCTCTGGCCGTCCCGCCGGTGACGGTGAGGTAGACGCCGAGGCCGGTCTCGGCGATCCCCGCCTCCTCCTCCTGACCGGGTTCCGGGTAGACGAACTCCACGCCCCCGAGCGCGTCGGTACCGAGGACCGCCTCGACGAGCCGCTCGTAGCGCGGAGAGATACACAGCAGTCCCTCGTAGTCGGCGACGAACGACCGGTCGAGATCAGCGCCGGCCGGGAGCGTCTCGGGCGTCGCCATCAGGGTGTGCCGGACGGTATCGCCGAGCCCGGTCGCGACGCGCACGTCGGTGTCTCGGGGGTCGATGCGGGCGTTCACGTCCGCGAGGTCGGAGACACCCTCGGGCTTCAGGCCGACGACCTCCTCCAACACGAGGTCGGCGGAGTCGAACCCCAGCGCGAACTCGTGGGTGCGAAGCGCGCGGAACGGCTCCTCCCGACCGACGAGGCGGACCTCGCGGCCGTCGATCGCGATCAGCGCCGAGTCGAAGACGATGCGACGGGGATGGCCCTCGCGGTCGTCTCGCATCAGCGTGTACTCGGGGCCCCGCCCATCCGGATCGCTGTAGGCGGCGAGGCGGTCGTACACGCCGCGCTCGTCGCGGTCGTGGCCCTTGGTGATCGCTTTCTCGTATCGAAGCGTCGAGGACACGTCGTCGGCCAGCGCCGTCGCGTCGTCGCCGCCGACCGCCGCGAGCCGCTCCAGCGCGGCCTCCAGCGGTCGCCCCTTCCGAGGGACTGCGATGGAGACGGGTCTGCTCATTGGCGGACCGTGGGTGCCCCGGTGCAAAAGCGGCGCGTTTCCGTCATACGACGGCCGACATTCGATACGGATCCTCGGAGGATCGCCCGCAGGCGGCGTCGCCGTGTTACTCCTCGCCCGCGTCGCCGTCGGTGCCACTCGCGTCGTCGCCGCCGGCGCCGGCCGCGCCGCCCGGGCCGAACACCGACGAGAGCCGCGTTCGGAACTCCTCGAACTCCGCGAGGTCGTCGTTGACGTCCTCGAGTTCGGCGCGCATCTCGGACAGTTCGTCGTCGACGAGCGCCGAGACCGACTCGACCTCCTCGCCCAGCGACGCCAGCTCCTCGCGCACCTCCGCGACGGCCTCGTCCTCGTCGGCGACCTCCTCGGCGAGGTCGTCGAGGTCGGCGCTGACCTCCTCGAGCGACGCTTCAAGCGATTCGGCGGTGTCGCCGACCTCGTCGCCCAGCTCGTCCACGTCCTCGCGCAGCGTGTCGACCTCCTCGCCGAGGGAATCCATCTCCTCGCGGACGGCCGACGCGTCCTCGCTGGCGGACTGCGCGTCCTCGCTGGCGGACTGCGCGTCCTCGCTGGCGGTCCGTGCGTCCTCCCGTACCGAGTCGACCTCATCGCGCATGGACGCGCGCTCGTCGGCCGCGTCGGCGATCTCCTCACGGGCGTCCGCGATGTCGTCGGTCAGCTCGTCGAGGTCGGCCTGCAGCCCGTCCATCCACTCGCTGGCGAGGCCGTTCTCGTCGACGAACTCCTCCAGCGCGTTCGAGTACGCCGCCATGTCCTCGACCTTCGACTGTAGCCGGGAGATGCGCGCGTCGACGCTCGTCGAGTGGTCGAGCTCCAGCTCCTCCTTGAGGAGTTCGCGGTCCGCCTCCGAGACGGTTCCGGCGCGGAGTTCCTCGGCGAGCGCGGCGGCGACGCCGCCGGCGGCGGCCCCGGCCGCACCCGTTCCCGCGGCGGTTCCGGCGGGCCGGTCCCCCTCGTCGGTGTCGACATCACCCTCGTCGGTGTCGGCGTCAATGTCGCTGACGGCGTCCGTCTCCGACGCTTCGTCGTCCGCGATCTCACCGGCCTCGTCGTCGAGGTCACCGTGGTCGGCTGCGATGTCGACACTGTCGTCGTCGGCCCCGCCGTCGAGGTCGTCCTCGCCCTCGTCAGCGGCGTCGTCGTCGGTATCAAGCGGAACGTCGGCGTCGGCTTCGACACCGAGGTCGTCGACGCCGGACTCGCCGTCGGTGTCGTACACCTCGTCGGCGCCCTCGTCCGGGTCGAGATCGAGCAATCCGTCGGGACCGCCCGCGTCCCCACCGGCCGTCTCGTCGCCGGTCGCCTCGTCGTCTTCGTGGGGCTCGTCGGCGTCCAACTCGTCGAGGTCGGATTCCACGCCGCCGCCCGCCTCGGCGGAGTCGTCCGCCGCGAGCGGATCGGTCGCTTCCCCGGCGCCCAGGTCCGATTCGGCGCCGGCGAGGTCGAGCCCGTCGGACCCGTCGTCGTCCGCGGCCTCGTCGTCGGTGTCGTCGCCGGCGAGCACGTCGCGAACGGCCTGCGAGGAGTCGTCGCCGATCACGTCGGCCACGTCGCCGACGGGGTCGTCGTCCTCGGACACCTCGGCGACGGTCGGCGCCCCGAGGAAGCGGTCTCCATCGGTGGGATCGTCGGTCCGGATCCCGTACACCGTGACCACTTCCTCGCCGGCGTCGAGCCGGCGGCGGTACTCGACGCGGTGGTCCTGATACGCCGTCCAGTGTTCGGACTCGAACTCCGGGTGAAAGCCGATACGCTCCATCGGGAAGTCCTCCGGGATCTCGTCGACGAGGCGGAACTCGGCCGCGTCCTCGCGGTCCGAGCGGAGGGTGAACTCGATCGCGGGGACGGGGAACTCGTCGGCGGTGAATCGTTTCTCGACGGTGACGCCGTCCTCCTCGACGGTGACGACGCCTGTAGCATCGGGCCCCTGGCTCATGGATACATCGAGCCGAGTGCAGTATAAAAAGTCACCGGGCCGATTATCGCATCGACAGGCCGCGAGGCCGCCGGACAGCGGTCCCCGCGAGTCGGGCTGTCGCCGGTCGATCTCCGCGGTCGTCCGCGGTCGATCCGCGCGACCGCTACTCGGTGACGACAGTCACGGGAACGTCGGCCTCGAGGATGACGCGCTGGGTGTCGTCGCCGAACAGCGCCTTGCCGGTCGGCGAGCGCTTGCGTCCGGCGATGAAGACGTGATCGCAGCCGCGCCGGCGCGCCTCGGACAGGACGGTCTCGGCGCGGTCGCCGACCGTGCCGACGGCCTCGTACTCGATGTCGACGTCCTCCAGCACCTCGCGGCCGATGTCGGAGGCGTACGCACGCGCCCCCTCGACGGCCTGCCCGACGCTGTAGGTGGAGTTACCCCGGGTCACCTCCGCGAGCTGCTTGCGCTGCTCGTCGTACTTGTCCTCGTCGGCGACGTACAACAGCGTGAGGTCGGCGTCGACGCCGGCGGCGAGCTCGCCCGCCTCCAGCGTCAGCGTCTTCGTGGTTTCGGTGGGTCCGACGACTGCGAGGGCGTGGTCCATGACACCCGACTGTCGGGAGGGAGTGAAAAATCCTGAGGGTTTGCGGATGCCGTGAGGCGACGGCCGCCGTGGCGCGGACGTCGCTCAGAGGTCGAGCCGGTCGCCGATCTCGACGATATCGAGGCGCTCGGGGTACTCGAAGCCGCGGACGTGCTCGTGGAGCGCGGTCGGGTCGGCCGTCAGCCCCTTCCACATGTCCCAGTGGCTCGGGAGCATACGGTCGGCCCGCAGCGCCTCGGCGACCTCGACGGCCTGGTTCTCGTCGCAGTACCAGCGCGTGCGCCGGGGTTCGCGCGTCCGCTTGTCGGGGACGCGCCCGACGGAGCCGAACGCGACGACCGCCAGATCGATGTCGTACTCGGCCCCGAGGTCGGCGAAGCCGTCGTGGGGCTTCGTGTCGCCGCCGTGGAAGACGGTCGTGTCGCCGTACCGGATCACGTAGCCGACCGGATGCGTCGCGTCGGCGTCGGCGACTCGAACCACGTCGATCTCGAAGCCGCCGACGGAGAAGGAGTCGCCCTCCTCGACCTCGTTCAGTTGGTCGTCGTCGACGTCCCAGTTGTCGGTCCAACTCTCGTCGTCCGTCACTGCGAGGGAGTCGTCGGCGGCGTAGAAGTCGGCTCCGGAGTTCGCGAGGATCGGCGCCTGCGAGGGGCCGTGCGTGTGGTCGGTGTGCTCGTGGGTCGAAAGCACCGCGTCGGCGTCGTACACGTCTCGGGGGTCGAACGGCACCGGGATCATCCGGACGGTGCGCGGCGGGTCGCCGAGCCCGACGTACGGGTCGATCCAGAGGCTCGTCTCGTCCGCGCCCTTCAGGACGAAGCCGTTGCAGCCGAGATACCAGACCGCTAGACCGTCGGGTTCGGCGGCCTCGATCGTTCGCGGGAGCCAGTCCCCCCAGTCGGACGTGATCGCCGGATCGCTCGCGTCGCTCATAGCTTGCGCTTCCGGACATGAGCGCTAAGGCCTGTCGACTCGACGCAGTCGGCGCCGCTTGAGCGCGGGCCCGCCGAGTTCCGTGTGCTTCGCTTCCGGAAGCAACCGATTACTGGCGACGCAGCGTCCGGATAACAATTGGCCGTGCTACCATCCCCCGAAAGCATATGTCGAAGCACTCCACCGACACGAACGTGACTCCGAGAACGCATCGAACGCTCGAGTTCGCGGCGATGCGCGACAACATCGCCGAGTGTGTGGCCCTTGTCGACGCGCAGACGTTCGGCCGGTCCGCGAACTGAGACTCCGGTGGTCACGAACTGACGCCGGTGGCGTCGACGGCGCCTTCCGTCGATCCGCCCTTGGCGTCGATCCGCTCAGCCACGCCAGGAGCGGTAGAGGTCGTGGCCGACCATTCCCACGCCCGGGAGGGTGACGAGCCAGTTGATCAGGCCGCCGAGCACCGGGATCGCCGTCGCGAGCGCCAGCACGAGCGCGCCGACCAACACCTCCGTGCCGCCGGGATCGTCCCCGCCGGTGAGGGAGCTGCCGACGACGCCGACCATCACGGCGGATCCGACGATCCCGACGCCGGCGAGGACGATCACGCCGGGGATGGCGATCACTAACCCGATGATCGTGATCGCGAGGATCCCCAGCGCGATCGGGACGCCGATCCCGACGATCAGACCCCAGACGACCGTCTCGCCGAGGTCGTCCCGGATCTCGCCGAGCTTTCTCGAGGCGTACTCCGGGCCGAGGGCGACGAGCGCGCCGCCGAGGAGGAGGTTGATCACGAATCCGGCACCGAAGTTCACAGCGAGCCTGGCTCCGAGGTCCAGCGAGGACCGCGGGTCCGCGGCTCCGGGCTGTGCGGTCGCAATGCCGGCGGCGGCGACCAGCGCCAGCGTGGCGGTCGCGGTGACGGCGGCGACGACCGCGACGGCGCCGCTGACGCTACGCAGGGAGGGCATCGATGTGGAGGGCATCATCGGGAGAGGCGCCGCCTGTGGTGAATACTTTACGATGGGCGGTCGGTGGCCCTCGTCGTGGTCGCACACCGGCACGGCACGGAGCCCGGGACGGAACCGGGGATCGCCGGCGGCTGGTCGATCCCGTCGCGCCTACCAGGTGCCGTGGAAGGTGTCGAACTCCAGGTCCTCGAGCGGCTCGTTGCCGACGGCTATCTCGTACTCGCCGGGCGTGAGCATCGGCTTGTGGAACCGCGGGCCGTCGTCGGTGGTGATCCGCGGGCAGCCGGTGTTGACGAACGCGTCGAAGTCGAAGTTGCGCAGGCGGTCCGGGGTGACCTCGTCCATCGTGATGAGGTGGGCGTTGTCGTTGTTCTCGACGATCTCCTCGGCCTTCTCCCAGCGACCCTGACCGATCTTCGTACAGAAGATGACGCCGAAGGTGTCGGCGTCCATCGCGCGGTGGACGGCGCCGTAGCGCTGCTTGAGGAACTTCTCGGTGTCGGCGACCGTCACGACGTTGTTGACGGGGTCGCCGATGACGACGGTCTTCTCGGGGTGTTCCATCGCGAGTCCGAGCGGGTGGAACTTGCCGCCGCCGACGTAGAGGACCTGATCGGCGTCGAGGTCGGCGCTGGCGTAGTTGCAGCCGAGCACCTGCCCCTCGTGGGTGAGGCGGTCGTCGCCGCGGCGCGTGTGGACCTCGTAGCCCCGCTCCTCGAGCCAGTCGACCATGTCGCCGAAGAGGTTCATGTGCTGGGCGGTCGTGACCAGTCCCACGTCGGGGTCGTCCTCGGGGTCCTCGAGTTCCGCCAGCGACTCCTCCATGATCGGGTAGGGGTCGACGTTGGAGAAGAGGGGGACGTAGATGATCTTGTCCGAGTCCTTCATCGGCGAGTGGCCGAAGTGGACGAACACGTCACACCGACGCATCAGGTAGGTGTCGAGGTCGCAGGCGCCGTAGCAGGGCTGCCCCGAGATGAGGTACGTCACGTCGTCGGTCAGCTCCCGGAGGTCGTCGGCGACCGCGGGCGCGCGGCGCTTCAGCCCCTCGGGGAACTGGAGGCCGACCTTGTCGGCGTCGCGCTCCTCGACCGCCTCGACGATGCGATCGAGTTCGTAGTCCCACTCGCGGTCGTGTTTGAGCGACATCCCCGTCTTGGTGAGGTCGCCCTCGCTCCGCTGGCTCATTGCACCTCGATAACTACCGGAGGCGGTTAAGCGGCGCGCTCCGGCGACTGCCGAGAGAACGCCTCGCACGCCGCCGATACGCCCTTCATGATCCCCGACGCAGTCGTCGACATGACCGGCCACCGGTTCCACGTGGTGGACGTGTTCGCCCGCGACGGCGAGCGCTTCACCGGCAACCAGCTCGCCGTGTTCCACGACACGGCGGACCTCCCGGACGAGGACTTGCTCGCGCTCACTCGCGAGACCAACTTCTCGGAGTGCACCTTCGTCGAGGGAACGACGGACGGCGGCTACGACGTCCGCATCTTCGACCCGGCCGAGGAGATTCCGTTCGCCGGCCACCCGACGCTGGGCACCGCGGCGGTGCTGTGCGAGTTGGTCGACGGCGACGCCGGCGGTGACGGCGCGTCGGCCCCCGGCGACGACGACACTCCCACCGACCGCGACGGCGACGAACTGACGCTGAACCTCGGCGTCGGCCCGATCGACGTGTGGGTCGAACGCGTCGACGACCGCGGATCCGACGGCGACAGGGACGGCGGATCCGACGGCGGCGATCACGGTCGTGAGCAGTACTGGATGCGCCAGATCCCGCCCGAGTTCGGCGAGACGGTCCCCGCTGGCGTCGCCGCCGACGTGCTCGGTCTCGACACGGCCGAGGTCGACGCCGAGTACCCGGTACAGTCGGTGTCGACCGGCCTCCCGACGCTGGTGGTACCGCTCGCGTCGGTCGACGCGGTCCAGCGCGCGGCCACCACCGAGCCAGCGTACGGCGAGTTCATCGACGAGTACGGCGGCCACAACGTGCTCGCGTTCGCCCGCGGCGGGATCGACGACGGCGACCTCCACGCCCGGGTGTTCGCCGACTGGGCGGGCGTTCCGGAGGACCCCGCGACCGGGTCGGCCGCCGGCTGCCTCGGCGGGTGGTTGCTCGAACACCGATACTTCGGGGGCGGACCGATCGCCCGGACCGTCGAACAGGGATACGAGATGGGGCGACCGTCTCGGCTCCGCCTCCGTGCCGACCGCGACCCGGACGGGGAACCGGCGATCGAGGTCGGCGGCGCCGTCGTCCCGGTCGCGGCTGGCCGACTGCTGTAGCAAACAGCGCCGTCACGCCCTCAGATGCCCGGAACCAGCGCCGTCACGCCCAGCGTCTCCAGCACCATCCACGCGATGAAGACGCCGTACAGCCCGAGCAGGGATATCGCCTCGGGACGGTCGAGTTCGAGGTCGGTCCGCGTGACGACGAGGAAGCCGAGCGTCGCGACGGTGAGAAAGCCCATCATCGGGACGGCGGTGCCGAAGTCCAGCGCGACGGTGCCGCCCGGAACGAGCAGGACGCCGACAGGGACCGCGACGAGCAGGTCGAAGGTGTTGCTTCCGAGGACGTTCGCGAGGCTCGTCGGCCCCCGCCCCGCCTCCGCCGCACGGACCGAGACGACCGTGTCCGGCAGGCTGGTCCCCGCGGCGACGACGGTGAGCCCCCAGACGGCCGAGGGGACGCCCAGCGCCGCCTCCAGCGAGAGCGCGGCCTGGACGAGGGCCTCGACGCCGACGACGATCGCGACGAGCGATCCGGCGAGGAACAGCCACTGGCGCCCCGGGTTCACGCCGTCGACCTCGGGGGCGTCGAAGTCGGACACGTCCTGCGCCTGGATGAACAGGTACACCGCGTACAGCCCGAGCGGGATGAGGGCGAGCGGCCGCGTGAGCGTTGACGTGAGCCCATTGGCGACAGGCTGGGGCGCGTAGATCACGCCCAGCGAGAACGTGAGCAGCAGCACGGCGACTGCGAGCATGTAGAACTGCGTCTCCTTGTACACCACGTCACGGTCCGCCCGCACCCCCCGACCACGCAGGGCGCTCCAGCCGGGAATGACGAGGATGTTGAACACGGCTGACCCGACGATGGCGCCGACGCCGAGGTCGAAGTCGCCGTGCAACAGCACCGAAACCACGACGCTCGTCAGTTCCGGGAACGACGAGCCGACCGCGGCGATGACGGCGCCCTGTACGACGGCGGGAAGCCCGTAGTGGGCGCCGAGCCGTTCGCTCGCGGACTCCAGTCGGCCGCCGGCGACCCAGACGACAGCGGTGCCGACGACCGCGAGGCCGACTGCGGGGAGCAACGATACCATATCCGGGTGCGGGGGCGTCGGACCAAAAACGCACCTGAAACGCGACGGTTACGCGGGGGCGTCAGACACGCGGCGACTACGCGATGTCGCGGGACGTGTCGATGGCGACGCGCTCCTCGAGTTTCAGCTTCACCGTCTCGTCGAGCGCGCGGCCGCCGCGGAACTTCGGAACGGCGAGCTTGTTGACCACGTCCGAGCCGCGAACCTGGGTGTCGAGGTCCCACACCACGTCGGCGACGTGCTCGGTCATCGCGCGGTTGCGCGGCTCGTCGTCCTGCTTCATCGCGTGAAGGAAGGCGACGCTCTCGGTGTTGACCATCGCCGTCTGCAGTTCGGTGAGGAAGCGCCGGTACCGCGAGCGGTCGGCCCGCTCCAGCGGGTCGGCGACGTCGACGATGAGGTTCGCGTTCTCGGGGAGCGCGCTGACGAGCCGGTTCGCCGCGTCGAGCGGCGCGTCGCCTCCGATATCACGAACGGTCGGCGTGCCCGTCCGCGACTTCGTCCGGTCGATCGCGTCCTCGACGGCCTGATCCGAGCGCAGCGTCGTGAGGTAGAGCGTCCCGCGCGTGGCCGTGAGCTCGTACAACAGCAGCTCCGACTGGCTCGCCGGATCGGCCGAGAACAACACGATGCTCCCGGCCGGGATCCCGCCGTCGAGACGGCGATCGAGCACGTCGATCCCGGTCGGAAGTCGATCCGCCATGCGATCGAGTGACGATCCGGCGCGACATAACCGTTTCTCACGCTCGTGTCGGGTTCATTTCACCCGGACTCGTCCCGGCAACCGCGTCCGCACCCTGCGCGTACGCCTCGACGACCCGCTCGTCCCCGAGCACGGGATCGGAGCCCCTCGCGTTCCGGTCCCGATCCCGGTCCCGGTCCTGCGGCGCCGACGCGGGGGGCACCCGCGAGACGATCGGGCACCCGAGGAGGTCGCGCACGCCGGGCGGAACGGCGGTCGCTCTCGTCACGACGGCCCCGACGACCGGCGTGTCCAGTCGCCGGGCGACGGCGGCGGTCTTCGCGGCGTCGCGCAGGGACACCGCACACGGCTCGGTCACGAGCAGCGCGCCGTCGGCGACGCGCAGCGGCGCGACCGCGTCCGGGGCGGCACCCGCGGGACAGTCGACGAGCACTCGGGTTCCCTGCGTCGCCGACGCGGCGACCGCCCGGAGCGACTCCCGGAGGTCGCGGTCGCGACTGTCGGTCGGCGCGGGGAGGACTCGCATCGCCGGCGCGACCGCGTCGGCAACCGCGGCAGCCAGCGGCGAGTCGTCGTCTCTCCGGTCCGGATACGCGACCCGCCGCCGCACTCCGGACAGCGCGCCCAGATCGGGCAGATCCCAGTCGGCGTCGACCGCGATCGCCGGCGTTCCGGCCGTCCCGAACGCGCGAGCCAACCCGAGCGTTGTCGTCGTCTTTCCCGTGCCGCCCTTCCCGCCGGTGACCGCGAGCATGGGATGGGTGGGTCGGTATCCGGTTTCAACCCTCGCGGCGACGTCGCTGCTCGGGAACCGAGCGAACGGACGAACGGGAACACGGACATGGCTGGCAACCGGTGGCCCGACGTCACCGGTGCGGCCGTGGCGATCCGCGCGTCAGTCGTGACAGCAGCCGCCGGCCTCGCCGCCGAAGTCGACGGCGAGCGGATCGGAGATCGCCTCGTTCAGCGTTTCGAGGCGGTCCTGTAGCTCGTCTTGCGCCTCGACGTACTCACGCATCACCGGCAGCGAGTGCAGTTCCTGTTGGGCGGTCTGCACCTTCTCCATCGTCTCCCGGTCGGCCTGCCCGGCCTGCTTGGCCATCGCGAACTCCTGCCGGAGCTGCTCGAACTCGGAGATGCGCCGTTGGGCTTCCTCGTCGCTTTGCACGGCAGCCTTCGCCTCCTCGAACCGGCGATACGTGGAGGAGTCGGCGACGGCGGCGCCGAGCTCTGCCGCCAGCGCCTCGACGGCGTCGTCGGTCGCGGTCGCCTCCGGCGCGTCGGTCTCGATGCTCATGGGCCGGCTTGGGTTCGATCGCTGTTAAGCCCCGCGGCTGGGGAACCGCGGGAGCGAGCAGTCGCTCCCGGAGAACGGACGGTGTGTCCGTCCTTGGCGGACGGCCCCGTCACGTCGCGATCGCGTAGCCGGCGGCGGCGACGGTGACGACGACCACCAGCACGGTCCAGTTGCGCGGGGTGTCGAACGAGCCGTAGGGGCCGCCCTTGCGGGTGAACAGGTACGCGAAGTAGACGACAACCGGGGCGATCCGGGCCGGCGTTGACACCGACACGCCCCCGAGGAAGTCGAGGCCGAGCGTCAATGCGAGCGCGCCCAGTGCGGCCGCCGCGGCGACGGCGAGGTCCTCACGCGCGTCCGAGAGATCCATCTGTCGAGTGATGTGCGAACCGCAAGTAATCGGTGTCGGTTCGGGACCGGCAGACCGATGCACCGCGCACGGCCGCCGTCCCGCGTGCGACGTGTCAGGTGCGGTTGATCGCAGGGCGCGGGCGCGTTATTCGTCGGCGTCCTCGAGCTCGTCGACGAGCTCGTCGGCGTCGACGTCGACGTCGTCCATGTCCACGTCGTCGAGGGCCTCCTCGATGTCTTCGCCGCCCATACCGCCGCCCATGCCGCCCATCATGCCGCCCATGCCGCCCATCATGCCGCCGGAGCCGTCGATGACCTCCTCGACGACGACGCGGTCGAGGTCGAGGCGACCCATGATGTCCTGCGCGATCTGCTGTTTCGAGAACATCCACTGCTGGTTCATCTGCATCATCGGCGTCGCCTCGATGTACAGCGAGCGGCGGGTGACCTCCTGCGTCTCGGTCTCGGGCTCGCCGTCCTCGTCGTCGGACTCGACGGTGACCTCCTCCTCGACGGTCTCCTCCTCGATGCGGACCTCGGGGGTCTCCTGGAGGTACATGCCGATGAGGCCGGCGGCCTTCTCCTCGTCGTCGTCGACGAGCTCGAGGATCTCGTAGTCGTACTCGAGGTCGTCGCCGGCCAGCGGGTGGTTGAAGTCGACGCGCGAGCGCCCGCCGATGACCGTCTCGACGTAGCCCTGCTCGCCGTCGATGGTGACCTGGGCGCCGGGGTAGCGGTCGTCCTCGGGGATCTTCTCGGCGCTCACGGTGCGCACGTCGTCGGGGTCGAACTCGCCGAACGCCTCGTCCGCGGGGACGGTGACGACGTTCGTGTCGCCGACCTCCTTGCCAACGAGGTCCTCGTCGACGGAGTCGAACACGTGGCCCTCGCCGACGACGATGATGCGCGGGGAGAAGTCGTACTCGTCGTCGTCGATGCCGGCCTCCTCGGCGACCTCCTTGTGGGTCGTGTCGACGACGCGGCCCTCCTCCTCGTCCTCACCGGGGACGGTGCGGACGGTGTAGTCCAGCCGGAGGAAGTCCCCGTTCTGGATCCCGTCGTCGGACTCCTCGGTTTCGACTGCGTCCTCGCTCGCCTCATCGCCGGCGTCGGCAGACTCGGCTGCCTCGGCCTGCTCTTCTTCGCTCATGTGCGCATCGTCGCTCGTGCGCTTCTTAACAGTCACGTTTCGGCCGGATGACCGAACTCCGCGATGACGGCGGGATCGGTCCGCGATCTGTCGGAGGCGACCCCGACGGACGCGCCACCCTTTTGCTGGGTCGTCCCCACCGCGGTCGCATGTACGAGGTGGAGGTGAAGGTCCGTGCCGACCACGACGAGGTCCGCGACCGGCTCGCGGACATCGACGCGACCCGCGTCCGGCGCGTTCGACAGGTTGACACCTACTACGACGCGCCGCACCGGGACTTCGCCGAGACGGACGAGGCGCTCCGGATCCGGCGTGAAACCGTGGCTGACGGCACGAACGGTTCCGACGGCGAGCGGCGAGTCGACGACGACGGCGTCGACGCCGCCGCTCACGGGAGCCCGGACACCGAGACGAGGATCACCTACAAGGGGCCGCTCGTCGAGACCGAATCGAAGACGCGCGAGGAGTTCGAAACCGCCGTCGCCGACGGCGACGCCGCTGAGAGTATCCTCGGGGGGCTCGGGTTCTCGCCCGCGGCGACCGTCGAGAAGGATCGCGAGTTCTTCTCGGTCGACGGCTACACCGTCACGCTCGACGACGTGGCCCGCGTCGGCGAGTTCGTCGAAGTGGAGCGCGAGGTCGCCGAGGCGGGGATCGAAACGGCTCGCGAAGGCGCCCACGCGGTCCTCCGCGAGCTGGGGTTCGATCCCGACGAGCAGATCCGAACTTCGTACCTCGGGCTCCTGCTTCGATCGCAAGATCTGCCGAACGATTCCTCGGAGTAATCGGCTGGTCCGGAACTCTTTCCGCAAGTTATACTGCGGCCGGATTCCTCCCACCGACTAATGAGGAACATTCAGGTCTCCGAACTCGACCGGCGGGCGGTCGAGGACCACGAGGTAGAGATCGTCGAGCGAAAGGGGATCGGCCATCCCGACTCGATCTCCGACGGCATCGCGGAGGCAGTTTCACGCGGCCTCTCGCAGTTGTACCTCGACCGCGTCGGCAAGGTGCTCCACTACAACACCGACGAGACGCAGTTGGTCGCCGGCACCGCGGCACCGTCCTACGGCGGCGGCGAGGTGATCGACCCGATCTACGTGCTCATCGTCGGCCGCGCGACGAAGCAGTACGAGACCGACGACGGGCGAGAGCTGACGCTGCCCGTCGGCCGCGTCGCGCTGGAGTCCGCCCGGGACTACCTCCGGGAGAACATCCCGGAGCTGGAGGTCGGCACCGACGTCATCGTCGACGTGAAGCTCGGCGAGGGGTCGGGCGACCTCCAGGACGTCTTCGGCGAGGACGGCGCGCAGGTGCCGATGGCGAACGACACCTCCTTCGGCGTCGGCCACGCGCCGCTGACCGAGACCGAGCAGATCGTCCGCGAGGCGGAGCGCGCGCTCAACGGCTCGTACGCCGACGAGCACCCCGAACTCGGCCCCGACGTGAAGATCATGGGCAAGCGCGAGGGCGACCACATCGACATCACGGTCGCGGCGGCGATGGTCGACACGTACATCGACGACATCGACGAGTACCGCGAGGCGACCGAGCGCGTGGAGGCGTACGTCACGGACCTCGCGAAGGGCTACACCGACCGCGAGATAAGCGTCGCCGTCAACACCGCCGACGATCTCGAGGAGGGATCGATCTACCTGACGACGACCGGCACCTCCGCCGAGCAGGGCGACGACGGCTCCGTCGGCCGCGGCAACCGCGCGAACGGGCTCATCACCCCGAACCGCCCGATGAGCATGGAGGCGACCTCCGGCAAGAACCCCGTCAACCACATCGGGAAGATCTACAACCTCCTCTCGACGGACATCGCGGAGGCCGTCGTCGAGGAGGTCGACGGCATCCGCGACCTGCAGGTCCGCCTGCTCTCGCAGATCGGCCGGCCGATCGACGAGCCCCACGTCGCCGACGCGCAGGTCGTCACCGAGGAGGGCGTCGCCGTCGCGGACATCGAGGAGGAGGCGACCGCGATCATCGACGAGCGACTCGCCAACGTCACCGACGTGACCCGGCGCGTCATCGAGGGCGAACTCTCGACGTTCTGAGAGGCGCTGTCGCCCGATGCCTTCCGGCGTTCGCGTACACCCAGCGACTGCCGGCGCGCGCGGCGGCGTCGCCGGGAGTTTCGCTGGCCGCCGCGCGGTCGTCGTCAGACCACGGGGTGGCTGGTCCCGTTTTCGGTGAAGAACCTCTGCCGCCGAGGTCGCTCGTCCGTCGCGATCCCGGCAGTCCCGATCTCAGCCGTCCGCGAGTTCGCGCGCGAGGTAGGTCGCGATGTCCGTGTCGGCGGATTCGACGAACCGAGCGAGCTCGTCGCCCTCCCCATCGAACACGATCACCGTCGGGATGTACTCGACGCCGTACTCGTCCATCCCCGGCCCCTGCTTCTCCCCGTCGACTTTCTCGACCGGGAACTGCTCGATGCGGTCGGCGGCGACACTCGCGGCGTCGAGCGCGGCCGCGAACTGCGGGAGCTGCTGCGTGCAGTCGGGACACCAGTCGCCGCCCCACACTTTGTACGTCAGTCCCTCGGCGCCGAGGGCGGCGGCCACGTCCGGGTCGATGTCGGTGCCCGCGTCGGCATCCATCGTCGAAAGCGTCGTGCTCATGTCCTCCGATGGGTCGTACGTCGGGTTAAGCGCGACGCCGCCGGCAGATCGGGCGCGCAGCCGACGGAACCCGCCGCGCGTTCGTGCGCGGCGACCGCCCGAGGGCTTGCCGCTGACTCGGGAGCATTTACGCGTCACGCGAGTAGCGTGGGCATGGACGATTCGGTACTCGACACCATCGGCTCGCCGCTGGTCAGGGTCGACTCGCCGCCCGGCGCGACCGTGGCGGCGAAGCTGGAGTCGCGAAACCCGGGCGGGTCGGCGAAGGACCGCCCGGCGATGCGGATGATCGAGCGCGCCGAAGCTGAGGGAACGCTGGAGCCGGGCGACACGCTCGTGGAGCCCACCTCGGGCAACACCGGCATCGGCATCGCGATGACCGGCGCCGCGAAGGGATACGACGTGACCGTCGTGATGCCGGCCTCGAAGAGCGAGGAGCGACGGCAGATCATGGCCGCCTACGGCGCCGAGCTGGAGCTCGTCGACGGCGGCATCGACGCCGCGAAGGCGCGCGCCGACGAGTTGGAGGCCGAGGGAATGGTCCAGCTCCGGCAGTTCGAGAACGGCGCCAACCCGGCGGCGCACTACGAGACTACCGGCGCGGAGATCCTCGACCAACTCGACGGGCGCGAGCCGGACGCCCTCGTCGCCGGCGTCGGCACCGGCGGAACGATATCGGGCATCGGACGCCGGTTGCGCGAGGCGTTCCCCGAGATGGACGTGGTCGCCGTCGAGCCCGAGGACTCGGCGGTGCTGTCGGGTCGGGAGCCGGAGGCGGACTCCTTTCAGGGAATGGGTCCCGGGTTCGTCAGCCCGAACCTCGACGTGGACCTGCTCGACGGCGTGCTCACCGTCGGCATCGACGAGGCCGAGACCGAGTGTCGGCGCCTCGCCCGCGAGGAGGGGATCCTCGTCGGACAGTCGTCGGGCGGATCGAACATCCGCGCTCGCGACGTAGCGGCGGCGTTCGCCGCCGGCGAGGACCCCGGATACCACGACGTGGCGGTCGAGGGATGGGAACCGCGGTCGGACGATCGCGTCGGCGTCGCCGGCGACGATCCGCTGGTGCTCACCGTGTTCTGGGACTCCGGCGAGCGCTACATGTCCACCGGGCTGTACGACTGAGGACAGGGAGAGACCGATCTCGTTCTGTCGTCGGCTCAGTCGTCGAACTCCTCGCGCGTGACACGGACGCCGACCGTCTCCTCCACGTCGCGGAGATCGTACGCCGGTAACTCGGCGCCGTCGCTGCGTGCGAGGTACATCGGCTCGACGAGTCGGCCCTCCTCCAGCCCGTACAGCTTCAGGAACCGGTCGGTCTCCTCGCGGCGGACGGCGTCGTTGCGGACGGCGGTCGCCAGCGTCCGGGAGAGCCATTCGTCGCGGGTGATCGACGGCTCCCGGATCAACACCTCGTCGACGAAGCGGACGAGATACCAGTTGAGGTCGTTGCACAGCGACACCGCGGCGCCGAGGCTGACGGTGTCGAGCGCGACCGAGTTCTCGAACGGGGACCGGAGATCGTACGTCGCGAGCGCCTCCCGCGCCGTCTCCCGCGAGAGCAGCTCGTAGCGCAGGTCGGCCTCGGGGTCGCCGACGAGACAGACCGTGGTCATACGTCCGGGTCGCCGCCGCCGGGCAAAGCGGTTACGCTCCTCGGGCGGTGTCGGCCTCGGCGTGGACGGCACCGACCTCGGCGTGGGCGCCGGCGACGCTCCGCGCCGCCCCCGGCCGTCGGGAGGTCACTCGCCGGCGGTCCACTCCAGCGCCGCGCGGAGGTCGCGGTTCGGCGGCGAGCAGGTGAAATCGCGGCACGCGTACGCCGTCGGCACTCCGTCGCGAGCGTCGCGGTCGCGCCAGATCGGCGGGACGTCCCCGAGTCCGAGGTCGTCGACCCAGTCGGCGACGCCCTCGGCGGTCGGCGGACGCGGGGCGATCACGACGCCCGGGAGGTACCGACTCGCGAGCGTGTCGCGCCACTCGGCGGGTACCTCCTCACACGCGAGCGTGAGTTCGAAGGGGCCGCTCCGGTCGCGCGCGGCCGCCAGCGCCAACGTGACGTGCTCCAGCGGCGAGGCGGTCACGTCGTCCGCGTGGGTCGCGAGCGCGTCGCGGGCGACGGCGGCGAAGTCCTCGTCGGGGGCGAACAGGTCGAGATCGAGCAGGAGCCGGGTCGCCACGCCGAGACTGGACGGGGTCGAGGCGTCGGTCGGCTCCTGCGGGCGAACGACCAGGTCCTCGGCGTCGCGCGGCGTCGAGTAGATCGTTCCGTCGTCGGCGTCGTAGAACGCGTCGACGACTGTCCGTCCGAGCGCGAGCGCGAACCCGAGGTGGTCCGCGTCGCCGCTGACGCCGTACAGGTCGAGGGCCGCCCGCCCGAGGTACGCGTAGTCCTCGAGGTAGCCGTTCCCCTTCACCTCGCCCTCGCCGACGGCGTCGCCCTCGCGCTCGATGTAGCGTCGGCTGAGGCGGTCGCCGTCCCAGAGGTGTTCGCGCACAAACTCGAGCGCGTCGGCACCGCGGTCCGCCAGCAGGGGGTCGAGCGTGTGGCCGGCGGCGGCGAACGCCGAGATCGCGAGCCCGTTCCACCCCGCGAGCACCTTCTCGTCCCGCGGCGGGCGCTCGCGGGTCGATTCGCGGTAGTCGAACAGGGCCGTCCGCGCCCGCATCAGCCGCTCGCGCACCGTCTCGACCGACATCTCGTACGCCTCGGCGAGATCGTCGACGGCGGTCGCACGAGTGAGGACGGTCGTCCCTCCCTCGAAGTTGCCGCCCGATTCGACGCCGAACCGGTCGCACACCAACTCCGCGTCGTCGGCTTCGAACTCGTGATCCGCGGCCGCGAGCGCCTCCGCGACGGACTCGGGGGTCCAGACGTAGAACTCGCCTTCCCCCTCGCCGGAGTCGGCGTCGAGCGTGCCGTAGAACCCGCCGTTCGGGTGGGAGAGCTCGCGATCGAGGAACGCGAGCGTCTCTCGGGCGACGGTCGCGTACTTCGGCCGACCGAGCAGGCGGTGGGCGTCGAGGTAGACGCGCGCCAACTCGGCGTTGTCGTACAGCATCTTCTCGAAGTGGGGGACGATCCACTCGCGGTCGGTGCAGTAGCGGTGGAAGCCGCCGCCGACCTGGTCGTACAGCCCGCCGTCGGCCATCGCGTCGAGCGTCTCGACGGCGACGTTCAAGGGTTCCTCGCGGCCGCTGCGCGCGTACGCCTGCATGAGGAGATCGAGGCGCCCCGTCTGCGGGAACTTCGGTCCCTGTCGACCGAAGCCGCCGTGCTCGCGGTCGGCGCTGCGAAGCGCGGCGGTGACGGCGTCCGAGAGTACGTCCGAATCCGGGAGTCCGTTCTCGGGCCCCGCCTCGGTCAGGGACGCGTCAGTGCCGCCGGAATCGGTCGATTCCAGCTCGTCGCGGGCGGCGGCGGTCCACTGCTCGGCGCGCGCCTCCATGTCCGCGCGCTGGTCCGGATCGTCCCACGAGTTCGCGATGTTGCGACACACTTCGAGGAAGCCGGGCATCCCCTGGCGGCCGTCGCGGGGGAAGTACGTCCCGACGTAGAACGGCTTCCCCTCCGGCGTGAGCCACACCGAGAGCGGCCAGCCGCCGCGTCCGTTGACGAGTTGGTTCACGGTCTGGTACACCCGATCGAGATCGGGCCGCTCCTCGCGGTCGACCTTCACCGGAACGAACTCGTCGTTGAGAACCTCGGCGACGGCGTCGTCCTCGAACGACTCCTCCTCCATGACGTGACACCAGTGGCACGCCGAGTAGCCCACCGACAGAAAGAGGGGTACGTCGCGCTCGCGGGCCGCCGCGAGCGCGTCGTCGTCCCACGGCTGCCAGTGGACCGGGTTGTCCGCGTGTTGGCGCAGGTACGGGCTGGCCTCCTCGTCCAGCCGGTTTCGCGCCGTCGGATCGCTCATTGGCGGTCGGTCGGCGCCGGGACGGATAAGCGGGGCGGCCGCGGGTCGTCACTCCGGCGTGCGGCGATTTATGATGCACGAACGTGGCCACTGGATGTCGTTCAGAGGGTAAGGCTTACACGCCCGTGCAGTATCGCATCGACCATGTCCGAGACAGTGCTCCTCGTCGGCGGGGGCGGACGCGAACACGCCATCGCCCGCGCGGTCGCCGCCGACGCCTCGCTGTACGCCTGCGCGAGCAACCGTAACCCCGGGATCGCGTCGCTCGCGGACGGGTTCGAGCAGATCGGTGAGCGTGAGGCCGACGCGATCGTCGACTACGCGGAGGAGGTCGACGCGGACCTTGCGGTCATCGGTCCGGAGTCAGCGCTGGAGGCGGGCGTCGCCGACGCGCTCGATAACGCCGGCGTCTACACCTTCGGTCCCCGGGCCGAGGAGGCGCGCATCGAGACCGACAAGGCGTTCCAGCGACGGTTCATGGACGACCACGACGTTCCGGGGAACCCGGACTTCGCGACGTTCGATTCGGCGGAGGCGGCCGCGGAGTACGTCGAGGCGTACGACGGCGACGTGGCGGTCAAGCCCGTGGGCCTCACCGGCGGGAAGGGCGTCCGGGTGACGGGCGACCAGTTGACGACGGAGGCCGCGGTCGACTACATCCTCGACGCCGAGTGGGACGAGTGGGTGATCGAGGAGCGACTGGTCGGCGAGGAGTTCACCGTACAGGCGTTCGTGGCGAACGGCGAGGTCCGCACCACGCCCGCGATTCAGGACCACAAGCGCGCCTACGAGGGCGACGAGGGCCCCAACACCGGCGGGATGGGGAGCTACTCCGACACGGACCGGACGCTTCCGTTCATGACCGACGCCGACTACGAGGCGGCCGTCGCGATCATCGAGGCCGTCGTCGACGCCCTGCCCGAGTACAAGGGCGTCCTCTACGGTCAGTTCATGCTCGGCGCCGACGGCCCGAAGGTGGTGGAGTTCAACGCCCGCTTCGGCGACCCCGAGGCGATGAACACGCTTCCGGTGCTCTCGACGCCGTTTCTCGACGTGCTCACCGCCGCACGCGACGGCGAGCCGCTGCCGGAGCTCGCCTTCACCGGGGAGGCGACCGTCTGTAAGTACGCGGTGCCGGCGGGCTACCCGGTCGAGCCGGACGCCGGCGCTCGGATCGAGGTGAACGAGGACAGCGTCGGCGACGCGCTCCTGTTCTACGCGAGCGTCGATCAGCGCGAGGACGGCCTGTTCACGACCACGTCGCGCTCGTTCGCGGTCGTCGGCCTGGGTGACTCCATCGCGGACGCGGAGGCGGACGCCGAGGACGCGCTGTCGATAGTCGACGACGGGTTCCACGTGCGCCACGACATCGGCACTGCGGAGCTGGTGCGGTCGCGGATCGATCACATGGCACAGTTGCGCGGGGAGTAGCCACCGGAGTCGCCGGCCGTCTCGGTCGCGTCGCCCATGTGACAGCTGCGTCGCTGAGGGGCAGCCGTTGGCGAACACGTGACGCGGCCGCGACGAGCTCGGACCGCCCGCGTCACGGTTTCGCGACGCGGCCCGAGGCGTGAGTCACCGCACGTCGGCGGTGGTCCCGTCATCGGTGAAGAATCCTCGGCCGACGGTCGGTCCGGGCCCTCACCGGCCCGACTACACGACCTCGAACGCACGAGATTGATTACCGGTGGTCCCGACGCTCACACCGTGACCACCGACGACGACGTCGAGGCCGAGCGCGACCGAGCCGGCGGTGGCGGTGGCGCCGGCGACGACGACCACCCCGCCCGCTACGACCGCGTGGAGCGCCACCCGACGCCAGACGGACGGAACTCGTTGCGCCACTGGACCGACGCCAAGTCGCCGATCACGGTCGCGCTCAACTACCTCGTCGTCTGGCTGATCAGGATCTCGCCGAGCCTACGACTGAAGAGTTGGCTCCTCCGTCGCCTTGGTGCCACGGTCGGATCCGGCGTCTCGTGGGGGTTGGAGGCGACGCCTGACGTGTTCTGGCCCGAGCGGATCGAGCTGGGTGACGACGTGATCGTCGGCTACGACTCGGTGCTGTTGTGTCACGAGTTCCTGCAGGACGAGTACCGCCTCGGCGACGTGGTCGTCGGCGACCGCGCGATGCTCGGCGCGAAGGTGACCGTGCTTCCGGGCGTCCACATCGGCGCCGACGCGCAGGTGGCGGCGAACTCCCTCGTCGCCGACGACGTGGCGCCGGGAGAGACCGTCGCCGGCGTCCCGGCCGAGCCGGTCGAGCGGGACGCGGGCGACGGCGGTGAGGGCGCGAACTGAGGCGCCGAACGGGCTTCCGCTACTCTCGGACGCGGACGACACCCTCGGTAAACGCGCGCCGGTTCGGCACGACGTACTCCGCGCCGTCGCTCTCGACGTGCGTGACGAACACGTTCACCTCCTGGACGACGCCGTCCGTGTCGCCGATACGGACGCGGTCGCCGATGCTGTACGGCTGTTCGAGCAGGAGATAGAAGCCGGCGGCGCCGGACGCGAGCAGATCGCGGAACGCGAGCCCGCCGAACAGGACGAGCGCGAAGCCGTACGTGGCTAGCAGGACGACCAGCGCGGCGGTGTCGACGCCGATCTGTCCGAGCGCGACGAGCACCGCGATGAACACCACCGACCACTTGGCGAGGGAGGGAACGATCCCGGTCTGCGGGAGCTTCACCCCGCGAAGCCGGTCGTCGATCAGCAGTTCGACCTTGTCGCCGACGACGAGACCGACGATGAGCACGAGGACGGCGAGAAACAGCGACGGAAGGAAGCCGGCGGTCCGGTTCCAGAAGGTCGAGATGTACTCCACCCGAGCGATCGTCAGCGCGACGATGAGCCCGAGGATGAAGATGAAGTACCCCGAGAGGTTCGCGACGAGCGAGACGGTCGACGTGCCGAACTCGCGGGCGGTCCGCTCGAACGCCGTCCCCTCGATCGTCTCGGGGACGCCGGCGCCGACGAGGATCCGGCGGTTCACGCGAACGACGAGATAGCCGAGGAACGCGGCGAGTACGATCACGCCGAGCGCCAGCCACAGGCGCGCCGGCAGACTCGTCAGCGCCGAGCGAACGGTCTCACCCACGCTCTGGAGCGGCGGCGGTGCGGCCGAGGCGACACGCGCCGCCGTCGACGGCACAGGCTCGACGGTCGCGATGGGGCTCGCGTCGATCATGCGTCAGTACTCCTCCGGGTCGAGTTCGAGGACGAGTTGCCCGCCCTTGAACGCACGGACGAGCCCGTCCGACTCCGAGAGCACGATGGCGATGGCGTTCGTGTCGCGCGTGATGGCGCCGCCGGCCATGTGCCGGGCGCCCAGCCCCTTCGGGATGTCGACGCCCTCAGCGCCCGGTTCGAGGTAGCGGTACGCCGAGACGATCTTCCCCGAGTCGCTGATGACGAACGCGCCGTCGAGCCGGGAGAACTCCTTGAGCATCACGTTCACGATGGGGTCGCCCACGTGGACGTGGCTCTTCTCGAAGGGGTTGTAGCTGAGCGGCCGAGACTTGTTCATCACCTTGCCCGCGTCGCCGACGACGAACAGCGCGCCGACGGGCTTGCCCTTCTGTCCCTTCTTCCCGAGTTCGATCGCCACGTCGAACACGTCGCGAACGACGGCAGGATCGGCCCGAGAGTTGGCGAACAGGTCGAAGATGCCCGAATGCATCGACTCGGTGACGGGGGTGCGGATCACGCCGTCGATCGGGTCGCCGAACACGCCGACTGCGCACGCGACCACGTCGCCCTCCGCGCAGTAGCCGTGGTTCATCGCTCCCTCGATGCCGAAGCGGATCCGGTCGCGAACGTTGTCGAACTCCAGCGGGAGCTCCACGTAGCGCTCTGCGTCGTGGTCGTTCTCCTGAGCGACGACGACGACGACCGACTCGTCGTCGACCTCGCGGTAGTCCTCGTACGTCGATCCGGTCGGTGCAAAGAGGAATACCCCGTCGACGTCCGCGACGAGGTCGGCGAGGAGGTCGGCCGAAGTAGTCATTGTCTGAACGTTTCGCGGCGCGTTCATATCGGTTTCGGCACCGTCATGCGGCCGTCTTGCGTTCGCGATCGGTGCCGCGGCAGACACGATGTCGGCTGCTTCCCGCTGGCACTGGGTCTACGCGAGATCCTGCCCGGTAAGCTGGACACTCCAGTTCTCGGGAGCGGTGAGGTCCACGGTTCCGAGCCGCCAGCGCTCGCTCCCGCCCGGATCGACCCGATCCCCGGTATCGGACCCCGCGTCGGCGTTGTCCTCGCCGTCGACGACTGTCGGCCGAACGACCAGCCGGGTCGGCGTCGAGACCATCGACAGCGGGAACTCGTCGTCCGACCTGAAGCCGTATCGCCGCAGCACCGACCGCGGGAGCGACGCGCCCGCGCACTTCAGCACGTCCGCGTCGTCGGCGTCCGCGACGACGGCCGACAACAGCGCCTCGTAGCTCGCCGTCGGCGCCGATCCGTCGGCCGGGACCACATCGAGCACCGAGACCTTCCGCGGCCCGGCGGTGTCGGACTCGCCACGGCCGCCGTGGGCGACCGCGACGAGCGCGGCGACCGGTGTTCCGTGCTCGTCGTTGACGACGTACGTCGTCGGGTCCCACCGTGGATTCGCGAGCCGCCAGCGGTACCAGCGGGGGTCGCGACGGACGTGGACCGTCTCCGGAACGCTAGACTCGTATAGATCGACGAGCGTCTCCGTCGGCGTCGTCATGTGCCGAGCGACGGTCCACTCTCCGGGTGGGTCGGCGCCCCCGCCGCTCAGCGACGTGAGGCCGCGGACCACCGGTGCGGCGAGGTGTCCGAGTCCGGCCGCCGCCTTCCACTGTGGCTTCTCTGTCGACCGCGCGGCCGCGAGTCGGGAGAGGTCCTGCACCCGGTAGTGCGTCGAAAGGGTACCGACCTCGCGCCAGTCGAACGACTGGAGTCCGGGCAGGATCGCCGCCGAGGGGAAGTTGTAGTAGTAGTCCGGCGGCCCGTCTTCGTACCGATCGAGCAGCCGTTCGGTCATTTCAGTGAACAGCCCGCGACGGCGGTGGTCGGGATGGACCATCCAGTCGGCCGGCTGGAACGCCAGCGCCGACGCGTCGCCGGCGCGGAGGGGGACGGCGAGGCACGGCTCCGCGCCCACGAGTTCCCCGTTGGCTTCGGCGACAACCATCGGGACCTCCTCGACGTACGGATTCGCGGCGAACCGCCACTCGAACCATTCCTCGTCCTTCCGTGTCCCCCACACCGCCTCGTAGAGGTCGAGGAAGGCCCCCCGGTCCTCGGGACGGAACGGCCGAACCGTCGCCCGTCGCTGTGTATGCATGGGTTGAACTCGCTCGGTGCTCCCGCGCCGTGGCAATTCGTTATGAACGCGCTTACCGGGGATCGGTGTCCGTGCTCGCTTCGCTGCTCGCTAGCCGACTTGTCAGTCCTCGGCCTTCCAGCAGGATAGCTGAGTGTTGCCCATCACCAGAAAGAAGGATAATTGGGTGGCGAGTAGTCTGTTTTTGTGGTGTAGCGCATAGTCGTCTCGGTCAAATTCCGGCGGAAGGTGAAGATGGACCGAAGCGGTAGAGCCGTGTGAATTGAAATTATCGAAAATCAGTGATAGACGCATCAGGTTCTCCTCCTGAATCGCCTGATGAATCACCAGAAGATATTGATTCTGAACGCTTCTTTGATTCAAGAATTTTTTGAGCAATTTCTATATTAATATCAGTCAGTTCTTCAAATTTATGCTCGTCGCTCCCGACCTTAAGAAAGATACCACTGTTATCAATCTGCTGTGGTCGAGATTCCACAGAAGAGTCAGCGGCTCCTTCGCTCTCTATTTCAGTGGTTGATTCAGATATCCTTTTTTTACCGTCTGAGGAGGTGCTTCCGCTTCTCATCTCATCAATCCTGAGCATATCCTCATAGAGCATGGAAAGTTGGTCTTCGGCATCCTTAGCCTCAGCACGAGAAGCGTCGGTCAGGTCCACTAAGACATTCCATAGTTGGCTTGGTGGATTGGAGCCGCTGAGATGGCTGTATAATTCGCTGAGTATCGGGATATTTTGATACATTTCAAATAGCGCATTATAATACTCATCATCATCTTTTGGGTTCGCAACCCTATTCGCAAGCTCTGTTGGCTCTAAGCCCCTGCTTGGAAGCAAACCATAGCTTCGGGCGTCGGCAACTTTCTTCATATATGCCCCGCTGTTCGCTGTTGAGTGACCTAATGACTGTGCGAAAGATTCCTTCCCAGGCGGACTACCCTTAAACTCATTCACTGCTGATTCAGCGATTTCCACTGCATCCTCTACTTTCAATCGGCTCGGATACCGCGACCCTGAGAGTTTGCCCATACTCCCTCTACACACCATTATCGCAAGTATTTTTCGACGTCAATCCAGCACGAGTCGATCGGAGACTCTAGACTCGCTGTAATTGCTGACTCAGCAGTTGAAACCGAGACTGAAGACAGCTTGTTATGACGAATACCTCCATGATAGTCCAAATTAGCTACTCTAAGAATATATCAAATTTACATTTTACCAGTGTGTACTTACCATAAGGCGTATTGAGAACTCTTCTCCACCTGATGTACAGTTCTGATTGCCGCTCCAAACAGTGTATTCAGTGCTGACCGCCGGACTTATATGCGTGGCTCTGGTATGCGCTATTAGCCTCAGTGATGTGTGGACGATTGTCGTATCCGCGCGAAAGAGCGTTGCTGAGGCAGTGGAGCCTGCCCCGTGCGCGTCCGAGTGGCCCTAATCACGCTGACGCGCACTCTGAAAGACCAACCCCTGCCAGCGACCGCAGGGGTCAAAAGGACCACCCACACCCGCTAGACAGACGTAGCCTTTCCGTTTGGGTTGTTACACGCCCTAATGTTATGTCTGTTCCTGTTGGCCCGCGTGGTCCCCGGTCGCAAACAGTACGTGAAACGGGAAGACCGCATTGAGCAGGTTGTAGAGTTCGTCAAAGGTTCGTCGGAGCCTGTGTCCGTTAGCGATATCGCAGAGGCTCTGGAACTCAGCTACGGCTACGTCAGGGGACTAGCCGTGGAAGCCAGCGAGAAAGGTTTCATTCACGGCGAGAAATCCGCCCCTGTCGTCGGGTACATCTTCAACAGACAAGGTCGTACCCGCACAGATGGAGGAGACCGCGAGGGGGAGCTTCGAGTTCTCCCCAGCCGCGAGGCGTTGCTACAGGCTGTCCGCGACCACGCTCCTCACCGATATGAGGAGGCAGCGAGTAAAACTCTTGACGAGCTTCGGAAGTTCGTCAGGAAGCAGGTGGCGGACGGCACCACCACAGTCAGCCACGCATGGCGGTTTAGCTGAAGTCCAAGCCGCCTCGGCGGGCTTCAGTCGCGTTTTATTATATTTTGTATTAAGTGGTTAGCTCGGTAGCTGATTGGGTTTCATAGCCCATCTGGTCGAGCGCGTCACGTCGGTCTTCGACCGGGACGTTGTCGTACTTGAGAGTCGTTTTCACCGATTCGTGGCGCAACTGAGCCTGCGTAGCCGCAAGGTCGCGCTCTTTGGTCATGTGAGTCCCGACCGAGTGGCGGATTGCGTACCATGACATCTGCCGGTTCTCGTAACTAATCTCGGCCCGGTCGCACAGGTCTTTGAGTATCCGGCTCAGTTCATTGGAACCGTAGCGGTTCCCGTGCCGAGTGAGCCAGATTTTGTCGGTATCCTCGTATCTCGGGTGGTCGGCTCGTTCATCTATCCACCTCTCTAACGCGGTCGCTGTCCGGTCGGTGATACCCACCGTCCAGTTCCCCTCGTTCTTGGCTGAATTCTCTCGCGGGATACGTAGCAGTCCGTTCTCGGGTTCACACCAGCCAACCCGAGCGTTCCCCACTTCCACCGGACGAAGCCCGGCGTCGAGACTCGTCCAGACGAGAGACGTTTTCGAGGTTCATTTGGGGTCTTGTCGTTGTTGGACAAGTCGAAAACGGGAGGTAGAGAGTGCGCGGGACCGGATTCGAACCGGCGGACCTCTACAGGACAGCGTCCTAAGCGCTGCGCCGTTGGCCTGGCTTGGCTACCCGCGCTCGCCACACAATATCCCGATTCGCCGTAAGTAGCTGTCGGACCGAGGCGACACGATTTATCACCGCCCGCCTCCAACCACACGTCGATGTACCGCGCCAGCGACGAGGTCGAGAACGAGGAGTGGCTCTCGCGGCTCCACCGAGCCGCCGAGTCGCTGGATCTGTCCGCTGAGGCTCGATCGAACGCGACCGACATGTTCCTCTCCGGCGTTCCGGAGGACGACCGATCGAAGCCCGCGATGGCCGCGGCCGCGCTGTACGCCGGCGCGCTCATCGCCGGCGACGAGCGACCCCAGACCGCGGTCGCCGAGGCGATGGACGTGACCCGACTCTCCGTTCAGCAGCACTGGAAGGACGTCCTCGAGGACGCCGGGTTCCGACCGCCGTCGTGGTGAGGCGACCGCTCGTGGGTGGTCAACGACGTGGGGTGGGCTACTCCGTGAGCAGCCGATACGCGAGCAGCGCCAGCCCGGTGAACCCGGCCAGTTGGCCCAAGAGAAACAGCGCGCCGCCGACGTACGCGAGTTCGCTGCTCGGGTCCCGCCCGGCGAGGCGGATCGTCTGATAGCCGAGCAGGAGCGCGACGACGCCGACGAGGATCAGTTGCGTCGCCCGCGACCGCCGCGCCAGCCAGTCGATCGCGGCGTCGATACCGGCCATCGCCCCGTCACTCCGGGTCCGGCGGCTCCGTGCCGCGCCCCTCGCGGTCGGGCGTGAGGTTGCCGTGGCGGTCGATCTCTCCGCGGACGATCCGCGTCGACGAGATCCGATCGCCGTCCTCGGCGGGGACGTGGTCGACGACCTCGATCCGAAGGCTGGGCAGGCCCTTCTGTTCGCGGATCTCGTTGACTCGCTCCGCGCCCGACTGCGTCTCCGGGGAGACGATCAGCGCGTCGAACCCCGGCTCGACGGCGATCCCCGTCGGCTTCGTCAGCTCGCGGATCTCGTAGTCGCGACCGTGGTCGGCCGCAAGCGGTGTGAGCTCCGCGTCGAGGTCGCGCTTCCGTTCGGCGAACGGCCGAACGTACCGGTCCGTGTGACGTGTCTCCGGGGCCAACTTGTCGGAGGTGAGTCCGACGGTGAGGTCCCCGAGCTCGAACGCGCGCTCGAACAGCGCGCGGTGGCCGTCGTGGACCGGGTCAAATGTCCCGCCCAGCGCGACGTTCATACCCGGGCGTGGGCGCGCCGGCACCTAAAAGCGACGTTACTCGTCGTCCCGTTCGGGTTCGACGGAGATCCGAACCGGCTCGCTCGTCTGCCCGTCGGGCTCGCCGTCGCCGGTCAGCCGGGAGTCGAGGGTGAACACGGCGTTCAGTTGGTCCTGTACCTGCCCGATCGCGCCCTCGACGAGCGTGGCGGGCTCGATCGCCTCGTACTCGTACGGGTTGTTGCCGGCGCCGGCGGACTCCCGCTTCGTTCGGGAGACCGTCTCCTCGTCGTGAAGCTCCGCGAGCGCCTCGCGCACGGTGCTCGGATACAGTCCCGTCCCGTCCGCGACCTCCTCGCTCGTGGAGCCGGGATGCTCGCGGAGGTACACGTAGATCCGCGCCCGCGTCTCGGTGTCGAGCAGCCACGCCAACAGGTCGACGATGCGCTCGTCGAAGCCGTCGGCGACCTCGGCCGCACTCGACTCGAGCCGCTGTGCCGCCTCGCGCAACTCCTCTCGCGGGGCGTCCTCGTCGTCGGCGCCGTCCGTCTCGCCGCCGTCCTCGGGGGCCTCGTCGGTAGCCATGTGTCCCATCTCGCGGGTCAGAACTCCGCAGGGAAAACCCCGTCGCCGACTCTCACGGCGGCCGGTCGGACCGGACCGATCCGCCGGACTAAACCTCGTGCTCGTCGATCAGGAGATCGCGACACAGGGCGTCGATGCCACGCTCGTCGCGGATCCGGCGCTGCCGGGTTGCACCCGACTCGCGCTCGAGCAGGAACCGCAATCCCTCGACGTCGAGACGGTCGCACTCGCGGTCGACGACCGTCGGCAGGTCGACCACGGAGTCGCCGTCGCGGTCGACGAAGTCGGCGTCGCGGCCGTGGCGCATGGCGCGCCACTTGTTCTCGTCGAGCAGCTCCCGGCGGAGGCCGTCGGCGTGGCCGGAGTCGTCCGCGGCACCTCCTTCGGCGTCGCCGGGAGTCGGATCGGATTCGTCCTCGTAGCGCTCGGCCAGATCGACGACGAGCGCGTGGACGTACTCCACGAACGCACAGACTACGTCGGAGTCAGACTGTGCGTCCGGCGTACGAACCTCCACGGTGCCGTGCCCGGTGTGGGGGCGAACGTCGAACCAGAGTTCGCCACGGTCCTCGATCGAGCCGTGCTCGACCATTCGCCGCTCGAAGGCGTCGTACGCCGCGAAGTCGGTGAAGTGCCCGGGAATCCCGGTGTTCGGGAGGTTCTCGAACACCTTCGCTCGGGCGGACGCGAGTCCCGTGTCGAAGCCGTTCCAGAACGGCGAGTTCGCCGACAGCGCCAACAGCGGCGGGAGAACCCAGCGGACTTGATTGGCGATCCACGTCGCCTTGTCCGCGTCGTCGACGCCGACGTGAACGTGAAGTCCGGCGGTCGTGTTGCGGTGTTGCGGGTACTGGATCCGGTCGAGTTGCGATCGGTAACGGGGTTTCTCCGCGTGGTCGAGGTCGCGCCAGACCGCCGCCGGGTGGAGCCCGGCTCCCGCGACCCGGAGGTCGTACGACTCGGCGTGTTCGACGAGCGCCTCCCGCACCGTGCTCACGTGCTCGCGAACGGCGGTCGGGTCCTCGATCAACGGGGTCTGCGTCTCGATGACGAACTTGAACAGCTCGTGATCGATGCGTCCCGCGAGCGGCTCGGGTGGCTCGCGATCCCCGTACACGAGCTGATCGCTCCCGGAGGTCGGCCGGCCGTCGCCGTTCACGACGTAGAACTCCTCTTCGACTCCAAGCGTGCCCATCCGCTCGAACGCCGACGCCGAACCCGTGTCCATCGCCGACGGCTTCGGCGTGCGGTGGTATATATCTCGGGAAACCGGGTCCGAACGTCACGCCATCCCGACATGACGGGTGATTGGATGTTCCGACGGACCGGGACGAACGTTCAAACCGGATGGCGGAACCACCAGTCACTGGACGTGCGGGCGTCCGGTCGGGGATGGGGCCGGACGTGGAGTCCGCGTAGCCGCGCCGACGCGTGGCCGAGCAATCGCTGTACCGTTCGAGGGCGGACGGAGAACGGCGGACGTGTCCAGCGGCGTCGCTATCTCGGCGTCGCGACGACGCCGAGGTGGTCCTCGTGGAATCGGTCGAGCGGTCGAGTCTCCAGCACCTCGTAGGTCGACCGTAGATCCGACAACACCTCGTCGAACACGGCGTCGGGAGCGGCGGCGACGTCCTCCGACCGCGCTTTCACCGCCAGCAGAAGTCGGCCGTCGTCGGCGAGAAACCGTCGGTTCCTGACCGCCACGTCGGCCTGTCCGCGGGTCGCAACGTCCTGCACGAGCACGTCGCAGTCGGCCTCGACGACGTGGGCGTACGTTTCCGGTCGTCGTGCGTCCTTGAGCAGCGGGAAGAGGTTCGGTCGCGGCTCGCAGGCGTCGAGCAGGTCGCGCACCGGGCGCGGCGAGAACTCCACCGCGTAGGTCGGCCCGGCGAAGTCGGCGACGTGGCTGACGGTGGTGCCGTTCGCAGCTCCGAGGTATAGCACCGTCTCGTCGCCCGACAGTCCCGTGTCCATCCCGAGTTCGAGCATCCCGCCGAGCTTCGACCGGCCGGCGTCCCACGCGCGCCACTCGCCGTTCGTCGGCTCGCCGTACACCGGTTCCCCGCGCGTGGACAGCCGCTCGTCGCCGTCGAACTCGCGGCGCTCGACGCCGTCGGGGAGCGACGGGTCTGTCCCGGTCATTCCGAACCACCGCCGTCGGCCTCGGCGCGGGCGCGGATCGTCCGCATCCGCTCGTCCAACTCCGCCTCCAACTCGGGGCGATAGTCGCCCGAGTAGTGGTCGATGCGCGCGGCGATGGTCAGCTTCCCGGCGAGCGCCCGCGAGGCGGAGCCTCGGTCCTCGGGTCGCGTCCCGCGGACGTACTCGTGGGTGTAGATGACGCCGTGTTTCGGCGAGGAGCCGTGACCTCGGAGATGCGCGAACAGCGCGTCCTCGGCACCGAGCACCTGCAACGTCCCCGACGGCTTCTTCGCCAGCGTCTCCAGCCCGCCCGCCAACGAGATGAGCCGCGCGGCCAGCACCGGTCCCGCTAACGCCGAGAGGTTCGGCGCGGCGATGGGCGCCCGCGACTCGATGAACGCCTCCAGTTCGCCGGATTCGCCGTCGATCTCCGCGACGCGAGTCGCAAGCGAAACGACGCGCTCCTCGGCCGGACCATCCGGGTCGCGTTCGGCGAGTTCACGACAACCCTCGATACCCGTCCCTGCATCGGGGAACAGCGTCCCCGCCCACTCGGAGACGCGCTCCGCGAGTTCGTTCGCGACGCGCTCGGCGTCGTCCATCGCGCGAACCGCGTGGAGCAGTTGACGGTCGTCGGCGCGCTCGCGCTCGTCGACCTCGGCGCGGGTCGCCTCGACGGTCGCCTCGCGGAGCGTCGCGTAGTAGTCGTCCTCGTCGGCGGCGAATCCGGACTCGACAGCCAGCGCCGGCCAGTCCGCCGGTGCCTCCGCGTCGCCGTCGCGGACGCGGTCGGCCGGCGACTCCCCGTCGCCGGCGGCGAACCACGCCCGGGAGACATCGCCCGGCAGATCTGCGTCGTCGGTAGTCATGCACATCCGTTCCCGGCGGCGGTTCATGAGCGTTGTCTCCGCGGCCCGGGATACGAACCGAGTAACCTTTGCCCGCGCCGGCGGACCTCGCGAGCATGCACCAGCCGGAACTCGATACCACCGACGCCCCAGAGGTCGGCGAACTCACGCCCCCGACGCGGACACTGATGGGCCCCGGCCCGAGCGACGTACACCCGCGCGTCCTCCGCGCGATGAGCACGCCGCTGGTCGGGCACCTCGACCCGTCGTTCATCGAGATCATGGACGACACCCAGGAGCTGCTCCGATACACCTTCCGCACCGACAACAAGTGGACGATTCCCGTTTCGGGCACCGGTTCGGCGTCGATGGAGGCCGCGATCGGCAACCTCGTCGAGCCGGGCGAGACGATGCTCGTTCCGACGAACGGCTACTTCGGCGGTCGAATGGCCGAGATGGCGCGGCGTGCCGGCGGCGATGTCGTCGAGGTCGACGCGCCGTGGGGCGAGCCGCTCGACCCGGTCGACGTGCAGGCGGCCTTCGACGAGCACCAACCCGACGTGTTCGGCTTCGTCCACGCCGAGACGTCGACCGGCGTCCGTCAGCCGGACGTGCCCGAACTGACGAGTATCGCGCACGACCACGGCGCGTACGTGATCGCCGACTGCGTCACGTCGCTTGGGGGCGTTCCCCTGAAGGTCGATGAGTGGGACATCGACGCGGCCTATTCGGGGCCACAGAAGTGTCTGTCGTGCCCGCCGGGCGCGTCACCGCTCACGCTCAACGACCGCGCGATGGACAAGGTCCTCTCCCGAGAGGAGCCGGCCCGCTCGTGGTACCTCGACCTCTCGCTGCTGGAGGGGTACTGGGGGGAGGAGCGCGCGTATCACCACACCGCGCCGATCACGAACGTCTACGCACTGCGTGAGGCGCTACGTCTCGTCGCCGAGGAGGGCATCGAGTCGCGCTGGGCGCGCCACCGCGAGACCGCCGGCGCCCTGAAGGCCGGGGTCGAGGCGATGGGGCTGGAGATGAACGCCGCCGACGAGTCCTGGCTCCCGAGCCTGAACGCCGTTCGCGTTCCCGAGGGGGTCGACGACGGCGCGGTCATCTCCGATCTGCTGGACGGATACGATCTGGAGATCGCCTCCGGTCTCGGCGATCTGGCGGGCGAGATCTTCCGTATCGGCTGCATGGGCCACTCGGCGCGGCCGGCGAACGTCTCGCTGCTGGTGTCGGCGCTCGGGCAGACGCTGGCGGAGCACGGCGCCGACGTGGACGTGGGCGCGGGCGTCGAGGCGACCGCGTCCCGATTGTAACGGCGACCGTCGCTCGACCCCGGCGACGGGGAACCGGCGGACACTTTTTCTCCCCCGCGTGTCAACATCAAACTGATATGTACGAGGACATTCTGTTGGCGACGAACGGCGGCGTCGCGTCGATCAACGCGACGGATCACGCGCTCGATCTCGCGGCCGACCGCGCCCGGCTGCTCGACGATCTCGACATCGCGGTCGACCGCGAGGCGACGCTACACGCGCTGTTCGTCGTCGACGAGGACGCGATCACGACGTACCCCGGCGACGAGTACGTCGACGGGCACGAGGGCCCCGAGTACGGGTTCGAGGACCTCGGCGAGGAGACGCTCGCCGAGGTTCGCGAGCGGGGGGCTGACGCCGGCGTCACCGTGGAGACGCACATTCGGCACGGAACGCCCGACGAGACGATCCTGGAGGTCGCCGACGAGATCGACGCCGACCTCATCGTCGCCGGGAGCCAGCGACGCCCCGACGAGTACCGCATGCTCGTCGGCAGCGTCACCGAGCGCGTCGTGCGCGCGAGCGACCGGCCGGTGCTTGTGGTGAAGACGCCGGTCGACGAGGCGGGCGAACCGATCGCGTAATCGACACCGACGACGACGACCCGGACCGTGTGGCTGGGGGTTCAGCTACCACTCGGCCAGAGCGCTCGTGCCGTGATAGCGTCTGAGGACGCCGAGGAAGGTGAGCGCACCGAGCACCGCGAACCCGCCGCCGACGAAGAACACCCACTCCATGCCGACGGTTCCCATCAGCCACCCGGCCGCGACCGGGCCGATCACCGACCCCGGGCGCCACACGAGCTCCCGGATCCCGAAGCTGGAGGCGACGCCGTCGCCGTCGCTCCCCTCGTCGGCGAACAGCGCCATGCTCGCCGGTTCGCGGAAGCTGTCCGCGACTCCAAGCCCGGCGTTCAACAGTAACAGCGGCAGGAACGCGGCGGAGACGGCGCCGAGGTACGGCAGCGCCGACGGCAGTCCGAGCGCCTCCCCCAGGGCCGGCGTGAACGGGACTGCTACCGCGACGAGTCCGTAGGCGCCGCCGCCGGCGAAGACGAACAGCGCGCGCCCGCTGGCGTCCGAGAGGCGACCGGTGTACGGCTGCAACAGCATGTTCGTGAACTTCTCCGAGACCGTGATCACCGAGACCGCGAACGCGGGCATCGCCAGTCCGCCGCTGGCCGCGGCGTAGCCGGCGAACACGGGGATCCAGTTGCGGACGAGCGTGACCGCGACGGAGTACTGGGCCCGGAACGACGTGAGCGTGAGGATCCGGCGGTTGAGCGCGAGATCGGCGAACGGGAACCCTTCGACGCGGGTCTCGTCGGCCGAGAGCAGCAGCGCCGTCGCGAGGAACGTGATCACGTACAGCCCGGTGATGATGAGGAACAGCTCCCGCGACCCGCCGAAGTAGTCGTAGAGCCCGCCCGCCGAGAGCCCGCCGACGATCGACGCCGCGAACGACGCGGCGTTGGCCCGGCCGATCCGGCTCGCGCGGGTCCCCCTCGTGGCGAGTTGCCCGACCAGCCCCAGAGTCATCAGCCCCATCCCGGTGAAGACGACGCCTTGCAACCCTCGGACGGCGAGCAGCCCCGCGTTGTCGGTGACGACGCTGAACGCGCCGTACGTGGCGATCCCGACCGCGAGGGTGCCGAGGAGCACGATCCGCTTGTCGTAGCGGTCGCCCGCCCACGCGAGCGGGACGACGGCGAGAGTCTGTGCGAGCGTGTAGGCGGTGTACAGGAGCCCGAAGGCGACGCCGTCGATGCCGAGGTCGGTCGCGATCTTCGGGAGGACGATGATGAGCGCGATGCTCCCGAAGCCGCCGGCGAACCGCGAGAGGTACAGCGTCCAGAACTGCAGACGCGAGGCGGAGGAATCGGTCACGTCCTCGGCTTCGCGTCGGCGGTCATATGACCGTCGAACGAGTCCCGCCGTCGTTGCGCCGAGAGAAGTACGGGCTTGGAGGGAGTTGAACCACGTCGTCGGCTCGCTTCGCTCGCCGCCGTCTTCTTCAACTCCTCCGCGCGAATAGATCTCTCGGCACGGACTCCTCGCTTCGCTCGCCGTCGTTGCGCCGAGAGAAGTACGGGCTTGGAGGGAGTTGAACCCCCGACCGACGGATTAAGAGTCCGTCGCTCTCCCTGACTGAGCTACAAGCCCTTGCGTTCCAAGGATACGAGGGTACGCTAAAAGACCTTCCGTTTCACCGAGGGCGGCCCGGAGGCGAACATCACCGCTTAAGTGTCGTCCGTTCCGATTCCGCTCCACATGAGCACCGGCGTCACCGTCTCGTCGATGTCGACGTACGCCATTCTCGGCTGCGGGAGCGTCGGGCACGCGGTCGCCGACGCGCTGACGGTCGAGGAGAAGGACGTGCTGATCCTCGACAAGGACGAGTCCCGCGTGGAGGCCCTCCGCGATCAGGACTTGAACGCCCAGCAGCAGGACATCTCCGACGACGACGTGGTCGAGGCGATCGCCGACCGCGACGTGATCCTCATCCTCTCCTCGGACGTCGACGCCAACAAGGCCGCCGTGCGCGCCATCCGCCAGCGCGGCGGCGACCAGTACGTCGTCGTCCGCGCCTCCGACCCGGTCAGCGAGGACGAACTCGCCGACCTCGGCGCGGACGTCGTTATCAACCCCTCGACCGTGATCGCCAACTCCGCGCTCCGGTCGCTCGAGTCCGGCGAGCTGGAGTACAAGGCCCGACAGCTCGCGGACATCCTCCGCGGGACAACCGGCACGCTCGCGGTGCTGGCCCACGACAATCCCGATCCGGACTCCATCGCCGCCGCCGTCGCGCTCGCGGCGATCGCCGCCGAGTACGGCGTCGAGGCGGAGATACTCTACGACGGCGAGATCGGGCACCAGGAGAATCGGGCGTTCGTCAACACGCTCGGGATCGACCTCCACGCCCGCGACGACGCCCAACCCCTCTCGGAGTACGGCGCGCTCGCGCTCGTCGACTACGCCGAGACCGGCGGCAAGGAGATCGACGCCGAGGTCGACATCTACATCGACCACGACGAACCCGAGGCGGTCATCGACGCCGCGTTCACCGACATCCGCAAGAACGTCTCCGCGACGTCGACGATCCTCACGAAGTACCTCCAGGAGTTCGACCTCTCGCCGGACGAGACGGTCGCGACCGCGCTGTTGTACGGCATCCGCGCGGAGACGGTCGACTTCAAGCGCGACACCACGCCGGCGGACCTGACGGCCGCCGCGTACCTCCACCCCTTCGCCAACCACGACACGCTGGAGGACGTGGAGTCCCCGAGCATGAGCCCGGAGACGCTGGACGTGCTCGCGGAGGCCATCCAGAACCGCGAGGTCCACGGCAGCCACCTCATCTCCAACGCCGGCTTCGTCCGCGACCGCGAGGCGCTCGCACAGGCGGCCCAACAGCTGCTCAACCTCGAGGGGATCACGACCTCCGCGGTCTTCGGCATCGTCGACGACACGATCACGCTGGCCGCCCGCTCGAAGGACATCCGGATCAACATCGGCAACGTCCTCCGCGACGGCTTCTCCGACGTCGGCGAGGCGGTCGGCCACGCGAAACAGGGCACCGCCGAGATCCCCCTGGGGCTGTTCACGGGGATCGAAACGACCGAATCGAACCGCGACACGCTGCTCGCGCTCTCCGAGGAGGCGGTTCGAAAGAAGCTGTTCGACGCGATGGGCGTCGAGAGCTCGACCGGTTCCGGATCGAGCGAGTCGGCTAACGGTACGTAGCGACCCACTTCGGCCGTCGACAGTCGGGTTCGTCGGCTCCGCCGGCGACCTTCTGCTCTTGCCCATCCGCCAGCGATCGATCTCCGCGTCGCCGATGCCGCGGCAGAAAGAGATATATGGTCCGTGCTACCTAGTATCACATGAGAGGTGGTCGGCATCAAACGAGGACACACGAACGGTTCGAACGTGGCAGCGACCGCCGACCGACACCCGAACCCCAGAGTCTGACTCCGAAGCACAGCGCACCCCGCGTGGCTGATAGCCGAGACGGAACAACCACGTACAGGCGTTCGACCACAGCACAGGCGGTTCACCGGAATCGTGTGCCAAACCGCCGCGGCACCGCGCCGCGGTTCTCGCGTTCTCGGCGAACAGTACCGAACGCGACGCTGCCGTACCGAACGCGACGCGGACTACGCCGCGGGCGCCGCGGTGGCGACCGAGGACGGTCGCCCCGCAGTCAGGCGATATCCCTGCTCGTGTCGACGACGACGCCGTCAGTGAGCTTCAGCTTCAGGGGCTCGTCGAGTGCAGCACCCCCGCGGACCCTCGTGACGTACAGCCGGTTCTCGATGGTCAGCGTAGCCATGCGCACGTCCAACAACCAGATACCGTCGACCCGAGCGAGCGCTCGAGTCCGGCCGGCCGCGTCAGTCGCGGGTTCCGGACAGTGGAGGTAGCCCGCCCCGTCGGCGTCTTCGACGGCGTTCGCGGCCGCCTCAAGCACTCGACGGAGGTCCGTCGGTGCGAGCTCCTCCACCCCGAGCATCGGCGTCACGACCAGCGTCCCTCGATCCGGAAGCGCGGCGAAGGTGTCTTCGGGGGTGGCCGCCAGCGTCGACGGGTCGCGTTGGACGACCGTCGACTCGTCGGGATAGCGGTCGGCTACCGCCGGTGCGGGCCGGTTCAGCGAGACGACGAGCGCGTCGCTCGGTTCGGCGGCCGCCTCGAGCAGGAGCTCGGCGCTCGACCCGACCGGCGCGACGAGCGCCGTCAGCGATCCCACGGGGACCCCGGCCGCCGAGGCGTCGGTCGAGCGGATCGATCCCGGTCGCGTGCACCTACGCGACCGCCTCTTCGTTCGTCTCGTCCTTGAGGCGCTCGATCGTGTCGTTGATGAGGATCACGTCGCCGACGGCGCGCACCCACCGGTACGGGATCATCACGCCCTTCCCGGGTTCGACCCGGCTGGCGAACAGTTCGTCGCTGAGTTGAGCCAGCGCGAGGCCGGTGACCGCCCGCGAATCCAAGTCGAGGCGGACGTCCTCGACTTCCCCCACGAACACGCCGTTGTTGGAGTAGACCTCCCTCCCCACGAGAGTCGTGATCTCCTGCGGCGCTGCGTCTGCGTTCATGTCCCGCTGATCGGCGGGGCGGGTCTTAAAATCGTTCCTCGCGGGCTCACACACGTCAGACACAGGGCGGACGCCCGTCGCGGCTCCGCGAACGCATCGCGGATGGCGGCTACCGCTCGGGTGGCGCGATCGCCTCGATCGGGTGCTCGGTCGACGAATCGAGGAGCGCGTCCAACTGCTCGCCGCAGGAGGTGCCCGAGGCGAGCACGCGGTCGGCGTCGCCGAACTGCTCGGCGAGCGGTTCGCCCACGTCCATCGACAGCTCGTAGTACGCCGACTTGTAGCCGAAACTCCCCGCCATCCCGCAGCACTCGGTCTCGGAGCTCTCCACCTCGTAGCCGAGGCGCTCCAGCACGGCGACCGTGTACGGCTCCAGATCCAGCGTCCGCTGCTGGCAGTGGGCGTGGTAGGCGACCCTGTCGTCGCCGGTCCCGCTGTCACCGTCGCCGCCCTCGACCGCCCTGTCGCCGTCGTCGGCCGCGGTGAGACCGCCCGGGTCCGCGCCGTTCTCCAGCAGCCCGTAAACGTATTCCAGTACTTCGTAGCACCCGTCGGCGACCCGTTCGGCGTCGTCCGCGGGGAGCAGGCGCTCGTACTCGCGCTTGAACGCCGCCAGATCGCTGGGTTCGATCACGACCACGTCGCGGCCGGCGTCGATCTCGGGCAAGAGCGCGTCGCGGCACCGTTCGGCTTTCTCGCGGGCAGTCTCGACCATTCCCTGCGACAGCGGCGCGCGCCCGCTCGCGACCGCGACCGACTCGGGGACGTGTACCCGAACGCCGAGCGCTTCGAGCGTTCTGACCGTCGCCTTCCCGCGGTCGACGGCGACGTGGTTCGTGTACACGTCCGGGTAGACGACGGCCTCCCGACGGGCCATCGACTCGTTCACCCGCGGACCGCCCCGCGCCGCGAACCAGTCGACGAGCGTCTCGCGTTCGAACGTCGGCAGGTCGCGCTCGGGGGCGATCCCGAGCCAGCGGTCCATCGCCGCACGGACCGGGCCGAGGCTCGCCCCCCAGTTCGACAGCGGCGCCGTCGCGCTCCCGACCCTCGCCAGCGTCTCGAAGTTGCCGAACAAGCGCTTGGCCGGGTCCAGTCCGGCCGGCTCCTCGTCGGGCGTCAGCCCGTCGACGAGGAAGTCGAACCGCTCGGCGTCGCCGACATCGCGGTCGCCCCCGCCAGCGCCGCCCGCCCCGCCGGCGACGCCGCGGTTGATCCGGTCGCGGACGACGGTGTTGATCCACGGGATGTCGATCTCCACGGGGCACGCCGGAACACAGCGCGAGCAGCCGGTACAGAGGTCGTTGAACTCGGCGGCCGTGTCCAGCCCCTCGATGCCGGCCTCCCAGCCGGTGGCGATGCCGCCGGAGTACGTCTCGCCGCCGAACGCGTGACCGCCGACCGACTGGAAGTTGCCGCAGGAGTTCGAGCAGGCGCCACAGCGGATACAGTACAGGGTCTCGCGGAGGTCGTCGTCCTCGCGCATCGCGAGCCGGCCGTTGTCGACGAGCACGAGGTGGAACTCCCGGTCGGGGTGGGGCTCGGTGGCACCGTCGCCGGAAGCGGCGCCGGACTCGCCCACTCCACGCTCGGGGGAGTCGAAGCCCACGGGCGGCGACGGCGTCGGGGGCGTGAACAGCGAGACGTACGAAGTGATGTCCTGTCCCGTCCCGGAGCGACCGATCAACTCGACGAACGGCGCGAGGTCCTCGACGGTCGGGACAACCTTCTCGACGCCCGCGACGGCGACGTGGGTGTCCGGGACGACCGCCGTCTTGCGGGCGTTCCCCTCGCTCGTGACCAGCGCGACCGTCCCCGAGTCGGCCGTGAGGAAGTTCGCGCCCGTGACGCCGACGTCCGCCTCGCGGATCTCCGCTAGCAGCTTCTCGCGGGCGAACCGCGTGAGCTCCTCGGCGGTCTCGGGGCGGTCGTCGGCGTCGAGGGCGAACGTTTCGGCGAACAGCTCCGCGATGCTCTCGCGGGACTTGTGGATGGCCGGGCCGACGATGTGGCTCGGCGCCTCGTCGGCGAGCTGGAGCACCCACTCGCCGAGGTCCGTCTCGGTGACCGAGGCGCCGTCGGCCTCCAGCGCCTCGTTCAGGTCCAGCTCCTCGGTCGTCATCGACTTGCTCTTGACGACGTTTCCGCCGTCGACGACCTCGCGAACGTACGCGTTGGCCTCGGCGTCGTCGTCGGCGACGTACAGGTGTCCGCCGCGCGCCTCGACCGCCTCGCGGAGGTCGTCGATCAGCTCGGGGAGGCGCTCGATGGCGTCCTCCTTGATCGCGCGTGCCTCGTCCTTCAGCGACTCGTAGTCCTCCAGCTCGCGGGTCGACTCGTAGCGCCCGCGGTTGAACCCGCGCGTGTTCTCGGCGACGGCGTCGCCCTCGGTGTCGAGCAGATGGCGGAGCCGGGCGGCCGTCTCGGCGCGGGAGTCGGGCTTACTCATCGCGGTCCTCCACGAGCACGACCTCCACCTCACGCGGACCGTGCGCCCCGATCACCAGATCGCCCATGTCGGCGGTCGCGGAGGGGCCCGTCGCGAGCACCGCGCTCGCGCCGTCCCGGAGTCGGCCCCCGAGTCGCCCGATCGCCTCGCGCATCCCGGGCACCACGTCCCCGGCGCGTACCACCGCGACGTGGCGCTCGGGGAACAGCGAGACCGCCTCGCTGCCGGCGGCGTCGGACTCCAGCACGACCGTCCCGTAGTCGGCGATCGCGAGGCGTGCGGCGGTGACGCCGGTGTTCGCGGCGTCCAACTCCGCCGGCGTCGGGTCGGTCGCGACCCCCTCCGGGAGCCCGAGCCCGTCCGGGAGCCGGACCCCGACCGCCGGCGGATCGATCAGGTCGGCGACGGTCCCCGCGACCGCGTCGGGGGCGGACCGGTGGACGCTCGCGTGGTGGTCCTCGACGCTGGCGACGAACGCCGAGAGCGTGTCCGAACTCATGTGACTTCGTACCGTACCGGTTCCCTTGGCTGTTGTCGTGTCGGGGCCGGCCGTCGAGGTCGCGCCGGAGTCGGCGTCACCGCCGACGACGGCACGCGGCGCGACCCGCACGTTCGCCCACTGAAACGGGTTTCAGGGACCGCTTTTGCCGTCGGGCCCCGTCGCACCGCCATGGACTCCGAGCGCATGACGCGGCACCTGGCCCGCATCGGCGTCGACCCCGGGACGGTCTCGGTCGACCGCGGGGGCCTCCGCCGGCTCCAGCGCGCACACGTCCGATCGGTCCCGTTCGAGACGCTCTCGGTCGCCGGCCACCCGCACCGCGCCGACGACCCGGAGGGTGTGGACCGCCATCCCGACGCGCTGTACGGGAAGGTCGTCGGCCGCGAGCGAGGTCGCGGCGGTTTCTGCTACGAGCTGAACGAACTCTTCCGGACGCTGCTGGCCGCGCTCGGCTTCGACGTGACGCGGGTCGCCGCACGCGTCGTCGACGGCGGCGACGACCCCGGACACCCGCCCGCGAACCACCAGACGACGCTCGTCTCGCTCCCCGACGCGGCGACTCCGGTCCTCGCCGACGTGGGGATGGGCGTGCCGACGATGCGACGCCCGACGCCGCTGTCGGGCGAGCCCCTGACAGACGAGGCCGGCGTGTCGTGGCGCGTCCGCGAGTGCGACCGTCCGGACGCGGACTGCCGGACCGAGTACCGTCGGGCGGGAGCCGAGGAGTGGACCGTCCGCTATCGGTTCCGGACCGTCGCCCGCGAGCGCTCCTTCTACGAAGCCGCCTGCGAGTTCCTCACGGCCGCCCCGGAGTCGCCGTTCACTGGCGATCCGGTGGTGTCGCGGGCGACCTCGGACGGCCACCTGAAGCTACGCCCCGACGAACTCGTCCGGTTGGAGCGTGGCGAGGAGACGACAGAGACGGTTGCGCCGGAGTCCTGGGACGCCGTCGCCCGTGAGGAGTTCGGGCTCGCATACGTACCCGGGTGACCGGGACGGCCGGGACGGCGGGGGGTGCAGCGACGCCGCATTCGCCGGCTCCCCGCGGGCTTATGTGACTCCCACGTCCACGACGAACCATCCGATGTCTTCCGATATCCCGTCCCCGCCCGACGCCGGGCCGGACCTGACCGACGCCGACTACGACTACGTCTCGGAGGACGTGGCTCGACCGGGGCTCGTCGCCGATCTGGAGGCACTCGTCGAGGGCGACGTTCGCTTCGACACGTACTCCCGACAGCTGTACGCGACCGACGCCTCCGCGTACCAGCGGACGCCCATCGGCGTCGTCCTCCCCCGCTCGACGGAGGACGTGGCCGCGGTGATGGAGTACTGCGCGGAACGGGAGATCCCCGTGCTCCCGCGCGGCGGCGGCACGTCGCTTGCGGGGCAGACGGTGAACGAGGCGGTCGTCCTCGATTTCACGCGGTACATGGACGGGATCCGCGACCTCGACCCCGACGCGCGCGAGGCGACCGTCGACGCCGGCTGTATCGTCGAGGAACTCAACGAGGCGGCCGCCCCACACGGGTTGAAGTTCGCGCCCGACCCGGCGTGGCGCGACAAGTCCGCGATCGGCGGCGCGATCGGCAACAACTCCACCGGGTCGCACTCGCTGAAGTACGGCAAGACCGACGCGTACGTCGAGTCGTGTGAGGTCGTCCTCGCGGACGGCTCCGTCGAGACGTTCGGCGAGATCGCGGTGGCGACGATGCGCGAGGAGGCCGACCCCGAGGGCGCGCTGCTCGAACGGATCTACGCCGAGCTCGTCCGGGTCATCGACGAGGAGGGCGAGGAGGTGACCGCGCGCTACCCGGACATGAAGCGCAACGTTTCCGGGTACAACCTCGACGTGCTCGTCGAGGAGGCACGCGGCGAGTGGGGCGACGACGCGCCGGAGGCCGGTGGCGGCACCGGCGAGCCGGGGACGGTGAACCTCGCGCGACTCATGTGCGGGAGCGAGGGGACGCTCGGCATCGTCACCGAGGCGACCGTCTCGCTGGTCGACGTGCCCGAGACGAAGGCCGTCGCGCTGCTCACCTACGACTCGCTGCTCGACGCGATGGAGGACGTGGCCCGGATACTCGAACACGACCCCGCCGCCGTCGAGGTGATGGACGACACCTTCCTCGATCTCGCCCGCGAGACGGCGGAGTTCGGCGACGTGGTCGGGCTGCTCCCCGAGGGGACCGACTCGACGCTCCTCGTGGAGTTCTACGCCGACAGCGACGCCGATGGGAAGCGAAAGGTCGCCGACCTAGTGGCCGATCGCTGTCCCGGAACCGACACGGAGGTCGCCGCGGCCGCGGACGGCGTCGACGCCGGCGACGAGGTGTTCGCCACGCACGCGCTGGAGGCGCACGATCCCGACAGGCGGGCGACGTTCTGGAAGATGCGCAAGGCGGGGATGCCGATCCTCCTCAGCCGCACGTCCGACGCCAAGCACATCTCCTTCATCGAGGACTGCGCGGTCCCGCCGGAGCACCTCGCGGACTACGCCGCAGACTTCCAGGCGTTGCTGGAGGAGGTCGGGACGTTCGCGTCGTTCTACGCCCACGCGGGCCCCGGCGTGCTCCACATCCGGCCGCTGGTCGACACCAAGACGGTCGACGGCCTCGACCAGTTCGAGCGCATCGCCGACGGCGCCTCGGATCTCGTCGTGAAGTACGGCGGCAGCGTCTCCGGCGAGCACGGCGACGGCCGCGCCCGAACCCAGTGGAACCGGAAGCTGTACGGCGACGACCTCTGGTCGACCTTCCGCGACCTCAAGACCGCCTTCGACCCCGACTGGCTCCTGAATCCGGGGAACGTCTGCGGCGACCACAGCCTCACCGAACACCTCCGGTTCGACCCCGAGTACGCCTTCGACGCCGGCTTCGAACCGGAGCTCAACTGGGACAACGAGAACGGCTTTCAGGGGATGGCGGAGCTGTGTCACGGCTGCGGCGGCTGTCGAGGGGGGCAGTCGACGACCGGCGGCGTGATGTGCCCCACCTTCCGCGCCGCCGACGAGGAGATCCAGAGCACCCGCGGCCGCGCGAACCTCCTCCGGGGAGCGATGTCGGGCGATCTGCCCGAGGACCCGTTCTCCGAGGAGTTCGCGAGCGAGGTGATGGACCTGTGTGTCGGCTGCAAGGGTTGCAAGCGGAACTGCCCAAGCGGCGTCGACATGGCGAAGCTGAAGGCCGAGGTCGTGCACGAACGTCACGAGCGTGAGGGGCCGAGCCTCCGCGACCGCCTGTTCGCGAACGTCAACCTCGTCTCGCGTGTCGGAAGCGCGCTCGCGCCCGTGTCGAACCTCGCGACGAGGCTCCCGGGGTCCGGGTTCCTCGGGGAGAAGCTGCTCGGCATCGCCGCCGAGCGCGACCTTCCGGAGTTCCACCGGACGACGCTGCGCGACTGGTTCGAATCGCGCGGCGGCCCGGCCGTCGCCGAGGCCGACGCCGAGCGCGTCGCCGTGCTCGTTCCCGACACGTACACGAACTACAACCACCCCGACGCCGGGAAGGCGGCGGTCCGCGTGCTCGAGGCGGCGGGCGTCCGCGTCGAGCTCGCGGACGTGGAGGACACCGGCCGCCCGGCACACAGCATGGGCTTTCTCGACGCCGCCCGCGAGCGAACCGCCGCGGCGGTCGAGGACCTCGCGCCCCGCGTCGAGGACGGCCGCGACGTGGTCGTCGTCGAGCCCAGCGAGGCCGTGATGCTGCAGTCGGACCTGCTGGATCTTCACGACTCCGAGGCGGCGGCGACGGTCGCCGCCAACAGCTACGGCGTGCTGGAGTACGTCGACGCTCTCCGCCTCGACGAGGAAATGGACCTCGGTGGCTCGGGCTCGCTCACCTACCACGGGCACTGCCACCAGAAGGCGACGAAGAAGGACCACCACGCGGTCGGCGTGCTGCGACGCGCCGGCTACGAGGTCGACCCGCTGGACTCCACGTGTTGCGGAATGGCCGGGAGCTTCGGCTACGAGGCGGAGCATCACTCGATGAGCGAATCGATCGCGTCGATCCTGTTCGACCAGGTCGAGGAGAGTCGAGGCGAGGAGGTCACCGCGCCGGGCGCCTCCTGCCGGTCGCAGCTCGCGGAGCGCGACGGCGGCGAGGGCGACCCGCCCCATCCGATCGAGAAGGTGGCCGAGGCGCTCCGGTGAGCGGCCACCGAACGACGAGCCGATCCGTCGGTTCGCTCCGCCGCGATACTGTTAACAGGGGTCGTCCCAAGCCGTCGGTATGAACCGGCTCACCGCCCTCCCGCTGTTCGGCTTTCTCACCGTCTTCGGCGCGCTGTACGTCACGGGGGCGTTCGACGGCGTCCCGTTCGCGGACCGCGTCGGGGGGTTCGTCCTCGGGCTGTTCGCGGTGCTCGCGCTGGTCGCGGGCTACTCGTTCGGGCGCGGGTATCGCGGCGATGAGGACGCGGCGGAGTGAGCGATCGGAGTTCGAGACGAGGTACGGAAGATCGCGGAGTCGGACGGACGCCGCGGCCCGCGTTCAGAATCGGTTCGGGAAGACGTTGCCGTCCACGACGACCGTTCCGTCGCCCTCGACCGCGACCTCGTGGTCGCCGAGGGGAAACTCCAGCCGCCAGTCGGTCCCGTCGTGGCTCGCGAGCGACGCGAGCGCGTCGGCGTCGACTGCCCGTTGGAGGGTCGGATTCAGATCCATCGGGTCGACTCCGTCGATCGTCGCGACCGCGCTGACGACCGCCGAGACAGGGGAATCGTCTTGGGTCGCGTCGGTCGTCTCGCCGGCCTCGGTTCGAGCGTCTTCGAGCACTGTTGTTCGTGTCATCGTGAGTACGCAGTTCGGATCGCCTGTTGGGCGGACACACGGCGAATTGAGCGTCCACCATGCCATGGATCTGCCCCCGACGATCTCATTGGGACAACCAGTTGACTTGTGTGTACAAAAACATCCGTCAGACGCTCCGATGACGACACCGAAGGGAAGGGAGAACGGAAGGCGCTCACGCTGGCCGTCGGCGCGGGCTACAGCTCGTCCAGCACACGGCCGAACGCGTCGAGCGCCGCCTCGCAGTCGTCGGGCGCGCGGCCCAGCGAGACGCGGACGCCGTCGCTCATTCCGAAGAACCGACCGGGGACGACGAGCACGCCGGCGTCCCAGGCGGCCGCGCTCACCGCGTCGCCGTCTGCGCGCTCGTGTTCCAGGTACGCGAACGGGGACCCCGGCTCGACGGACCCGGCGAGGTCGTCGCGGTCGGCGAGGAACCCGGCGAGCAACTCGTGGTTCCGGCGGCAGTGGTCGCGGGCGTCGGCGACGAGGTCGTCGCGGTGGGCGAAGAAGCGCCGCGCGAGCGCGACGCTCGGCGCGGCGAGCGCGGGGACGTGGTGTTCCACCGATCGCGCGCGCTCGATGAACGCCTCGGGTCCGGTGATCCAGCCGACGCGGAGTCCCCCCAACCCGTGGAACTTCGTGAGCGATCCGACGGTGACCGTCGCCGCCAGTCCGGCACCCGTCGGGCCGCCGAAGGCGTCGCCGGCCGCATCGTCGGTGCCGGTTCCGATCGCGTACGGCGCGTACACCTCGTCGACGAGCAGGTAGCCGCCGTGATCGGCCGCGACCTCCGCGGTGGCCGCGAGCGTCGCGCGGTCGACCACGGCGCCGGTCGGGTTGTGCCGGTTCGTCACCGTGACGTGCGCGAGCGGCCCCGAGAGGTCGGGGGCGGCCGCCGCGACGCGCGCCGGGTCGAGACCGTGTTCCGGACCGGGCCGGCGAAAGCGAGCGACACGGCTGCCGATCCCGCGTGGCGTCTCGACCAACGGCTCGTAGCCGGGGACTTCGACCAACGCACACGGCCGCGGCCCCTCGTCTCCGGCGGGACCGGTGGCGGCCGCGGCGCCCCCCTCGGACCTCTCGTCGGCGGTTCGCTCCCACGCAAGTGCCGCGGCGGTGGCGCACGCGAGAAAGCCGCCGTGGGTTGCACCCGCGGTGAGCAGCACGTTGGCCTCGTCGATGTCGTACTCGGCCGCGACGTGCTCGCGCAGTGATCGCCCGTCGCTCGGCTGTGACAGCCCGCGGAGCCGGGACGGTACCAGATCGTCCGGATCGTCGGCGGGCAGGCGCCGGAGGTCGCTGGTGCCGAGGTCGTGCTCGGCGGCGGCCGGACGCCCCTCGATCCACTGCAGGTACGCGATCGGCGGGAACATACCGCCGGGTTCGGGGCCGCCCTCAAAAGCGCTCCGTCAGCGGCCGGGGCCGGGCGGTCTCACTGCTCCGATCGACCTCGCTCCCGGATCTCGTCGTACGTCGTCGCGGCCGCCGCCTCCGCGGCGGCAACGCCCTCGAAGCGCGCCAGATGGGACGTGCAGTCGCAGTCGGAGGCGCCGAAGCCGGCGACCGGATCGCCGTCGGTGGCCGCCGCCGCGAGCGTCCGCGCGAGGCGGCACTCCTCGTCGCGGCCGCCGCCGAGGCGCTCGACGGTCGACAGCGACACGCCCTCGTGACCGCCCAAGTAGTCGACGTGCCAGTGGCGCACGTCGTGGTCTCCGTCGGCGACTCGGCGATGGCGGTCGATCCGCGAGAACCCGCCGGAACCGAGCGCGCTGCCGGTGTAGACGTACCCGCCCGCTGGGAACTCGCGGACGCCAAGCGCGCCGACCTCGACGGCGAGCGCCTCGGGAACGGCGAACACCAGCGTGTAGGTGCCGGCGTCGCTCACTGGTCCGCCCCGGTATCCCCGCCGGCCCCACTGTCGTCCCCGCCGTCGGACCCCGAACCGAGGTCGCCGCCGGCGTCGTCGAGCGTGACCTGGACGGTGTCGCTGCGCTCGTGTTCGAGCAGCCGCCGCTTGAGTTCGGGCCCGCCCTCGGCGGAGAAGCCGCCGAGCCCCTCGGCCGCGACCACGCGGTGACACGGGACGATCAGCGGGACCGGGTTGCGCCCGCAGGCGGCGCCGACCGACTGGGGCGCGCTGTCGAGGTCGGCCGCGATGTCGCCGTAGGTCCGCGTCTCGCCGTACGGGATCGCGGCCATCGCGCCCATCACTCGCCCGGTGAAGCCGTCGGGGTACCGGACCGAGAGGTCGAACGCCGTTCGACTCCCCTCGCGGTACTCGCGCGCCTGCCGTCCGATCTCGTCGGCCGTGCCGTCGACGTACGACGCGTCGAGCGTGAGCCGCCCGCCGGGGACCGCGAGCGTCACCGGGTCGTCGTACGCGGCCCGCTTCGCCGTCGGGTTCATACCCGAGGTGACGGCGGCGTCGTATTCAACCCGGCGGCGATCTGAGGCCCGACGACGGCCGGAGGATCGGCGTCGGATTGGACCGATGCGGTTTTTCCCCGAGGCGGCCGTAGCGCGACGCATGCGCCACCCGGCCGACAGACTCGCCTCGCTCTCCGACGGGGAGTTCGCCGCCTTCGCCGAGCGACTGGCCAGTGTCTGGCCGGAGTTCGAGGCGACGGCCTCCCCCGCGACCCCCGACGGGACCGTCGAGGTGTCGCTCACGCGCGACCGGTCGGACGCCCCACCCGAACGAGCCGTCGTCAGCCTCCGTCGCGAGCCCGTGACCGTGGAGGACGTGAACGAGTTCGCGGTGTTCGCGGCCGAACGGGGGCTCTCCTTCGCGGTGCTCGCGACCGTCGACGAGGTCGCCCCCGACGCGACTCGACGGGCCCACGCCGAACCGGTCGACGTCTACGACGGTGTCGGACTCGTCTCGCTGGCCCGCGATGCCGACGTCGCCCTTCCGACGGCGGACAGCGGAGAGGATCCCGAGACCGAGTGAGCGTCGGTGCGTCGGTCGATCCCGAACCGACCGCAACCGGTAAGCGCGCCAGCCACCACGCACGATCACTGTGGACGACACCGTCGAGTGGCTCCGTTCTCGACCCTACTACGAGGGGCAGATCGCCGACCGCCGGACGCTCCCCGGCCGCGAGGCGTCCTTCGCCGACGTCGACCTGGAACCGCGGCTCGCGAGCGCGCTCGCCGACGAGGGGATCGACTCGCCCTACGACCACCAAGCGCGCGCCGTCGAGGCGATCCGCGACGGCGACGACGTGGTGCTCGCGACGCGCACCGCCAGCGGCAAGTCGCTCGCGTACACCGTCCCCGCCTTCGAGCGGGCGATGGACCACGGCGGTCGCACCCTCTATCTCGCGCCGCAGAACGCGCTCATCGCCGACCAGGAGGAGACGCTCTCGGAACTGGCGCACGGACTCGGGTTCGGGTCGCGCGTCTCCGTCGAGCAGTACACCGGCCGGCTGTCGAAGTCGGAGAAGCGCGACGTGCGCGACCGGCAGCCGACCGTCCTCCTCTCGAACCCCGACATGCTCCACTACGGGCTGCTCCCGTGGGCGTACAAGCACTGGGAGTGGTTCTTCGGGTCGCTGGAGACGGTCGTCATCGACGAGGTGCACGGCTACCGCGGCGTGTTCGGCAGCCACGTCGCGCTCGTGATGCGCCGCCTGAACCGGATCTGCGAGCGGTACGGCGCCGACCCGCAGTTCGTCTGCTGTTCGGCGACCATCGGCAACCCCGTCGAGCACGCCGCGCGCGTGACCGCACGGCCCGAATCGAACTTCACGCTCGTCGACGAGGACGCCTCAGCGCGCGGACCGCGCCACTGGCTGCTGTGGAACCCGCCCGAGTACGAGGGGCCGCAGGCCGACCAGCAGTCCGGGCGACGGCGGTCGAGCCACACCGAGACGAAGCGGATCTTCTGTGACCTCGTGCAGGAGGGATACCAGACGCTCGTGTTCACGCGGGCGCGACAGACCGCCGAACGGTACGCGAGCGACGCTGCGAATGAACTGCGCCAGCGCGGCGAACACGAGGTCGCGGGACGGATCGAGGCGTATCAGGCGAGCCTGACGGACGAGCGCCGCCGAGCGATCGAGGCCGGACTCCACTCGGGGGACGTGGCCGGCGCGTGGTCGACCAACGCGCTCGAACTCGGGGTCGACGTGGGCGGCCTCGACGCGGTGATCCTCGACGGCTACCCCGGCACCCGAATGTCGGCGTTCCAGCAGGCGGGCCGCGCCGGCCGCGGCACGGACGACGCGCTCGTCGTCATGGTCGGCGGCGAGGACCAACTGGACCAGTACCTCATGGGCAACCCCGACGACCTGTTCGAGGGCGACCCCGAGCGGGCGATGGTCGACCCCGAGAACGGCGAGCTGCTGCCGAGCCACGTCGCCAGCGCGGCCGACGAGAACTGGCTCCGACCCGAGGACGCCGCCCACTTCGGCGACGGCTTCGAGGCGGTCGTCGAGTCGCTGGAGGCGGACGGCACGCTCGAACGGATGGACACCTCCCGCGGCGTTCGCTGGACGTACGACGGTCCGGGGAGCGCCCAGCACTCGATGAGCCTCCGGACGATCGACGACCGGGAGGTCGACCTCATGGACGCTCGCAACGACGACGTGATCGCGTCGCTGTCGTTCGCGGACGCCCTGCGCGACGCGCATCCGGGCGCGATCTACCACCACCAAGGGGAGACGTACGAGGTTCACGAGTTGGATCTCGACCGCGACGTGGCCCGCCTGCGACCGACGTGGGCGGACTACTACACCCGGGTGCTGACCGACAAGGACGTGACCGTCAACGAGGACCTGCGATCGCGACCGCTCGACGCCCGCGAGGACACCGAGGTCCGCTTCGCCGACGTGACCGTGACCGAGCGGATCACCGGCTTCGAGCGCAAGGACGGCTCCACGGGCGAGACGATCGGCTCGGGGGCGCTGGACCTTCCGGAGACGACGTTGCGGACGCGGGCGCTGTATTACACGGTCCCGGCGGATGTGGAGCGGGAGATGCGGGAACTAGCGGCCGAGGCCGGGCGAGGCGATGCGGGCTTCAACGGTGGCATCCACGCCGCCGAACACGGCTCCATCTCGCTCATGCCGCTGGATCTCCTGTGCGACCGCGCGGACATCGGCGGCGTCTCGACCCCGTTTCACCCGCACACCGAGCAGCCGACCGTGTTCATCTACGACGGTCACCCCGGCGGCGTGGGACTGACGCGCGCGTCGTATCGCGACGCCGACCGCCTGCTGGCGCGCACGGCCCGGCTGATCGCCGCCTGCGACTGTGCCGACGGCTGTCCCGCGTGCGTCCAATCGCCCCACTGCGGCAACGCGAACGAGCCGCTCTCGAAACCGGAGGCGGTCACGCTGTTGAACGCGCTCGCCGGAAGCGACGAGCCGGTTCCGGACTCGGGCACGAACGACGGCACCACCGGGGCAAACTGACCGGGTACCTGCTCGCCGTCTGACCCGTCCTGTCCGAATTCGGCAGGTACAACGCCCGTTGTAACGTATTTTCATTCGAAGCGGAGTAAATATCGACAAGTCTTAAGTAGTCGCTACGGAAACCGTGAGGTGACTCCACGCACGGAGGAACGATAATGAAGGACACGGAACTCAACCGACGAGACGTAGTGAAAGGGGCCGGCGCCCTCGGGGCGGCCGGCATGGTCGGGCTGGCGGGCTGCTCGGGTGGCGGCGGCGGCGGCAGCGACGCCCCCATCGAAGTGCTGCACGGCTGGACCGGCGGCGACGGCGCGACGGCCGCCGAGGCGCTCGAGGAAGCGTTCAACGAGGAGTATCCGGACACGGAACTGGACATGAACCCCATCGGCGGGGGCGGCAACCAGAACCTCGACGCGGTCGTCGCCAATCGGCTGCAGAACGACAACCCGCCCAGCACGTTCGCGAACTGGCCGGGCCCCAACCTCGGCCGCTACGAGGGCGTGCTCGGCGACGTCTCCGACCTCTGGGAGGAGGCGGGGTTCACCGACAGCCACGTGCAGGAGGCGGTCGATCTCCACCAGTACGACGGCGCGTTCCGCGCGGTCCCGCTGGGCTCGCACCGGCTGAACTGCCTGTTCTACAACACCTCGGTCGTCGAGGAGGCCGGCGTCGACCCGTCCTCGCTGAACAGCGTCTCCGCGCTCGTCGACGCGCTGGAGACGGTCGCCAGCGAGACGGACGCGACCCCGATGACGCACGGCGGCAGCGGCACCTGGACGAAGACGCAGCTGTTCGGCGTCACGCTGCTCGGGCAGGCCGGCTACGACGAGTACATGAACTTCGTCGAGGGCAACCCGTCGCGCGACGCGGTTCAGGGCGCCTTCGAGTCGCTCGCGACGATCTTCGAGAACTACATCAACGACGACTCCGCATCCATCGGACTGACGGAGTCGAACCAGAACATCATCGACGGCGAGGCGGCGTTCATCCACCAGGGTAACTGGGCTGCGGGCGCGTACCGCAACGCCGACGACTTCGAGTACGGAAGCGACTGGGGATTCAAGACGTTCCCCGGCACCGAGGGGATGTACACCCTCCACTTCGACTCGTTCCTCTACCCGTCGAACAACCCGAGCCCCGAGAACACGCGGACGTGGCTGGAGTTCGTCGGCGGCGAGGCCGCTCAGATCGCGTTCAACCAGTACAAGGGATCGATCCCGACGCGGACCGACGTCGACATGAGCGAGTTCGGGCCGTATCTCCAGGAGACGGCCGAGGACTTCGCGGACGCCGACCAGCGCCCGCCGAACATCCAGCACGGTCTGGGCATCACGGCCGACCAGCGGTCCTCGCTGAACGACGTGATCTCCAGCGAGTTCACCGGCCCCTACAACGTCGAGGCCGCGACGGACGGCTTCATCGACGCCGTCAGTAACTGAGCGCGTTCTCATGCGCGACTTTCTTTCGAAGACTCGAACCAGGCTCCGGCGCGCCGTCGCCGCCGACGCCGAGAGTGGCGACGTCGGCACCGACGCCGCCACCGCTACTGACCGCGAGCCTGACCCCGACGACGGGACGGTCGTGACCGACGGCGGGACCGCCGCCGGCGGCGACGGGATCGTCGACCGGCTCAACGACCGGTTCGGCGAGGACTTCACCGAGTCCGCGCCGTTCTGGCTGCCGCCGTTCCTGCTGGTCGGGCTGTTCGTCTACGGCGCCATCGCGTGGAACTTCGTCATCTCGTTGACGGACTATCAGGGGTTCATCGGTCCGGACTACTCGGACCTCGACTTCGAGATGTACGTCCGGGCCATCAACGACTCCGCGGTCATCGATGCGACGGTCAACACGTTCCTGTTGGTCGTCGCCTTCACCGCCGTCGCCCTCGGCTTCGGGCTGGTGCTCGCGATCCTCATCGACCGGAACATCCGGTTCGAGAACACGTTCCGCACCATCTACCTGCTGCCGATGAGCCTCTCGTTCGTCGTGACGGCGCAGTTCTGGCTGTGGATGTACAACTACAACAACGGCGTCGTCAACATCGTCCTCGGCACGGTGGGGATCGGCCCGATCAGCTGGATCGGGAACTCCTCGCTCGTCCTGTGGGCGGTGGTGTTCGCGCTCGTGTGGCAGTTCTCCGGGTACACGATGGTCGTGTACCTCGCGGGGCTGCGCGCGATCCCGACCGAGCACTACGAGGCCGCCCGCGTCGACGGCGCGTCGACGCTGAAGATGTACTGGCGGGTGATCATCCCGCAGCTAAAGGGGTCGACGATCAGCGCCGCCATCGTCCTGATGGTGTTCGCGCTGAAGGCGTTCGACTTCCTGTACTCGCTCGTCAGCGGCTACCGGCCGCCCAACGGGGCGGACATCCTCGCCACCAAGATGGTGCGCGA
>Ga0207718_100164_pt1 | contig 79425 bp, 72 predicted proteins | sample A23M2SouthBayCA_FD_187749 | JGI IMG/M metagenome (GOLD analysis project Ga0207718, IMG submission 187749) | Aerobic enrichment media microbial communities from Eden Landing Ponds, California, USA - A23 M2 (SPAdes) | ecosystem: Environmental > Aquatic > Marine > Unclassified | place: Emeryville...
CGAAACCCCAGGCCTGCCAGTGGATGTCGTGGGCGTCGAAGAGGTCGAGGAACTGCTGGCCCTCGACTTCGTTGGTCCCGACGAGGTAGGGCGAGCCCTCGGTCCCGTACCCGAACTCGCTCATGAACACCGGAACCTCCTCTGAGGGCTCGCCGAAGTACGTCGATAGCGGCCGGAGGTTCTCGTGGGCGTAGACGTGGCCCGCATACGCGAGATTGTCGCCCTCGAACTCGTGTTCGCCCGCCCAGTAGGTGAACTGACTCCAGCGCGGCGACCCGATGACGATCAGGTTCCGGGAAGCGTGCTCCCGAATGAGGTCGACCCACGGTTGGGCTGTCTCCCGCCAGTACAGGTAGTTCTCCTCGGCACGGGGGTCGGTGACGCCGACGTCGTCAGTCGGATCGCCGGCCCCCGGATAGGGCGTGTTGGGTTCGTTGTAGAGTTCGTAGATGACGTGTGAGCGATCGCTGTAGCGTGGTGCGACCTCGTTCCAGAACAACCGGATCTCCTCGTCGAGTTCCGGCGAGTCCCAGTCGGGCCCCTCCGGATAGTGGCGGTGATAGTCCAGCATGATGTACGCGCCGACCTCCTCGGCGGCCTCAACCGCCGGATCGACGTACGCTTCGAGATAGGCCTGGAGTTCGTCCTGGGTGAACCCCGGCGTCGGGGCCGCCGTCCCCGGACCGTGATCACCGATGTCCTGGGGCTGCATCGGCAGCCGAATGACGTGGGCGTGCCAGCCCTCGCCCGGATCGGTCGCCAACTCGATCAGCGGCTCGATGTTCTTGCGCCACTCCTTGGCCGCCCGCGCGGGGTCGATAACGTTCACACCCCGCAGGATCACCTTGTTGCCGTCGGGATCTCGCAGGAGATTGCCATCGACTTCGAGCCACGGCGTTGGAATACCGGCTGCAGCGGCTGAGCCGACAGCGCCACTCCCGACGCCCAGGCCGACCAGTCCCGCAGCCGCGGTCGTCTGCAGAAACGACCGTCTGGACGTCCCTGCCCGATACGTCTCGGGGCCCTCCTGCGTGAATTCGTCTCGTTCAGTCGTCGATTCGTCAGTTTCGGTTCGTTCCGTCGAACGGTCTTTCGTCATGTGTATGCTCTCGTTGTTTTCGCGGTCGCGATTGGGACCACCAGCCAGTCCGATCGAGTAGGTGTCCGGATCCGGATCGGTTCAACCGATTACCCCGAACCCGGCCCGGTTGGTCAACTCACGAAACCGTGATCGTCACCTCGTGGGTGGTCGATTCCCCCTCGTTGTCGGTCGCAGTCAGCGCAACCGTGTACGTCCCCGTCGCGTCGTAGGTGTGCTCGGTCCACCAGCCGGTCGCCGTGTCTCCATCGCCGAAGTCCCACGATAGCGACTGGATCCATCGGCTGTTGCCGGACGTATCCGTCACCGAGAAGGTCAGCCGCTCGCCGACAGCGGCGTCGGTCGTGCTCGGAGTTATCTCCGCGAGCACATCACCGGTCGAGTCGCCACCGTCCTCACCGGCCTGGTCGTCACTGCTGCCCCCGCTACCGCTCTCATCACTGCCTTCGCTGTCGTCGCCATCTGATTCACCGCCGCCACCGTCGTCTGCGCCATCATCACCGCCGACGACGATGTCCACCTCGTGGGTGGTGGAGTCGCCCTCGTTGTCGGTCGCCGTCAGCGAGACCGTGTAGGTGCCGGCCGAATCGTACGTGTATTCGACCCACCAGCCACTCGCGGTGTCTCCGTCGTCGAAGTCCCACGACAGGGCGTCGATCCAGCGATCGGTACCGGAGGTGTCCGTGACCGAGAAGGTCAGCCGCTCGCCGACACCGGCGTCGGTGGTGCTCGGACGTATCTCCGCGAGCAGGTCGACTGTCGTCCCACCGTCGCCATCGTCCTGTCCGTCACTTCCCTCGCCTGTATCGCCACCGTCGTCTGTTCCGTCGCCACCGTCGTCTGTTCCGTCGCCACCGTCGTCTGTTCCGTCGCCACCGCCGGCACTGTCACCCAGTTTGTCGTAGACGACGTCGAAGTACTCACTCGCTGTGTAGGACTCGGCACCACAGTCGTCACCCCAGTAGGGGTTGGCCATGTTCATGGGATCGTCCGACCCATCGCCGTTCCAGGCCCAGCCGATCACCGGCCAGCCGAGTTCTTTCGCGTAGTCGATGATAGCCGACCAGTCCGCCCCGGTCGAGTCGGCGTAGTTGCCGAACTCGCCGATCATGCACGGATACCCCGTCTCGTCCAGCACGTCGAGATCCTCGGGAACGAGGTTCTGACCCGTTGTCGCGTTCCAGGCGCTGGGGTAGACGTGCGCCGAGAGGATCAGGTCGTCGTGGTCGATGGACTCGACAGCGTCGGCCAGTCGATACGTTCCCTGGCCCCAGCCGGGAGCGTCACAGACGATCGGGCCGTCGTAACTAGTGCCCGACCGGACCGTGCTGATGGCGTCGTTGTACGCCGATGCGTATTCCTCGGCCGTGACGTCGTGGTTTCCCCACTCGTTCATCAGGTTGACGGTAATGTCGGTATCCTGAGAGAGAGTCCCGTAGTGCTCGACCCAGAAATCCGCGGCATCCTGGAGCGCTGAGGCCTCGGCGGACCCGTTGTCCGGATAGTGATGATAGGTCGCGATGACGTTCTTGCCGTTGGCTGCGGCCTCGTCGATCCAGCGCTTGGCGTCCTCGACGGTCGTCGCGACCTCGTCGAACGAGAAGGGCTCGATCTCGATGCGGACCGTCTCGATGTCCGGGTGATCGTTCATCAGATCCCAGCCCAGCGCCTGATCGCCATCACAGAAGTACGACGGCTGGAGGTTCACCCCATCGCCGAACGTGGCCGGATCGGCGCTGGCGCTACCGGTCCCGAGGACACCAATCAACGCCCCGCTACCGATGGCCTTCAGCACGTCCCGTCGGGCCGGAGACTCGAGCCCATCCGAAGACGAGGCGTCCCCTGACCGTCCAGACTCCCGATCCGTCGTGGTTTGCTGTCTATCCGCCTGTGTCGTCGATTGCGTGTTGTTGTCTGTCATGTGTCGAGTTGGCCTCGCGTGTGTCGGTCAGTCTGTCGGTCGTGGCGGTGACCCCCACCGAATTAGTCAGTCAGTTCCGCTGTCGATCAGCAGCGCGTCGCCGGCTGGGTGCCGGACGGGATCGATCCCCATGAGTGTGCGTGAGTGGTAGATCCCGACCGGTCGCGAGCGGATCGGCGTGCCCGGTCAGGACACGGTGATGGTCACCTCGTCAGTCGTGGACTCGTCGTCGTTGTTGGTCGCAGTCAGCGAGACGGTGTAGGTCCCAGCGGACTCGTAGGTCGTCTCCGCGTACCAGCCACTACCTGTGTCGCCGTTGCCGAGATCCCACTCGGCCCCGGTGATCCAGTTCGCGGACCCTGTCGCGTCAGTGAGCCAGAACTGGACCGTCTGGCCGACGCTGGCTTCCGTCGTGCTCGGATCGATCTCGGCGACGAGATCGCCGGTCGTTCCATCACCGTCACCGTCGCTATCGCCGTCGCCATCGTCGCTTCCACCGTCGCCATCACCGTCACCGTCGTCACTCCCGTCTCCATCACCGTCACCACCGCCGACGACGATCTCGACCTCGTGGGTGGTGGACTCGTCGTCGTTGTTCGTCGCCGTCAGCGAAACCGTGTAGGTCCCAGCGGACTCGTAGGTCGTCTCGGTGTACCAGCCGCTCGCCGTGTCGCCGTTGCCGAGGTCCCACTCCAGGGAGCTGATCCAGTTGCCCGAGTCGGTCGTATCCGTCACCCGGAAGGTGACCCGCTCGCCGACCGCGGGGCTGGTCGTACTCGGGTCCATCTCGGCGATCAGATCACCGTCGCCAGTTTCGTCACCGTCTTCTTCACCATCGCCATCGCCGTCGCCATCGCCATCACCATCGCCATCGCCATCTCCGTCGCCATCACCATCGCCATCCTCGTCAGTCGTTGCCTGGACGGTCGCCGTCTCGGACTCGTTGCCCGCACCGTCGACGGCCGAAACCCCGATCTCGTAGGTCGTGGCGGCATCCAGCCCGTCGATCGTCGCTGTCGTCATCCCGGCGCCGAGGGTCTGGTCCTCGCTGCCATCGACTGAGACGACGTAGACATCGAGCCCCGACGTTCCGTTGTCCGTCACGCCGTCCCAGGAGACGGTGATCGAGGAACTCGTGGAATCGGTCGCGGTCAGGTTCGTCGGCGTTTCTGGTGGCTGGGTGTCGCCATCGCTTTCCCCGTCGCCTTCGAGCGTCACTGTCACCGTCGTCGTGCCCGAAGCGTCCGAGACCGAGACTGTCTCAGTCGTCTCCGCGCTGTCGGTACTGACGGTGATCTCGTGGTCACCCAGGAACGCCGTCGTGGCGTAGGTTCCACTGGCGTCGGTCGCTCCGGAATCGTCGGTCCACCACTCGTCGTACACCAGCCCGGTCCAGACATCGTACGCCGGCTTTGTCGACCAATCATCGTAGAACAGCGGGGCCTCGTTCTCCCAGTGGCGGCCGTCCCAGAAGCCCCACATGATGAAGTCGTCACACCCGGGATGGCTGAACGCTCCGCGGAGGTAGTTCTCTAAGACCTCCGCGCGCTCCTCGTCGGAATTCCAGTCGTCGCCGTTGTACGTGTCGAACTCCGTGATCTTCAGGCGCGCACCGAGATCCGCCCACTTGTTCATCTCCTCGGTGACCTGTACGGCGCTGATCCGACCGTCCGGACTGTCGTTGGAATTGAACTCGCCCGTCCGGGCACCGGCGTGAGCCTGAAGGCCGACCGTATCGAGCTGGACAGCGTTGTCGTTGATATGCTGGATCTCGTTGACGTACCGGTTGTCGGTGTAGCCGTACGCGAACTGGTTGAAGTCGTTGACGGCGATCCCGACGTCGAGGCCGTTATCCTCGATCACCGACTCGGCCTGGTCGTACCAGTCGGCCAGCAGATCCGAGGTCCAGGGAACGACGTCGCCGGTCCAGGGTTCCTCGGTGTCGATCTGGTCGCCGTAGACACCGATCTGCAGCTGATAGGCGTGCATCGCCTCGTTGACGACCTCCCACTCGGTGAAGTCGTCGCCGTAGTGGGTGATGATCTCCTCGATGTGAGCCATCGAGCGCTCGCGGATCGTCTGCTCGTCACCCTCGTCGATCGCCGTCAGGATGTCGTCCGGGATCGCCGCGACGTCCTCCCGGCCCCAGATGCAGACGTGCCCACGCATGTCCAGCCCCTGGTCGAGAATCCACTCGGTCGCCTCGTCGGCCAGTTGCTGTTCGTTCTCCCAGAAGTCCCACTTGTGGCGGTTCTCCATCACCGCCTTGTTGAACAGTTCGGGGATGTACTCCCGATAGTTGTCGCCCTCGCTGGAGCTGTTGATCAACGTGTTGGCGTTGACCGCCGTCCCGAAGCCAAAGTCGTGTTCCTGCTGGGAGACCGAAACGCTGGCATCCGAGACCGTCGAACCGTCGGGGTTCTCGACGACGACTTCCAGGTCGCCGGTCCGGTGTTCCTCGATCCGTTCGTCGATATCCAGCGAGGTGTCCGCGGTCTCCGCAGCCGCACTCGAGGACGCCGCACTCCCGAGCCCGCCGAGGGCTGCGGCCGCCGCGACCGCCCGCAGATAGTCCCGCCGTTCCATCGAACCGGCGGGCCCCTCCCCGTCGGTCGTGGGTTCGCTCGCGTCGTGGACGTCGTCTGATTCGTGTGCCGATGCGTCGATGTCGTGTGAATCGTCGTGTGTCATCGTGATGTGTTCGCCGCGTTTCGAGGGTGAATCCGCTACTGGAAGCGGATCTCCTCGATTTCGAGCGTGCCACTGCCGCCCTGCCAGAAGTTCAGTCGAACCGAGAGCCCCCCGGTCGACGGGTCGATACCTGCCGATTCCATGTCGACGGTGACGGTCGAGACCGAGCTCCCGATGGCGTCGTCGGTGAACGCAGAGAGGAGTCCCCGAGCGCCACCCACGTCCAGCAGGAACTCGTCCGTTTGCACGTCGTCACCGGCCAGGACCAACACCAGTTCCGAGTACTCCGAGACGTCCTGGTTGAGCTGCTCGACGAACCAGCCGGCGTTGTCGTATTCGAGGACCAGCGCCCCGTCCTCGACCTCCCCGCCACCGTTCTGGAACGAGCCGGCCCCGCACCACTGGCCGAGATCGTTTCGATTGGACGCCCACGCCGGGTCGCCGTCGTAGTCGTTGACGACGAGTGCCTCGGCAGGCGTCTCGCCGTCAGTGCCGTCGCCCTCATCGTCTTCGCCGTCGTCGGCTTCCGCGGTCGTGGCTTGTACGGTCGTGGTGGCGGACTCGTTGCCCGCACTGTCGACTGCCGAGACGCCGATCTCGTAGGTCGCCGCCGCGTCGAGCCCCTCGACCGTCGCGGTCGTCATGCCGGCACCGATCGTCTGGTCCGGCGAGCCGCCCACGGAGACGACGTACTGGTCCAGCCCGGCGGTCCCGTTGTCCGTCACGCCGTCCCAGGAGACGGTGACCGTCGAGTCGGTCGTCGTCGACACCGAGAGATTCGTCGGCACCGACGGCGGCTGGGTGTCGTCCGCGGCGCTGCCGTCACCCTCGACGGTGACCGTGACCGTGGTCGTGCCCGAGGCGTCCGAGACCGACACCGTCTCAGTCGTCTCTGCGCTATCGGTACTGACGGTGACTTCGTGGTCGCCCAGGAACGCCGTCGTGGTGTAGGCCCCACTGGAGTCAGTCGTGCCGGAGTCGTCGGTCCACCACTCGTCGTAGACCAGGCCGGTCCAGACGTCGTAGGCGGGTTTCTGCGACCAGTCCTCGTAGAACAGCGGCGCTTCGTCCTCCCAGTGGTCGCCGTCCCAGAAGCCCCACATGATGAACGCGTCGACGCCAGGATGGCTGAACGCACCCCGGAGGTAGTTCTCCGTCACGTCGGCGCGCTCCTCGTCGGAATTCCAGTCGTCGCCGTTGTACGTGTCGAACTCCGTGATCTTCACGCGTGCGCCGTGGTCGGCCCACGTGTTGATCTCCGAGACGACCTGGTCGGCGTCGATCCGGCCGTCCGGATCGTCGTTGGAATTGAACTCGCCCTCTCGGGCGGCAATGTGTGCCTGGAGGCCGACCGTGTCCAGCTGTGCCCCGTTGGCGTTGATGTGATCGATCTCCGACTCGTAGCGGTTGTCCGTGTAGGCGTAGGGGAACTGGTTGAAGTCGTTGACCGCGATGCCGACGTCGAGGTTGTTCTCTGCGATCACCGACGCGGCCGTCTCGTACCACGCCGCCAGGAGTGGGGAGGTCCAGGGGACGACCTCACCGTTCCAGGGCTCCTCGGTGTCGATCCGGTCGCCGTAGACACCGAGCTGGAGCTGGTAGGCGTGCATCGCCTCGTTGACGACGTCCCAGTCGGTGATGTCGTCACCGTAGTGGGTGATGATCTCCTCGATGTGGGCCATCGAACGCTCGCGGATCGTCTCGGCGTCGCGTTCCTCGATCGCCGTCAAGATATCGTCCGGGATCGCCGCGACGTCCTCCCGGCCCCAGAGACAGACGTGCCCGCGCATGTCCAGTCCCTGATCGAGCAGCCAGTTGGTCGCCTCGTCGGCGACCTGCTGGTTGTTCTCCCAGAACCGCCACTTGTGGTGGTTGCCGAGCACCGCCGTGTTGAACAGCTCCGGGACGTACTCGCGGTAGTTGTCGCCGGGGTCGCTCTCGTTGACGAGCCTGTCGGCGTTGACGGCGGTGCCGAAGCTGAACGCGTGTTCCTGCTGGGATATCGAGACCTCGGCGTCCGAGACCGTCGAGCCGTCGGGGTTCTCGACGACGACCTCTAGAGTGCCTGTCCGGTGTTCGTCGATCCGTTCGTCGATACTCAAGGAAGTGTCAGCCGTCTCGGCGGCTGCGCCACCCGTTGTGGCAGCGCCGAGTCCAGCCGCCGCGGCCGCTGCCGCGACGGTCTGGAGATAGTCTCGCCGGTCCATCGAGCCGACAGAATCGTCGGCCTCGACGGGGCCGGCTGTCGATGTGTCGATGTCGTCGTTCGTGTCTGGTGTCATCGGTATCGTCGTGTGTTGTGTTCGCCGATCCCGATCGCCACTCGGTGACGTCGGGCGGGGATCGGTCACGCTGCGGTCAGTCGTCGGTTCGATCGGTCACCGAGCCGCGCCGTCCGGTGGGCCGAACCGTGGATCGACCACGGAGTGGACGCGGCTGGTGGAGCCCGGAGCTCGGTTTACGAGACCGTGATCGTCACCTCGTGAGTGGTCGATTCACCCCCGTTGTCGGTCGCGGTGAGCGTGACGGTGTAGGTGCCCGGCGAATCGAAGGAATGGGCAGCCCACCACCCGGTGGCTGTCGTCCCGTCTCCGAAATCGAACGCCAGAGAAGTGAGCCAATTGCTCGAACCGCTCGTATCGGTGACGCGGAACGTGACCCGCTCACCGACACTGGCCGCTGTCGTGCTCGGATCCATCTCGGCGTTCAAGTTGCCGGTGTCAGCACCCGATTCCCCGCCGGTGTCACCGCCGGAATCTCCGCCGCTCTCACCGTTTGTACTGTTACCGGAATCGCTTCCGGAACCGTCGTCAGTGCCGGTATCGCCCCCGGAATCACCGGCGCTTTCGTCCTCGACAGGTTGCCAGACGTAGTAGTCCTCCTCGTGAGGTTCCTGATCCAGGGTGTACCACTGCGCTTCCCAGACGCGTCCGTCGTGGACGACCCGATCGCCGGTGCGATAAACGGCAGTTGAATCCCACGTGGGATACTCGCTGGAACCCCCTGAGTCGCTACCGGCGTCATCACCCGAATCATCGCCGGTATCACTGCCCGAATCATCGCCGGAGTCGCCAGTGTCACTGCCCGACCCATCGCCATCGTTGCCACCCGAATCATCACCGGAGTTGCCGCCGGATCCGTCGTCGGTCCCGCCGCTGACGTCGAGGTGTTCCAGCATCTCCGCAGCGTAGCGGCGACCGAGTTCCCGATACGCTTCGGACGTGAAGTGCGCGTAATCCTGGCCGGAGAGCCCTTCAGCCGAGACGACGTGAGCGTTGTCGATGACGTCCGGGAGTTCGTTGACTTCGGTGTTATGCGAGCCACAGCAGCCGCCAGCCGAATCATAGAGCATCTCGCCCGCCAGGAACGGGACGTTGCCGATACCGAGGTCGGCGCGGAGATCCTCAACGATTCCCTGGACCTGGTCGGCCCACTGTTGATCGTTCGTGTTCGTCTCGCCCTGATGGAACAGAATGCCCTTGAGCGTCCCGACTTGCTGGGCCGTTTCGGCGAGATCGACCATCCACTCGTACCCGCCGTCGAACTGGGAGGGAATGTCGCGGTCGTTCCGACCGATCGGTGCACCCTTCTCGAAGAGGGCAATGTCGGCCCCGCTGACGGCTGCGGGAACGAGACCGATCGCGCGGTCGTCCGGCAGTTCCTCGATCATGGACTTCGCGAAGTAATCGCCAGGACCGAGCTTCCCATAGCATCGGTTGAGCGGCGGTTCGGCCAGATACCACTCGCCATACTCGCGATCGAGGTTCGGACAGGTCTTGTCAGCGAGGACGTGGATCCGCGGGTTAGTCTCCCTGTCCTGGGCTTCGATCGGTCCCTGTCCCTCCATGTTCGACTGGCCGAACAGCAGGTACAGATCAAGATTCGACGGGTCCGTCGCCGTGGTCGCCGTGGCCTGCTGCCCGAGTCCGACCGCGAACGTCCCTGCACCGACCGCGGCACCGGCCTTCAGGAAGCCACGTCGGGACGGGTCCCTGGAGCCGGTCGAGTCGTTCGAACCTTGCTGCTCAGCACCGCTACTTGGTTTCTCATCTACTTCGCCGGTATCGTTCGTGCGTCGTGTCATATTTTTGTTTCGTGCCCCCGGTCGACCCCCCAATGAGACGCCAACGGCAGGCGAATCGAGTAGTTGCGCCCCTATTCGAATCGGATCTCGTCGATTTCGAGCGTGCCACTGCCGCCCTGCCAGAAGTTCAATCGGACCGACAGTCCCCCGGCTGACGGATCGATACCGGCCGACTCCATGTCGACGGTGACCGTCGAAGCCGACCTCCCGATGGCATCATCGCTGAACGACGAGAGAAGCCCGCGAGCGCCACCGACGTCAAGCAGGAAGTCGTCTTCTTCGCCGCCGTCAGCGCCGCTGAGGACGAAGACGAGTTCCGAATACCCCGAAAGGTCTTGATTGATTTGCTCCTGGAACCACCCGGCGTTGTCGTACTCCAGAACGAGTGCACCGTCCTGCACGTCGCCGCTCCCGTTCTCGAAGGAGCCGGCCCCGCACCACTGGCCGAGATCGTTGCGATTGCTCGACCACGCCGGATCGCCGTCGTAATCGTTGACGACGAGCGCGTCACCCGACGGCGTCTCCGTCTCGGTTTCAGTGTCCGTCTCCGTCTCGGTTTCAGTGTCCGTCGGCGTCTCTGTTTCAGTGTCCGTCTCCGTTTCAGTCTCGGTGGGCGTCTCAGTCGGGGTCGGCGTGTCGGTCCCGCTCCCGCTTTCGTAGGTCGACCCGTTGATCGTGACGTCGAAGGTGTTGTAGGTGGTCTCGCCGGAACTGCCCTCCCAGTACTCGTTGCCGAGTTCGACACCCGAGAGCCAGAGACTCTCGTCGACGCCGTGTTCCGCGGTCAGATAGTCGACGATCTCGGTCAGGTCGATCCGGCCGCCGTCGTGACCGCTCTGGATCCGGAAGATGTAGAACGTCGCATTCGTTCCGCCGGAGTTGTAGGTGGTCCAGTGATCGACGGTGTTGCCAAAGCGGTCGGTCCAGACGTTCTCGGCCTCGACCGCGCCGTGACTGTGCTGGTCGTTCCAGTCCAGAAGGAGCATGATCTCGTACTGGTGGGTCCCGGTCTCCTGGCTCGGCGGCTGGTCCATCAGCCACCACTCCTCGGCCCAGTCCCACTCGCCGCCGGACTCGCTGTACTCGGCCTCGACATCGATGACGAGTTCATCGACGTCACGACGCCGGATCGGGAACTCCGCCACCCCGGTGTCGGTGCCCCAGGGTTTCGTCCCACAGATCACCTCGGGATAGTTGATTCCGCTGCCGCCCGCCGCGTCGAAGTCGTAGCCGTAACTGCCGTCGTCGTTGAGCCAGACACACTGATCGGCGTTTGAGTTCCCCCACTGGTTGTCCACCAGGGTGAACCCGTCGGCGACGTCGATCGACCCGTAGTCGTCGGAGTTACAGACCTCTTCGACCGTCGCCGCCGAGGCCGGCCCGCTCGCGTTGAGTGCGAGCGCACCCAACCCGACGCCCGCGCTCGCCAGGAGGAATCGCCGGCGGGTCTGGGTCGCGACGGACGGACGATCGCGTGATCGCTCCCCGGAATCGGTGGTCGTGGCACTGGTAGTCGATTCTCCCGTCGGTTCGTCCGTATCATCACGTGTCATGGCTGTGGGTCGTGGCTTCGCCAGAACGGATCCCATGACTCGGCCAGGCGTCGGTTACCCCCGTAACTCGGCCGGCCGGCAGGGCCGTTCTGCGCTGTCGTAGTCGTCGGAAGGGCACGTTCGAACGTGTCGTGCTGTCTCCCATTGGTCGCTGGATGGCTAATTGGTCGATGCGTGTGTGAATTCGATCGGCTCTCGACAGCAGGTCGACATCCGAGAGGCCCGCGTCAGCGAGGCGATCGAACCCGCGACCGCCGCGGGCGTGCCGGCGCTACGCGCGAACACCTGGTCGACGGATCAGGAGATGGTCACCTCGACTTCGTCGGTGGACGTCTCGCCCTCGTTGTTGGTCGCGGTCAGCGTGACCGTGTAGGTACCTGTCGACTGGTAGCGCTCGTCGGTGTACCAGCCGCGCCCGGTGGTGCCGTTGCCGAGTTCCCACTCCAGCCCGGTGATCCAGGTCTGGTTACCGGTCTCGTCGGAGATCCAGAACTGGACCAGGTCGCCGGTCGAGGCCGAGGTCGTCCCCGGATCGATCGTCGCAATCGGCTCCCCGGACGTCCCGTCGTCATCGTCGGATTCGCTCGTCGTGGCCCCGACGGTCGTCACGGCGGACTCGTTGCCCGCACCGTCGACCGCGCTGACCCCGATCTGGTAGGACGTTCCAGCGGAGAGGCCGTCGACCGTCGCACTCGTCGTGCCGGCCGGGACCGTCTGGTCCTGGGAGCCGTCGACGAAGACGACGTAGCTGTCGAGGCCGGAACCGCCCGAATCCGTCGATGCGCTCCAGGAGACCTCGACCGAGGTTTCCGTCGTCGACTCGACCGAGACGTTCGACGGGGCCGACGGCGCTTGCGTGTCACCGTCGTCGCTGCCGGCGTCGGTGTCGGCCGTGATCGTCGTCGTGCCGGACGTGTTACCGGCAGCGTCCTCGGCGGACACCGCGATCTGGTAGGACGTGTCGGCGGCCAGTCCGGAGATAGTCGCACTCGTCGTGCCGGCCGAGACCGTCTGCTCCAGCGAGCCGTCGACGAGGACGTTGTACTGCGCGAGTCCAGCCGTGCCCGAATCCGTGGAAGCGCTCCAGGAGACCGTGATCGACGAGCTCGTCTCGTCGGTCACGGTGAGGTTCGACGGGATCGACGGTGCCGTCGTGTCGTCATCGTCGCCGCCACTACCCGGCAGGTCGTCGTTACGGTTCTCATAGAGGTACTCCTGCCACCACTGGGCGGGACGGGCCTCGTAGTCGTGGATGACCCAGTCGCCGTCCTGACTCTCGTCGTGGACGAAGAAAGAGGGCTCCCAGGTGTGATCGAAGTTCCAGCAGATCGGGTGGACCGGGTACTCATCGAGGAAGGTCTCGAAGCCGTCGGCGTACTCGGAGGTCGTCCCTTCGAGGAAGCTGAAGCCGTCGCGACCGCCGCCCTCGGCCCAGCCGAACTCGCTGAAGAACATCGGTACCTCCTCGGCGGCCGTGCCGAAGGAGTCCGACAGGGGTCGCATCCCCTCGTGGGTGTAGACGTGACCGGTGTAACAGATGTTCTCGCCGTCGAACTCGTTGGTCGGTGCCCAGTAGGTGAGCTGACTCCACCGCGGCGAGCCGATCGTGATGAGGTTGTCGGGCGCGTGTTCGCGGACCGTGTCGACCCACGGCTGGGCACGGTCGACCCACATGTCCCAGTACTCCTGGTTCGCATCGGCGTCGTATGAGGGGTTTTCTTCACCCTCCTCGCCGGTCGCGGGCAGTTCGGTCGGCGAGCCCCAATCACCGGCGTAGGGACCAGTCGGCTCGTTGTAGATGTCATAGACCACGTGCGAGCGGTCGTTGTACCGCGGCGCGACGAAGTTCCAGTACATCTGGAGCTCCTGGTTGAGCTCGGCGGCGTACTCCTCGGTGTAGCCATCGAGCTGGGAGGCCTGCTCCTCCGAGTGCCAGAGCACACCACGTTCGCCACAGAAGCCGATGTCGTTTTCGAAGGACTCGTTCCCGCACTGATAGTCACCGAGATCCTCCTCGTGCTGAGGCTGGTGGAAGATCGGGAAGTGGCGGTGATAGTCGATCATCACGTAGAGGCCTTCCTCCTCGGCGGCGTCGACGATCGGGTCGATGTAATCCGAGAAGTAGGTCTCCAGATCCGACTCGTCGATCTGGCCGGGCAGGAGTGGACCCCAGTCGTCCCCGTGGGGCATACTGCCGATGCTCCCGGACCCGGCGTCCCCGATGTCCTGTGGCTGGGTCGGAACCCGGAGGATGTTGTTGTGCCAGCCACCGTCGTTTGACTCGTCAGTGTTCGTGGCTTTGTCGAAAACGCCCATCGAATCCTTGCTCCGCCAGGACCGCGCCAGCCGGGCCGGATCGGCCATGTTGACCCCACGAAGGATGACCTGATTGCCGTCGGGATCCCGAAGCAGGTTGCCGTCGCGTTCGAGCCACGGCGTCGGGATGCCGGCCGCCGAAACCGAGCCGACGATGCTGCTTGCGAACCCGGCCGTGAGTGCGCTCGCCCCCGCCGCCTTGAGGACATCTCGCCGTGAGACGTCGTCGATGATTTGACCGTCGTTGGTCGTCGATTCGCCGCCGTCGTACGTGTCGTTATCTGTCATTGTCGTGAGTATCGAACCGCATTACTGCAGACGGATCTCCTCGATTTCGAGCGTGCTGGAGCCGCCTTGCCAGAAGTTCAGCCGAACTGAGAGGCCCCCAGCCGACGGGTCGATGCCTGCCGATTCGAGATCGATCGTGACGTTCGAGAACGATGTCGAGATCGAATCGTCGGTCAGATTCGACAGGATGTCACGCGCGCCACCCATATCGAAGATGAACTCGTCCTCCTCGCCGCCGTTTGCCCCACGGACCCGGAGGACGGCTTCCGAGTACGACGAGACGTCCTGGCCGAGCTGCTCGACGAACCAGCCGCCGTTGTCGTACTCCAGGACGAGTGCGCCGTCCTGCACGTCGCCACCATCGTTCTCGAAGGAGCCGGCCCCACACCACTGGCCGAGGTCGTTCCGGTTGGACGACCACGCCGGATCACCGTCGTAGTCGTTGACGATGAGGGCGTCTGCCGGCGCTTCGTCGTCGCCATCGTCCTGGCCGTCTTCGCCGTCGTCGGTCTCGTCGGTCGTCGCTTCGACGGTGGCCGTGGCTGACTCGTTGCCCGCCCCGTCGACCGCCGCAACCGCGATCTGATACGTCGTCCCGGCAGAGAGCCCGTCGATGGTCGCCGACGTCGTTCCCGCCGGCACCGTCTGGTTCTGGGAGCCGTTGACCGAGACGACGTAGCTGTCGAGGCCGGAGCCGCCCGAATCCGTCGACGCGCTCCAGGTGACCTCGACCGAGGTCTCGCTCGTCGACGCGACCGAGACGTTCGATGGCGTCGATGGGGCCTGCGTGTCACCGTCGTCGTCATCGTCGTCGCCATTGCCAGTCCCCTCGCCGGGGATCCCGTCGTTGCGGTACTGCTCGAGGGCGCTCTTGACGTCGTCACCCATGTACCCGCTGCCGGTCGTCAGTTCCCACTCGCAGGGCAACTCCGAGCAGGCCTCGGGGACGGTGCCGTTGTAGGGATCGCCGACCGAGTCGTTCGCGTTGTCAGCGAACGGACGGCTGAACATGACTGGCCGCCAGACGGGATCGGCACACCAGGCCGTCCAGTGGATAGCCTCGCTCTTCTCGAGGAAGTCCAGAAAGGCGGTCCCGAAGTCGTCGGTCCCGCCGATATACTGTCCGCCGTTCTCTTCCCAGCCGAACTCGGTCACGAACAGGGGGGCCTCCTCGTAGACGCCGGCGACGCCCTCGCCGTTGTTCGAGGCGTCCTCCCAGTTCTGGTTTTGGCTGGAGTTGTGACCCGGATAGATGTGGAAGGTGTAGGCGATGTCCTCGCCGTCGAACTCCTCGACGAGGGCGCCTTCCGGGCTCTGGGACCAGCTGGGCGAGCCCATCAGGATCAGGTTGTCCGCGTGACTCCGGATCGTGTCGACCCACGGCTGGGCCATCTCGAGCCAGAGCTGCCAGATGTCGGCGACCCACTGGGTGGTCGTGGGATCCTCCCACATCCCAGGCTCGGTGGGTTCGTTGTACACCTCATAGAGGACGTGCGATTGGTCGGCGTATCGCGGTGCCACGATATCCCAGAACATGTCGACCTCGTCCTGGAGTTCGGTGTTGACGGGGCCGTCCTGGCCCTCCGCCCACTGGACGTCGCGGTGGCGGTGATAGTCGATGATACAGTAGACGCCACGGTCGGCACAGCGTTGAACGACCTCGTCGAGGTGATTGCTGAGATACGATTCGAGCTCGCTCTCGTTGAACGCCGGGACGGGCGGTCCCGAACCGGGTTCATACTCGCCGATGTCGACCGGCTGGACCGGGACGCGAATCATCCGCGGATACCAGCCGTTGCTCTCGTCGGTGAGCATGTCGATGACCTGCGTCGCCGTCATCCCGCGCGCTTGGGCGGTCTCGTTGATCCGCTTAGGATCGGCAATGTTGACGCCGCGCAGCGTGACGGTGTTGCCATCGGGATCCTTGATCAGGTTGCCGTCACGGTGGAGCTGTGGCGTCGGGATCGCGGCGGATGCACTCCCCAGCGCGCCCGCCCCGACGCCGAACGTGAGTGCGCCGGTCAGCACGCTACTCTTGAGGAACGTCCGTCGCGACGGCCCCTCGCCGCCCGTAGTTGTGTTCGATTGCGATGCCTCTCTGTCTCCGGTAGGCGGTCTGTCTGGATCTGTCATACTGCCACTGACGCGCACTCGTTGGCGCGTGTGAATTTGCAACGGATTGCCACTATAAAATAGTTTCGCTGTATTGAGATGTGAGTTATTTATCAGAACGTAAAACGAATTATACGGCCTAATACGCCGTATTTCTGGATAATTTGCCGAGAGAAAGATAGTATAATATTTATTATATATTATGGTACCAATGGAAACACATCAAATGATCCTTGTGATTAGCATGGACATCAATAGTGGACAATTCGGGAGGATACGGCGATGACTCAAAGCTCCCACTCCCTTTTGATAGAAGTAAAAACGAGTTGTTGACACGTGAACAATCACACAGATAGAATGGAGCAAGTAGTGAAAATCTGTTCACGGGGCGTGAAAGATTCGCGGAACAATCGAGGGTCAGTGCCAGCGGTCGATGGTTACATTGGCCACTCGATGCCGTCGAGGGTAATTCGACGCGCTTCGAGGTCCTCGACCAGTGCGCCCCAGCCACCGACCGAACAGCGACCGTCAGTCGTCCAGAGGATCATCGAGGACTGCCCGGAGAGTTCAGCCAGCGTCGGTCGGTGGTTGTCCACCGACTGCCCTGAATAGACGACTTCGAGCAAGACGCCGGAGACAGTCCGTGCTTCACCGGAGTCCGTATCGATCCCTTCGACCGTCAGCGAGATCACCGCCTCGTCCCACCACAGCGGATAGACGTCACGGACGAACTCCTCGAGACAGACGTAGATCAGGGGATACCGTTGACGGTTCCCGATCGGTTCCCAGACGGACCACAGACAGGTCTGGAAGTACCACTGGAAGATAAACGAGATGATGTCGTCGTTGACGACGACGCCGTACGGGTCCGGCATACGCGTCGATGGAACCAGACACGCCCGCGTCCGGTCGACCAGCGCGAGGAACGGACTCCGGATTGAGCGACGGCGAAGTTCGGTCACGACGTCGCCAACTGGATGGGACGCGAGATCCGGTTGGTCGCCCCGGGTCTGAAAGACTGACGCGCGTACCACCACGTCGTTCTCGTAGGCAGCCGCGAGTGCGCTCTCGAACTCCAGCAGCCGGTCGTCCGTCAGCGCGAGATCGATCGTCGATTCGGCGTTCCTGATCAGATCCTCGGCGTGATCGATGGTCGTCTCGGCCCGCTTGGTCACGTTCATCTCGTGTTCGCCCAGCGGTGCCCGCTCCCAGCGGTCCTCGATCTCCCCGGCGACGTCCGCGAGACGCTCGCTCGTGTCCTGGAGGTCCTCGATGAGTTCGACAGGATCGCAGGCACGCGCGTGTAACGTCTCGCGGTCCAGCGTTTCGACGTAGCCCTGTTGTTCGAGTTCCTTCAGCACGTCGTAGATTCGCGGCCCTGGGATCGAGCAGTGTCTGGCAACGTCGACAGCTGGCGATACCCCCTGTTCTAAGAGCGTTACGTATGCGTCCGCCTGATACGTCGAGAGCCCCGCGTCCGATAGCCCTGCCACGAGTGTGTCTCTATCCATCGTACATTCCCCTCGTACTGTCTGTTTCGTTTTGATATTTAATTGTTTTGAATGCGGCGGTCACAGCCTTCTGCAGGCCGTGAAAACAATCTCACTCACGGAAGTTCGAATTCCTTAAGAGGACGACCGAAGTATGAGTGAGTAACTCGCTGGTCGGCGGGCAGCCAGCGGGCACCTGTTTAGGCAGGTCGGAATGTGGCCGGCGGAGCCGGCTGAACCACCCAACGCCCGCGGTGAAAGATATGGCACGAAGCTTCTACTCACACATCCGAGACGCCTGGAAGAACCCGGACGAAGGCAAGGTCGCCGAACTCCAGTGGCAGCGCATGCAGCGCTGGCGCGAGCAAGGGGCGATCGAACGCGTCGAGCGACCGACGCGACTCGACCGCGCCCGGTCGCTCGGCTACAAGGCAAAGCAGGGTATCGTCGTCGCTCGCGTGAGCGTCCGCAAGGGCAGCGCTCGCAAGGAGCGACACATTGCCGGTCGACGCTCGAAACGCCAGGGCGTCACCCGGATCACGCGCCGGAAGAACCTCCAGCGCGTCGCCGAGGAACGCGCCTCCCGGAAGTACCGCAACCTTCGCGTGCTCAACTCGTACTGGGTCGGCGAAGACGGCAGCCAGAAGTGGTTCGAGACGATCCTGGTCGATCCGAACCACCCCGCTATCGAGAACGACGACGACCTCAACTGGATCTGTGACGACGAGCACGAAAGTCGCGCGATGCGCGGCCTGACCAGCGCCGGACAGCGCAACCGTGGCCTCAACGGTCGCGGCAAGGGCACCGAACACACCCGGCCGAGCAACAGCGGCGACAGCGGCCGCGCGAAGTAAACCAAACCTTCGTTTTTGCGGATCCGTTTCAGAGACGAGCAGTGACTTCAGCAGGCGAACCGACGGAACCGTGGCTGTCCCTGCTCACTGGTAGACCCAGGGCTCGAGGAAGCGGGAGAAAATCGAACCCGACCGTGCAACGACAGAACGCAAAGAGACCGATTACCGGGCCGCAGCCGCGACGCGTTCTTTCTCCTCTTTCTGGTTGACGGCGTAGGTCTGGACGTCGTTGTTGGCGGCCCCCATCAGCTGCTGGGCGAGGGCCTCCTCGGCGTCCGTCGGCGTCTTGAACGACGCGTTGTGGGTTCCTTCGGCAATGAACTTCAGGGCCTGATCGACGCGGCGCTGCGGGGAGATGTCGACGGCCTTGGGCACGCTGATGCCACCGTACTTGAGGCGGACGGTCTCCTCGCGGGGCGCGCTGTTCTCGATCGCCCGGACGAGCACCTGAATCGGATTCTCGTCGGTGTTGTTGTGAACGATCTCGAAAGCCTCACGGACGAGGCGCGTACTCTGCTGTTTCTTGCCCGTGTTCTCCTCGGTCTGCATCAGCCGGTTGATGAGGCGCTCGACGATGGAGATTTCGGACTTCTGGAACTGCTTTTTGGCGTGACGACCCATCGTATGGGCGATCGGCGTGACCGTGATGTACCGTTCGGTCGAGGGGTCGCGGAACTCGATGTCGTCTGTCGCCCAGCTACCGAACAACTTTGCGCCAGTCGTCTCCGTTTCGGCCTCGGCGTCGGCCTCGGCGTCTGTCTCGGCACTCATGGTTATCGCACCGGTTTCTCGGCGTTCCCGCGAACGAGTTCGATCATCGAGACGCCGTTGACTTTCTCGACCTTGTAGTTGACGCCCGAAAGGTCACCCATCGCCCGACCCTTCGCGCCGCCGATGCCCGCGATTGTGACCTCGTCGTGCTCGTCGATAAAGGAGATAGCGCCGTCACCGGGACAGAACGCAGTCACCTGTTTGCCGTTCTTGATGAGCTGGACCCGGACACACTTCCGAATCGCCGAGTTGGGCTGTTTGGCCTCGATCCCGACTTTCTCCAGGACGATACCGCGGCCCTGTGGTGCACCTTCGAGGGGATCCGATTTCGCGCCCAGTCCGCGCTCGCGGCGGGCGTACTTCGAGTCGGACCACCGATGTTGCTGGCGGTCCTTTTTGAGCTTGCGTGCGGCGTACTTGCCGTTTGCCATAGTGACCGGGAATACCCCGTGAAGCTACTTAAGCGTCTTCTTTTTCCGACACCGTCGACCGTTCTATCGTGGCGAATGGGATCGAACCACATGATCGACGGATCGTCGCCATCACACGATATTTTCCGCATTTTACACTGTGCATATTTAGTTTGATACTGACGGGGCAACACTTAGGCAACCCCTCGGGAAAGAGGGAAAGCAGTGACGGATAATGAGCAAGTCGTCAGGGATTAGTAATCAGATCGAGCGGTTGCTGCCGGACCAGATCAGGAAACGATACGTCCGGAAGTTTCTGCTGGTCGTCGCTGTCGTGACAGTGTTCGTTCTGGTGGTCGGATTTCTCGCACAGTCCTCAGTCGGGGCACAACTGACGGACATGCGAACCCAGCAGCTCGAATCGTCGGTCACCCAGACTGCGGACTCGATGCAACAGTGGGATCAACGGCAGCGCGACACCGCGACGATGATCGCCAACCACTACATGACCTCGCAGTTCAACGCCGACGGGATCAAAGACACCATCTCCGGCGAAGTGTTGGCGCGGGATCTGCTTACGACGATCCACTATGTCAACATCGAAAACGGGGAAATAATCAGATCAACGACGGACGGTCTGCAGGGAGAACCCCTCGCCGCCCGGAACCTGTCGTGGGAACGGAACGGCATCACCCCGGCGAACGGCGATCACAGTACAGGGGCTCGGACGTTCTACACCGTCGATGGAGAGACGAGACTCGCCTACATCAGCCGGACGCCGGATGCGACCACCGGGATGATCCTCGTCTACGATGTGCACGGCCGTGCGAGCGACCTCACGGCGTCGATCGAGAACGGATCGACGACTGTCGTCCACGAGGACGGGACGATACTATTTGATGAAGACAAAAACGTGACGCTGACGGCGTACGGCGGCGGGAACGGGACGGTCGAGATGATTCAGGAAGCCAGAAACGGAAGCGTCGGCGTGACATCGCAAGGAGACGAGCTAGTGGGATACGCGCCAGTCAACGAGACCGACTGGATTGCCCTCGAGCACGCGCCGAAGTCGACGGCCTTCGCCCTGCGGGACTCGATCACCAACCAGTTGATAATCGTAATCGGAGTTACACTTGCGGGGCTGCTGGCGTTGACGTTGTTCGTCCGGCAGGACATCATCCCGTCGATGAGATCCGTCAGCGAGGGGGCAAACGAGATCGCGGCCGGGAATCTCGACGTCGATATCAAAGACGACGGTCGGATCGACGAGATCGGCCAGGTGCGGGACGCGTTCAGAGAGACGCGATCGTACCTCGGCGTCGTCGCGGACAAATCGGAGGCGCTGGCTCGCCAGGACTTCGATGATCCGGTCATGGACGAGGACGTTCCGGGTGAGCTCGGCGAGTCGCTTGACTCGATGCGGGCAGACCTCCAGGAGTCCATCGAGGAGATCGAAGCCGCCAGAAAGCAGGCTCAGGTGTCCGAAGCTGAGGCCAAGGAGCTAGCCGAATCTCTCCAGACCAAGGCCAACGAGTTCAGCACCGTCATGGCCAATGCGGCCGATGGTGATCTGACCCAGCGGCTCGACGAAACCGCCGAGAACGAGGCGATGGCAGACATCGCGGTCGCGGCTAACGAGATGCTGGCGGAGCTCCAGGACGCGCTCACACAGGTCAGGACCTTCGCCGCGGACGTCGACGACTCCGCCGAGGACATCGCTTCGAGTGCCCGCGAGGTCAAACGGGTGAGCGAGGACGTGAGTTCCTCAGTCCAGGAGATCGCAAACGGATCCGACCGCCAGAACGAGAACGTCCAGGCTGCCGCTGACGAGTTGACCGACCTCTCGGCGACGATCGAGGAGGTGGCCTCCTCCGCGGACGAGGTCGCCCAGAAGTCCCAGCAGGCCGCGGAGCTCGGCGAGACCGGGCGGCAATACGGCTCGGACGCGGTCGAGGAGATGAACGCGGTCGAGAGCCAGGCCGAGGCCACCATCGAGGAGGTCGAGAGCCTCGAATCGGCGATGACCGAGATCGAGGAGATCGTCGAACTCATCGACGAGATCGCCGATCAGACGAACATGCTCGCGTTGAACGCTTCGATCGAGGCCGCTCGCGCGGGCGAAGCGGGTGAAGGCTTCGCCGTCGTCGCCGACGAGATCAAGAGCCTCGCCGCCGAGACCAGCGACGCGACACAGGACATCGAACGGCGCATCGAGGACGTCCAGTCGGCGACCGACCACGTCGCCGACGACATGCACGATATGGGCGAGAGCGTCACCGACGGTATCGAGACCGTCGAAGACACCGTCCAGCTCTTAGAGGAACTCGTCGGGCAGGTCGAGGAAGCCAACACCGGCATCCAGTCGATCAACGACGCGACCGACGACCAGGCGGCCTCGACCGAGGAGGTCGTCGCGATGATGGACGAGGTCGGCTCGATCAGCGAGGAAACGGCGAGTCAGGCCGAGAACGTCTCGGCCGCCGCCGAGGAACAGACGGCGTCGATCACGCAAGTCAGCAGTCGAATCCAGTCACTGGCGGAGCAATCCACCGAACTCAGGGACGTCATCGATCGCTTCGAGGTCGAAGGCGACAGTGACACTGCCACCGAACGGAACGAAGACGACACCGGATTCGAGTTCGGCGCCGATTCGGCGATAGACGAGACCGAAGCGGCGGACGGCGAAGCCGACTGGAGCGTCGACAGTGGAGAGGAAAGCGACAACGGCGTCGACCTGGTCGACGGACAGGAACCGGACGAAGCAGACGACGATATCGGACTTGGTGGTGAGGATGGGGCCGCGATGGACGACTCCGAGGCGGCACCCGACGGCGGCGACACCGATCGCTGACGCGTCCGAACACCTCGGCACCGTCGCTCGGGCTGGGGTCGATAATCGTTGCGGAAGCGAGTGGTTCTGACACTGGTCCGTTCGAGATGTCGGGAGCCTCGACGCGAGGAGAGGAGACAGTCAGAAGCGGGATGAGACCCTGCCTGAACCGATTGAATCTGACGGTGAGTCGATACACTCAACACACCGACCCCACAACCAGACGCACAATGGTATCCGCGTCCGCCGGGCCGATTGCGGACGGTGATCGAGTCGGACTCTGTCTGGACGTGGATGGAACGATCCACCGCCACGGGTCGATCTTCGTGGAGTCGCTGGCGGTATTGCCCTACGCCAGTGACCTGCCGATCGAGGGGAGAGAGCGAGAGTTACTGACCGAGGCACTCGGCACGGTCGCAGCATATGCCGGCCAGGACCAGTCCCGCCGGCGCTGGCTGGGCGCCCTCCGCGTGTGTGACGTGTTCGATCGAGTGGGTTTGGGCAGCGTGGCCGCCCACGTCCTCGTCCGGCTCATCCGCTATCGGGCGAAGCGAGCGTCCGGCGCTCCCGCGACCGGAGAGACGGAGGGGTATCGGGACATGCAACGCCGGATCCTCGATCAGTACGGGGCCTTCCTCGAAGGCCGTCGACGTGATCGGACCGAGCGGGCCTTCGAACAGGTCGCCAGCTCTCATCTCCGGGCCGAGCCGTCGATCCGGGAGACGCTTGCTGCTCTCACCGCCGCAGCCGATATCGACGTCGTCCTCGTCACGGACGTACCGACGCACATCGCCCGGCCGTACGCGGGGCTCGTCGGTGCGGACGTCAGTGCAGTCGGCACCGACTTCGAGACGGTCGAGGGGCGGTTCACCGGCGACTATACGTTCATCAAGAAGGGGGCGGAAGTCGAGCGAATGCGGGCCGAGCGCGGGTGGGACTACGTCCTGGCGGCCGGCGATTCCGCGAACGACCTCCCGATGGCGGCCGCCGCGGACCTGTTCGTGGCCGTCGCGGGGCGAGGGAACGTCGGCGACGACCTCCCGAGCGACTACCGGACGATCGAGGCGAGTGAGATCCGCCCCGGGAAGCTACCGAGTGGAACCGACGCTATACGGGTCCCACCGGCGACGAGCCTCGCGGATGTCCTCGAAACGACGTTTGGGGCGCTCGGGATCGAGACGAATTGATCGACCGGAAACGCGGCGTGGCGATCGATCACTCCGGTACCGGCGTGACGAGGTCGGGCCGATCGTTGGTTGGATCGTTGACGGCCCGGGAAACAGGATCGACGCGCAGGTGGTCCGGCGGCGCAGGCTCCAGCAACGCGGTTGCCGTCTCCCGATCAGCCGAGAGCCACTCGCGCTCCCGATCGGGTGGTAGCACCACCGGCATGCGATCGTGAACCGGTTCGACAGTTGCGTTCGCCGTCGTCGTGACGATAGTGAACGTTTCGACCGGGGCAGCGTCCGTTGAGACCGTATCGCCACCGAACGCACCCAGTTTGACCTGCGTCGACGACGGTTCCCACCGTTCCCAGAGCCCGGCCATGGCGAAGGGATCGCCATCGCATCGTCTGAAGAAGTAGGGGCGGCGCTGGCCGTCAGGCGATCCCCACTCGAAAAAGCCGTCGGCGAGGACCAGACAGCGCCGCCGTTGGGCCGCCTCGCGGAAACTCGACCGCTCGAACAGCGTCTCGGCACGAGCGTTGATGTGGCGGTGCTCGTCGGGGTCGTCGGCCCACGACGGGATGAGGCCCCATTCGGCGGTTCGAATCGTTCCCGGCTCGTCGTCGGCGATGACGGGGAGCGATTCTCCGGGCGCGGCGTTGTACGTCGGCTCGAAGGCAGCCTGGACGGTGGCATCGAAGCGAGTTTCGAGTTCCGTGGGCGGGGTGAACAGCCCGTATCGACCGCACATACGTTCCCTCGGAGCGCCGTCGAGAAAAGTGGTATGCGCCCGTAGGTTCAAATCGGGGGCCGCCCAACGACACACTGTCTGCATGACAGATCCGCCGTCGTTCGCGATCCCGGCCCGCCCCCGCCGACAGTACGACCGGGCGGGACGCCTCTCGTATGAGGGGTCCGTGCTCTTTCGGCTCGAACCGACGGATCCGGCGGGGATCGATCTCCGAGGGGTCTTGGAGACCATTCTCCAGTCAGGGCCGTATCGACACGGCGACTTTCACGACCTCCCGATGGTCGTCTATCTGGTCCGCGACGAGGAAACGAGCGACGTGTTCCGGGTGTCGATTCGGGATGGCGCACTCCAATTGCACGTGCTCCCGGCGACCGAATCCGACGGACTCAAGCAGTTTTACGAGCGGGTCTGTGAGGGTACTGAGACCGAGTGGACAGTCGAACGTCGCGTCGAGGCTGTCCCCGAGTCGGAGTGAGGATCGGCGGATCTCGCCGTAGTAAACGTTAGACGCCGTCGACAGTCGACCGATACTCGCTGATCTCCGTCCGGGCGTCCTGAATGGTGGCGGCCGTTTCGTCATCGACATCCTGCTGAATCTCGTTGAGCGCGGTCTGGATTCGCGCCATGCGGCCGTGATCGGGGCCGCGCTCGGCCTCGGCCAGCTGGTCGAGTTGGCCCGCAAGATCCGCGAGTCGGTCTGCGCTGTCTCCTGCGCTGTCGGCCGCTGATTCGAGTGTGTCGCTGGCGGTCGCGAGTTCAGTTCGTGTCATGCTGTAGTCTGAGAAGGCAGCCTGAAAAGGTCTGGCGAAGGTGGTAGTTCTGTCCCGTTCCGATACAGATCATTGCATTTACAGTAGGCCGATCCGGAATCGAGACATGAACGATCCCTATGACGCCGTCCGTGAGTCTCCGGTAGATTTCTCGTTCGCGGTCGCATACGTTACCCAACCGACAGTTCGTCGGTTGCTAGTTCTCCAACTCGTCGGCGCGATCGTCCTCCAGCATGGCGTGGGTTTCATGCATCCGAATCGCTGGCCGTTCCTGTGGGGGCTCACCTGGCACGTCATCAATATGATCGACCTCGCAGCTTTCCTGACTGGAACCGCGATGGTGGTGACGGGAACGGTCGGTCTCCTGTTGAAACTGCTGACTGACGCGAATCGACTGGCAGCCTGACGGGCAATCTGATCGGTACTACCGTGAGCCGACAAGCGGCACCGTCTCCCGGACGGAAAAATCGAAGCGGTCGGTGGCGAGCAAGCCGACGCCGAACAGTCCGGCAACGCCGACGGCCAGCCAGTTGCCGTACCAGGCGTTGATCGCGCCCCAGAGGATCACGAAACTCACGAGGTCATCGAGCATGAACCCAGTCCGGTCGAGTCTCTCGAGCAGGCCGGCGCGCTCAAAGCCCAGGTCAAAGGCGAGGACGGCGACGCTCGCGCTCAGGATCCAGCCGAGATAGTTCGACAGCGGCACGCCGTAGAAGTGGATGGCGGTTGCACTCGCCCAGGCACCGCCACCCGTCAGCGGCGGGGCGTACTCCCAGAAGCCCAGACCCACGGCTCCCGGATCGAGCACGAGATCCATCGCGAGGACGGTCGCGATGACCGCGGGCAGTCGAATTCGTGTCAGCGCGGCACGGTCGCCAAGCAGGAGCAGACAGAGCAGGTAGGCGTTCAACACCAGCGGGAAGAAGAAGATCGGCAGTGCCGCCGGCACTGTATCCAGCAGCATCGGCCCGAGATCGATGACGTACTCGAAGTCGCCGTAGGGCAGCCCCGTGAGAACGCCGAGAAATTCGATCCCGTACGTGTAAAGCGTCAGTCCGACGATCGCAAGGGCGGCCCGGCGGTCGATCAGCGGCGCGACGCCGGCGATCAGCGGGAGGCGCATCACGGCCGTCCCGAACAGGACGAGGTAGGGATTGAACTCCAGGAAGCCCGGGAACCAGCCCTCCGCGCTGGCGACGAGCATGACGGCCCCGATCGCGGGGAAGAGGACCGCGATGGCAAAGCGGTTCTCGGCGACGTAGCTGTCGAGTCGCGCCTCCAGCCGTCGGCGGTCGAACTCAACCACCGTACATCAGCCTCCGTCGATGATTACGCATAGAGCAGCCTCCAGAGATACCCCATCGTCAGGGCCATCCCGACGACAGTATTGATCGCCGGGAACCACCAGTAAGCGCGGTCGACCGCGACCTCCGAGACGGCGATTCCGACCTGCAGCAGGGGATAAACGGCGAGTGTGGCCCCCAGAAGCGGGTGAATCAGGGCGAACGCCCCCGCGGCAAGTGCCCAGACGATCCCGCAGTAGGCGTAGGTTCGACGTTGCCCGAGGAAAGTCGCCGTCGTGGCGATCCCGGCGCGGCGGTCGGGTTCGATGTCGGGGATGGCCGAGAACGTGTGCATCGCCATGGTCCAGAGCCACCCGCCGACGATCGCCGGCGTGGGTGGGAGTTCGCCTGCAACTGCAGTGAACGCCAACACGCCCGGCAGGACGTACAGGCCGTTCGACAGCGAATCGAGGCCGGGCGTCGTCTTGAAGCGGAAGGGTGGGGCGCTGTACTCGACTGCGAGGACGAGAAACGCCGCGAGCGTGACTTTCCCCGCAGGCCCAACGACGAGCGCGAAGGGAACTGCGAGCAGTCCGGAGCCGATCACGACGGCAAGGACCCACCGCTCGCCCGAAAAGCGGACTTCCGGTCCCTCGTCTTTTTTGGGGTTTTCCGTGTCGATATCGGCGTCGAAGACATCATTGACGCCATAGAGGAAAACGTTCGCGGGCACGAGGAAGTACGCGAACAGCGCGACCGACAGCGGGGTGATGAGGTCGGCCGTCGAGTCGGCGGCGTAGACCACGCCGATGATGACCGGTCCCGCCAGGTACAGCCAGAAGCGGGGTCGGGAGAGAACCAGCAGGTACCGCAGCCGATCGAGCAGGCTCGACCGCCCCGCGCGTCCGGACGCTGCCGTCATCATCGACTGTTTTCGAGGACGGCCTCGGCTGCGTGTTCGCCGCTGATCAGACACATCGGCACGCCGACCCCGGGCGTCGAGTAGCCCCCGGTGAAGTACAGATCCTCGACCGCCGAGGACTCGATGGGCGGCCGGAGCATCGCCGTCTGGCGGAGGGTGTGTGCCAGCCCCATCGCGGTGCCCTTCGTCGCGTTGTACCGGTCGGCGAACTCGGAGATGGAGAACTGTTCCTCGACGACGATCCGGTCTTCGAGTTCGACGCCGGTGTTCTCGGCGATGTCGGCGATGATTTTGTCGCGGTAGCGATCCCGCGTCTCCTGTGGGTCATCGAGTTCGGTGGCGATCGGGACCAACGCAAAGAGGTTGGTGTGGCCCTCGGGAGCCACATCGTCGTCGGTCTTCGAGGGGACACACAGGTAGTAGGAGGGGTCCTCGGGCCAGGCCGGGTCCTCGAAGATGTCGTCGAAGTACTCGCCCCAGTCGGTCGGAAACACGAGTGAATGGTGTTCGAGTTCGGGAACCTCGCCCTCGATGCCGAGGTACAGCAGGAACGCCGAAGGGGCGTAGGTTCGGTCGTCCCAGTAGTCGGCGTCATATTGGCGTTCGTGGGCCGGCATGAGATCCTGCTCGGCGTGGGCGTAGTCGGCGTTGGCGACCACCACGTCGGGACGGCGCTGGTCGCCGTCGGCCGTCTCCAGGAGGAACCCGTCCTTTCCGCGGGTGATCTCCGTGACCTCGGTGTCGGTCTCGATCGTCACACCGAGTTCGTCGGCGAGATCGACGATCGCGTCGACGACGGCTCCAATGCCGCCCGGTCCACCGTCGACGGGCTGGGGATAGTAGACGCCGAGGTTGAAGTCGGCGTGGCTCATCATGTTGTAGATCGCCGGTGTGTTCGAAGGCGAGCCCCCGAGGAAGACCAGCGTGTACTGGACGATCTGCTGGAGTTTTTCGTTCTCGAAATAGTCCTCGACGTGGCCTTGCATCGACTGAAACAGTTTCAGTCCGAGTGTGCCAGTCTTCATGAGCGACGGGTCGATCCAGTCTTTCCAGGACGGACGGTACTCGTAGACGAAGTTCTCCATGGACATCTCGTAATGGCGCTGGCTCGTCGTGAGATACGCATCGAAGGCCTCGCCGGCCCCGTCCTCATAGGACTCGAAGAGCTCGCGGTTTTCGTTGCGGTTCGCGCTGATATCGACCACGTCGCTCCCTGCCTGCAGGGCCTGTTCGCCCGACCGTTCCGGGGCGCTTCCCGCCTCGCTATCCTTGAAAAAGATCCGATAGTGGGGATCCAGCCGTTCGAGTTCGTAATAGTCCTCGGGTTCGTGACCGAAATGTTCGAAGAAGCGTTCGAACACCTCCGGCATGAGATACCACGACGGCCCCATGTCGAAGACGAACCCGTCACGTTCCAGTCGGGAGGCACGGCCCCCGACGGCCTCGTTTTTCTCGACGATCGTCACGTCGACACCGGCGTCGGCGAGGTGACAGGCCGCCGAAAGCCCGCCAAAGCCCCCACCGACGATAGTGACCTCGGCGTCCGTTGAAGTAGTCATCGCGCTCAACCAACGAGTGGCTCCCGCTTAAATGTCGGCTACGGGGTCGACCCTCACCGACACGTTCATATCTGTCGGCACGGAACGCCCAGGTAATGGATATTAAACCAAGGCAGTATCTTAATAACATTCGCCAGGAGACCCTGCTGGGGGGCGTCTCGACGCTTGCGCTGGTCGGACTGACGGTTCTGGCGTTGCTGACAGCACAACCGGAGGACAATCTGGGGAAGTTAGTCGTCATCTCCTGGGTCGCCTTCGGGGCGATGGCCGGCGGCGCGGTCGTCGGTGCGATGTCGAAGCGGAGCCATCCGCGGGGACTCGTCTGGGGATATGGGCTGGCCAGCGGGGCGATGATCGCGAGTGCCGCGGCGTTTCTGGTTCCGCAGGCCATCGGCCAGCATGCTAAAGTCGGTGGGTTCGGTATCGCCGCCGGGATTCTCGTCGGCTACAACGCCCACACGATCGGGCATCGGCTCTCCCACCTCGATCTGCCGATGGACACGACAGCCACGGAACTGGCCGCTCACGCGCTCTCGGCGGGATTGATCATCGGCATCATCTACGGCCAGATGCCCGAGCTCGGGATCCTGCTCGGGCTGGCGATCGTCTCGCACAAGGGGCCAGCGGGCTATGCGGCCGCGCGCCGACAGACGCTTGAGGGCGAATCAGCCCTCCCGCTGTTGTTGCCCTCGGCCGGCGTTGGCCTGACAGCGCTGCCGGTGGCCATGCTCTCGCTCCCGAGTTCGGCGACGATCAACGCGGCCATCTTCGGGTTCGCCTCGGGCGTGTTCCTCCACGTCGCGATGGACTTCCTGCCGTCCTGTGAAGTGGGCGGCGAGATCGACCAGGCTGCGGGCATCACCGAAACCTCACACGAACTGCTGGATCGCCTGCGCGTCCAGTCGCTGTTCTCGACGAGTCTGGGCGGCGTGGCGGTCGTGATCGCCTGGGTGCTCGTGCCGTAGCCCTCCGTTTTCACATTCGCGCGTGGATCTGTTTTCGGTTCCCAGACGAGTATTCACAAGAATATGGTGGTGGCCAATCTCCCGGTGACGAACAGGTTCGACGCGTTGAAGTCGAGACCATCCCCGTCCCCGCAAAAACTAAGTAATTCAGTGTTGGATAAATCTAACACACAATGTTAACCAGATCTAACACCGGTGTGGATCAGTCCAAGACAGTGTATCGAATCATCCGGGCCCTGTACCTGCTTGTCGTGATCGGACTACTCAACGTCGGCATGACGTTCGAGTCCGCCCCGACTATCGCGCTCGGCGGCGTGCTTTTCGTCGGCTTTCTTCCGGCGAGTCACTGGCTTGGTGCTTGGCTCGGAATCGAGGAGAACGACGAACGGGTGCAAACGCTGATCCGGACCGCCGCAGGTCGGGCGCTGTACGTCCTCTTCGCCGTCGGGTTCCTCGCCTACGTGCTCGGTGCGGTGTTCGAGGCGCAGGGCGAATTGAATGGCCCCCTCGCGATGTTCATCAAGCAAGGCGAGATCGTCTTCGTCTGGGTCGGGGTTGCCGGGATTGTCTCCTCGGTGCTGCATAAAGGATGGAACCTCGTTCGCGCTCGCCGTCTGGAGAGATAATATGGATTTCGAGACGACGATCAAAGAGCGCCGCGAGGACGCCAATCTCACCCAGGCCGAACTGGCCGAGGCGGTCGGCGTGACCCGCCAGACGATACTCTACGTAGAGAAAGGCGAGTACAACCCCTCGCTTGAACTGGCCTGGCGCATCGCCCGCGAGTTCGATACGCACGTTGAGGAGGTGTTCGACCTCCCCGAAACCACCCACGAACCCGAGTAGCCATGCACGTGAGTACTGCTACAGCCACTGAGAACCGCGATGCACAGGGCGAGGACGGCGAAACCGTCCTCGAAGCGACCGCCCTCGAGAAGTCGATCGCTGGCACCCGGATTCTCGACGGCGTAGAGTTGTCCGTCCGCGGCAGCGAGACCTACGGCGTCGTCGGCCCGAACGGCGCGGGCAAGACCACGACCTTCCGGTGTCTGCTCGGCCTCCTGCCCACCGACGGCGGATCGGTGTCGGTGTTCGGTACCGATCCGCGAACGGACGACACTGTCCTCGAACGCGTCGGCGTCGTCTTCGAGTACGAGACACTTCAGCCGCGATGGTCTGTTCGCGACACGATGGCCCACGCCTGTCACGTCTACGGCGTCCCGACCGAACGAATCGAGACCTGCCTGGCCGAGGTCGGACTCGAATCCGACGCCCACGATCGCGAATTTCGGGATCTCTCGAAGGGAATGCAACGCAAGGCGTCGGTCGCGACGGCGCTGGTCCACGAACCCGATCTGCTCGTGCTCGATGAACCCATGTCCGGGCTCGATCCCGGCACCCAGGCCCGGATGCGGGAGTTGATCGACGGGTTGCGGGAGGCGGGCCGGACGGTCGTGTTCAGCTCTCACGACCTCCAGCACGTCCAGGCGCTCTGTGACCGCGTCGCCGTGATCGCCGATGGGCGGACGGTCGTCGAAACACCGCTGTCGAAACCAGTGCGGGTGATCGAGGAGTCACGGCCCGAGATCGAGGCCGAACCGGCAGGCGAGGTGTACGTCGTCCGCGACGACGACCCGCCCGCCGAGGCCAGGACGATCGACCTCGAAGAGCTGTATTTCTCCGCGCTGGGGGTGGAGGGATGAATTTCCGCCAGCTCTGTCTGCTGGAAGCGCGCAACGTCAACTACCGGAGTCTCCTTCTCTCGGCGGGTGTGGTGGGGTTCCTCTTCATGGGGGCGCCCCTGCTAGAACTGCTGACGCGATCGGCTCTTCCACTCGAACTCCGGCGCTTTTACCTGTTCTTTCTGGGCTTCGAGGTGACCTACCTGCTCGTGTTGACACTGGGGCTGACGGCGACGATCCGGGAGAAACAGGCCGACGTGTTCGATCGCGTGTTCACGATGCCCGGGCCGACCTGGCAGGTCCTCGGGGCGAAGGTCACGGCCATCGCGGCGATCAGCTTCCTGCTGGGGTACGGAACGATCGTTGCACTGGGAATCGACGCCGGGTTCGCGGCCTGGCTCGTCCTCGCGTACGCGCCGGTCATCGGCATCCTCGCTGTCGGCCTCGCGGCCGGTGCAGTCGCCGCAGTGCTGTACTTCGAGACGCCGCGGCTGGTCTTTTTCGGCGGCATCGTCGCCTTCATCGGGCTGAACGCTCTCCCGGAGCGACTACTCGAATGGGGGCTATCGCTGGAGATGGCCGTCGCCGGGACGATTGGGCTGGCAGTTATGCTGGCGCTGTTCGGACTGCTCGCACTTCGCCGGGTGCCGCCCGAGCGTGTCGTGCTGGCGTGATTAGCTGTAATCACGCCAGCGGTGTCCACACTCCTTGCACTTGAAAAAGCGCGTCGGTGGTTCGTCCGCAGAGCCGGTCTGTTTGATCGTATACCAGGCAACCCCGTGGCCACACTCGTCACAGTGTACATCGTCGTCGGTCGGCTTCCCCTCGAAGTTAGCGCCTTCCTCAGTCTCGATCACGTCGTCGTCGGTTTGATCCTGCGTCGAGACGAAATCGTCGGCGAGATCCTGATCCTTGGCTTCCCGATAGCCACAGCTCTGACAGACCATCTCCTCGCCGTCTGCATGCATCATCGAACCACACTCGTCACAAAACTGCATACGTGTCAAAAGGAGATTCTGAGTCAAAAAGCCTGCCCGTCTGTGGTCAGTGCTCTTTGTCCATCTCGGCGAGTTCCTCCCGTTCGACGACGACCGGACAGTCGGCGACCCGGACCGTCTCGTAGTCGACGAACTCGACGATGTTGGTCCCCTCGTGGGCGCACTCGACGTCGGGGGGCTCCGAGAAGTACTCGCAGTTCTCACAGTAGCTGTGTTTGTCCACCTCGGCGAACCGTCGCTCGCCACGAGTTTCCGTCTCGGGTTCGGCAGCCGACCGCGAGAGGTTCTCCCAAAGCTCGCCGTCGATCTCGGCGCTTGTGGCGGGATCACGCGCCGTCTCACCGAGTCCCTCGAAGGGATCACCCTGACGCGGCTGGCTTCCCAGTCGATCGAACGGGTCCTCGGGAACCGACTCGCCGGGGCTTGCATCGGCGGACGCGTCCGCAGTCGACTCAGAGGCCGATCCGTGGCTGTCCTCGCCAGTCTGTTCGAATCCCAGGGCGTCGAACGACGAGGAGTCTGGCGTCTGCTCGGGGGCGGTCTCGTCGATCTCCGCGAACGGATCACGGCCCGGGGGGCGATCCGGCCCATCGAGGCGCTCGAACGGATCGGTCGCGTCGTCTGGCGTCTCCGCGGCCGGTTCCGCCGCTTGCTCGTTCGGATCGTCCGCATCGACATCGTCCCGATCCGACGCCGGAAATCCGAAATCATCTCGCGCTGATTCGGCAGAATCGTCCTCTCGTGTATCGGGGTCGTCGTCGCTCACGGTGAATCACCCCGTCGATCAGGGGCCTCGACGTCGCCGTCGGCGTCATCCTCGACAGTCCCCTCGATCGGCGTGGCAGTGACGAGCCGGGGCTTGCCGAAGAACCCGCTCGACGGCTCGACGGTCGTGACCGCGGCCTCGCAATGGGGACAGGCAGCCCGGGTCAGCAGCGCGATCTCGACCCCGTCGCCGCAGTTCTCACAGACAGCCCGGCTTACGTCGTGGCGACCGGCAGCGGCCTTGATCCGGTCGACGGTTTCAGTTTCGTCTCGCGCCTGGGCCTCACGGAGGTCGCTGATCGCCCAGGCAACCGTCTGGAGTTTCTCCTCGACGTCGTCGAGGCGGTCGTCCTGAGCCGTCAGCGACTCGTCGGTGGCCGCGACGTCGTCGGCCAGTTCCTCGAGCGCCGACTGGGAAGCACGCGAGTCGACATCGGCGGATAGGGCCGCAAAGTCGGCTTCGAGCGAATCCAGGCGCTCCTCGATTACGTCGAGGCGGTCGAACGCGTCGTGGTCGTGGTCCGCGGGAGCCTTCGCGTCGGCTTCCCGCTTGACCTGGACCACGCGCGAGCGGACATCGTCAAGCTTCTCCTGGAAGCGGTCATCGACCTCCTCGATGCGGTCGGTGAGCGCCTCGGTTGCTGCTTCGATCTCCCCACTGCCATCTCGGGGCTCGTTCTCGTCGAGGACGTCCCGAACGATCGACTCGATGTGCTCACGGTCGAGGAGAACAGAGAGATCCGCATCGACGTCGCCCTCGACGCGTTCGGCGGTCGTCCGATACGTCGTGAGCAGACGGGCCACGAGCTCGTCCCGCTCGACATCGAGTTCAGCGGCGTGTTGGGCAAGCCATTCGTCAAGCTCAGGCGGCAACTGAACGGCGGCGTCCGGCGAATCCGTGGACTCGCTCGCCATCACCAGAGATTCCGCGAGCGGATAGTTAAGGGTTTGCCACCGATTCCCGCATTCGATACTGGCGGATGCGGAGGGTTACCTGATCTTCCGGACGTCGCTGATATCGAAGCCGGCATCGTCGATCTCAGTTTCGAAGCGGACGATGTCCTCGTCTTCGAGCTGTGAGAGGACGCCCCGGAACTGCTTGATGACGAGCGTCCGCGCACGCGTGCTGCCGCCGCTCTCCCACTCGAATCGCATCGTCCCGTTGACGGCGTCACCAAGCTGGCCGAGGCGTTCGGGCGAGACCGTCTCGTGGTTGACATGGGCAAGGATCAAGCCGTCCCAGGAGTGGGCCGCCTTCTGGAGTCCCTTGACCACGTAGTTGATGTCGGACCACGTGACCTCCTCACCGGTCGTGCTGATGAGGTCAGTCAGCGAGTCGATCACGACGAGATTGTCAGGGCCGTGCGTGGACATGAGATCGCCAAAGGCCGACAGGAGTTCCTCGCGGTCGGTCCGCGATCGGAGGTCGGTCACGCTGGCCGTCCGCTCGGCGTACCAGTCCCGCGGGAGCGGGCTCTCGTGGAAGAAATGCGTCGAGAGATCGTGAAACGTCACCGCCTGCAGTCCGGCCTCGACGATCTCGTCGTCGATCGTCTGGGAGACTTCCCACCGGAACTGTGACTCGCCGGCGCTAAAGGAGACGTAGTGGATCTCCTCGGGGAGCGTCGCGTCGGCCGCGAGATCACCGTAATAGAGGTCGTGCAGTTCCGGATCGCCCGTCGCCAGCCCGTTGATGAGCGCGCTGGTGTACATGAACTCGCGTGCGCCGGCCCCTGATTCGCCCGAAAGTAAGACGACGGTCCCCCGCGGGGCCCCGCCGTTGACGATCGAGTCCATCCGCTGGATTCCCAGGGGGATGCGTTCCATACCGATGGGTCTCGGCGGGCGGGCTTGTGTGTTACGGCGGGCGTCGATGTCCATGAGGTCGAAACCTGACTACTCACGATCCGTCTCGGTGTCAGCCGTGAGGTCATGGGTACGGTCGGTTTCTCGCAGGATGAACGGCCCGATGGAGAGCGTTCGTTTGGTGACTGTCACGATGCGGAGGACGTAGGCGAGCAGGAGGGCGAACGGGAGCAGCGAGACCGCGACGGCCCCGCTCACGACGAGGACACCGGTTCGGACGCCCAGCAGCGTCCCCGACAACACCGTCGGATCGAGGTACAGCACACCGGAGACAGCGGTGAGAAGCGCCGGGATCGAGGCGTACAGCATCGCCCGCGAGAGATCGATGAGCTCCCACTGGAAGTACAGCGTCTTGAAGTGCTCGCGCGCCGGGCCGAACAGTTCGAGCGCCTCGATCAACTCCGCCAGGGCGTCGTCTGCGGCCTCGGTGAGAACGTCGTCGTACTCGGCCCGAATTCGCCGCCCAGCGTAGAGTTTCCAGGAGTAGTTGTAGTTGAGCGCCGAGAAGACGACGTCGAACTCGCCGAACTGTGACCCCTCGAGGTTGTGGGCCACCGTATCCGCGTTCTCCACGACGCTGTCGACGAACGGGTCGACCTGTTCGGTGAGCGCGGGATCATCGATGGCCGCGACGGCGTCCCCGACGGCCTCGGCCCGGCGGCGCGTGAGTGTGACCAGCGACCGCAGGAATGCCGAGGGCTGGGCCGGACTCACCGGCTCTTCGATCACGTCCTCGACGTCGCGACGGAACGCCATCGCGCCCTCCATGCGCTCGCGCTGGTCGCCCACTGGACCCTGTTCCTGTGAGAGGACAAGCTGACTCAGGGTGAGCACGAGCGTGACGCCAGTGATGATCGCAGTGAGCAGCCCCTGAAACAGCGTCTCCAGTGGATCGCCCTGGGTGAACAGGGCCGGCGTGCCGGCGGGATGAAACTGACCGATGGCGACGAGCGCAAGAAAGATCGCGCCCACGATCCCGGCCGCGACGGCCGAGCGATCCACGACGAGCAACAGCCAGAACTTCCGGCTGCTCGCCGGCACCCGCTCGCGCATCGTGTCGCTCGGCCGGTCCTCGCCGACGTCCCCGCTCGCGTCGCCCATGAGAGAGTCCTCGACCGCCAGCCGGAAAGGCGTGCGGTTGCCCGGCTCTCACCTGGGAGAACAGGAAATGAAACGGCGACCACGATCCAGTTTTGCAGGCATCGGTGGCTTCTAACCCAGGGCGTACTAGCAACGGGACATGAACGCTGAGCAATTCATCGACGGAATCCGCGACGACAACGACACCGCCCTCTCGCGACTCGGGTCCTCGAAAGCCCTGTACGCCGACACAGCGGGAGACATGGACGACGGAACTGTCCTCTCGGCCGCTGCCGACGCCGAACACCACGCCGCCGTCACCTACGAACAGTGGGCAGCTGACGAGGGCAACGACGAGGTCGCCGACGCCTTGGAGGAGACCGCCGCCGAAGAGCAAGACCACTACGAGCGCGTCGCCGGGAAACTCGACGACCACGAGCCGAGCGAAGGCGTCCCCGCAATCCAGGCGTATCTCCGTGAGCTGGACGGCACGATCGAGCGTCTCGGCGGGTTCGTCGGCCGCACGATCGCCGCCGAGAAGTCAAAAGAGCAGTTCACCGGCTACTTCGTCGGCGAGGCCGATCCACAGACGGCACAGCTGTTCCGCGACGTGGGCAGCGACCTCGACCCGCAACTCGATCGGGCGGGGGAACTGCTCGAATCGGTCTGTGAAAGCGACGACGACTGGGAGCAGGCGGCCGAGGCAGCCACGGGTGCGATCCAGACGGCCTACGACGCCTACACCGAATCCCTCGAATCGATGGGCGTCAATCCGAAGCCCGTCTGCTGACCTGGAGAGCGAGCCTTCCGGGGTTCGTCGATCCGAGCGTCGGTATCTCTCGAATCGCCAGCGGTGATCGACAGGACCGGACTTTTGTCAGTGAAGACTGATATGGGACCATGACGGCACTCATCTACGGCGCGTATGGCTATACGGGCGAGCGCATCGCCCGGGAAGCGGTGGACCGCGGGCTCGACGTCATTCTCGCGGGGCGCAACGGGACGAAGACCCGGGGACTCGCGATCCAACTCGGTGTCGACTCCCGCGTGTTCGCCGTCGATGATGCCCGGAGCCATCTCGATGGGATCGACGTGGTACTCAACTGTGCGGGCCCCTTCGTCGAAACTGCCGAGCCGATGGTCGAAGCCTGTCTGGCAACCGGGACCGACTACCTCGACATCACGGGCGAGATCCCGGTCTTCGAGGCACTGGCTGAACGGGACCGGGACGCCGAGGACGCGGGCGTCTGTCTGCTCCCGGGCGTTGGCTTCGACGTGGTCCCGACGGACTGCCTGGCGGCCCACCTCCACGACAGACTCCCGGGGGCGACCCACCTCAGACTCGGGATCGATGCGCCGGGATCGGTTTCGAGCGGGACGCTGGCGACGGCAATCGGACAGGCCGGTGCGGGCGGGATGGTTCGACGCGACGGGCGACTCACGTCGGAACCGTCGGGATCGAGAACGCGAACGATCGATTTCGGATCGGGACCGAAACACGCCGTGGGCGCGCCGATGGGCGATGTCTCGACGGCCTACTACACGACCGGCATCGAGAACGTGGAGGTGTATCTGAGCGCGCCGGCGTACGCCGACTACTTGCTGCGGGCAAGTCGCTACGTCACGCCGCTGTTGACCGTCCCTCCCGTCAAAAATGGGCTGCAAGCACTGGCTCGGGCGCTCGTGAGCGGGCCAGCCGAACAGGCACGGGATCGCGACCGGGTGTCGCTCTGGGGGGAAGCGACTGACGGCGAGCGAACGGCGACGGCACGACTGCAAACGCCCGAAACGTACGCGCTGACGGCCGACGCGGCGACGACGGCCGTCGAGCGGGTGGAAGCAGGATCCGACATCACTGGCTACCAGACGCCAGCGACGGCGTTTGGACCCGACTACGTCCTCGAACTCGACGGCGTCGACGGGTTTCTCGACGAGTGAATGCTCGATCTGGATTAGCCGTAGTCGCATCGAAAACTGAACGTAAATCTATCCCTACAGCTGTTCGCTAACCAAGATATTGTTCAGGATATTTTAGTTACGTTGCTTTTACAGCCGGTAACGAAGATACGAGCTACCAACCGAATCGAGCGAGGGCGTCAAGTGGTTCAAGCGACTACGACAGACACGATGAGCGACACCGGCGGCCCCCTCTCGCCCGACCGCCCCGACGCCGAGAGCGCGTTCCGGGTCGACGCGCCGTTCGATCCGGCAGGCGACCAGCCCAACGCCATCGCGCAACTGGCGGAGGGCTATCGCTCGGGCATGGACGAACAGACCCTCCTCGGTGTGACGGGGTCAGGCAAGACCAACACCGTCTCGTGGGTGCTCGAAGAGATCCAACAACCCACCCTCGTGATCGCCCACAACAAGACCCTCGCCGCACAGCTCTACGAGGAGTTCCGTGAACTGTTCCCCGACAACGCCGTCGAGTACTTCGTCTCCTACTACGATTACTACCAGCCCGAGGCCTACGTCGAGCAGACCGACAAGTACATCGAGAAGGACGCCTCGATCAACGACGAGATCGACCGCCTTCGCCACTCCGCGACCCGATCCCTATTGACCCGTGACGATGTCATCGTCGTCGCGTCGGTCTCGGCCATCTACGGACTGGGCGACCCCGCCAACTACGTCGACATGTCCCTCCGGCTGGAGGTCGGCCAGGAGATCGACCGCGACGCGTTGCTGGGGCGGCTCGTCGACCTCAATTACGAGCGCAACGACGTCGACTTCACGCAGGGGACGTTCCGCGTGCGAGGCGACACCGTCGAGATCTACCCGATGTACGGCCGCTACGCCCTCCGGGTGGAGTTGTGGGGCGAGGAGATCGACCGCATCTCGAAGCTCGACCCCCTGGAAGGGAAGTTACAGAGCGAGGAACCCGCCGCGCTGATCCACCCTGCCGAGCACTACTCGATCCCCGAGCAGGAAATCGAGAATGCGATCGAAGAGATCGAGGAGCTGATGGAACGGCGGGTGGATTACTTCGAGCGACAGGGCGATCTCGTCGCCGCCCAGCGCATCGAGGAGCGGACGACCTTCGATCTGGAGATGCTCGAAGAGACCGGCTACTGCTCTGGCATCGAGAACTACTCCGTCCACCTCTCGGATCGGGAGTCGGGCGAGGCCCCCTACACCTTGCTGGATTACTTCCCCGACGATTTCCTCACGGTCGTCGACGAGTCACATCAGACGATTCCCCAGATCAAGGGCCAATACGAGGGTGATAAATCCCGGAAGGATTCGCTCGTCGAGAACGGGTTTCGCCTGCCGACGGCCTACGACAACCGCCCGCTGACCTTCGAGGAGTTCGAGGAGAAAACGGACCAAACACTGTACGTGAGCGCGACGCCGAGCGACTACGAGCGCGAGACGAGTGATCAGGTCGTCGAGCAGATCGTCCGCCCGACCTACCTCGTCGATCCCGAGATCGAGGTCAGCCCCGCCGAGTCGCAGGTCGACGATCTCATGGATCGCCTCGACGCCCTGCCCGACGACGAGCGGGCCCTGGTGACGACGCTGACCAAGCGCATGGCCGAGGACCTCACCGAATACCTCGAAGAGGCGGGCGTCGCCGTCGAGTACATGCACGACGAGACCGACACCCTGGAGCGCCACGAGCTGGTTCGGGGCTTGCGCGCCGGCGAGTTCGACGTGCTCGTCGGGATCAACCTCCTCCGTGAGGGCCTTGACATCCCGGAAGTGAGTCTCGTCGCCATCCTCGACGCCGACCAGGAGGGATTCCTCCGCAGCGAGACGACGCTCGTCCAGACGATGGGCCGGGCCGCCCGGAACGTCAACGGCAAGGTCGTCCTCTACGCCGACGAGCCCAGCGACGCCATGGAATCGGCCATCGCGGAGACGAAGCGGCGGCGGCGGATTCAACGCGAATACAACGAGGAGCACGGCCACGAACCGACGACCATCGAGAAGGCCATCGGCGAGACGAACCTGCCGGGGAGCAAGACCGAGACGGGCGGGTCGGCGACGGCCGACCCCGCGGACGAGGAGGCCGCGGCCAGGCTGATCGAGGAGTTGGAGGAACGCATGGGGGAAGCGGCGGACAACCTGGAGTTCGAACTCGCGGCGGACATCCGCGATCGCATCCGAGAGCTGCGCGAGGAGTACGACCTGGATGGCCCGGACGGGCCTGGCGAGGACGGCGTCCCGGCTCCCGAACGCTGATCGGGGCCAAACCACACACTATTATTTAGCTGTCACGTCTCACGGGCGAGTATGACTGGTCCCCCGACCTGGACGCGGCGTGGCGTGCTGACGGCACTGCTCGCCGCCGGTGCCGGCTGTACAACCGAGACGGACGACTCGACGACGAGTACCCAGGAACCGTCGGACCCGGAGACGCCGACGGACGAGCCTTCCGAGCCCTCGACGACGTCAGCCCCGACGCCCACAGAAACCGCGACGACGACCGAGGAGCCGACGGCGACGGACGAACCGACGACCGACGAGCCGACGACAACCGCCGAATCGATGGAAGAGATCACCGACGTCGCGTTCAGAGAGACGCCCCAGCGGACGCTTCGACTCGACCTCTATCTCCCATCGACCGAGGAATCCAGCCCGTTCGTCGTCTACGCCCACGGCGGCGGCTGGATCGGCGGTGACAAGGGCCACCGGCCGATGTTCGATCGACTTGTCGAGGAAGGCTTCGCTGTCGCCGATATTCAGTACCGTCTGGCCCAGGAGAAGCAGTATCCGGCGGCGGTTCGGGACGTCGTCGCGGCCGTGAAGTGGGTCCGGGCCAACGCCGGCGAGTATGGAATCGATAGCGATCGCGGGGCGCTCATGGGATATTCTGCCGGGGCACACCTGGCCGCGCTGGTCGCTGTCGCGCCCGATCACGAGAACTTCCAGCCCGACGAGTTCCACCCGGACGTCCCGGTCGGCGTCGACGCGCTCGTCGGCTACAGCGGCCCCTACGACTTCACCGGGCCGCTGTCCGGCGAGAGTCCGATCGTCGCCGCCTTCTTCGGTGCCGACGCCCCGACGGAGCGTCTCGAGGAGGGGTCACCCGTCAGTCACGTCGACAGCGACGATCCGCCGGCACTGTTGATCCACGGCAGCGACGACAACGTCGTGCCCTACCGCTCGACGACTGTGCTGGCCGAGGCCTACCGGGACGCCGGCGCGACGGTCGAGGTTCTCACCGGGGATGGTGCCGGCCACGGAATGATCGACAACGACGAGTGGCGCGAAGAGACGCTGCCGACCCAGGAGCAGTTCCTCACCGAGCAACCGGGTTCGGAGTGACACCAACCTGAACCGTCACGTGTGAGGGTCGTTGAACGGAGCGATCAGGAGTCCATCAGTCGGTATCCCTCGTTGTCTGGACCGACGACGCGAACCGATCCGTCGATCCCGATTTCCGCGAGCGCGTCCTCGGCGGCCTCGCGGACGATATCCGCGGTCTCAGTGCCGGTGATGGCATAGACCGTCGGCCCCCAGGAGGACTGGCCGACGCCGGAAACGCCGGAGACGCCTGAGAGGTGTTCGATCAGTCTGCCGGCCGGCGGGCGATAGACACCGCCCTGTTCGTCGGCGTACCAGGCCCCGTTGAGCCGGCCGAGCCGGGTGATCGCCGCGCCGAACGTCCGCCGGTCGCCCTCAGCGATCGCGGGCAGCAGTCGCTGGGTCACCAGCGGCGCGATCTCGTCGGCGATCCCAGGGTCTGCTCGCTCGACGGTCGAGCGCATACTCGCGTCCTCTCCACTCCCATGCTGGCCGGCGTCGACCGCCGGCGTGACGAGGACGAACCGCCACGAGTCGGGAATCGCGTGCCGGGCGATGACCGGCGGCGTCCGCCAGGCCCCCGTCTCCGGCGGGCTATGGGTGAATCGCTCGGTGGGATGGCCGCCGTCGACGACGAATCCACCGTCGAGGAAGGTCGCGATCCCGACGCCGCTGCGACCGCCGCGGCCGAGATCGGGAGCCAGTTCGCGGATACCGATCTCGCGATCGTAGACGTCTGCGATTCCCGCGAGCGACGCCAGCGCGAGTCGCGTCCCGCTGCCCAGTCCGGCGTGGCGTTCGTACCGCTGTTCGACGGTGATCGCCGCGCCGGGCAGGTCAAGCACCTCGATGGCCCGGCGGGCATAGGGTTCGACCGCCTCGTCCGGGCAGACGAGTTCGTCGGCCCGCTCGACGTCGAGGACGAGCCGCGGTTCGTCGATCGCCCAGCCGATCCCCCCGTAGAGCCGATCCCGGGCCAGCGAGAGGTTCTGGAAGCCGGCGTGGAGGCGTGCCCCGATCGAGACGCGCGTCATTGGGGGGAGTAGCGCGAGGAGTGTCTTGAAGGCTCGTGTCTCGACCAGTGAACGGCGGGGACGGGTATATATCCGGTCGCCACCGAGAGGGACGTATCGATGACCCTCGCCCAGATCGTCGAGGCGATACACGACCACGAAAAGGAGCTGACGCTGTTCAATTGCGATCCCGACGATCCGGTCGCCGACGAGCTTGCGGCGTACTTCCGGACGCAGAACGTGCGTCTGCGGACGGAAACGACGTCCTCGGGACGCCCGACCGGCGTGGCGGTCCTCAGCGATCGGGACAGGGTCCGCTCGATCGTCTCCGTCTCGACGCTCAAGGAACTCCTCGACGGCGTCCCGCCGGGGGCGGACGCCGTCGGCATCGCTGACGGGGAGTACGAGCCCATCCTCGAGCACCTCAAGGAGACGACGTTTACCTCCTACGACACCGAACAGATGCTCTATGCCTCCCGCGAGATCGAGGATCGCGCTCGACGGGTTCGCGGCGGGACGATCCACGCCGGCTTCCAGCGACTCTCGCTGCTGGCCGAGCAACGATCGATCTACGCCGATCTCGCTGCCCGTGGCGTCGAAGTACACGCCTACGGAGTGCCCGACACGCCGCCGCCAGATATCGACGGCGCTGTCCACGCGATCGAGAACGACGAGATCGCCGAGACGTGGTTCGTCGTCTTCGACGGCGGCGGCGAGGACATACAGAAGAGCGCGCTCCTCGCCGAGGAGTGCGCCGAAGGATCCTTCTACGGGTTCTGGACGTACGACGCGACGATCGTCGACAGCATTCTCGAGCACCTCGAAGCGACGTATCTCTCCGCCGATCGGACTCAGACACAGTCCGGAACTTGAGATGAATGTTCGATAGATCTACCCGGTATCGTATTTTTACCTGTTCGACTGCCATGGGATCGCTACGCCGTCGACCCCGAGTGATCCTGGGACGGTCCCCCCATTCAGTTCGGAAGAACACTGAACAGACAGACATGGAGACACGTCCGGTTTCGCCGGTGTTCGTCAGCCAGTAGGTACATCCCGTGGGCGTCGGTAGTGTACCGCATGACATACCGGCTCCTCTGTGTGGATCCCGACGAGGCCGCCCGGGCGGACACCGCGACGGCCCTCCGGAACGGCCTGTCCGATCTCGATCCTGTCGTCGAGACGGCGGGTACACTCGCCGACGCCGAGGCCGCGCTCGGGACGGACCTCGACGTGATCGTCACCGAGTACGCCCTCCCCGACGGAACGGGTTTCGACCTCGTCAAGGCGGTCGAAGACGTCTGTCCCGACGCGGGCACGATCCTCTACACTGAAACCGATCCGGCGACACTCGACACGACAGCGCTCCGGGGATCGCTCACGGAGTACGTCGGCAAGGGATCGGTCTTCGGGGCCGAACGCCTCGTCGATCTGGTGCGGACGACCATCGAGTCCCGGGCCCAGGGATCGTATCCGCTGCCGCAAAACGAGAGCGAGCGGCTTGCCGCCCTCAAGTCATACGACCTCGAGGACGAGGCGCTGCACGATTCGCTGGAACGAATCACCGATCTGGCTGCCACCCGCTTCGGCGTCGAGCAGGCCTCGATCAACATCATCACCGAACACAACCAGGAGTTCCTGGCCTGCTATGGCGAGGCCGCCGAGTGGGAGACGATGGACCGGGAAGACTCGATCTGTACGTTCACGATCCTCGAAGACAGCGGCATACTGGTCGTCGAGGACGTGACCGAGGACCCCAGATTTCAATCCAGGGCGGACTCACTCCTCGAGCTCGGGATCCGATCGTACATGGGGGCGAGCCTCGTTACGTCCAGCGGACTCGTGATCGGGCCGCTGTGCGTCTACGACGACGAGCCGCGGTCGTTCTCGCCAGCCGAGCAGGCCTCCCTCGAGGACCTGGCAACGGTCGCGATGGATCTCATCGAGTGTCACGCCCAGTTGAACGCAACGGACGATCTCACGGAGGGGACACAATGAGTCAGACGCCGACAGACGGGTACGCGTTCGACGAGGGAATCCCGATCGAGCCGATCGAGCCGGGGACGACCGTCCTGGTCGCGGGCCCGGCCCTCAGCTCGGCCGAGTCCCTCGTCCGCTCGCTGGTGACACAGGGGACGAAACTCGACGAGGGATCGCTGTTCATCTCGACGAACATGACCACCGAGAAACTCCTCAAAGCCTGCCGCCGGACGAACCCGGAGCTGGAGACGGCGTTGACGGGCGTCATCGACTGCAGCGGCCAGGAGCCGAAACCGTCGGAACTCGACGCGGCAGTCAAGTACGTCTCGACCCAGAGCGACCTCACCGGCATCGGAATGAAGTTCTCGGCGCTGTACGAGTCGCTGTACGCCGACGCCGCCGACGGTCGCGTCCGGAGTGGCCTGATCAGTCTCTCGTCGCTGGCGATGTACGTCGACCTGCGCAAACTCTTCCAGTTCGCACAGACGCTGTCGGGCCGGATCGACAGTGCCGATGGTCTCGGCGTCTTCGCGATCGATCCGACGACCCACGACGAACGAACGGTCAACACGCTCGGCCAGGTCGCCGACGGCCGGATCGAAGTCCGAGAATACGACGACGACAGCGTCGACGGTGAGTTGCGTATTCGTGGCCTGCCGGACCAACCCAGTGGCTGGCAGCCGTTCTCGCTGTCCTGATCGGACGCGATGCACTCGAAACGGATTCGATAGTCGAACTGTCCAACCGCACTCGAAATCGGCGACAATCGGCTCCACCGGGTCCTTTTTACTCGCTCCGGGGCTCGAATAGGGCATGTCCAACGACGACAGGTTCTCCCGCGAGAAGGACGCGGACCTCCCGAGTACAGACGTCACCGAGGGACCCGATAAGGCCCCGCACCGGGCGATGTTCCGAGCGATGGGGTACGACGACGCCGACTTCGACTCTCCCTTAGTCGGCATCGCCAACCCCGCCGCCGACATCACGCCCTGTAACGTCCACTTAGACGACGTGGCCGAGGCGGCCTGGGACGCCACCGACGAGGGCGGCGGGATGCCGGTCGAGTTCGGCACGATCACCATCTCTGACGCCATCTCGATGGGCACCGAGGGGATGAAGGCCTCGCTGATCTCCCGGGAAGTCATCGCCGACTCCGTCGAGCTGGTGGCCTTCGGCGAGCGCGTCGACGGTCTGGTCACGATCGGCGGCTGCGACAAGAACATGCCCGGGATGATGATGGCGATGATCCGGACGGATCTCCCCTCGGTCTTTCTCTACGGCGGGTCGATCATGCCCGGCGAGCACGAGGGGCGCGACGTGACCATCGTCCAGGTCTTCGAGGGCGTCGGCGCGTACGCCACCGGCGACATGGACGCCGACGAACTCGATTCCCTCGAGCGCAACGCCTGTCCCGGTGCAGGGGCCTGTGGCGGGATGTTCACCGCCAACACGATGGCCTCCATCTCGGAGGTGCTCGGCCTCGCCCCGCTGGGCAGCGCCTCCCCGCCCGCCGAGGACGAGTCCCGCTACGACGTCGCCCGCGAGACCGGCGAACTCGCCGTCGAGGTCATCGAAGAGCGTCGACGCCCGTCGGACATCCTCACACGGGAGTCCTTCGAGAACGCTATCGCCCTCCAGACGGCCATCGGCGGATCGACCAACGCCGTCCTCCACCTGCTGGCGATGGCCGCCGAGGCCGGCGTCGAGTTGGACATCGAGGACTTCGACGAGATTTCCCGGCGGACGCCGAAGATCGCCGACCTCCAGCCCGGCGGCGAGAAGGTGATGAACGACCTCCACGAGATCGGCGGCGTGCCGGTCGTGCTCCGTCGGTTGCTCGAAGCCGATCTGCTCCACGGCGACGCGAGTACGATCACCGGCCGGACGCTCGCCGAGGAGATCGAGTACTTAGAGGAGACGGGTCGCCTCCCACCCGAGAGCGAGATCGACGCCGACTTCCTCTATACCATCGACGAACCCAAGGAACCCGAAGGCGCGATCAAGATCCTCACGGGCAACCTCGCGCCCGACGGCGCGGTCCTGAAGGCGACGGGCAACGACGAGTTCCACCACCAGGGACCGGCCCGGATCTTCGAGAGCGAGGAGGAAGCAATGGCGTACGTCCAGGAGGGATCGATCGAGTCGGGTGACGTGATCGTCATCCGCGGCGAGGGGCCGAAGGGTGGCCCGGGAATGCGCGAGATGCTCGGCGTCACGGCCGCCGTGGTCGGTCAGGGTCACGAGGACGACGTTGCACTCCTCACGGACGGCCGCTTCTCCGGTGGGACCCGCGGCCCGATGATCGGCCACATCGCCCCCGAGAGTTTCGTCGGCGGCCCGATCGGGGCCTTAGAGGACGGTGATACCGTGACGGTGGACATCCCCGAACGGACGCTCGACGTCGATCTCAGCGACGCGGAGATCGAGCAGCGTCTCGAGGAACGCGACGAGCCCGAACCGGCCTACGAGACGGGCGTGCTCGCGAAGTACGCGCGGGACTTCGACTCGGCGGCCAACGGTGCAGTGTCGAACCCCGGCGTCAAGCGGGAGTGATCACTCGTTCCCAACCGGGCGAACGTGGTCGACACTCATCCGGGCGCGGCACCCTCTGTTGGTCCATCGTTCTCCGCCCCTGACCCCTGTGTCTCGGCGGCGCTCTCGAACAACCCCCGGCGGCTGGTGTAGGCGAAGTACGAAAGCAGCCAGCCGGCGGCCGCGACGTTCGAGAGTGTGACCGCCCAGAAGACGACGGTCACGTCGGACGTGAGGACGTAGACGCCGACGACGGCGATGGGGACGCGCACCGCCCAGTACTGGACCAGCGTCGAAACCATGCTCACCCGCGTCTCGCCGGCGCCGTTGAAGCCGGCCTCGACGGTGTAGATCGCGCCCAGTGCCCAGTACCCGTAGGCGAGGATCTGGAGGTACGCGACGGTGTATGCGAGGTCAGTCCCCGTCATCCCCGGCACGAAGACGTGGGCGATAGCCTCGGGGGAGAGCCACTGGACGACGCCGAGGACGCCCAGGCCGACGGCGGCGATGGCGACGCCGATCCAGGTCGCCCGCCGGGCGCGGTCGAGGTGTTCCGCGCCGAGGTTCTGGCCGACGACGCTCGTCGCCGCCTGAGCGAGGCCCTGGGCCGGGACGAAAGCGACAGTCGCGACGCGGGAGCCGACGTGGTAGGCCGCCAGACCCGCAGCGCCGCCCGCGAACGAAACCACCGTAATCACGACGAGGCGGGCGACTTGCCGGCCGACGTTCTGGCCGGCGATGGGCGCGCCGACGGCGACGACCTCGCGGGCGGTCCCGAGGTGCGGGCGGATCGCCTCGCGGGTGAGCCTGAATCCCTTCCGGCCGCGGAGGACAAACGCGACGGCGACCAGCGCACCGACGCCGTAGCCGATTCCCGTCGCGAGTGCCGCGCCGAACACCGCCAGGCGCGGGAACGGCCCGTACCCGAGGATGAGCAGCGGGTCCATCACGACGTTGACGAGGATCGCGACGGCGTTGACGTACAGTGCAATGCGCGTCTGGCCCCAGCCGGTGAAGCCGGCCTCGAGGGTGTCCGACAGCGACGTGGTAAAGAGGGCGAGAACGTAGGCGGTGAGGTAGGCGACGGTGTAGGTCGCCACCTGAGCCTCGTCGGTGAACAGCGCGACGACCGGTTCGGCCCCGACGAGGACGGCGACACCGACCACGGCGGCGAGCGGGATGGCGAGTGCGGCACCGGTAAAGGGTACCCGCCGGGCCGCCGCCTCGTCGCCGGCGCCGACGCGCTGGGAGGTGACCACTTGCGTGCCGGTAAAGAGCATCATGAAGGGGACCATCACCAGCCCCACGAGGACGGCGGCGAGGCCGACCCCGGCGACGGCCGTCCCACCCAGTCGCCCCACCCAGAACAGGTCGACGACCTCCTGGGCGACCAAGGCGAAGTTCTGGACGACCAGCGGCGCCGCGAGCACGACCAGCACCCGCGGGAGCGATCCGCTGACGATGTCCTCCCGGGAGGCATCGAGCATGGGATGATGACTCTCCGCGCGCATTTGTTAAATATCCATTGTTTTTCCCGAGGTTACACGACACAACCCACGACAACCGGGGGTTCGCGGGGCGCACGTCGTTCGCCACCGGGCGAAATTCCCCCGTGCGGTTCCCGTGATATACGACGACGAATCTGTCGCCGACTTCATCGCCACGCTCGGCAGCCTCGATACGATCACGGGCGAGGTCGATCGGTGAGTTGTGACTTCTCCGCATCCCGGGCCGCGGCGACAGCGACTTGCCCGTAGGCGATCCCACCGTCGCCCGGCGGAATACGGTCGTGACCGAGAAAGTCAAGCCCGGTCGCCTCGACGCGCCGGCGGATCGTCCGCGTGATCGCGTCGTTGTACGCGACGCCGCCGGTGAACCCCACGACGTCGACGCCGCGATCCTCGGCGACCTCGACGGCCACGTCGGCCAATCCGCGTGCCAGCGCCCACTGGGCGGTCGCGGCCACGTCGGCGGGCGAGTGGTCGTCGGCGAGCGCGTCGAGATCCCGGACGAGTTGTCGGGAGTCGAGCACACGCGTCCCGTCCCGACTATCGTAGGGGACCTCGTAATCGAGGACGTCGCCGTCGACCGCCGCCCCTTCGAGTTTCATCGCCGGTTCGCCCTCGTAGTTGCGCTCGGTGCAAACGCCCAGTAGCGCGCTCACCGCGTCGAGCAACCGACCACTACTCGTCGTCGTGGGCGTGTTGACGCCGTGCTCGATCTGCCGGCGAACCGTCGTTGCTTCGCGCTGACTGTCGACCGCACCGCGCTCGACGAGCAGTTCGTCGATCCGCGCCGAATCGTCCAGCAGACTGGCCAGGAGGCGAACCGGCCGTTCGATCGCAGCCGTCCCGCCGGGGAGGGAGAACGTCGAGAGCCCGCCGACGCGCTCGAAGTCGGCGAGCGTGGCGTCCAGCACTTCCCCGCCCCAGATCGAGCCGTCCGGCCCGTAGCCCGTCCCGTCGGCGGCGATGACGACCGCCCGCTCGCGCTCACGTTCGGCAAGCAGGCTGGCTGCGTGGGCATGGTGGTGCTGCACCCGAATCGGTCCCGCTACGTCTTCTGTCTCGGCGTACTCACGGGCTTCGCTGGTCGTCAGGAAGTCGGGGTGCAGGTCAGACGCCACCACGTCGGGATCGGTTCCGAGCAGGTCACGAAGATGGGAAACAGTCTCCCGGAGGTATTCGACCGTCTCAGGGTTGTCCACGTCGCCGAGATACTGCGAGGGGACGACCGCACCATCTCCCGTGAGAGCGACGGTCGCGTCGAACTCCGCGCCGAGCGCGAGGACGTCGCGGTCGACGTCGATCGGCAGCGGTAGCGTCTCGGGCACCCACCCCCGCGATCGGCGGACGAACCGCCGCTTCCCGCCGGCAAACCGGACGACGCTGTCGTCACATCGCATCACGATCTCCCGATCGTGGACGAGCGCGGCGTCGATCACGCCGGCGAGATCGGCGAGGATCGACTCGCGGTCGGTCGCCATGGGCACGCCGGGCATGTTGGCGCTGGTCATCACCAGCGGCCCGTCGACGTGATCGAACAGCAGGTGATGCAATCCGGAGTACGGCAGCATGACGCCGACCGTGTGCAGGCCCGGTGAGACGGCGTCGAACCAGTCCGGTCGGCCGTCACGTCGCCCGTCGAGTAGCAGGATCGGCCGACGGGTGTCTTCGAGTGTCTCGCGTTCGGCGGTGGAGACGTCGGCGAACGATTCGACCGTCGCCGGATCGGGAGCCATCAGCGCGAAGGGCTTTTCCGGGCGGCCCGTCCGCTCACGGAGTTCCGCGACGACCGACGGGTCGGTCGCGTCACCGGCGAGGTGCGTCCCGCCGATGCCCTTGATCGCCACCAGCTCACCGGCAGCGAGTCGGTCGCCGGCGCGCTCGATGGCGTCGTCACCGTCGACAAGGAGGGTCCCGTCACCATCGAGCAGCGAGAGTGTCGGTCCACACGCCGGGCAGGCGATCGTCTGGGCGTGATACCGGCGGTCGCTCGGCTCCTCGTAGTCCGCTCGGCAGTCCTCGCACAGCGGAAAGGCGTCCATCGACGTGGTGGGGCGGTCGTACGGTAACTCGCGGATGACCGTATAGCGCGGCCCACAGTCCACGCAGGCGGTCGCCCAGTAGCCGTGAAATCGGGAGTCCGGGTCGCGGAGGTCGTCGAGACAGGCATCGCACATCGCCGTGTCGGGCGGGATACTGCCTGCACCACCGCTCGACTCGGTCGAGGCGACGATCTCGAAGGTATCGAGATCCGCCGGCTCGCCGTTTTCGACCGTCACGCTCTCGACGCGGGCGAGTGGCGGCGGATCCGTCCGGAGCGTCGAGAGAAAGGCGTCGATGCCCGTTTGCTGGCCCTCCAGAACGATCTCGACCCGGCCGTCGCCAGTGTTTCTCACCCGACCGCCGAGGCCATTGTCGGTCGCCGTCCGGTAGACGAACGGGCGAAAGCCCACGCCCTGGACGACGCCCGTCACCGAGACCGTCGCACGCGTCCGATCGCTCATCACTTCTAGGCGACTGTCCGACGTGTTGAATCTGCCGACCGGAGTTCAACGCGCTTAACTCGCCGAGCACGGAATATGAAATGTGGAGGAAATAGATAATCGCACGTACTGGCTCATCGCGATCTTCCTGTTCGTGGGCGTCAGTGGTGCGACGATCCAGGCCCGGGGTGCGCTCGTCCCGACCTTCGAGACGTTCTTCGAGGTGAACAAGAGTCAACTGGGACTGATCACCCCGGTCGGGACTGTCGGGTATCTGGTGGCGATGTTGGCGCTCGGTTCGGCGAGCGGTCGGGTGGACATCCGAAAGTTTCTCCTCGCCGGCGTCGCGCTGACCGGAGTGTCCCTGCTCCTGATCGGTGCCGCACCGAGTTTCATCGTCCTCCTGGGGCTGGTCGGCATGCGGAGCCTCTCGACGGGGATCTTCCGGGCGCTGGATCGCCCCACGCTGAGTCACCTCTACCCGGAGTCGCGGGCTCGAGTCTTTTCCCTCCAGGAGATGACGTGGGCGATCGGCGCGATGTCGGGGCCGATCCTGGTAACGGTGATCCTGAGCCAGTACTCCTGGCGGGCGACCTATCTGGTTCTGGCGGCGCTCACGGTGCCCGTGTTCGTGGTGGTGTGGCGGCTGGACGCGCCGACGGGGACCACGAACGAGCGGACGTTCGAACGGAGCGACCTCCGGCCGCTGTTGTCGAAGCCGGGCGTCTACGGGATGGTCGTGGCACTGATCGTCGTCGGGGGCATCGAGAGCATCTACTTCACCTGGCTGCCGAGTTACGCCGACGCGACGTTTTCGGGATGGATCACCGGGATCGTCCTCTCGATCTACCTGGCGGCGTACGTCCCCGGTCGGCTGGTGTTCAGCCGACTCAGCGACCGCTACAGCTTCACGCGGCTCCTCCTCGTGACGAGTGTCCTCCTGACCGGGCTGACCTACACCGCCTTCTCGGGCGCGAGCGGCTCCCTGTTGCTCGGGTCGATCTTCGGCGTCGGATTCCTGGTCTCCGGACTGTTCCCGACGCTCATCTCGATGGGTATCGAATCGATGCCGTCGTTCTCGGGCCCGGTCAACGTGGTCGCCAACGTCTCCGCACAGGTCGGGTTCTCCACCGCGCCGGTGATCGTGGGCGTCCTCGCCGACGCGACGTCGATCGAGACCGCGATCCTCGTCCAGATCGGACTGGCCGGCCTGCTCGCACTCGTCATGCTCGTCCTCGAACTCGGCCCCACGGGAACCGCCTCGGCAATCTCGTGATCGACACTCATCGTATGCAAAGTGACACCTTCCACGGCAGAACGCTGTCGGAAAACCACTGGATAGCGGCGTATTTCGATGGGTTTACCCACGCGCCGCCGGGAGGGGTCGACAGTGAGTGAGCGAACGTCCAGACGCGCCTGGGTCGTGGTGCTGTTCGCGTTCGTCGCCGTCGACGGCGCGCTCATCCAGGCCCGCGGTGCACTGGTACCGGTCTTCGAGGACGTCTTCACGGTGAGCGAGAGCTATCTCGGGTTGGTGACGCCGGTCGGGACTGTCGGATTCGTCCTCGCGATGCTCATCTTCGGGACGGCGAGCGGCCGGATCGACATCAAGCGCTTTCTCGTGATCAGCGTCGCCGCGACGATCGGCAGCGTCCTCGTCCTCGGTCTCTCGCCGACGTACCTCCTGTTGCTCGTCTTCATCGGCGTCCGGAGTTTCTCGACGGGCATCTTCCGGTCGCTCGACCGGTCGGTGCTGAGTCACCTCTATCCGAACTCGCGAGCGCGGGTGTTGAGCCTGCACACGATGGTCTGGGCCGTCGGCGCCACGCTCGGGCCACTGGTAGTGACCGCCGTGATGTGGGAGTTCTCCTGGCGAGTTACGTACCTCGTGCTCGCGATCGCGCTGGTCCCGGTCCTGGTGGCCCTCTGGCGGCTCGACCGGCCCGCGTCACTCGACAACGAGCGATCGCTCGAACTGGACGACGTGAACGTACTGATTCGGGAACCCGCGATCTACGGGATGGCCATCGCCCTCGTTTTCGTCGGCAGCATGGAGAGCGTCTTCTTCAACTGGCTGCCCTATTACGCGGGCGAGATGTTCACGGAGACCGTCGCCAACCTCACGCTGTCGATCTACCTGGCGGCGTACGTCCCCGGCCGACTCACGTTCAGTTACCTGGCCGAGCGCTATCGGTTTACCGACTTGCTCATCGGCGTCGGATTCGTCCTCGTTGTCACGATGTACGCGGCGCTCGTCCACGCCTCCGGAACCGCACTGCTCGCGCTCGTCTTCGTGATCGGCTTTTTCATCTCGGGGCTGTTCCCGACGCTCATCTCGATGGGCATCGAGTCGAGACCATCGTTCACCGGACCCGTGAACGTCATCGCCAACGTCGCGGCCCAGACCGGCTTCTTCCTCGCGCCGGCCACCGTCGGGGTGATCGCCGAGGCGACGACCATCGAAACGGCGATATTGCTACAGATCGGGCTGGCGGTCGCCCTGACGGTGGTCGTCGTCGGTCTCAAACTCGGGCCGCTCGCCGGGCAAGAGCCGGGAAGCGCCTGATCCTTGACCGTCTACCGGCCGAGGATCGACTCCCACAACCGTTGGCAGCCGGCGAAATTCAACTGGATTTCCCCGAAAGCAAGGTATTGACAGCCCCTTCCTGTGAACGTCCGATCAGGTCGTGCTTAACAGCAGTGGTTCTTTGAGACACCGGTCGCTGAGTACCAAACGGGCAGATCGCTGGAGTGATAGATAAGTGAAGGGGATTCACGACAAGAAGATCACCTCAAATACACTCCAACGATCGAGATTCAACTAAACGGTCTGAACCGTTATTGATCGCGTTCTTGTTCGGTTTCTGTTTCGGACTCTGGATCCGCGTTTATTGCTACTTGTGTCTCGATGTCCGGCCGATCACGCTCATCGCTGCCCTTGGGCGAGTCCTCGGATTCATCCTTACTCGTCATCGTCATCGTCGTCTTCGTCGAAGTCGCCCTTAAAGACCACCTGTGACTCGATGTTGGGACGCTCGCGCTCGTCCTCGTCTTCGTTCTCGAGGGCACTCATACAGATACATTAGAGAGAATCACCCAAGAATCTTTGGCACACTTTCGACCGGGAGTTTCTCTATCCAGTCAGCTATCCACGCTTGAAGCCGTTCATCGGGGTCAGTGAGTTTCCACCAGCGGACTGTCGTCCCGTATAGTCCACTGAGTTTCCCGAACACGACGAAAAAGATGACCACAACGAGATTGATCGCCGGTGAAACGCCTGAAGCACTGTAGATGTCGACCAGACCAATAGCGAGGTAACAGACTGCCGCGACTGTTGTGATTAGCGTCAGCGTGAACAGAAGCACGTTTGAAGCGTTCTTCTCGTAGTTCTTCTGAATCATCTTGCCGTATTCCAGCGCGATCTCTTCCTCAACCAGATCGTAGTCATACTGCTGATTCAGAATGCTTTCCCCGATCGTTTCGGCGTTAATCCCGATCCGCTCGGCGGTAGCGGTATACGTTATCGCGGCGAGAAGGATAGACGTGAACAAGAATAGCGCACCAGTGGTGGTGTACCCCGTGATCAGGTCAGTGTAAGTAGCTGAATCGCTACTGACGGCTATCGATACACCAGTCACGAGAATGCTGGCGATAACCGTGTTGATCCGGAAAATCTGAATTGCCTTTTCATCGATATCTGAGAGAGTCGAAGTTTGCTCTGTGACGGTTTCCCTAGCCTCTTGCCGAGCCAGACGAGCCCTCGCGACGCGTTCCTCGTATTCACCATCTGGCAGATCGATCATCGTCGTGTCTAATCCTGTTTTGATACTGAATAAATAGATTTATCGAAACGACACGGAGAAGTCAATCCGGACCAGCAACAGAAAAGTCAACTGAGTGGGTAAGGCGGAGTCTCCCTCTGCAAGTCGAGAGGGACCGGGAGTCCCTCTGACCATTCGAACGGGCGCTTCGCACCCGTGAGAAGAGAGCGAGCAAAGCAAGTGAGTAGGAAGGGGAGGAGCGCGTTCGATTACCGCTCACGTTCGGCACTGCCTCTCGGAGACCAGCGAAAATCAGTCGTGTGTATGTTCGTGACCGTCTTCGTGTGAATGCTCGTGAGTCTGCCCGTCAGCGTGGGTATGCTCGTGTGTGTGACCGCGAGCCGTCCCGGCCACATACGCCTCGTGATCGCTCGCGTGGCTGTGTCCGCGTTCGTCGAGGAAATTGGCCAACTCGTCCAGCCCGTCGCCGTGTTCGGCGCTCGTCCGGACGGTCGGCATCTCAGGCGCGATCTCCGCCACGTCGGATTCCATCAGATCCAGGTCGGCGTTGACAGCCTCAGCGATGTCGACCTTGTTGATCACGGCACCGTCACACGCCTGGAAGAGCAGCGGGTGCTTGCGAACCACGTCGTCGCCCTCCGTCGCAGAGACGACCAGCACGCGGGCCTGCGCGCCGAGTGGAAAGTCCGCCGGGCAGACCATGTTGCCGACGTTCTCGATGTAGAGCGTGTCCAGTGCGTCAAGGTCGAGTTCTTCGAGTGCCCCCTCGACGAGCGACGGATCGAGGTGGCACTCCTTGCCCGTGTTGACGTTGGCGACGGAGACACCCAGTTCTCTGAATCGGGTGGCATCGTCCTCACCGGCCACGTCACCGACGATCACGCCGATCTCCTCGTTGTCGGGTGCGCGTTCGATGAGGCGCTCGATGAGTCGGGTCTTGCCGCTGCCGGTCGCGCCGAGGAACTCCGCGACGAAGACGCCATGGTCGTGGACGACCCGCTCGTGGAGGTCGTCGGCCTGTTCGGCGAACTGTGCGAGGATGTCCGCCTCCGCGTCGTCGCCGTACTCGTGATCGCCGTCGCCGTGCCCCATCCGGTGGGCCTGCAACGGCCCGAGTACACCGGAATCTCCCAGCAGGTGCTCTAGCAGACGGTCGATCGACGGTGCGTCCGTGAGGGGGTGTCGGTGTGTGTGGTACATTGTAGTTCTGTGTATACGAATTCAGTCACTCGGTCGCAGTCGTCTCCGGCGAGTCGGGAGCGTCCTGGTCGGTTCCGTCGTCCGCCCCGGTGTGGTCTCCGTCCCCGGGGAGCGTGACGCTCATGAGGCGGCACTCGGTACCACGCTCGAGTTCCAGGCGGGCGTCGCAGTCCGGACAGGTCAGGTTCGGCGCATACGCCAGCGCCCGGTCGATTTCTTCGGGTTCGCCGCTCCAGCCACAGTCACACTCGGCATAGGGAGCTTCGGTCTCGAGTTCGATAGCCAACTCGCCGTCGGTGATCGTCGAGTCCGCCGCGGCCTCCAGGCACGTCTCCAGTTGGTCGGGATTGACGTGGCTGGCCTCGCCGACCGAGACGGTAATACCCTCGAAGGAATCTGAACCGTGATCCTCGGCGGCCTCCCGGGCGGCCTCGAGCACCTGCGTGGCGATGGAGAACTCGTGCATGTCAGCAGATCCTGGGGAGTTGTTCGCCCTCGGGGGGCGTGAGGTAGCGCCGGCCGAAGCCGGTGTCGAGGACGACCTGGCCGGTGTGATCGTCGACCACTTCGCCAACGATGGCTGCGTCCTCACCTTTGGGGGTGTCCCGCAGCGCGTCGAGGACGGCTTCCGCGTCCTCGCTCGCGACGGCCATCACGACGACGCCCTCACAGGCGACGTCGAAGGGCTCGATCCCCAGTACCTCGCCGGCCGAAGAAACTGGCCCCGAGACGGGGACGGCTCGCTCCTCGACGTCGATTCCAACGTCGGCCTTGCTCGCCATCTCGTTGAGGACGGTCGCGAGCCCGCCGCGAGTCGGATCCTTCATCGCCGTCACCTCGCCGGCGTCCATCGCGGCGGCGACGAGGTCGTTGACCGGCTGGACGTCGCTCGCGAGGTCGCCCCCGAAGTCGAAGCCCTCGCGCTCTGAAAGCAGCGAGATGCCGTGGTCGCCGACCGTCCCCGAGACGATGAGCTTGTCACCGACGGAGAGCCCGGCATCGGGGACGTGCTTCCCCCGCGGGACGATCCCGACCCCCGTAGTGTTGATCGCGAGCGTGTCGATCTCACCGCTGCCCATTACCTTCGTGTCACCGGTGGTAACCGTCGCGCCGGCTTCTTCGCAGGCTTCCCGCATCGACTCGGTGACGGCCTCGACGGTCGCCTTCGGCGTGCCGGCCTCGATGATCAGCGAGCTGGTCAGCGCCAACGGTTCGGTCGCGCCCATCATCGCCAGGTCGTTGACCGTCCCCGAGACCGCCAGCCGGCCGATGTCGCCACCGCGGAAGAACAGCGGTGTGACGACGTGGCTGTCGGTCGTCACCACCACCGAGTGGTCGTCGTCGATCGGCTGGACGCTCCCGTCGTCGAGTGCAGCCAGGCCGACGTCCGCCTCCGCATCGGCGAATCGGGAGACAGCCACCGAGTCAACTAACTCGGCCATCTGACTCCCGCCCGCACCGTGAGCGTGGGTGATGACCTCGTCGTCAGTGTAGCCGTCGCCCGTCGCCTCGTCATCGACGTCGCCGCCCGTCGTTTCGTCGTTCGATACGCCCGTCGCCTCGTCGCCGACGTCGTCTGTATCGCTCATTCGATCACCTCAGAGGTCCGGCTGGCCGCCGTATTCGAGCCATATCTTGCAGGTCCCCTCGCTGGAAACCATACACGCCCCGACGGGGTCCTGGGGCGTACACTCCTCGCCGAAGAGTTCACACTCGTCGGGGTCGGCCTTGCCGGCCATGATGTCCCCGCAGATGCACTCCTCGGTGAGCGGATCGGCCGCACCCGGGTCGACGTCGATGTCGAAACGCTGGCGGGCGTCGAAGTGGGCGTAGTCGTCGCTGAGAACGAGATTCGCGTCGGGGATCTCGGCGATCCCGCGCCACTCGCCGCTGGTCGTCTCGAAGACGTCCCACATCGCGTCTTTGGCCGGAACGTTGCCCTCCTCGGTGACACACCGCTGGTAGGCGTTCGCGAGGCCGGCCTCGTCGTCGCGGATGAACTCGAGCAGCTGTGTGAGTGCAAAGAGGATGTCGATCGGCTCGAACCCACCGACGACCACCGGCGTGTCGTACTCGGAGACGAAGTCCTCGAACAGTCCATAGCCCGTGATGACGGCTGCGTGGCCCGCCGCGAGGAAGCCATCGACGTCGGTGTCGGGCATCTCCGCGACGATCTCCATCGCCGGCGGGACGTACTTGTGGGCCGAAAGGACCGAGAAGTTCTCGGGCGGGTCCGAGGCGAGGACCGCGGCAGTCGGCGCGGCGGTCGTCTCGAAACCCGTCGCGAAGAAGACGACCTCACGATCCGGTTCCTCCTCGGCGATCTCGGCTGCCTCACTGGCACTGTAGACCACGCGAACGTCCGCGCCTTCGTCTCTGGCGTCGGCGAGGCTCTTCTCGGTCCCGGGCACGCGGAACATGTCGCCGTAGGTGGCGACGACCGCCCCGTCCTCCGCCAGCGCGACGGCCTCGTCGACCTCGGGCATGTTGGTCACGCAGACCGGACACCCCGGCCCCATCCGGACCGTCAGGTCGTCAGGAAGGATCGAGCGCAGGCCGAACTTCGCGATGGCCTGCTCGTGGGAGCCACAGACGTGCATCACGTTGACCGGCTCGCCGATCTCGTCCATCAGGGTCTCGAGTTTCTCGGTCAGCTGCTCGGCCTTCTCGGGGTCGCGAAACTGGAGTTCGTCCCCGCTCTCGGCGTTCGTCGCCATCTATCGCCCCTCGATTCCCAGTTGTTCGCCCTCACCGGCCCCGATCTCTTCGAGGGCCTCGTCCTCGTCGCCCTCGAGAAACGACTCGTAGATCTCCATGGTCTCTTCGACTTCCTCCTCCGGGATCTTCCGGATGGCGAAGCCGGCGTGGTTGAGGATGTGGTCACCCACCTCGACCTCCTCGTCGACGACGTCGATCCGGACAGTCTTCTCGACGTCCCAGAACTCGGCGCGCGCTTCCTGTCCGTCTATCTCGACGATCTCTCCCGGGATTCCTAGACACATATGGTATCACCTGTCTGTTGGCTGCGCTCGCGGCACGGTTCCCGCGGAACCGATCGATCCGGACGGCCGGCGCTCGATCGGCTCGCTCCCCCGTCGATGCGGGACGACGCCGGTATGGCCGGATCCCATACATGAAGTCAGGGCATCAGGCTACTTGAGCGTGCGCCCTGTTGTAGCCCGGTGATAACTGTGATGATCATCGATCGGGAATTCGGGTGAGCGACGCCACGTCACTCAAGGTCGATCGGCCGATCCGCAGGAGCCCCTACTCTCTTGGCCGTCGCCTGCGTAGAGTGACGCGAACATGACGCCCCACGCACGCTTCGAGTTGTTCCGTGATCGAGCCGACGAATGGCGGTGGCGACTCGTCGCGTCGAACGGCGAGATCATCGCGGACAGCGCCGAGGGATACGCCTCGAAACAGGGAGCCAAACGGGGGATCGAGAGCGTCAAGCGCGTCGCCGAGGACGCGGCCGTCGTCGACGCCGACGGAGAGTGAGCCGACAGGATATCGCTATATCGGCCGATTTCTCGGTGTAAATGGACGCTATCGGGGATTCATTCGATATAGCGCCTGTCGTGAATATCCTCCGGGAGAGCGGGTCTACCTGCCGAACGAAGGGGTCTCGGTGGAATTGTGTGGTTTATTACCCCGTCACCCAATGCTGTGGACGACTGCTGTATGTACAAGACGGGACCACCCACGGATCGAGAGCCGAGTAGTGTCGTTGGGCCGTCGACGCATCGGGCGTCGGCGGACAATCGCAGGCCGGTCGCGCTCACGTGGGGTGCGTCGGTACACTCCCGGGAGGGACGATGAGCGACGAGAGCACGGGGACGGCCTGGCATAGCCAGACCGTCGAGGACGTCCTCGCGGCGATTGACTCGGGGCCGGAAGGACTCAGCGAAGACGAGGCCAACCGCCGCCTCGAGGAGTACGGACCGAACGAGATCCGCGACGACGAGGAGATCTCGCCGCTGGCGATCTTTGTCGATCAGTTCCGTGACTTCCTGATCTACCTGCTGATCTTCGCCATGCTGATCTCGCTCGGCGTCGGGTTGCTCCCCGGCCACGAACCCGAGTACGTCGACGCGATATTGATCGCGCTCATCCTCATCGCGAACGGGATCTTCGGGTTCGTCCAGGACTACCAGGCCGAAAAGTCCATCGAGGCGCTGAAGGACCTCTCGACGCCCGACGCGACGGTCATCAGAGAGGGCGAACGTCACGTCGTCGACTCCGCGGAGGTCGTGCCAGGCGACGTGATCGTCATCGAAGGCGGCGACGCGATCCCCGCGGACGCGCGGCTCATCGAGACAGCGAGCCTCGAAACCGACGAATCGGCACTGACTGGCGAAAGCGCCCAGGTCACGAAGGACGTCGAGCCTGTCGAGGCGGACGCGCCGATCGCCGAGCGAACTGGCATGGTGTACATGAACACTTCGGCGGTCCGGGGCCGGGGACAGGCCGTCGTCACCGAGACCGGGATGGACACCGAGGTCGGTGCCATCGCCGAGCAACTCAGCGAGACCGAGGACACCCAGACCCCCTTCCAGAAGGAGGTCGACCGGCTCGGTCGCACGATCGGCCTCGGGATCATGGCGATCATCGTCTTCGTCGGGATCATCCAGTTGCTGTTCACCAGCGCCGGCCCGATCTCGACGTTGCTGGTCGCGATCACGCTCGCCGTCGCCGCCGTCCCGGAGGGGCTTCCGGCCGTCGTGACGCTGACGCTCGCGCTCGGGTCCCGGCGGTTGCTCAGCAAGAACGCACTGGTGCGTCGACTGCCGGTGGTCGAGAGCCTCGGCTCGGTCGACGTGATCCTGACGGACAAGACCGGGACACTGACCGAGGACGAGATGACCGTCCGGCGGATCTTCACGAACGGGCGCGAATACGACGTGACCGGCACGGGGACGACCCCGACCGGCGAGTTCGAGCGCGACGACGAGGAAGTCGAACCCGATCCGCTCGAAGCGATCCTGCGCTGTGGGACGGTGTGTAACAACGCCGAACGTGCGCCACCGGACGAGGACGACGCCTTCTTCGGCGATCCGACCGAAGTTGCGCTCAAGGTCTCGGCGGAGAAAGCCGGGATCGAGCCGGCTGTCGAGCGCGTGCGCGAGGTGCCCTTCTCCTCGGCGCGCAAGCGGATGACCGTCGTGACCGACGACGGAACCGCCTACATGAAAGGTGCGCCCGAGGTCGTCCTGCAGCGGTGCGATCGGATCCGCGAGGGCGGCGAGGTCGTCGAACTCACCGACGAGCGCCGCCAGGAAATCCTCGATCGCAACCAGTCCTTCGCGACCGACGCCCTGCGCGTGCTCGGGTTCGCCGAGAAGTCCGGCGTCGATCCAGAGGCCGACGAGGACGAGATCGAGGACGGCATGGTCTTTTTGGGCCTCCAGGGGATGATCGACCCCGCTCGGGAGGAGGTCCCCGACGCCGTCGCTGATTGCCGGACGGCCGGGATCGACGTGATCATGGTCACCGGGGACAACCGCGAGACGGCGATCGCGATCGGGAAGGAAGTCGGGTTCGATCCCGACGGTGCGATGACCGGCGCGGAAGTCGAGGCTCTCTCCGATTCGGAACTCGCCGAGGCCGTCGAGGAGGTCGAGATCTTCGCCCGGATGGCCCCCGATCAGAAAGTCCGCGTCCTCGAGGCGGTGCTCGAAAACGACCACAACGTCGCGATGACCGGCGACGGCGTCAACGACGCGCCCGCTTTGAAGCGCGCCGACGTCGGCGTCTCGATGGGCGAACGCGGGACCGACGTCGCCCAGCAATCCAGCGATATGGTCCTGCTCGACGACAACTTCGCGTCGATCAGGGACGCCGTCGCCGAGGGCCGGGGCGTCTTCGACAACATCCGGAAGTTCGTCAACTTCCTGCTGTCGGCCAACGCCGGCGAAGTGCTCGCGGTGTTCTTCGGCGTGTTGATCGGCAGCGCGCTGTTCCCCACGCAGTTCGCGAGCGAGTCCCAGGCGCTGATCCTGACGCCCGTCATGCTGCTGTGGATCAATCTCGTGACCGACGGCCTCCCGGCGCTGGCGTTGGGCGTCGACCCCAAGACCGACGGGATCATGGAACGGCCACCCCGGGGTACGGACGAGCCGGTGATCAACCGCCACAGCCTGATCATCATCCTGGCGTTCGGGCTGATCTACGCGGCGATCGGCCTGCCGCTGTTCTTCCACGGACTCTCCGTGAGTGACGATCTCGTCGTCGCCCAGACGCTGCTGTTCACCTTCATCGTCATCGGCGAGATAATCCAGGCTCAGATCCTCCGGTGGCCCTACGGGCTGTCGCTGTTCTCGAATACGTGGCTGGTTGGGGCACTCGCGAGTTCACTGGTCCTCCACCTGGCCGTGCTGTATACGCCGGTCAACACGTTCTTCGGCGTGACGGCGATGACGGCGACCCACTGGCTCTGGATGGCCGTGGCGATCGGCGCGTTCGTCGTCCTCGGGGCCGGGCTGGTCCTGGGCCTCGATCGGTTCTACGAGGGCTGAGGACACCGGGTTCACGTCGGTTTTCGGTTTCGACGGTCGATTTCTCTGCCAGGTGCGCGAACAGCGGATACATCGTGCCGGACGGGAGTGGGAGAATCAGACAGTCCCGGCGATCGGCAACACGACGAACGTGCCGTAGGACAGCGCCGTCGCCACCGTCGGGCCGATGATCCAGAAGGCGACGAACCGGACGACGACTGACGGATCGAAGAGGTCGCTATCGCCCTGGAGGTCCTCGCCGGACTCCTCGCCGATAGCCGGCACCTCGTCGTCAGTCTCGACAGAGAGCGCATCGACCGAAACGTCGGCGTCGATCTCGCCGCGGGCGAGTTCAGTCGCCGTCGCCGGTCGCGTCGCCCGTCCCCACCCCAGCCCGACGATCGTCATGACCGTCGACAGCGCCAGACTGATCGGGATCCCCATCGCCGACGCGATGGTGGTGATCGTCGCGCCGATGACCATCACGACCATCGCCGCCAGCAGCGGGAGGTCGGTGATCCCGTTCCCGACGGATTCCATCGTCCGGCGGGCGATAGTGAACGATCCGATCCCGATCGTGGCCGTCCCGAGGATGACGGCCATATCAGGCTCGAGCAGCCCGCCACCGACCAGCGGCGCGACGGCGTTTGCCACGTTCGACGCGCCGGCACTGAAGGACATGTAACACGCGATGAGGAAGACCACGACCGTACTCACCAACTCCCGGGTCGTGGTTCCCGGCCCGCGTCGGAGTGTGGGAATGGCCCCGGATCGCTCGACGGTGACGAGCGAGCCATCGGACTGCGTCAGCGCGAAGTAGCGGTCGAGATACGGATAGACGTACCGGCCGACGATCGAACCGAGCCAGAAGCCGACGACGGGGGAGATGAGCCACCAGACGGCGATCTCGCCCAGGACGGCCCACTCGAGGGATTGCGTCGCGAGGCCGAGGCCGGCGATCGCACCGACGGCCGTCATCGACGTCGAGACGGGCACACCGTAGATATTCGCGACCAACATCCCGAGCCCGATGAAGGTGAGGACGACGATGCTGGCTTCGATCGAGAACGCCGACGTCGGGACGATTTTCCCGCCGAGCGTGTCGATGACGTTCCGGCCGACCGTCCAGCCGCCGAGGAAGACGAACCCGGTCATCAGCGCCGCCGCGCCCGTCTTGCTGACGACGTTCGCCCCGACCGAGGGACCCCAGGCCACGCCGGTCGAAGACCCACCGATGTTGAACCCGACGAACCCGGCGGTCGCGAGTCCGACGAACAGGAGGATAGAGATCATACCTCTCGTTGCCGCGTGAACGGTGTATATGTTCTGGATGGGTATAGAGCGCATGTGAATTTCTCTCATAGTTTTATCACGCCAGGGACCGTACTGGTGGTATGATCGACCGCGTTCTCGTGGCGATGGACGACTCCGAGATGGGCGAGAAGGCCCTCAGATACGCCCTCGAAGCGTATCCAGGCGCCGAGGTGACGGTACTGCACGTCGTCGGGGAACCCTCGCCGATGATGGGTCAGGCGGTCCGGCTCGTGCTCGAAGACGACATTCAGGAGACTGCCGAAGCACTCGCCGAGGAGGTATTCGACCGCGCTCGCGAGATCGCCGCCGAGCACGACGCCGAAATCGAGACGCAGGTGGGCTGGGGGAGTCCGGCGAAGGTGATCGTCACCCGGGCCGAGGATTTCGACACGGTCGTCATTGGCAGCCACAGCGGGTCGCTGGCCGACCAGCTGTTCGTGGGAAACGTCGCCCAGAAAGTGTTCCGCCGGTCGCCCGTCCCCGTCACGACGGTTCGGTGAGCCACGGGTGGGTCAGCGGTTCGACGGGTGACCGGAGAGCCGAGAGGAGTCAGTGGTCGGAATCACGCCGGCGCTGGCTCGAAATCGACCGCGAACGCGACAGTCCCGTCGTCGCTTTCGACCAGTCGAAGGTCGGCATAGGCGTCGATCGAGCGCTCGGCGAGGTAGAGTTTGAGGCCGCTGTTGCGCGTGACCGGTTCGAACAGCGCCGTCTCGACGCCTGGCGGAAGGGTGGCCGGCGAGGCCGTAAACTGCACGACGACCCGATCGTCGGCCGTCTCGCAGTCGCAGTCGATCACCCCGCCGTCTTCGGTGACGCTTTCGAGGGCTTCAACCAGCAGTGCGAGGTCATGCTCGACTGACTCGCCTGCCAGCACGTCGGGGCCGTCCTCGAGTGCCGCGACGGTGACAGACGCGTCCACGTCAGCCAACTCGATCGCCCGTTTGATCACGGCACAGACGTCGGCGATGGGCGAGACACCATCGATGCCGGCCGCCGGGCCGAGTCGATCGACGTGTTCGGCGACCGTCACGATCGTGCTGACACGATCGTCGATCATCTCGATGTCCTCGCTCGCACGCTTCGCGTCCACGCCGGAGGTGTCGTCGGGGACACATTGGCGCAGATCGTCGAGGGCGAAGTTGATGACCGTCACCGAGTTGTTGACGTAATGCCGGAGGACCGTCGTGAGTTCGCTCCAGCGGTCGCGTTCGTCCGCCAAGGCTGCGAGTCGTGATTCGGCGCGGGTCGCCTCCTCGGCGCGAGTGAGCGCCCGCGCCTCGAAGGCCCCGATCACCGCGCCGAACAGCGCCCCCAGACCGAGCGAGACCTGCACGATGTGGACGAGTTCCTCCGTGGTGACCTGCTCCTGGGCGAGGGGTTGGACGACGACAAACACCGAAAGCAACGTCACGGCACCGAGGGTAGCCCAGGCGAGGATGCGTCGGTTGCGGACCGGGGCGAACGACTGATCGGACAGCCAGTAGCCGACGTACACCAGCCCGACGCCCGCGCCGCCGGCGACGACGAGGTTGGTCAGGATGTGGACGGTCGGAACGGTGTCGATCTCGTGGGTGAGGAAGTGGAGGACGGCGAAACTAACGAGACCCGCACCGCTGACGGCGAAGACCGTCGATACCTGTCTCGTTTGCATTAACAGCGAATCTTTCGGCTCATCTACTAAAAAGGCTCCCCACGGTCTTCAGGCAAAGCGACTCTCTGTCGCGGTGCCACAGTCGGATTCACTGTCGGGACCGCTCTCGATGATCGACGGGGTGGCGAGGGTACTCAACCGGAAAGGGCGATCGCTTATAAACCGCGAACTATATCGAGGGAAACGCTATACTGGGTTCGTCTCGTACCCACTCCCATGGATAGTGAGCGTGGGGAGTCGATGACGCCAGCGGGCAAGAAATCGGCCGTGACCGTCGAGGACCACCTCCGGAACGCACTGAACGCGACCGAGGACGAAAACGTCGAGTATCACATACATACCGCGCTGCAGATGCTGACTGGCGATTGAGAGAGGGAGTGGGTTGGTATCTGGAGGGGTGTGCGGGGGTGATCGTCCGTCAGGGACAGTGGGACGTTTGTGGGTCGGGATGACGGTTCCGGGGGGAGCGATTGTGGTGGCGGGCCGGTCGGTGTTGCGTGCTCGATCCCTGATCATCCACCGGGAGACGGTGGTATTGCTTTCGTCTCTCGCGAAGAACGATGTGTCTCGCCGTGGGACCACGACGCTCGAATGTACGCCCACGACGAGCAGGTGCTCCCCGGAGTGCAACACGCGATGGACGAACGTCGAACAGCGCCTGCGGGTCCGCGAGGCCAGCCCGCCCGGCACAAACTATCACGCGGTTGGAGGTATGTGAAATCGCGTGGTTGCAAGCGTAGGAAACGAGGAGAACGGTTAGTTCTGTGGCGCTACGTCAATTCGGTGTGATACTCTCGACGATTTGCGTGTCGCCAGTGTTCGGATTCTCCCACACGAGACGTATCGTTGTGCCACTGAATTCGTTCGTGACATTCCCGGGACCGGTGTAGCTGCTTGCGGAGATCCGAACTTTCCCGCCGGGGTTGAGTTCAGTCTTGAGAGAACTCCCGCTCGGCGTGTTGAAGTCCGCCAGCGCATACTCGGTCCCACCGATATCGACGAGGAACTCGGAGACAGTGACCGTGACACCGCCGTCGTGATTCACGGTGACTCTATCCTCCGTGATGGACCCGGGGGACATGGTGTCCTGGGAGTACATTTTCCAGTAAGTATTCGGCGGACTATTCGAGTCCGTCCCCATGTTCATCACGAACATCCCGAGCGCCACGGCGAGAATAACGATAATCCCCACCACGAGGACGACCTCAACTGACGATAGATCGCGATCTTCGCCTAAGAATAATTTTTTCAGTGTCATGAACACACTATATAGTACCACACAGTATTTAATATAGACTGATCGTTCTCAACCGGTAAACCCTGTTTCAGACGCTAGAACGTCAAATACCTCCGGACGCCCTCACAAATGGCGAATATATAGTCGTCCCGCACCAAATTCGATCTCCGATTGAGCAAGTGGGGACTGTCGGCTCGCGGGCGGCCGGGCTTTCTTGCTGTTTCCGTCGCTCGTCGGCTTCCAAAAAACGGATATCACTGCGCGCGGCTTTCACGTACTGCCTCCGGCGCTCCGCGCCGTCGGCCCGCTCGCTATAGAATTAATTACTCTTGATGGGGGTTTGGATGTTCTTCACGAAGAGCATCCACTTTCTTATCAGCTATTACGGTCGCCGTAAGAACAGCATCAATCATTTCCTTCATATTTCTAGCTTGCTCTAGTGAAGGATCGTTTTCATTCAAATGGGCACCATCATTCCCTGCATCTTTAACGCCAAGTAGAGATTGTCTCAGCGTTTCAGTAATTATATCCTCCTCAGCGAGCCGTTGTATCATATCATAGAAACTACCATTCGAATCGACTTCTGTTAGCTCATAGTATTCACACACCGCATGGATTACCTTCCGAAATACAGTTGCTGCGCCATTGGGAGCATTTGCGCCGATACAACGAAGACTCTCTTCATAGTATTCTTCAATCCCAGTCGGTAAGTCTCCAATCTTTTCTTCTTTTGGAGTGGGATAAAATTCACTTTTGTCGATATTTACAGATATAATCGAACTGCAGTGGTTGCACGCAAGAGCCACCATATCATACTCATGATCAGTCTCAGTACTACTCCCAATTTGGCGAAAAGAAGAGAAAGCATCACAGAAAGGGCATTTAGCTTTTGCTACAGTCTCTCCATGTAGATCAGCATATCCAATATTGTCAGTAAGTTCGACTGAATCCGTGAGATATGCGAATTTTATACTCATTTCTACACAACGAACAAGAACGCTCTTCAACATTAATTTGATTGGTCCCACACGTCAACAATCAGCGGATCGTTCTCTCGATCAATCACGGGCAACTCGTCACCATCCTGAGCAGCGTCCTCGACAGCTTCGAGGTCGCGCGGCTGTGGGCCGAGCGACCCACTCGGCATGTCCCAGACGGCATACGCACCGAGGTAGTCGATCAGGCACCGATATGACGTTTCTTCGAGCAGAGTCGAGCGAACGCCGGGTCGTTCGACCTCTGTGATCGCACGCTCTATCGCGGCGTCAAGATCGTCCGGTGTCTCAACTGATTATCGCCTGTCTTTGGTGTCGAGCGTACGCCGAGCGTAGCGAGGGGTTTCACTGCGAGCGAGCCGAAGGCTCGCGAGCAGATGTTTTTGGTCCAGCTTTTTGCAAGTCGAGCGGGACCGAAGGTCCCGCTGACCGTGCGAACGGACGCTCCGCGTCCGTGAGCAGAGAGGGTTCGCGGAGCGAACCCTCCGCAGTAAAAAGGTGGTGGTAGTGGGGCCGCCGACAACTCGCTTCGCTCGTTGTCGAGCACTCAGTTTTCGTCCGTCGCTCGCTGGCTCGCTCGGAACGAAAACTGAGAACGCCGAGATTCGAACGAAGGAAGACGGTCCTGCGCTCGTCGTTCAGTCTCACTCCGTTCGACTTCACGACGAGTCGCGGGCTGCGACTTCCAGGCTCGAATCTCGTCGGATCCAGCAATTGCTGCTCACGTAATTGTTCGCAGCAAATGTATGGGGCCGCCGAGATTCGAACTCGGGTCCGACGCACCCCATGCGCCGAGGATACCGCTACCCTACGGTCCCGTGATTCGATGAATGACTGAGCCGGAGTTAAGGCCTTCGTTTCGCCGCGGGGTCAGACCAACACGCGTTCCAGCTCGACAACGGTCCCCTCGTCGGCGTCCGGGTCCCCCACGAGGGTCCCCAGACACACCGCCGCGCCGTTGGGAATGTAACAGGCAACGAGTGGCTCGGCGGCGGGATCGAGCCTGTCATCGGCGTCGATCACGCCCGGCGCGTAGACGGGGGCACCCTCGGCGACTGACGCCGCCGCACTCTCGGCGATGGTGACCGACGGCAGATCCACCAGCGCGCGTTCGGCGGGCTTTACCACTTCCCGGAGCGCTTCGGGGTCGTCGTCCTCGTGCCACCACGCGAGCGCGTCGACGAAATCGTGCATCGTCACCAGGTCGGCGTCGTCGAAGGGCTCGGTCGCCGTCCGGCGGAGGTCGCCCATGTGCGCGCCGGTGCCGAGCGCCAGCCCCATGTCGTGACAGAGCTTTCGAATATACGTCCCACTCTCACACCGGATCGAGAGGAGTGCGCGGCGGTCCTCGGCTTCGAGGACGTCCAGGCGGTGGATCTCCCGGGAGCGCAGCCGGCGGACGACGGCGCTTTTCTTCGGCGGTTTCTGGTAGAGCTCGCCCTCGAACTCGTCGGCGACAGCGTCCAGGGTGGCGGGGTCGGCGAGGCGCTCGTGGAGTTCGAGCACGGCGACGTACTCCTTCTCGCTGTCGTCGAAGACCTGGGCCATCCGGGTGGCGTCGCCCAGCAGCATCGGGAGACAGCCGGTGACTTTCGGGTCGAGCGTCCCGGCGTGGGCCGCCCGCTCGACGGTCGCGAGGTCTCGCACCCAGGCGGCGACCTGGTGGGCGGAGGGCCCCGGCGGTTTGTCGAGGTTCAGCACGCCAAAGGAGAGGAGTTCGGCCGGCGACCGGTTCTCGGGGGGCCCTCGGAGTGTCATGTTAGAAGTCGTACTCGACGCCCTCGATGGGGGCTTTGCCCTCGTCGCCGTTGGCCTCGTAGGACTCGACGGCGTGGAGGACGACGCTCAACATCCCCTGGGGGCTCCACCGGGCGGTGTTGATCGCCAGGTCGTAGATCGAGAGGTCCTCGATGTCGATGCCGTAATACTCCTGGTAGCGGTGGGCTTCGCTCTCGGCGCGTTCCTTCGTTTCGGTGCGAGCCTGCTCGACCGGTTTGTTCTCCCGCTGGGAGATCCGCTCGGCGCGGACGTCGAGCGGGGCGTCGAGCCAGAGTTTGAGATCTGCGTGCTCGCCGGCCATCCAGCCAGCCAGTCGGGATTCGAGAACCAGATCGTCCCGATCGCGAGCGATGTCCCGAAGACGGCGATCCAGATCGCGATCGATCGCATCGTCCTCCTCGGCCTGCTTGTTGAGTTCCAGCGGCGTCATGCCGCGTTCCTCGGCGAGCGAGCGGAAGATGTCGCCGCCGCTGACGTGATCGTAGTCCAGGGCGTCAGCGAGGCTGGCCGCGAGCGTACTCTTTCCGCTCCCGGCCGGTCCGGAGACGGTGATCAACATACCTGACGTGGGGCAGTGAGGCTAAAAGAGGTTGCGTCTCGTGGGCGAACGAGTGCGTTCGCCGAACGTCCCTGATCTCTGGGAACGTCCTGCCAGTCACGTCGGCGTCGTCTGGACGTTCAGCGCCTTGCGGATGATTTGGGTGAAGCTGAGCGAGCAGATGAAATACCAGAACAGCCAGGCCGGCCACGGGCCAAGTGTCCCGGCACCCCACTTCTGAATCTCGCCGAAGAACGGCATGATAATGGCAGTCCCCTCAACCGAGAGGTTCGGCACCCGCCAGTACATCCACAGGAAGACCGGGATCGTCAACAGCATGATCCAGACCATCGGGCGGAACTGCTTGGTGAACGCGCCCAGTTGATCGCTCATCATGTCCATCTGTTCCTGCTGGATGCGATCGAGTTCCTCCTGGTCGCCACTCTCCTTGGCAGCCTCCCGGCGCTCGTTGAGCTCCTTCATCTTCTCCTGGTGCTGGCTCATCCCACTCATGTCCATGAGGTTGTCCTGCAACAGCGTCGACCACAGCCCGGTGAGCGTCGCCAGCACGAGGATGACGACGTAAAACGGCAACAGCGCTTCCAGCGGGCCGAGCAGGAGGTCGATTGTCCCCCCGACCACGTTCCGAACCGACGTCATCGAGTAGCCCAGAAACAGGGCAACGACGCCGACGCCGGCGAGTTTGTCCCAGGTCGACCACCCGCCGTCGTCGTCCTCGGCCTCGGCGTCGGTCTCCTCGAGAGCTTCGTGAACGCCGTCGGGATCGTCGATGACGAACCCGTCGCCGTCGGCGTCGACGAGGAGGCCAGTCTCGATGAGGCGGCCCCACTGACCGCTGGTCAACTCGTCGCTGACGTCCCCCCAGGCAACCGTACCCTGCTCTTCGGCCGTTGCCAGCACTGTCTGGATGGCGGCCTCCATGCTGGCGTCCTCGGCCACGAGCCGATCTATCTTCTCGCCGGTGCGTGCCATTGTACGTCCTCTTTGGACTGGGGATAAATCAATTTTCTATTTCGTCTTCGACGGCGTCCCGAAGATCAGCCCAGACGTCATCGAGGGATTGTTCGCCGTCGATCTCGACGAACGCCTCGCGATCCCGGTAATACTCGATGACGGGCTCGGTGTTCTCCGCGAAGACCTCCAGACGGTTCCGGACGGCTTCCTCGGTATCGTCCTCGCGCTGGATCAACTCGCCGCCACACTCGTCACAGACCCCTGGCTCCTCGGGCTGGTCGAACTCGACGTGGTAGTTCTCGCCACACGCCGCACAGACTCGCCGGCCAGTGAGTCGATCGACGAGTTCCTCCTCGCCGACCGAAAGCGAGACGATCAAGTCGAGGTCGGTCATCGATTCGAGTTCCTCGGCCTGCTCTGAGTTCCGGGGATACCCGTCCAGAACGAACCCATCGGCGCTGGTGAGTGCTTCCTCGACGATGGCGTTGACGACCTCGTCCGGGACGAGTTCGCCCTGATCCATGTACTCGCCGGGCGTGTCGTATTCGGTGTCCATCTCGGAGATGTCCATCCCCTTGTTGGAGCGCAGTGCGTCACCGGTGGTGATGTGTTCGACACCGAACTCGGCGACGAGGTTGGAACTCTGCGTGCCCTTGCCTGCACCTGGTGGGCCCAGGAGCAGAATCTTCGGATTGCGCATGTGGCCGGGTTTGCGACGGGCGGTTAACTAAGTGACGTTCTCGCCGTCGGGCAGCGTCGAGTCGACGGCCCAGCGGTCATTCGGTATCGTCGAGTTCCTGAACGGTGACGTTCTCGAAGCGGGCTTCGGCGGCCAGATCGTCGGCGTGGCTACAGACGGCGAGCCCGACGTGATAGGGCGCCTCGAGTTCGATCGGCAACTGTTCGAGCGCCTGCCACTCTTCGCCGTCCGTCGAGAACGACAGCGTTACGCCACGGTCGTCCACCACGAGCTGGTACCACTGGAAGGCGTCGTATGGCTCTTCGTACTGGGTACTCTCGGCGTTGACGCCGGTACTGGTCCGCCAGAGAACCTCGCTCCCGTAGTCCCGGGTCGCCCCAATGAGCGCGAGTGCGTCGTCGTCGCCGAGTCCATTCCGGACCATCAGGCCCGCTTTGGTGTACTCGTGGACCCCCTCGAGGTCGGCCAGCCGTCCCTGGATACGAACTGGTTCCGAGGTCGTCGCATGCACGAAGTGAAACTCGTCGATATCCTGCCAGATATCCCGGCCGTTCCCGATGACGGTCCAGACGTCGGTATCCGGGTCGTAACTTGCCTCTCCGGGAAGCGAGACGTCTCCGATGTCCTCGTTGGTCGAGAGCGACATGGGTTCGCCCGCCGTCGTGGTCGACGGTTCGACGACCGGGCAATCGGTGATCTCGAAGCGCGCACCACCGGACGTGCTCTCGGTGACAGCGATCTCCCACCCCTGCTGTTTCACGGTCTCGCTGACGATCGTAAGCCCGGTTCCACTCCCTTCCTCGTCAGTTGTGTACCCCTCCTCGAAGATCCGGTCGCGTTCTTCGGGCGGAATGCCAGGGCCATCATCAGCCACGTAGAAACCGCGGGCCATCGTGCCGACCCGGACAGTCACCTCGGGACCGGCGTGATCGACGGCGTTCTTCAGCAGGTTCTCGACCAGCGGTCGAACCGTCTCCATCTCGGCGACGATTTCCGTTCCCGCAGGCATCTCCACTTCGAGCGTCGACGTCTCGGGGCTGTCGAGTTGCCAGACGCTCTCGACTAGCGACGGGAGTTCGGTCGTCGAGACGCCGATGTCGAGTGCGTCTAACACCTCCGCCGAAAAGGAGGTGTCCGCCTGATCGCCCTTCGAGAGTGAACTCAGATCGTCGATGATCTCACCCACACGATCGGTCGCCCGCTCGATCCGGTCGAGGGCCTCTTCGTCACCCTCGCGAGCGCGTTCGAGCGCGCCGACGATGATCTGCAGCGGCGTTCGAAGGTCGTGTGAGACGTAACTCGCGAACTTGTCGAACCGGCGTCGTTCCTCCTCGAAGCGTTTCTTGTACTGCATCCGCTTTGAGACGTCCTTGGCGTACCCGACCAGCCCCACGATCTCGCCATCCCTGCGCCAGGGGACCTTGGTCGACTCGGACCAGTAATCGCCGCCCGCGCCGCCAAAGCGCTCTAGATTGTCACGGATCGGTTCACCCGTCTCGACGACCTGCAGATCGTTTTCGAGCGCCTCCTCGGAGATCTCTCGCTGATTCTCGCCGAAGACCTCCGGATCAGTCTTGCCCCTGGCTTTCTCGGGATCGGGCGTATAGGGCACGTCGGCGAAGCGGACGTATCGCCCCCGGTCGTCCTTCGCGAACATCGACATGTTCCCCCTCTCGAGTAACGTTTCGAGGATACTGCTGTCAGCTGCCTCGTTGCGGCGCCGATCGTACGTGGCAAGCGCATCGGCGACCGTCTCCCGAAGGGCGTCTTCACCGACCTCGATCGGCACAAGTCGACATCCTGAGCGTTGACTGACAGCAGCAGCGAGCGTCTCGTCGGTTTCGGCGTAGACGACGATCGGCAGAATATCGTCGACGGTCCGGACGGCGTCGTACAGATCGAGAAACGCCGACTTCTCGACGTCGAGAGCGAGGAGGCACCCGATATCGTCGCGGGCCGCAAGCGTCGACTCGACCTCGGATGGTCCGTCCACACTGACAACAGCATCCGTCACCTCAGCAAGCGCTGATCGGACAGCATCACGTTCAGTAGATGATCCACCCACGGTTGCTACCGTCGTTGGATCTGTAAGGAGACAACTCATCCAGTCTTTAGAGACCGCTACGCAATGCAGGTAAATAATACCCCGGGCTTTTTCTGACCCGACGTGGCGTTCGTCGGGCCGTGGCGTGGCCGATCTCGGCTGTCGGTACAGCGGACGGCGGGGGGTCGTGGTCGACGAAGGAATCCTTAACCACGCACGCGATCAAAGGGCCTGACGATGAACGACCTACTCGTGCGGGCTGCCCGCGGCGAGCGCACCGAGCGGCCGCCGGTGTGGCTGATGCGCCAGGCCGGCCGCCATCTCCCGGAGTACCGCGAGATCCGCGAGGAGTACGACTTCCTCGAGGCCGTCACGACGCCCGAGATCGCGGCCGAGATCACACTCCAGCCGTGGGAGCGCTACCGCCCCGACGGTGTGGTCATGTTCTCTGACATCTTGACGATCCTGGAACCGCTCGGCTTTTCGTATCACATCGAATCCGGCACCGGCCCCGTCGTCGAAGCGCCGATCTCCGAGCCGGCTGGCGTGCCACAAACGTACGACGAAGTCGGATCGTCGCTGGATTACGTCGGCGAATTGCTCGACCGGCTCGACGCTCGCATCGGCGACGAGACGGGAATCATCGGCTTTGCCGGCGGCCCCTTCACCCTGGCATCCTATGCCGTCGCCGGCCACCCGACCCGGAATCACTACCCAGTCCGGCAGTTCAAGGCCCGCCACCCCGAGGCGTTCGCGGACCTCCTTGCGATCATGGCCGATGCCGTCCGGGAGTTCCTCCAGTACCAGATCGACCACGGTGCGGACGTCGTCCAGCTGTTCGACACCTACGCCGGTGTGTTGCCGCCGGCGGACTATCGCGAGTTCGTCCGACCGCTCCATCGGGAGATACTGACTGGAATCGATGCCCCGACTGTGCTCTTCGTCCGGAACATGGGCGGCCGCCTCGATCAGCTGGCGGCAACCGGCGCTGACGTACTCAGTCTCGACTGGACCGTCGAGATGGGAGCGGCCCGCGAGCAGTTAGGTGAGCGGGCCGTTCAGGGCAACCTCGATCCGTCGGTCCTCTTCGCCGAACCGGAGACCGTCCGCGAGCGAACGCGCGAGGTGATCGAGGCCGCCGGTGATCACGGACACATCCTCAATCTCGGCCACGGCGTCCACCGGGACACGCCGATCGAGAGCGTCGAGGCGTTCGTCGAGACGGCCAAATCGATCGAGCGGTGACTGACGCGACAGCGTTCACTCAAGTGGCGCGTTCAGGCACATCGTCCCCGGTTCGTCCCGGCACTGACACTGCCGGAACTGATAGACTGCGGGGTCGAAGTTTGCGATGAAGGGCTCGACGAGGTCCTCAAGCACGCCGACGAACCGCTCGTCGTCGTGGGGGATGGGGACGCGGTGGAAATCCAGCCCGACGTCCCCGGCCTCCTCTCTGAGTTCCACGTCGAGTTCCGAGAGCGTCTCGCTCTGTTCGTGCATGAAGCTGATCGGCTCGACGACGACGCGTTCGGCGTCGACGCATTCGATGACGTCTTCGATCTCGGGTTCGGTCCACGGGATCCCCCGGTTCTCGTGGTTCTGGTAGCCGAGTTCGTAGTCCGCTATCCCGAGCAATCCAGCGACGGTCTCGACGTATTCGGTGACGTAGATGTCGTAGCGACTCCCCTCCTCGAGGTAGTGCTGTGGCGTCCCGTGGGCCGAGAACACGAGCGTCGTCTCGGGGTCGGTCAGGTCGACCCCCTGCTCGTCGGCGAAGGCCTCGATGTTGTCCACGCGCAGCCGAGGGTAGTCGGGGTGGCGATGCCAGCCCGAGATTTCCTGGAGCGCGTCGAACTCACGCTCGTCGGCCGCCGCGCGGAGTTCTTCGAGAGCGTCGACAGTCGTCGACGGGCCGCTGAGCGGGTAGATCGGCAGCCCGATGATGCGGTCGTGGCCGTCCTCGATCGCTGCGTCGAGCGCCTCGTCGATGAACGGCTCGGTGAACTGCATCCCGATGTAGGTCTCGACGTCCCGACCGCGCTCGCGAAGTCGGTCTTCAAGGGCCTGGGCCTGATTGCGGGCCTGTTCGTTCAGGGGCGAGCCACCGATCGCCTCGTACTCCTCGATGAGCGGGCCGGCGCGACGTTCGGCCAACTCGCGGGACCGCTCGCGGGCCTCAGCCTCGGTCGTGTCGCCCTCGATCTCGCGGTTGTTGAAGAAGATGCGTTCGAGATACGAGACGACGGCTTCACGTTCTGGCGTGGCCGGTTCACCGAAGTTCAACAGCAGGATTCCTGTCGACATTATCCGTCCTTACGGCTGGATCGGAAAAGGGGTTTGCCTGCCGGCGTGACGAGTAATCGAACCGACGGACTGTCGGGAACGTGATCGCGACCTCGAAAGCGTAGCTCACGACGAAACGGACCGAAAAAGCGTCGCGACGCGGAGCGGTTAGCCGAACATCTGGCGCATCATGGGATGCATCTCCATGAGTTGCTCCTCGGCGATCTCCTCGTAGAGCTTGTAGGTGATACTCACCGTCAGCAGCAGGCCGGTTCCGGTGACGTTGCCGAGCGTCCCCATCATGTTCGCCATGACGGCGAGGAGCCCGACCAGTGCCCCGCCGATGACCGTCACCTGCGGGATATACCGGGCGAGCACCTTCTCTAAGACGCCGGGACTCTGTCGGAACCCGGGGATCTGCATGCCGGAGTTCTGGATCTGCTGGGCGGTCGCCTCCGGCCCCATGTCGGTGGTTTCGACCCAGAAGACGGCGAAGATCGCGCCGCCGACGATCATGAACGTCAGGTCGACGCCGACCCGGATCATGATCTGCCAGGTCTCCTGGGAGACGCCACCGAGGAACCACGCCCAGTCGCCCGGACTCTGGATCGGTGCGAGATAGTAGAACAGCCCGCTCACCGCCTGCCCGTTGTCGTTGTACGTTCCGAGCCAGGCGGGCAGTCCGCCGAGCTGGGAGTTGAGCAGCCGACCCATGAACTGGATGTTCATCTGGAGCGCCCGGACGAGGATCATCGGCAGGACGCTGGCGTAGATGAGCTTCACCGGGAAGCGGCCACGTGCGCCCTTCACTCGGGCGTGACTCAGCGGGATCTCGACGCGGACGGACTCGGCGTAGACGACGATCACGAAGATCAACACGGTCGTGATCAGCGGAATGACCATCCCCTGGTTGAACAGGAAGTCGATCATCCCGGAGCCGGTCAGCAGCGACGGGAGTTCACGCGCCCCGATCGCAATGCCGATCCAGGAGGGGATGAAGCCCCAGTTCCCGGAGATCTGCGGGAAGCCGATGATCCCGCCGACGAGACTCTGACTGACGCCGGCGACGATGAACAGGCCGATCCCGCTGCCGACGCCCCACTTGCTGATCACCTCGTCCATGTAGAGGATGAGGACACCGCCGACGAAGATCTGGGCGAACATGAGCCACTTCACGGCTCCCGTACCCAGGCCCAGCACGGATTCTGCCGGCAGGAAGTCCGCGGCGAACACCATCGGAAAGCCCGTCAACACGATCATCACGAGCACCAGGACCTTCTGGAGGCCCTGATAGAGGATCTGATCGCGCGGATTGTTCTGCGTGTCCAGCCCGAGCAGGTCAGCACCGCCGAGCAACTGCAGGACGATGCTCGCCGTGACGATCGGGCCGATCCCCAGTTGCATGATCGATCCCTGCTGGGAGGCGAGGATCGACGAGAATCGACCGAATGCGTTCGATCCACCGGTACCGAGACCGTAGATGTTGATGTTGGTCAGGAAGAAAAACAGGACCAACACGCCGGCCGTCCAGCCCAGCTTTCGCTTGAACGGGACGTGGCCCTCGGGACGGGCGACCGACGGCATCCGCGTGAGTAGTGGTTCGGCGGTATCCTTCCAGCTCATTCTTACTCTGTGTCGGCGTCGGCGTCCTCTTTATCCTGTCGCTGTGCGCCGCGGTCGCTCAGCTCCGTGGTGCCGCCCGCGGCTTCGATCTTCTCGCGTGCCGTCTCGGAGAACGCATCGGCGACGATGGTCAGTTCGTTCCGAACTTGCCCACCACCGAGGACCTTCACAACGTCGGCCTCGTAGCCGTCCTCGACGACGTCACGGGCGTCGATCCGGTAGCCGTCACCGGTCTCCTCGGCGAGTCCGTCGGCGGCCAGCAGGACGGCGTCCTCGTCGAGCGTTCGGACCTCGACAGTCGCGACGTCGTCCTGTGTTTTCTCCGGACGCGTGAACCCGCTCTTGCCGATCGGCGGGTAGTTGTGCATCTCGTGTTTGTCACGGCCGGCGGCTCCGCGACCCCCGCGGTGACCGGCACCACGTCGGTTCTTGTGCGTGCCGCCGCCGTGCGTGCGCGAACCGCGCTGACGTTTACTCTTGTCTGTCATTATCGCATCGCCTCCAGCAGGTCGTCGATCTCCGGCGTCGAGTGATCGCCGAGCTGGCCACCCTCTACGGTGGGGTGTTTGATGCCGTCGTGGCCCTTCCGGGGTGGGTGGAGACGCAGCGTCGGCGAGAGGCCGGCGTCCTGCAGCGTGGTCTCCTCCGCGAGAAGTGCCTCGGCCAGACTCTCGACGTCGTCGTAGTTGGTGTTCCAGCCGACCCAGTCGTCGTCAATCGTCTCCTCGCCCTCGGCGGGCTCGGCCCGCTTTTCGAGGAGCAGTTCGATCGTCTCCACGGACGGTTCGCCGTGGGCGACCACGTCGTGGACCTTCGTGATCATGCCCCGGTAGGCGTCCGTCTCGGGCACGAACGTTGCGTGGTTGACGCGGCCGAGGTTGAGCATCTCGAGAGTGTCGACGACGTCGCCGCTGACGTCGACCTCGCCGCGTAGCTGAACGAGCGCTTCCATCACTCGATCACCTCGCGCTCCTCGAATGCCCGCTCGGGAACGCGCGCCTCGGCCGTGTTCCGGAGGGCGTTGAACGTCGCCTTCGCGAAGTTGACCGTCGTGCGCGTGTTCCCGCTACTGCGCGTCCAGATGTCTTCGATGCCGGCGAGTTCGAGGACGTGCCGGACGGTCTCTCCGCCGGCCAGCCCGAGCCCGCGCGGGGCAGGCTGGAGTTCGACCTCGACGCTGCCGGCCTTGCCCGTGGTACGGAGTGCGACCGTGTGGGGTCGTCCGCAACCACACTCCCACGAGCCACACCCGCGGGAGACGTCGATCATGTTGAGCTTGGCGACCTCGATGGCCTTCTGGATCGCCCCGCCGACCTGGTCGTCACGCCCCTCGGCGTAGCCGACGAGCCCGTCGCGGTTGCCCACGACGACGACACACCGGAACTTCACCCGGCGGCCAGAGTCGGTCATGCGCTGGACCATGTTGATGTCCAGTACTTCGTCCTCCAGCCCGGGGACGAGCTGGTCGACGATCTCCGGTTCCTTCAGTGGCAGCCCGGCGTTCAGGGCGTCGCGCATCGAGTCGATCTCGCCGTCGGCGACCTGTCGGCCGAGCCGCGTTCGTGGTTCCCATCCGTCTGCGCTCATAGTTCGATGTCACCTTCGAGTAACTGCTCTCGCAACTCGGTGAAGTGTGCGGGCAGTTCTGTCGCGTCGAAATCCCCGCTGTACAGCGGCTCCTCGCGGGAGTCGGCGTACTCGGCGATGTGTTCGCCGCTGGTCCGTTCCCAGTCGGCGAGCACGTCGTCGTTGTGGGGGATCTCCAGGCCCGCGTCGATCGCGCCCTCCTGGATCGCGAATACTTTACTTCCTGGC